>ENA-ORBV01000091-ORBV01000091.1-microbial-mat-metagenome-genome-assembly--contig:-NODE-91-length-173791-cov-24.608736_pt1 | contig 173791 bp, 157 predicted proteins | sample MGYA00237777_ERZ505514 | MGnify/ENA primary metagenome ERZ505514 (study PRJEB26160, sample SAMN06269048) | microbial mat metagenome | isolation source: Oligotrophic lake microbial mat | place...
CGCCGCGATCGAGTCGTACATCGCCGCGCACAACCGCGATCCGAAGACGTTCACGTGGACCGCCAAGGCCGAGACGACTCTGGCAAAGGTGCGTCGCGCGAGGGCTGTGTTGGATACGTTGCAATCAGCGTGACTAACTACGCTAGCAGCCCGTGACGCACTGTTGGTCTGAGAAGAACGGCACGAACGACCAGAGCTCAGGGTAATGTGTCAGATGTGCGTATCGTCTTGTGGCCGAATCAACGTATTGCCACATGAGAGTCTCACCTCCTGCCGCGCGGGTAACTGAGCTCCTGCGCTCTCGCGGACCGCAATCCGCGAGCGCGCTCAGGGCTGCGGGGCTGCATTCACAGACGCTCCCGTGGCTCGTGCAATCCGGGGTAATCGAGGGGGTGAGTCGTAGTCTCTATTCGCTTTCTGGCCCAAGTGCGATGAACTATTCGACGACGCTCGAAGCATGCCGACGCATTCGTTCTGAAGGGAGCGACGCTCTTCGCCTTCTGGCACGGACACCCACACCGCCCAACGGAATACATCGATCTTCTCGGCAAGGCCGTCGGAGTCGACATACTCACCTCGATCTTCAGGGATGTGTGCTCCGTCGCCGCGTCCGATCCAATCATCTTTGACGCCGAAGGAATCCGCGTCATGGATATCCGCGTCGGGCTCGGTTTCGAGGTCCACCGCGACATTTTTTCGGGACACATCGGCCGGACGCGAGTGCGATGCCAATTCGATGTCGGCTACGGCGATAGTGTTCATCCACCGCCAGAGCGCGTCTCGCCTCCAAGCTTGCTCGGGGATCCGACCGCCACGATGCTCGCTTACCGGCCCGAAACTGTTGTGGCGGAGAAGCTGCATGCGATCGTCGTCCATGGCGAACGCAATACTCGATTCAAAGACTACTTCGATCTCGATTACATCTCACGGCACACCGAGTTCGACTTTGCGGCGCTCCGGGGCGCGGTCATCGCGACATTCCACGTGCGAAGAACCACGCTCGTAGCGGAGCTACCGCCCGGACTCGGTGACACATACGCGATCTCGCCCAGCTCAATTCGCGGCTGGAGTGCGCGGCTGCGCAGCTCGGGCATCGACGGCGCACCAGAGTTTCGACGCATCGTTGAACGGATCCGCGGACTGGTGTTGCCGGTGTTGGCACTTCCGGGGACATCGATTTCTCCGCCGCCGTTACTCCGGACCTGGAACCCCGAAAGTGCCTGGCGTTAGCGGAAGCACATCGGCAGCCGTTGAACGTGACACTCGATGCACGCTGAACTGAAACGGCTAGGAGAGAGCTCGCCAGCTTCCGCGGTCCCCACACTCGCGGTGACGGACCTTCGCAGACACCCGCCTTCGCGCTGCCCGCCCTAAAAAAAGCGACGTGAGTCGACGTATCCTTCACCCTTCGCGTGAACGCTTCTTCCGCAACCATCGCGCATTCTCCGCAGCCAGAGAGGCTTCTCAAGGTTCGATTCGTCGCGCCGCTCCTCGTACTCGCGCTCGTCGGTGCAGGCATCTCGTTCTACTTGGCGTGGACTGCATGGTCACAGCGCGGACTTCCGATCGGCTGCGGCGCGGGCGGCGGTTGCGCTCAAGTTCTAACAAGTCGCTGGGCCGGTACATGGGGAATTCCTGTTGCATTCCCCGCAGCCACACTGTGGATGTTGGCGGTGTTCGCAGTCGCCTCGGGTTCGGCGCGACTCGTGGTGTTCGCAGCATGTTCCGTCGTCCTTGCCGCGATCTGGTTCGTAGCGATTCAGCTCGTCGTACTGCGCGCTGTCTGTCCGTGGTGCATGGCCGATCACGCAACCGGACTCCTCTTCGGAGTTCTCGCGTGGCGCGCGGTGCATCCATCTCAGATCTTTCGCATACCGACGATTGCAGCGATGGCCGGGGTCGCGGCCCTTCTTCTTGGGCAGTTTGCGGTGCCATACAAGCCAGGCAGGCCAGCCTTCCTCGCCAGCGCTGGAGGCGGCGACGGCGTCATCGAAGTCGGGGCGATCCGTTTCTCGTCGAGCGACACGCCGTCGCTCGGCGCTGCCGAGGGACGAGCAACGATCGTGCTGCTCGCCGACTACGCATGCCCGCACTGCCGCGCGACGCACGGGTACCTCATGCAGTTTCTCGCCGCCGATCCGAAGCGATTCCAGATTCTCGTGGCTCCTGTGCCGATGAATCACGATTGCAACCGGACACTCGTGTCGACCGAGCCTCGCTTCGAGCACAGCTGCGAACTGGCGACGCTCGCGCTCGCAGTGTGGACAACTCATCCATCGCGCTTCGCCGCGTTTGACACGTGGCTCTTCGACTCGGAGATGCCGCGTCCACCAAACGAAGCCCGCGCTGAAGCCGAGCGCCTCGTCGGTCGCGACGCACTGGGCGCAGCGCTGAAAGAGCCAGCAGTTTCCGCAGCAATCGCGCGGAACGTCGACGCGTTCGAGGCAGCGAAAGCAAAGCGATTGCCAGTTCTCTTGCGCAACAACGGACCCTCGATCGAGGGCGAGCCGAACAGTGCCGAGGAATTCGATCTCCTTCTGACGGATTCGGGCCGACCTTCTCAACTGGAGCGATGAATGGCTGATGAACGTGAACAGCTCACGACGAACGACCTGACACTCTTGAAGGAAGCGGCGGACAGCGCGCAGAGACTTGAGCGCGAGATCGGGAAGATCATCGTCGGCCAGCGACAGATCGTGCGGGCCATGCTCACTGCTGTGTTCGCGCAAGGGCACACGCTCTTGATCGGCGTCCCTGGACTGGCGAAAACGCTTTTGGTGCGCACGCTGGCGCAGACGCTCGGATGGAACTTCCGGCGCATTCAGTTCACGCCCGACATGATGCCGTCAGACATCATCGGCATGGAGTTGCTGCAAGACGATCCACAGACCGGTCGCCGCGAGATGCGCTTCATGCAGGGCCCGGTCTTCACGAATTTGCTGTTGGCGGACGAAATCAACCGCACACCGCCGAAAACCCAATCAGCACTCCTCGAAGCGATGCAAGAACTTACCGTGACGAGCCTCGGTCGCACGCACACACTGGAGCGACCGTTTCTCGTCTTCGCGACGCAGAATCCGATCGAACAAGAGGGGACGTACCCCCTGCCGGAAGCCCAACTCGATCGCTTCATGTTTAGTTTATGGCTCGACTATCCGTCACGGTCAGAGGAAGAATCGATCGTTGCAGCGACCACGTTCGATTCGACGCCGACAATCGAGTCAGTGCTTTCGCACGAACGAACGCTCGCGTATCAGCACCTCGTCCGGCGCATGCCTGCGTCGCGACACGCCGTGAGCCATGCCGTCGCGATCGCGCGGGCGACGCGTCCGCGTGAGGACGAAGGCGCGCTCTGCGCTCGGAAATACGTGGAGTGGGGCGCTGGTCCGCGAGCAAGCCAACACATGGTGCTCGCAGCCAAGGCGCTTGCGGTACTCGACGGACGGCCAGCGGTGTCGGCCGCGGACATTCGCGAAGCGGCCCCGCTCGTACTGCGCCATCGCGTGCTGCCCAACTACACAGCGGCTGGCGACGGACTCGACGCGAACGAAATCGTGCGACGCATTCTCGATGAGGTGCGCGAGCCAAGTTACGCATCTCTGTAGCGATTGCGACGAGAAGTATCGACCTCATGGACTCAAAGCTCTTTCTTCATAGAGTGCGATCGCGCGACACTGATGCCGCTTCGAGCGCTCAAGCTGGCGCGCGATTTCTCGCAGCCGCTGATATGCAACGGCTTCGGCACTTGGAGTTCTCGACTGCGCGCCGTGTGCGCGGCACGTTCTCCGGTCGACACAGCTCACGCCAGCGCGGTCAGAGCGTCGAGTTCAACGACTATCGCCAGTACATTCCGGGCGACGATCCCGCCGACGTTGATTGGAAGGTGTACGGTCGCAGCGATCGTCTCTTCATCAAGCTGTACGAGCACGAGTCCGAGCTGACCACGACGATCCTCGTCGATGGTTCCGCATCGATGGCGTTCCGCGGATGTTCGGCGCCAGCTACTGGCGTCAAGGTGTTCGGCGCGCGCGGCAAGCGCGTCGTGCACGAAGCGCGATCCAAGTTCGACGTCGCGGGAAGCGTCGCTGCGGCACTCGCGTTCCTACTCGTGCAGCGCAACGACCGTGTTGCGCTCGGCGTCGCGTGCTCAGGACTCACGTCGTACGAAGGTCCGGGCGTCTCGATGTTGCACCTCCAGCGTCTTCTCGGTGCGATGGACCGGCACGCTCCGACCGGCTCCGCGCGCTTGCCCGAGGCGATCGACGGCATCGTCCGCCGTTCGCGTCGTCGCGGCATTCTCGTCGTGGTGAGTGACTTCCTCGACGACATCGACCCGACGATCGCGGCACTCGCTCACGCAGGCGCTCGGGGACACGAGATCGTGCTCTTCCAAATCCTCCACGAGGAGGAACTGAATCTGCCGCGTGGCGGAAACGGTCTCTTCATCGATGCCGAATCGAGTGAGCAGGTGCGCGTGCATCTCGATGACATTCGCGTCGAGTATGAGCTCGGCATGGCCAAGTTTCTCGACCGAATGAAGCGTGTCTCGACCGGCCTCGGCATGGATCGCACGCTGCTGCACACTGGCGAGGACCACTGCGCCGTGTTGCAGCGGTATCTCTTGCGCCGAAGCGTCGGTGGAGGAACGCGACGCGGCTAACCGCTCGCAGATATGCCAACGCTTGCCGCGATGTCGCTCCTCGCTCCTGCCATGCTCGGCGGGCTCATTTTCGTCGGACTTCCGATCGTGGCGCACTTGCTTCATCGGAACGCGCGCACCCCAGTCGTGTTTCCTTCGATCAGGCTGCTCCGCACTTCGTCGGCAAACCAATCGAGCTTTTTCCGTCTGCGACGACGATTGCTGCTGGCATTGCGCTCGTGCGCGATCGCGCTCTTGGTGCTCGCGTTTGCCGAACCACTATTGCGTGGCGCACGTGGAGAGTCGTCTGCCGAGGCGAGCACCACCGTCGTGATCCTCGACGCAAGCGCTTCGACACAGCTGCGCGATGGCGCGACGACGGTTTTCGAGCGACTGCGCGGCGACGTCGCGCGCATCATTGAAGGTTTGCAGGGCGGACGCGATCAAGCGGAGGTCGTCCTTGCCGACGCTGTACCTTCAGGTTTGGCGGGGCGACTCACGCCAAACCTCTCAATGCTCGCTGGACTTCTGCGCGACATCGGACCGACCGACGAGCGTGCGGACATGCGGGCTGCGCTTCAGCTCGCCGCGAAGCTGCTCGCCGACGCGACCGGCGCTCGGCGCGTGGTGATCGTGACAGATGGACAGGCGTCGAATTGGACCAGCCTTGCCGACTCACGCGGCGCGGACGGTGACGGCGATCTACCGAGGGATACTGAGGTACGCGTTGCAGCGATTCCCGCTTCTACCGCTGCGAATACGGGCCTTGAGGCGCGCGGTATGACGGCGCGCCGTGCAGCGCCGGGCCAGTCAATCGGCGCTCGAGTTCGTATCCACGCGTTCGGCGCCGCGCCGTCACGAACGGAGCTCCGCGTGCTGCTCGACGGACGATCGTTCGAGCGCCGTGATATCGATGTCAGCCCCGGCCAGCCGGTCGAGATTGTGGTTCCATTGACCGCGTCAGACGAGGGTCCGCACGCCATCCGCTTCGAGCTCACGAGCGACGCGCTGACGATCGACGACACCGCGACGTTGGCGTTTGAAACTGGCCGTCGCCAGCCCGTCGCAATTCTGAGCGACGAAGACTCTGACGACCCAGCGCGAGGTACGTACTTCCTCGTGCGGGCACTCGCTCCGTACGGTGACCAGCGCGATCGCTTCGCTCCGCGCGTGGTGCGCAGCGATGCGCTCACGGCTGCCGCGCTCGCCGATGTACGGACACTCTTCGTCGCCGATATCGTTCGACTCGCGCCAGCCGTGATCGAGTCGCTCCGCATGCATCTTGCTCGCGGTGGTTCGATTGTGTGGTTCTGCGGCGGCGGGCCGGTGACGGAGAACGCAACGCAGCTCGAAACCGGGCTGCCAGGCCTGCTCCCCTTCATGCCAGGCGACGTCAAGGACCACGAGAGTCGCCTCATCGCAGGTGCCGCGCGGCAGTCGCTGCTTTCGTCCTTTGACGATGCAGCTCTGCTCGGACTCGGTGCCGTTCGCATCGGACGCACGCGCGCCTGCTCCGCTGTGCGCGACGACGCCATCGTCGTACTCGCCTTTGACGACGGCGGTCCAGCACTCTCGCTCCGTCGCTACGGTGACGGCGCGTTCGCTCTCGCCAATTTCTCCGCGTCGCCGAAGTATGGCGACTTTGCGCGGCACGGCGGCTTCGTCGCGCTGGTGCAGAGTCTCGCGACCGAGCTGGAACTGTCCGACGGCGCGCACCCCTCGACGCTCGCTGGCGAGGCGCTCTCCATCGCCTGCGGCTCGCGCTCGACCGCACTGCGACTCCGCGGCCCCGACGGCGCGATCGTGCCGGACGCAATCGTGCTTCAAGACCGCAATGAATCAACGGTTTCGCTCGCCCGCGCGTCACGCGCAGGGTTGTACCTAGTGCGCGAGGGTGATCGCGTCATTGCAATGGGCGCGGTCAACGTCGATCCTCGCGAAAGCGACGCTCGCGTGCTTATGCCCGATGCGCTCGCGCTGCTCGTTCAACCGCAGCACGCCGCAGAAAAGATAGTCGCGTCAAACGGCGGAGCGACCGCATCCGATGATGCCCTCCGCGGGACACCGATCTGGTGGCTCGCCATTCTCGGCGTCCTGTGTATGTCGGCGATCGAACTCGCACTTTTGGCATGGTGGAGACGGTGACCATGCCTCGAGCGATCGTCGCCGCGATCTTTCTCCGGCCCGCCATCGCGCCGCTCTTGGTCGGCGCGATCGCCGCCGCACTCCTCGTTCTGGCGGTGCTCGCTTATCGACGCAGCGAAGCCCGCGGCACCGCGCGCTCGATGCTCTTGGCGATGCGCGTCGTTGCGATGCTCTTCATCTCCGCGCTCCTTCTCGGTCCGAGCACGATTCCACCGAACAGTATGGCTGACGTGCGGCCGAAGTTGACAGTGCTCGTCGACGTCTCGGAGTCGATGAAAACCCGCGACTGCGCAGGCTCGTCGCGAATGCATGAACTGCTCGATCATTGGCTTGCCAGCGCACATCTCGACGCGCTCATGAGCGTTGCCGATGTTGAGCTTTCTCTCTTCGGCAGCGGAAGCGAGCCGATCGGGCGGAAGGCCGCTGCGGCGCTCACCGAAAACGCTGCCTCGAGTAACGAAACGAATCTCCTCGACGGTATCTCGGTCGCGTTAAGCGTTCCGCGTCGCGATGAGGCGGCTGGCCGCCGCGTGCTGGTACTGAGTGACGGCCGCGATACGAGCGGCGCCAGCGCCGCGCCTGCGATTGAGATGGCCCGCGCCCGTGGCGTTCCAATCGACACAGTGTGTGTCGGCGCTGGAGTGCTTCGCCGTGACCTCGCGGTGCAGGCCGCCCCCGCACAAGAGTTCCTCCACACCGGCGAAGATGGCGCGATGGTTGTAGGCGTGCACCAAACGGGGCTTTCCGCCGCGAGCGTCGATATCACGATGAGTGTCGACGGCCCCGAAGGCCAAGTGACGACCACACACACGGTCGATGTACGTGGCCGGACGTTCGGTCAGGTCGAGATCCCGATTCATCACGACCTGCCTGGGCAATACCACTACCTTGTGAAAGTTGACGCGAAGCCCGAGGAGTTAGACACCTCGAACAACTCGCAGACTGTCTTCGTCGACGTTTCGAAGGCTCGGACACGCGTGCTGCTTCTTGAGGGTCGTCCGTCGTGGGACATGAAGTTCATCGCGCAGGCGCTGCGAAAAGATCCCCGCTTGGCGCTCACCCAAGTGTCGCGATTGTCCGAGCGCCGGACCGAGATCATCAGGACGGGGCATGCGGCGACTCCTGACAACGAGAACGTGGACCTCCTGAGTCCCGAAGGACTGGCGCGCTTCGACCTGTTCATTCTGGGCGCCGGCCTCGAACGACTGATTTCACCGGAAGCGGCGGCAGCGCTGCGCGATCGCGTGACTGAACATGGCGCTGGCGTGGTGTTCGCGCGAGGCCGCGCGTGCGAGGCGAGTGCCGATTCAATCATCGCCGCGTTGTCCCTACTCGAGCCAGTTCAGTTCGCATCTGGCACGGGTCCAACGCAGCTGCCGAACGCACGCATCGCGCTCGCACCGAGCGCCGCTGGAATGTCGTGGCTGTCCAGCGAGCGGCTCGGCGTCGACCTCGAAGATGCCGCTGACCGATTGCCTAACTGGACCACGGTCTACCGACTGAGCGCTGCGAAGCCCGGCACGCTGGTGCTCGCCCGCGCAGCAGCAGCCGGTTCGGGCGCTGTCGCAGGCGATGACGAAGTAAACGCGATCGCGATTGCTTCAATGCGCGTGGGGCGCGGACAGTCGCTGGCGATCCTCGGCGAGGGTATGTGGCGCTGGGGACTCGTTGACGAGAATCAGTTGGAGTTCGAGGGCATGTATGAACGCTGCTGGCAAGGGATCGCGCGCTGGATGTCGAGCGGCGGCGACGCACGCCCTGGGCAAGACATCACGCTTCAACTCTCGCGACAGAGCGCCAAAGTTGGCGAAGATATCGTCGCCTATGTTGAACTTGATCATCGCCTTGAGTCGGAGCCCACCGAGATCAACGTCGTCCGTCCCGACGGTCGAACCGAGGTGCTTCCCTTGGCTCATGCTGGCACGGCGCAGGGAAAGCCGTCCGATGTCCGATTCGAGGCCACGTTCCAAGCTGAGTCCGCAGGTGTGCACCTCGTTCGACTAGACACACCTCAGCTCAAGCCAGCGCTTCAGCAACGCTTCTTGAACGCGGTCGACGCGTCGCTCGAGCGGGTCAACCTTTCGGCCGATCCGCTGGGAATGCGAGCGCTGGCGGAAAAGACTGGCGGACGCGTCTTCACCGTCGGTCAGGCCGGGGAGTATCCGAACTACGTCCGTCGCCACCAGTTTGCGACAATTGCTTCCGAAGAAGCCACTTGGGCGTGGAACCGCTGGCCGTTCATGGCGATGCTATCAGTGTGGTTGGGCCTTGAGTGGATCCTCCGTCGAAGGGCAGGCCTCCCGTGAGTGTTGTTAGACCGCATCAGCCGCCCTCGCAGGTGCGACGCGTGCGAGCGATTGATGAGTTGATCGATCGCGCCGACTCTGCATCGCGTCGCGCGCGAGCGCTGCGCCTTCTCTTGATCGGCACGACAGTCATCGCTTGCGCCGTACTTCTTGCTGTTGTACTCGACGCAACGTTTCCGATGGCACCGCGCGGATTGCTGACCGTAGACATCCTCATTGTCGGCGCAGTGCTTGTCGGCCCATGGATCTTGATGCGCCGAGCGCTTCGAGGCGAACGTGACCCGCGGCACCTCGCGCGCCTGCTCGAGGCGCGTACCGGCGTTCACAACAACGAGATCATCAACGCGCTCGAGTTTGAGCGCGAGACACGAGGAGCGGGCGCGAGCGCGGAGCTCGTCAATCGCACGATCGAAGTTGGCGAGCGCCTCGCGCCGACCATCGGTGCCGAGGTTGTCGTCGATCGCGGAGTCGTCCGCCGTGTATTCCTCTGGATGCTCGCGGCACCTGCCGCCGCGCTGATTCTGCATCTCGCGATCCCTCACCTCTTCTCGATGACGCTCCGGCGCTTCGCCGATCCGTTCGGATTCCACCCGCCGTTCACGTCGGTGCGATTCGCGATCGCTGTCAATCCTGAGTCGGTGAAGTACGGACGACCCGCGCTGATCACCGCCGAGATCTCTGGTCCGGTGCCCGCAGAGTCAGCCGACATCGTGTTCGTCGATCCGAGCGATCCGCGGCGCGAGCTGACTGTGGTCGCGATGATTCCCGAACCGGGTAGCGAAGGTGGTAGCAGTTCTGGCATCATCGGCAGCGATGACTTGTTCGCGCTTCGCATCGATCGCGCGGTCGAATCGGGCTACTTCGTCGTGCGCACGCCGCACGGACGCAGCGACCTCCAGCGCTTCGAAGTCCTTCCGGTTCCCAGCTTCGAACGCGCAGGCGTCACGATTCGCTCGCCCGCGTATACCGAGTGGCCGCCGCTCGACCGGCCGTTTGGCAGCGCCGACGTCAACGCGCTGCGCGACTCGACCATCGAGATCTCCGCTCGCGCGACGCTGCCGCTGCGCGAAGGGAACCTCACGCTAACGACACCGTCCGGCGAGAAGACGACGATTCCCATGGTGCCGAGCGCCGCCGACCCGCGCGAAATTCTCGCCACGTTCAGGGCAACGCAGGCGGGCACACTCGAACTCGGCCTCGACGGCGCCGATGGAACTGAGTCCGATGAGCCCCGCACCGGCACACTCCTTGTCACTGACGACCAACCCCCCACTATTCGCGTGCTTGATCCGCTTGGCTCGGTGTACGTCGTCGAGGGCTGGACGGTGGATGTCGTCTTCGAAGCCGAGGACGACGTGGGCATCGATCACTTCGAACTCACTCGCAGTGTGAACGGATTCACGCCAACGACCGTTCCGCTTCCAGTGTCCGGCGGCGACAGAACGCGCTCGTTAGCTCGGGCGCACTTCGACACGTCGGAGCTGGGCGCGAAGGCTGGCGATGTGCTCCAGTGCAACGCGCTTGTATGGGACGCGCATCCAGCGCCGCCGCATTCGGCGCGATCGACGACGGTAACGATCGAAGTGATGTCGCAGTCGGAGTACGAAGAACTGACGCGCATCGATCAACGACTCGAAGAGCTCACGAAGGACGCTGCGAAGTTCGACGCAGAATTGCAGCGATTGGCTGAAGAGCGTGCAGCGGTTCTCCAGGAGCTCGATCGCATCGAAGCCGCTGAGGCGGCGGGCGAGTCGATGGCCGAGGCGCGGCAGGAACTCGCGAGACAGCTCGACGCTTTCGCCGAGAAATCGAAGGAGCTCGCCGAGCGCATGCGCCAGCGCGCCGAGCAGCCTTCGCTCTACGACGCCGAGAAGCCGTGGCAAGAGTCGCTCAAGAAGCAAGCCGAAGGTCTTGACCAGCAAGCGCAGACGGCTGGCGAGTTGGGCGGCGCTTGCAAGAATCCCGGCGATGGAGGCGAACCCAATTCCGCTGGCGAGAGGAGCGCGAACGGCACGCCTAGCCCATCGCCGCATGCCGCGAAGGCGGGCGGGGCGTTTCGAAAGTCGAGCGAGCCGTTCGGCAGCGAGTCGATGGCGGGTTCGGCGGAAACCGTCGAAGGCCTCGCGAAAATGGCTGCTGCTGAGAAGCTGCTGGACCGCGTGGAGAAGGTGCGGGCAGCGATTCTCGAACAGCGCGACGTAGCCGATCAGATGGCCGAATTCCGCCAGAAGAATGAGCTTTCTCCGCAGGAATCGCTTCGCCTCGACGATCTCGCGCAGGAACAAGACGCACTTGGTCAGCGACTTGAAGAGGCGCGGAGTGAGTTGGCGAAGGCGGCAACGGAAGCGCAAGAAACACTGCCGAACATGGCGGCGCAGGCTGCAAAGATCGCAGACGCAATCGAGTCGCTCGAAGCGATTCCAGATCAACACGAGGCGAGTAAGGCTGCGCGCAAGGGACAGGGGCGCGAGGCGCACACGGCATCAGAGCGCGCCGCAGAAAAGCTCGAGCAGCTTCTGAGCGAGTGTAGCGGCGAGAAATCGCAGGAGCCGATGTCGAGCGATCTTGACGGCTGCCTCAAGATGCCTAAGCCGTCGCTTCGACAGGCGCTGCAACAAATGGCGAACGCGCGTTTGGGACAAATGTCGTCGCTCGGAGGAAAGCCGGGTTCGAAGGGACGGCGCGGCAGCGGCACGTCGGGCATGAGTGCGACTGCTTCGATTCTCGGTCCGCATCGACCGCAAGGAAAGCCCACGCGAGAAAGCAACAAAGTCGGCAACGACGCTGAATCGAAAGTCGCGGCTGATGGATCCCTTGCACCGACGCGAGCCAACGGCGCCGAGTCGCTTGAAGCGAGCGCCGCGGGCACAACCACGGGGGCGGGCACACTGCACGGCGTTCCCACGCCGTATCGTGCAGACGCGGCTGCGTACTTCCGACGCATCGCCGAAGACGGCGGGGGCCGCATCGCCGAAGACGGCGGGGGCCGCATCGCCGAAGACGGCGGGGGCCGCATCGCCGAAGACGGCCCTCGAACAAGGAACAGTTCAAAGCAACCTGCCGAAGGAGGCAAGCCATGACGGGTCGCCGAATGGGAGTAGTTAGTCCACTCGCTTCATTTGCACTCGCCGCCTGCGCTGTCTTTGTCGGTGCGAGCATCGTCGTCGCCGAGAGCGAAACGGGGACGCCGTCGAAAGATCCAGCGGCTGTCGCCTGCGCAAATCTCACGTACGCGGGCAGCAAGACGTCGCGATGCGTTGCGCCTGGCTTTCTCAAGGAGTTCTCAACGCAAACCGACATTCCGACGACGGGCGGATTCACTTCGGTGAAGCTCGACGATGCCAGGATCTTTCGTCACCCGTTCGCGGTCATGTCAGGCGAGGGCGCGTTCACACTCAGCGACGTCGAGCGTAAGCAGCTGAAGGACTATCTCACGCGTGGCGGCTTCCTCCTCGCGTCGGCCGGATGCAGTAGCGAGCCGTGGTCGCAGAGCTTCCGTCGTGAGATCGCCGCGATATTCCCTGATGTCGAGTTGAGCGAGATTCCACTAGGCCATCCGATTTTTAAGACTGTCCACGACATCTCGCGGCTTCAGACCAAACGCCACAACCACACGCCGACGCTTGACGGGCTCACGATCGACGGCCGCCTCGTTGTCGTGTTCAGCTCCGACGGACTCAACGACACCGCATCCGCTGGCGGAAACTGCTGCTGCTGCGGCGGCGATGAAATCGTGAACGCACGTCAGGTCAACGTCAACATTCTTGCCTATGCGCTTACGCACTGAAATCCTCGCGACGCTTTGCGCCGTTGTCGCGCTCGGTGCCGCACCACCCGCCAAGCCTGCGCCGATTGACTTTCTCGACTCGATCGACGCTGCCCGCGCAGTAACCGCCGCAGCGCCAAAGCCGATCGTTCTCCAGTTCGGCGCGTCGTGGTGCGGATGGTGCCGCAAGCTCGAATCGGAGACGCTGACCGACCCAACGATTCTCGCGCGTGCTTCGAAGTTCGCATGGGTGCACGTGGACATCGATGCGCAGCCAGCGCTCGCCGCGCGCTACGGTGCGCGAGCGGTGCCGCACGCCGTCATCATCGATAGTGCCGGGAAATCGCTCGCGCAGCTTCGCGGATTCGGCGACGTTAAGACCTACGCAGCGTTCCTGACGCGAGGTGAGGCGTCGTTCGTGCCGACACCGACAGCACCACTCGACCCCGCGCACCTGCCCGAGCATGTTCGTTCACTCGTGACGTCGATGGCGCCAGCGGGAGCGACCGGTCGGCAGCAGTGCGTCGGGGCGCTTCGCGCCGTCGGAGCACCGGTCCTGCCCGTCCTCGTCGAGATGCTCGGCGACGATCGCCTCGCGATTCGCGCTGCAGCGGGATTTGCGCTGGGCGAACTAACAGATGCCAGCATCGGTTTCGACGCACTCGCCGCCGCTGCTGAGCGTCAAGCGCAGATCGAACGATGGAATACTTGGATCACGAGCGACAAGGCGCGACTTGCCGAGCCCGCGCTATCGCCGGAGCCGCCCAAGCGCGAAGAGAAGGCCGAACCAGCGCCTCGGCCGAAGCTCGATCTGCCCACGCGCTCGAAGTCAATCGCTTCCGCGCGCTGAGTTCGACGCTTCCCTCTCATGCTTCTCATGCTTCGCTCGCGCGACAGCGGACATCTCTCGAAGGGTGGGTCCGTGTGATCGTGGCACGCGACGAACACGCCACCAAGCACGAAGGCCGCGGTGCCGAGCGACTTGAGATCCAGCCCGATCGAACAACGCTTCGCACCCGCGCGAAAGCGGGATCCATTCCGGACCAAGGCGAAGGCGGCGGTGATCCGCTGGGCGGCTCGTAGCCGTACTCAGGACACCGCCGCAATACGCTGATCGCGGCATCAGCCCGTCCATGCTCCAAGCACAATCGCGAGATCGGCCGCGTCGACGATGCCATTCAGATCTAGATCGCCGAACACGCCGCCTGGTGGGCCCGATGCACTCCAGTTGCCTAACAGAATCCCGAGGTCTGTGCCGTTCACGAAACCGTCCCGGTTGAGGTCAGCCGACGGGGGTGGAATCGTCACGTTCTGCGCCCAGGTTCGCCACGTTGACGCATTGACTGAGTACTCGTGATTGGCCCAGAAGCTCCGGACGGTTGAGTTGTCAGCACGCACGGATGAGTAGTCACCCCAGCGCCCGAATTCGGTGTACGCGCCGGTACTCGTCTTGACTATCTGCGCGGCTCCAAAGGTGTTCGGCGGATCGGTTGCAGCTCGCTGAGCAACGCCCATGGAGAGGAACTCCGTCGGGGAGCCGCGCGCGAAGCAGATCACGGCGTTGTTCTGCGCGTCGACGCCGATGCTGCTGAATGAGGTACGAACCGTTGTGCCGGGATCGATGGTTCCTTGCTGCGCCAACGTTGGAAGCATGCCAGACACGGGCCAGTCATTCAGCTTGATCTCGTACCAGCGCGCGAGCACTCGCGAGAGTCCGACGTGATGCGTCGCCCAGAGCGATCCGTTTCGATAGTCCGCACTCCAGAATCGCGCGTCGAAGGTATCCATCCGTAGCGCGCTGCCCCGCTGCGGCAGCTTCTCCGGTTCTGTGTAAGACGCGACGGTGAGCTCCGTCGTTTGCAGTGTCGGCGTCGTGAGTGGATTGACGATCGCGATCAACTTCACCTTCGTGTTTGTCGCGGCTTCCTTGTGCTCGATCAAGACGACCGTCGACTGATCTGGGTACCAGACCGGGGCGATCGCTGCGGACTGGACAGTCGTCGTGTAGTTGATGGCCTTGGAAATCACCGGCGGCACGCCAGCTAACATCGACGCTTTGTCCCAGATGAAAATCTGGTAGTTCCCGAGTGAGCCATCGCCGGTGACGTACACGGCAGTGCTGTCCACGCCGATGTTTGGCGAGTCGAAGATCGACCCAGCGAGCCCAGTCGTATCAAGGCGATACTTGAACCACGTCCCATTCGGATCGCTGTCGTCGCTGACCGCGATGAGCGCATACGACTTGCTCCCCGGCGCGTTTCCTTCGGACGCAAGCGCGAAGAAACGATCGCTCAGGGAGTCGTAGATCACCTCAGGATCAAACACGAAATTCGTTGCGCCCACCGACCCCCAGAATCCGCTCGACCCTTCGATCGCATTGCCGAATGTCTCCCTTCCGGACTTGGTGAGAAACGCGATGCGTCCGTTTGTGATCGCAACAACATGTGTAGGGCCAACCGCCATGTTGACGTCGGGTGGCGTCCAGCCGGTGTCGACAATCGCGTCGAATCCGGTGCCGAGATCGTTGATCGCGATTTCGCGACGACCGTGATCGATACTCTGTGGATCGAAATGCGGCGGCACGTGTGGCGCGGCGTGCGTGTCGTCGTCACGCGCTGGCGCGGCGGATGCACCGTCAACGCCCTGCTTCCGACCCGCGAGTTCGATCGGTGCCGCTGAGCGCAACGTGACGTTTGCGGCACTCTTGTCGCCCTTGCCCGCATCGCCGTGCCACGCAAGTGCGATGCGGTCTCCGCTACGCACACCTCGACGCGATCCGCACGCGGCGCGCAGCGACTGTCCGTTTGGAAGACCCGCCGTCAGAACGACACTGTCGCCGCGCGGAGCCCCCGAGACATCGAATTCGCGTTGGACAAGACGATGCTCGCTCTGGGCGTCGTCCACGTTTAAGACCTCGTTCCACGCGACGACGAACGAGCCGTCCGGCGCTCCGACAGGTTGCGCTCCAGCGCCTTCGCCGACGACGCGCGTTCCTCCTACCGGACATCCGTTCGCGTCGAGTCGGCCAACCACTACGACGTGCTCATCGCCGTGCGGTGCCGCCCACGCGATCACGGCGCCGTCGCCGCACTCTGAGAGCCCTGCTTCGTAGGCGTCGCTCGCAATCTGCTCAGCAGCGCGGACCGGTAGGCCACACCGATCTAACAACGTCGCCATAATCGAACTCGTGTCGTCGATCGCCTCTGTCCACGCGACGATCCAACCGCCCTGCGGAAGCATGGAGACTGACGGAGCGCGACGCGCTGCGGGTCCGTCGGCGATGACGAACTCGTGTTCCCAGGTACCGCCACTGTTGAGTACACGGCCTCGAATCGACGAGCCGCGTGAGCCGCTTTCAGAGATCCACACCACAATGACAGCACCGTCGGCTGCCGCCGACGCAACCGCGTCGTGTTGATGTTGCCCGGTGTTCTCATTGACGAGCACTTCGTCACCACCGACAAGTGCGGGATCAAACACACGGGCGACGATTGCGCCTTCGTCGCCGTCTTGTCCGAAGGACGTCCACGTGACGACCGCGCTGCCGTCGCGCCGGCCAGCAATCGTCGGTGCCGACTTCTGCGACTGTGTCCACACGTGCGCTTGTGTCTCGCTCCCAATCGCAACGCCATCGCGATCGAAGCGCTGCAAGTAGATGCCCGCGAGCCCACCTTGTTGACGTTTGCTGGTCCATGCGACGAGTAGTTGCGCACTGGCACCACTTCCTGTCGCATCGAGACTCACTTCGTATTGCGCACTCTGCGCGAAAGTGCTCGCACGGAAATGCGTTGTTTCGCTCGCGAACGTTGGTGTTGGAGCCAACCCCGCGCCAAGGAGCGCGATAGAAGCTGCGACGGCGCGGCGAGTGAGCATGAAGTCAGCGTACCGATCAGCGACCGGCAGTCCACTCTTTTCTAAAAGCTCACCATTTAATCAGCGCAACGCTTTGATAGCCGCGAGTGCAGGCTTCTTTGAAAGTGGAAGTCAACAGAGTCCAGCGACAAGCGGCTTTGCCGGCGAAGTGACGGCAGGTAGCACTTGCGCGCGGTGGTCGAGACGGGCGCGAAGCGAGGCGCACGTTGCTTCGGGATCAGCAGGTTTGGCAAGGGTGACTACGCACCCGCCGCGCGGGCTTTCGAGCGGCTCGACGCGGGCAGCGGCCCCCACCGCGGCGCGAACGGCATCTGCGTCCAATCCGAATTCGGGACGGACCACGAAATGCGTGTGACTGAGCTGCTCGTTCCCCATCGGCGTTACGCGGTGCAATTGAACGAACGCGAGTTCGCGAGTGTATCGAGCCACTGAACGCGGTACTCTCCACGACGCGTTCGTTGCCTCGCCAAGTACCGGCACCTGCTATGTCTTCGATTCAATCACTGCTCCACGAAAATCGGATCTTCGACCCGGCACCAACCTTGGCTCGTTCCATCGGCGGTGCGTACGTCAAGAGTCTGCGCGAGTACCGCAAGCGGTACCAGCGATCGATCGAACATCCGGAGACCTTCTGGGCCGAGATCGCGTCAGGTTTCGATTGGTTCCGTCCGTGGACCAAAGTGCTCGAATGGAACCTACCTGACGCGCAGTGGTTCGTCGGCGGCAAAACGAATGTTTGCCACAACTGCGTCGACCGACAAGTGCATCGCGGCCACGGCACAGATGTCGCTCTCGTTTGGGAGGGCGAACCGCTCGGTGCCGGCGCGATCCCTGAGATTCGGCATCTCAGCTATCGCGACCTTCAAGTCGCGACATCGAAGTTCGCAAATGTGCTGAAGGCGCTCGGCGTCAGGAAGGGCGACGTCGTCACGATCTACATGGGCATGGTGCCGGAACTCGCCATCACGATGCTCGCGTGTGCGCGCATCGGCGCTGCACACTCTGTGATCTTCGGCGGGTTTGCCGCGACTGCAATCGTTGATCGCGTTCACGACGCGGGCTCGAAAGTCATCGTCACATGCGACGGTGCGTGGCGGCGCGGTCAGGTTGTGCCGCTCAAAGACAACGTCGATGCCGCGTGTGCCCAGCTTCCGGGTGTCGAACACGTCGTAGTGGTTCGCCGCGTCGGCAACGACGTGAAATTGAACGCTCGCGACCACTGGTGGCACGACCTCATGCTGACCGCGAGCGCGTCGTGCCCCGTCGAGTGGTGCGACAGCGAGGATTTGCTCTTTTTGTTGTACACGTCCGGTTCGACGGGCAAGCCCAAGGGCATTCGTCATACGACCGGCGGGTACATGGTCTATACGGCGACGACCGCGAAGGAAGTGTTCAACCTCGTACCCGGCCACAATCAGATGTTCTGGTGCACCGCCGACTGCGGATGGGTCACGGGGCATTCGTACATCGTGTATGGAATTCTGCCCAATCGCGTCCCGACGTTGATGTATGAAGGCGCGCCGAATTTTCCGCGCGATGATCGCTTCTGGGACATGGTTGAGCGTCATCGCGTCTCGCACTTCTACACCGCGCCGACGGCAATTCGCGCGTTCATGAAGTGGGGCGACGAGCATCCAAAGAAGCACGATCTCTCGTCGCTCAAGGTGCTTGGCTCTGTCGGTGAACCGATCAATCCCGAAGCGTGGATCTGGTACCACGACGTGATCGGCGGCGGGCGTTGTCCGATCGTCGACACGTGGTGGCAAACGGAAACCGGTGGTCACATGATCACACCCTATCCCGCTGCAACACCGCTCGTGCCCGGCTCGTGCACGTTGCCGTGCTTCGGAATCGACGCGGCAATCGTGACAGAGAAGGGCGAAGAACTACCCGCGAATCAAGGTGGTCTATTAGTCATCCGCAAGCCGTGGCCCGCGATGCTCCGCGGCATTCATGGCGACCGCGAGCGCTATGTCCAGACGTATTGGTCGCGCGTCCCGGGCATGTATCTCGCTGGCGACGGCGCGCGGCGCGACGAGCGCGGTTACTTCTGGATCATGGGACGCATTGACGATGTGATCAATGTCAGTGGCCATCGACTCGGCACCATGGAGGTCGAATCGGCACTCGTCTCGCACGATGCCGTCGTTGAAGCGGCTGTGGTCGGCATGCCGCACGAAATCAAGGGCACCGGCATCGCTGCATTTGTGACGTTGGGTCCGGGACATGCGCCGTCGGAGGGGCTCAAGAAGTCGCTCATGGATCACGTGACGAAGGAGATCGGAGCCATCGCACGACCCGACATGATTCGCTTCACGCAGATGCTGCCGAAGACGCGTTCAGGCAAGATCATGCGCCGACTGCTGCGCGACGTCGCATCGGGCAACGACACGAAGCAAGACACGACAACGCTCGAGGATTTCTCGGTCATGGCGAAACTTCGGGAGTCAGACGAGTGACGCGGGTTTCAAAACGCAAGCCACCGGCATCGAGCCCACGCGAGCACTCGGTCGTTCGGCACAAGCATGAGGTCGAAGCGGCGGAGGACTACTGCGAGGCGATCGCTGACCTCGTCGACGACGCTGGCGAGGCCCGCGTCGTAGGTCTCACGAGGCGATTCGGTCTCTCGCACGTCACGGTAAGCCGCGTCGTCGCTCGCCTCGCGCGTGAGGGCTACCTGCGAACGGAGCCCTATCAGCCTATCGAACTCACCCTGAAAGGCCGTCGAACTGCCGAGGAAAGTCGCGCGAGACACCGTGCGGTGCTCGATTTCCTCTTAGTGCTCGGAGTCGACGAAAAGACGGCCCGGCTCGACGCCGAGGGGATCGAGCACCACGTGAGTCCTGCGACGCTTGAGGCGTTCGCACGCTTGGTGCGGCAGCGAGAGTAAGCGGACGGCGATCGCTTGCTCGCGGGCGGAACAAATGTAGCATACGCTACGGATACGGTGGCGGGCTCTAGTGTCACGAAAACCGATCGATGAGACCCCTATGACGATGGGAACTGAAACTCGGCCAGCGCGATTCTCCTACCGGTTTCCTTCGTGGCTGCGCGTTGGGTTGTTCGCTTTGTTCATCGTGGCGCCACTCGTAGTCGCGGCGTGTGATCGACCCACGCAACCACCCACCGGCATGAGCGACACCGCCCGGATGAAGCGCGTCGTCACGACGTTCACCATCATCCAAGACATGGCGAGGAACGTTGCCGGAGACGCTGCGATCGTCGATTCCATCACCAAGCCTGGCGCCGAGATTCACGACTACGAGCCGACGCCGCTCGACATCGTGAAAGCGCAGTCAGCCGACCTTGTCCTTTGGAACGGAATGGGCTTGGAGCGCTGGTTCGAGAAGTTCATGCGGAATGTCGCGAAGGTTCCGAGCGCGGTGCTCTCAGACGGCATCGAACCGATGGGGATCGGCGAGGGCCCCTACACCGGCAAACCGAACCCGCATTCTTGGATGTCACCGTCGAACGCGATCATCTATGTGGAGAACATCCGCAAAGCACTCATCGCGATGGACCCGGCGAACGAGGCGACCTACACCGCGAATGCGGCGGCGTACGTGGCAAAGCTCAAGGCGATTGACGAATCGCTCCGTGCGAAACTCGCCGAGATTCCAGCGCAACAACGCTGGCTCGTGACGTGCGAAGGCGCGTTTGCCTATCTCGCGCGCGACTATGGCCTCAAGGAACTCTTTCTTTGGCCGGTGAATGCGGATGAAGAGGGAACGCCACAGCAGATTCGCAAGGTTGTTGATACCGTGCAGGCGAACGTGATCCCCGTGTGCTTTTCTGAAAGCACGATCAGCGATAAGGCGATGCGGCAGGTGTGCAGCGAAACCGGCGCTCGCTATGGGGGTGTGCTCTACGTGGACTCGCTCACCGCGGCCGATGGCGTCGCGCCGACCTATCTCAAACTGCTTTCCTACAACGCCGATGTCATCGTGCGCGGCTTTCAGACTCCAGCCGCGTCCGGAGGCGCACGATAATCGAAGCGTCCAAGCGCATTGATCTCGTCGTGCGCGAAGTCACCGTCGCATATAGCAACGGTCACGTTGCTGTGAAAGACGCGAGCTTCACGCTCAATCCCGGCACCATCTGCGCGCTCGTCGGAATCAACGGAAGCGGGAAGTCGACGTTGTTCAAGGCGATCATGGGGTTCGTTCGACCGTCGAACGGCGCCGTGACGATCGCGGGACACTCGGTCCGCTACGCGCACAAGCGGAGTTGGGTTGCGTATGTGCCGCAATCCGAAGACGTCGACTGGTCGTTTCCTGTGAGCGTCTGGGACGTCGTCCTCATGGGCCGCTATGGGAAGATGAACTTCCTCCGCATTCCGAGTGCAGAAGACAAGCGCATCGCAACGGTGAGCCTTGAGCGCGTGAAGATGCACGAGTACCGAGATCGCCAGATCGGAGAGCTGTCGGGTGGCCAGAAGAAGCGCGTCTTCCTCGCTCGTGCGCTCGCTCAGGAAGGACGCTTGATTCTTCTCGACGAGCCGTTCACCGGCGTGGACGTGAAGACTGAGGGGGCGATTGTCGAGCTACTTCGTGAGTTGCGCGACGAGGGACACATCATTCTGGTGTCGACCCACAACCTCGGCTCAGTGCCTGACTTTTGCGATCAGACAGTCATCATCGACCGGACCGTACTTGCGTTCGGACCGACCGAGACGACGTTTACCGGAGCGAATCTTGCCCGCGCGTTCGGCGGGGCCCTTCGGCACGTGCGTCTTGATGGCGTGCGAGCGCCGGGGGCCGGTCGCGACGGCGTGACAGTGCTGACCGACGACGAAGGCGCTCTCGTGATCGGCAAAGACGGGCGTATCTCCCGCCGAGGGAACGATCGCGACGACCGTGACCGGGCCAAGGTGGAGCAACCGTGATCCAAGAGTTGCTGACACCGTTCCACTACGACTACATGGTCAAGGCGATGCTCGTGAGCGCGCTCATTGGCGCGGTGTGCGCGTGTCTCTCGTGCTTCGTAACACTGAAGGGCTGGTCACTCATGGGCGACGCGCTGTCGCACTCGATCGTGCCCGGCGTCTCACTGGCGTATCTCGTGGGGCTTCCGTTCGCGCTTGGAGCATTTATCTCAGGCATGCTCGCGGCCGCGTGCATGGGTTACATCAAGTCGGCGACACGTATCAAAGAGGACGCTGTGATTGGCATCGTCTTCACAACATTCTTCGCTGCGGGACTATTGATGATCTCACTCTTCCCGAGCAACATCAACCTTAAGAGTATTATCTTCGGAAACATCTTGGGCATCGCGAACCCCGACGTTGTGCAGATGATCGTGATCTCGGTAGTCACGCTTGCGGTCGTCGCATGCAAGTGGCGCGATCTCGTCCTCTACACATTTGATCCGACCCAAGCGAAAGCAATCGGCCTCAACGTACACGTGCTGCACATGACGCTGCTCACGCTTCTCGCCGCGACGGCGATTGCGGCACTTCAGGCAGTCGGTGCCTGTCTCGTGGTGGCGATGCTCGTGACCCCGGGTGCAACCGCCTACCTACTCACTGATCGCTTCGGACGCATGATGGTTCTCGCCATGGCGATCGGAACGGTGACCTCGTTCACCGGCGCGTACGCCAGCTACTTCTTGAACGGATCGACCGGCGGCTGCATCGTGGTACTTCAGACCGCGCTGTTCTTAATTGCACTGTTCTTGGCACCGAAGCACGGAATTTTCGCGTCGCGACGAAGAGGGCGATCGCAAGGTGGGGCGTCGCCGACAACGGTAGGAGCTGCGCTCGAATGATCGATCGACTGCTCGAACCACTTCAGTATTCGTTCATGATCGAGGCGCTCCTAGTCGCTGCGCTCGTGGGAGCGGTGTGCGCATTGCTGTCATGCTTCTTAGTGCTCAAGGGCTGGTCACTGATGGGTGACGCGATTTCGCACGCAGTCTTGCCAGGCATCGTCGTCGCGTACGTTGTCGGCGCGCCGCTCGCGGTCGGCGCGTTCCTGTCTGGGCTCTTCTGTGCTGTTGGCACGGGGTGGATCAAGGCCAACAGCCGAATCAAGGAGGACACGGTGATGGGCATCGTGTTCACCGGGCTCTTCGCACTCGGGCTCGTTCTCTTCTCGAAGATCGAGACCGACGTGCATCTGAATCACATCCTGTTCGGCAGCCTGCTCGGAATCGATCGCGCGGACATGATTCAAGCAGTCGTCTCGGGCGGCATCACGCTGGTCGTGATCGTCGCGTTGCGCAAGGACCTCGTGCTGTACTGCTTCGATCCGAACCAAGCTCGCGCAGTCGGGCTGCACACGACGTTCCTGTACTACCTGCTGCTCTCGCTGCTCTCAGCGACGATCGTTGCTTCGTTGCAGGCCGTTGGAATCATCTTGACCGTTGCGATGCTCGCGACGCCGGGCTGCATCGCCTATCTACTCACTGATCGCTTCGGACGCATGATGGCGATCGCCGTCACGAGCGCAGTATTCGCAGCCGTCGTTGGAACGTACATCAGCTACTTCATTAACGGTGCCACTGGTGCGTGTATCGTGCTCACGCAGGCCGCTGTCTTCGTCATCGTGCTCTTCATCGCGCCGAAGCACGGATTGATCGCGAACCGACTTCGAGCTCGCGTTTCGCTGAAAGAAAACGCGGAGCCGGGCTGACTTCTCCCCTCACCCGGCTCCGCGCCTCACTGAAGAGCTTGGTGCGCACTTATCCTCGTCGACGACGAACCCTCGACACGGCGAGAGCAACGATCGCAGCGGCAGCCGGCGCGGGCACCGCAGCTGGCGGTCCGTTCGAGCCGAAGACCCATCCATCCCAAGAACCGTTCGCAACCACTCGGTCCGCGAACCCGACGGATGAGAAATCCCATGCCGCGTTGTCGTCGGTCTTCACCCAGTAGTGCCAATAGTCAAGGTACTCAGGCGGAGTACCGAACCCGCTGTCGCCGTTCGCGCCGATCGACACACCGAACAGCGCCTCGCCGAACGGGAACGTCGCCGTCGCGAAATCGAACGTGCCTGGCTGCGCCGACTTCACGATGTCGAAGAGATCTCGTCCGGTGTGGCTGCCGTCGTAGCGAACGAGATACAGGTACGAATCGCCGTTCGTGAAATCGAACTGAAGATTCGACATCTCACTGCCACTCCCGACGTCGTAGGTACCGACCAATTCGGCAAGGGCACTCGAACCGACGGACGCGACAACTGCGGTCGTCGCCACTGACGTGAATAAAAACGCGAGGCGCATGAACTCCCCTAGCTGACTGGCCGGATCGCGCCGGTCCAATCTCACGCCTACGCCGCAAAAAGTTGCGCGGCACAGGCAGCGTGCGATTGGTCGCCCACCGTGAACGTTGAATGCGCGAAGCGCGCTCTGCGCGGGGCGCAGTGGGCGATTCGGCGATTCCTCGGTACGCGGAGGAGACCTGTCCGACAGCGGCGAGACATCGACCCGACTGGCCGTTCCTCTTTCGCATGCGCGGCACACATGACGAGTCTTGGAACGGGTTCACGGTGACGCGTTCGTGGCGGAATGGAGTGTCGGCCCAGAGTAAGTCTGGATCCGTGCGCTCTGCACCGCCTTCCTTGTCACCGCCGCTGGCCCGTCATCGGACGGACGCTGGCACTGTAACAGTGAGCGCGGCGCAGCGAGACCGGCGACCCCTCCGCGCCAAAATCGTCCTCAGGGAAGAGGCGTCAGCTTCCAGTCCGGAGCATCGGCTCGATCAGCCCAGAAGCGCATGTCACGCAACTCGTCGATCGCCTTGCTTTCAACGTGCCCGCCAGCGAAGCCGACGACGGTGCGGTCACCGTTACGACTTGCGACCTGCCCGCAACTCGCGGCTTCGTTCGCGTCGTACTTCGCGGCCCATTGCGCTTCCGTGAAGTTCGGGCTACGAACGCGGAAGTAACCCTCGCGCATCGGCGCGTCTGCGCCTGCTGTCGGATCGATGCCGCGCGACGAAGCGCTGACGATCAACCGATCGGGGTGCAAGATTTCCGACTCCCGCGTCACATAGAAGCGACCAAACGCGCTCTGATAGGCGGGATTGAACCCCCCCTGATTCTCGTCGCCGCCAACCCACGTCGTGTTCAGGCCCAAGCTCGGATACGCGCTCGTCTGGTACAGGTAGTTTGGGTAGTCGGACGCTTCGAGTTCCTCGAGTGTGCGCAGGTTCTGATCGAGATAGAGCCCGCGGAAGTTGAAGGCGAGATAGGGAGCCAATCGCCACGGATACCGCGCCGCCGCCACGCCAATGGTTTGCGCTGCGATCGACTGTCCCTTCTCGTCGAACGCTGCCAGACCGTTCTTGTATCCCGGCAGTAGCCTGCCTCCGTTGTCGTGGCTGTATTCACTCCACGCGCTGAAGATCGCGCGGGCAGCGGACATTTCTCGGACCTGTGCCGAGCGATTGCGCATCGAGCGCACCGCGGGGAACACCAGCGACAGGACGAGCGCGATCAGCGCGATGACCACCAGAAGTTCGACGAGCGTGAATGCTCTGGGCGAGCCAGCGAAGGCCGTCGCACAACTTCTCGCCGAATTCCGCATGGAATTGTGTTTGGTCATTGGTCCCTCGCGCGTCGTGAGCCACAATCGAGATCGGCTCCGTCGTTCGTGTCGGCTGCCCCGGAGGCAGAGCTTCCGGAGCCCGCAGATGATATTCATTCTCAACTGCGTCAGAGTAGGTGTCTTAGCTGTCCTCTTTGTCCGCTGGAGCGTCCTAGCGGTTCCGTCCGGGTTCAAACGAATCACACGAATCACACTATGCACTCTCGACCCATCTCCCATCCGAGGCTCTCTCCGTCGCGTTCCCCGGCTCGGCTCCCCATGATCGCTGCCCTCGGACTTGCCGCAGTCGCGTCCGCGACCGCCCTTGCCGATACCGTCATCGATGTGACCTACACAACGCCGACCGCTGACCGCTGGAACTACCCTTTTAACCCTACCCCGGGTATCCGACCGACCGCGTCCGTCTTCGGCAACGCAGCCGGTTCACCTCTCTTTGACAATCTCGACGGTCAGATGATCGTCGAATGGGACACCAATTCTGACGTTCCGACTGGGCGGGTGCCCAACTCTTACATCGTCGCCTCTATGAAGCTGACACTTGAGTTCGCCTCCGACCTCGCGATTCAATACGACGACACGACCGATCCGTGGCAATCGTTCCTGTTGCCGAAGGATCCGGCGTACATCGCCGACCGCGACCCAGGTCAACCTATCGAACTCTTCGGCACCGGCTTTCGAAACGGCTACTCGCTCGCGTCGTGGCAGGAGACATCGCCTTACGCCCCCGCTGGCGCGAATTTGCTGAGCCCCGGGGTTCGCAACGCCTTCGCACTCGGCTTCAGCGATAGCGGGAAGTTTCTCGATGTCAGCAACTCGGTGCGTGACATGTTCTCGCCGACCCCCTTCGCGACCGGCATCGTCGCCAGTGTCAGCCTCGGTGACTTCATTCCGATCGGCGCTGAGTGCGTCTTCGACGTCGCGATCGACAATCCGGTCGTGCAGGGCTACCTCCAGCAGGGACTCGCGACGGGAAAGGTGAGCCTGTCAGTCACCAGCCTCGCTCGCGTAGTGCAGCAAGGCTCAGTATTCCCGTCGTTCTACTGCAAGGAAAACCCGCTTGTCGCGGCGGGACTCGCGAAGGCCGCGAAACTTCATATGACGGTTCTGCTCATCGACTGCGCCCCTGTTGACTTCAATTGCGATGGCGTCGTCGGAGCGAGCGACCTCGGCATTCTGCTCGGCGCGTGGGGTTCCACGACGCAGCCGCAGTTCGACCTCTCGGGCGACGGCATCGTCGGCGCCGAGGACCTCGGCATACTTCTCGGCGCATGGGGCTGATCCGGCGCGACTCCCCGCGCGACCCCCGCGCGACTGTTACTCGTCCAGTCGGTGATTTGACGAAGCAACTGAGGCATTGCATCACGCACCCCGGCGCGGCGCCGGGGTGTTTGCTTTGCACAGTGCCGCCTTCATGCGAGTACAGATCGCGGCAGATGATCCGCGCCGATCGTTTGCGATCCGACCCTCGTCCGTACCCGCGCGATCGCGCGTTCCAACACGCGTTCGATGTCGCTGATTCCCGCGTCGAGAACGGCGGCGATCTCAGCGAGCGAAAGCCCTTCGGCGAATCGCAGGCAGATCACCAGCCGCTCGTGGAGCGTCATGCCGCGGAGTAACTCCACAAGGACCTCACGATGTTGTGTCGCCCCATCAGCGCGCCCTTCTGGTGATGCGCCTTTAGGTGCGTTCGGGTTGACACGCTTTGAATTCTTGTCCGGGCCTGGCATCCTGTACTCCTCCCCTTCTGAGAAGGGGAGCGGCGCCGTGGGGCCGTCTTCGACGATCCGCGGCGACGCTGGCCAACGAGCATGCGCTCGAAGCACTTAAGCTCAAGGTCGTCACTCGAGTTCGACCGTCCATGGCCGACGCTTCGACGACAACCGGCGGGGGCATAGTAACGACGGACGACACGACAGCAAGTCGGAGAGGCGTGCGCTGAAGACGCACCGTTCGTCCACGTCGAACAATCGTGTGAATCGAACGCACGCCATGCGCATTGTTGACTCAGCCGCCCACGGACTGTTAGGCCGCCTCGCGCCGTGGCGGCCGTACCGCCGCGAGCGTGAGCGCGCGCGCTTCATGCTCGGCGTGCAAGCGGTCATAGTCGCCGAAGTCGAGCCGGCAGAACGGGACAACGAGATCGGGGTCGAATTGCGAACCGGCGCAACGTTGGATCTCTTCAAACACGGCCGCACGCGGCCGGCTCGCGCGATAGGTTCGATTTGAACTCATGGCATCGAACGAGTCCGCGAGCGAGATGATCCTTGCTATGAGAGGGATCTCTCGTCCAGCGAGTCCGTTCGGGTAGCCACGGCCGTCCCATCGTTCGTGGTGCGATAGCACGCCATCTAACATTCCGCTGAACTGCGGAATGTCGTGCAAGATCCGCCATCCGACTTCCGGATGCATTCGAATCTGGTCGAACTCGGTGTCGTTGAGTCGGCCAGGCTTGCTGAGTACGGCCTCGGGTACGCCGATTTTCCCGACATCGTGCACGAGACCGGCGATATGGATCTGCTTCAACGTTGGATCGCCAATACCGATCGAACGAGCTAAATCGCGCGAGAGCGCCGCGACGCGCTGTGAGTGACCGCGGGTGTACGGGTCTTTCGCGTCGATGGCCGCGACAATCGCTTCGAGCGTACCGAGGAACATTTTGTCGAGATCGCGATAGAGATTGGCGTTCTCGAGGTAGATGGCCAAGTGGCCTGCGGTTGCATCCGCGAGCTTGAGATCAATGCTCGGAATCTCACCATCCCGATCGCGGCGCTCGCCCGCCACCAGTACGCCAGCCATGTGGCCGTTGCAACGAATCGGGCAGACCGCAACCGACGATTCGATCCGCAGTTGCCCGAGCAGCTTGTGTCCGCGCGGAAACACGCGCGGTCCATCGCCTGAAATCTCGGTGAGAAGGAGCTTCACCACCTGCGAGAGATCGGCGGTCGCAAACGGGACCTCGCCAGCGACGGCGGCTCCGTCGTCGGGAATCAGTTTGCTGAGCGGCGGAAGCAACGAGACCGCAGCCCAAGCGAAGCCCAAGCTCCGGACCAGTTCGGAGCAGCCCAACTGAACGAATGGTGCTGGTTCGTCAGCACCTGACATCCCAGACACGAGCGTGTAGAGGAGGTTGATCTCTTCGTAGGTCTCAGCGAGCTGCCAGCCCACCGCGTCGCTCGCGCCGATCTCGAGATCGCGCTCGACATCAGCGCGGTGCGCGAATCGGATCAATGGCGCAAGCCGCGCGATCTCGCGCGGCTCGATCGGGTCGTAACCCAGAAGCTGCTCCCGAATCGCACCAGCATCGAGCCCGGCGGAAGACGCGACGAGCAGCAGATCGTCGCCATACGCGAACGCTGCCGTTGGAATCACCGCGATTCCGACTGGCGCTCGGTCGCTGTTCGGCATTCGACTAGCAATCAGGTAGAGACCGGGCATCGGCTCTGCGATCGAGCCGGTTCGATCCGCTGCCAGCGCGGGGACGACAGAACGGAGTACCTGATGGAATGCTCGCGAGCGCGTAAGCACCGCAGCCACCAGATCTCCAGGTGCGGCGGGAGGAGCGTCGACGATGACTCCGCGTGCGTCACAGAGAATCCAAACGCCACCCAGCCCACGGATCTCGTCCGCGAGCGGAAGGCGTGCCGCGTCAGGATGCATGCGGAGCGGGATCATCACGCCGCGTCCGCTCTCGCCTCGGTCGAGCGCGGCGCAAAGCGCTCAACTTCGTGCAGCACGTGTCGAGGGCTAAAGGGTTTGGAGATGACGCACCGGACGTTCGGCGGTAGCGCGTCGGCACTGTCCACGGGGTGCCCGGTCAGAACGATGACCGGAATGTGGCGCGTCCGAAGGTCGGCGTAGAGACTGCTGGCCAGGTCGACACCGTCAGCGGACGTTCCGTGCAGGTCGCATACGGCAAGCTGCGCAGGAAAACGACTCAGCAGGTCGAGCGCCTCTTCGTTGCTCGACGCCGCAAAGACTCGGTATCCGCTGTAGCGAAGAATGACTGAGAGCACATGCAGGATGTGGTCTTCGTCGTCGACGATCAGGATCGTTCCGGCACCACCTGATCGATCTGAGCCCATCCTAGCGGCGTTGAATTGCGTCATCGGGAAAGGTCTCCTACGGGAGCGCGAATCATCCGAACCGCATTATTCTCCGCGCGCGCCGCTCGTCGCCGAAAGAGCGCGGGTCGGGGGCTCACGATCTTGCAGGCTTGAGAGCACATGTGCGATGTCCGCGCTCGCGCCGCCGATTTCTGCCGCCTTCTTGAACCACTCGCGCGACGCATCCGCGTTGCCGTTCTGTTCTTCAACGAGCCCTTGGAAGACGTAACCCTCGTAGCGGTCGGGCGCTAGGCGGAGCAACCGCGCCGCCGCTACCTTCACGCGCGTCGTCTCCCCCATTTGCCATGCCATCGCAGCGAGATCAATCCAAGCTTGAACGTCCTCCGGGGCGTCGCGCGTGAGTTCAGAGAATACGTTTCGCGCGTCGGCGGTGCGGCCGAGCATTGCAAGACATCTGCCCTCGCAGCGCATGCGCTGTGGCGTACGCCCGCCCTCAGACTCGCGGGACAGTCGCCGCACGTTTGCCAGGCACTCGGTCCACATCTCCGCTGCAAACTGCGCCCGCACTAGGCTGTCAAGCCCATTCGGCAGATGCGGCTCGATGAGCAGCGCCCGGCTGTAGTGTTGAACGGCCACAGCCGGTTCTTCACGGAGCATCGCGATCTGTCCGAGCAACTGATTCATCGGCGCGTTGTTTTCGAAGTATTCAAGCTTCGGCGCGAGCAGCGCTTTGGCCTCGTCATACTTCTGTTGCGCCACCATGATTTCCGCACACGCGAGGAGATAGGCGACCTTCGTCGGCTCGATTTCTGCGGCCTTCCGATATGCCTCGACTGCGTCGTCTTCACGCGACCACCGCTCGTGGACAATTCCTTGGCAGTAGTACGCCTCGGCGCAGTCTGTCTTCACGACTGCCGCGCGCTGGAACTCCTTGAGTGCTTCTTCGAGGCGCCCCTTCTCGAGTTGAATGCGCCCGCGCAGGATCCAGAACCGGTAATCGTTCGGCGTTCGCCCAATCGCTTCGTCAATCTGCTTGAGCCCTCGATCGAAATCACCTGAGTTGTAGCTCTGCTTGGCCTGATCGAACGCGATGAGACTCGATGCCTTTCCCATGCGCTCACGGGCAGCATCACGGGCGTCTTGGCCTGCTTTCGTCGGTCCGTTGCAGCCTCCGGTTGCGACTGCTGCGAACGCGACGAGAACGAGGGAGATCTTGCGCGGGGAGAATCTGAAGTTCTTCATGGTGCTCTTCGGATGTTGCGAAGCCGTTGCGGCTCGTCTGATTTCGTTCGCCAAGGTCACGGTTCGTTCGACTGGATCGGCTCGCTGGCGTTGGCATACGCATGACCGTCGCTGCTGCCGCGATGGAGCAAAGCGAACCAGGGTTTGAGGAACTGATTCGTCGAGAACACTTCGATGAAGTACTTGGAGCCTTGGGTCGTGAGTGGATTCGGACTGAGATTCGACGCGCTGGCTTCCACAACAACATCGCTTTCGACTACGTTCGCGAAGCTGAAGGGTCCAACGACGTTGCCAAGCGACGCGACCTCGGCCGACTCAATGCCGGGCATCGAGTCCTCGGGTCCGATGACGACGCGAGAGTGCGTCTCCGCCGCGTCGAACACTGCGTCGTCGACCTGCGCGATGATGGACTCGACGAGCGCGATGTTTGCGAGGTTCGTCTCGGCGTCGTCGCAGTGTTCGTCGACCGGGTGACTCGTCTCAAGGACTAGCGGCTCTGGCGCTGCGAGCTTGGGTTCAGTCGCAGGTTCCGTCATCGGAGCGATTGCGGGCTCTGACATCGGCTGCGCGCTCGTCTCCGACGTCGAGGTAGCCTCAGACTCGCCCGCATCAACTTCGTCGGGTACCGCGGCAGTTTGGGTTGGCGGAACAACGCTTTCTTCAGGCGACTGCGCGCCGACCGGTTCTGCGAGCGGATCGGATGCGGCGGCGGGCGGCGACGCTGGCTGATTCGCGGCGAACCCGCCAGCTTCCATGTACTTCGTCATGATGGATCTCATCATGTCGCGCTCGAAGACGCGATTCGGCTGCGTCTCGTCGAGCTGGTGCCGCAGCCGATTCATTTCCGGCTGATTGTGATTGAGGCTGAGCGAGCTCTCCGTGTGATGCAGCGCGAGTTCCGTATCGCCAGCAGCGATTGCATCGAGCGCCTTCTGATTGTGGTTTGCGGTCAGACGATCGCGGCTGAACGGAAGGGTTCCTTCGCGTGCACCGATGCGTACGGCCTCAGCGAATTCGATACCTTCCTTGCCCCACACTTGCGCGATCGCATCCTTCATGATCGTTGGCGTGATGAGGAAGATGATCTCCCGACGTTCGATCTTGTCGTCTTGCCCCCTGAACGCGGCGCCAAGGATCGGCACGTCGCCAATGCCGGGTACCTGTCGGCGATTCATCGTCGTCGTCTCCTGGTAGAGACCGCCGATGACCAGCGTCTGGCCGTCCTTCACGCGGACGTTCGTCGTGACCTCACTGGTCTTCTCATCTGGGATGATCTGACCACCGCCCTCATCGGTCGTGACCGAGCGCAACGTGGCTTCACTCACGCTCGGCGCGAGTTCCATGCGAATGGAACCGTCGCGAGCAATGAAGGGACGGAAGACGAGCTTCACGCCCGTATCCAAGAATTGCACGGTTTGTGTCGTCGTCGTTTGGGTCGACGTCGTCGACAGGTAGCCGATCCTCTCGCCGACGAGGATCTGAGCTCGCTGCCGATTCAGAGCCAAGACTCGCGGTCGGGCGATGATCAGCGAGTCGGTCACTTCGTCGAGCACTCGCAGGAAGACCGATACGTTGTCACTAATGACGCCAACCTTGAGTCCGCCCGGCTTGCCGGTTTGACCCACGGTCGAGCTAATGCCCTGAGCCTGATTGTTCGACGGCTGGAATCCGAGCTTGTCGGTGCCCTTCGCCCCCGGCGTGTTATTTCCCTGAATGAGGTTGTTCACGACGCCGAGTGGATTCACGAAGTCGGTGAAGTCAACATCGCCAATGACCGTAAAGTCGACACCGAAGGCGTTGTCCTCGTTCACGCGCGTCGAGACGATCGTGCTTTCGACAGCAACCTGCGTCGGCGGCGTATCGACGTCCGCCAGCAGGTCCGCGATCGATTGAAGGTTCTCGGGATAGTCATTGACAACGAGCATTCCTTGGAACGCCCATGTGTCTTCACCCACGTTGCCGAGATCAGTCGCGATTCCCTTCTCGACGTTACCGACGTATGCGACCTTTCCCGTGTCAGAGAGCAGTGGCGCGACAAACTCATTCGCGTCCTTCGGATTCAAATACTCAAGCGAGAAGCGGCGGCTCTCGCGCTTGCGCCTCGCGAGCTGCATCTGCTCCCATTCCTCACGTGTGTAGACGTAGATGAAGTTGCCGGTTTCTTCGTAGCGAAGATCGAGCGCCTTCAGGATCACGTCGAGCGCCTCGGTGACAGTGACGTCGAAGAGATTCGCCGTCACAGTGCCCGACACATTCTTGCCCGTGATGATGTTCCGCTGTCCCTGGATCGAGAGCATCTGCAGCGCCTGCGCGATGTCTGTCTCTTGGAACTGGACGTTGAAGACTTCCTTCCCGCCTGATCCTGGTGAGATCGGCGCTTGCGGCGCCGATGCTGGCAGCGCACCGCTCTGTGGTGCCGACGACTTCGGCGCTTTTGCGCCCGGCATAGGCCCCGCGGACGCCGTCGTCTTCGGAGCCGTCGGTCGCGGCAGTGCCTGTGTGCCAGCGTTGCACACGACAGCGAGCGGCAGAATGAACATCGCCCCAGGAAGCAGGGTCGGGAACGCAGTCCGAATCGAGCGGTAGTCTTCGCGCATGTGCATGGTCCCTCGGAAGACCCCGCGTGGAAGCGCCGGGTCACCATCGCGCTGACGACGCATGCCAACCGGTCCGTCCGGCGGGCAGTCATCGCGCGGAACGTTTCCGGACGCGGCGAGCCTGAAAAGGCACGGCGCGGATTCGGACGCTCTCGCACAGGTTCACTCGACCGAATCGGCGGCAGACTTTGCCTCACCCGCAGGATCGGCAGTCGTTCCCAGGTTCGGCTTGCGCTGGCTGGCGCGATCAAGCGGAACAAACGGATCGCGCTGAGGAGACAGCGGCAGCGCAAGCGGCACCGATGGGGGAACCGACCCCACGCGCGGCGGTGGCTCGGAAGCAAGAAACCGAGGATCGTCAGCGATCGCAGTGCGAGGAATGCTGGTCAGGATTCGAATTCTCGCCCAGAAAAGAAGCCCCATCGGCTTCACCCAGAGCGCGCAGGCCGCAAAGCCCAACAGCGCGACCGCGCCCGCACGACTGCGAGCTCTCGGGCGCTCGCGCGCGGAAGTTCTCATGGCGCGGAGTTCCCTACGTCGGCGATGAAGACGAAGTGAAGCATCGCGCTCTGGAGGCGCGCCTCAACGCGAACCGAACCGTCTTCTTGAGCGGCGAATTCGATTTCTTCGAGCGTACCCAGCGGTGCCGAGTCGAGCGCGCTGAGGAACCGCGTCAACTCGAAATAGCGCGCGTTCCGGATCACAAGAGTCGTCCGTTCATCGAGCCGTCGGAATTCGAAACCATCGCGCGGCGCTGGCTGCGCGTCCTTTTCGGCGTTCGGAAGCGCCTCGCGCAGCGCGATCAAGCGCTCGCGTTCCGCGCGCGCTCGCTCGGCTCCGAGGACCGCGGCGTCCGCTCGCGCTGCGTGACGCTCGAGCCCCGCTGCTGCGTCATCGATCGCGTCCACTTCAGAGAGCGTTGGCACTATCACGCTGAACGCAAGCGCCGCCACCGCGGACACAGCAAGTGAAAGCGGCACCCACGGAGGCAGTCGATCACCGTGCATCGGTGTCCTCCGTCGGTACGAGCGTGAGTTCGAACGCTTGGTCGCGAGGCACGTCAAATCGAACGATCGATTGGGTTACCTCAGTGATCTGAAACATCGGCGCCAATGACCGCAGCGCGTCGGCAAGAAGCACAGCGTCGGCTCCAGTCACGCTTACTTCTGCTTGCATCCATCCAGCGCGTTCGACACAACGCACGCGGGACAGAAACGCTCCCTCCGGCAGCGGTGCTATCGCGGCAGCGAGGAGTGTCGCGAGCGGCACTCGTTCTCGTTCAGAATGCCGCTGCGCGAGAGCCGCAGACTCTTCGTCAATCCTTCGCTCTAACACCCCGCGAGCCTCATCGGCCGCGAGCGTTCGCCCAGCGGCGAGCTGCGCCAACTCAAGACGTTCCGTCGCCTCCATCCGCGCTGTTTCCGCACCAGCAGCGGCAATTGCGCCGATCAGGACGAGTCCGAGCGCTGTGCGCGCTGAATACGAGAGCTTCCTCACACGAAGAACACGATCGCGGACTGCGGATGGCAAGAGGTCGACTGCGTTCGCTCTCACGCTGCCTCCCGGTCGAGTCGACCCGACGCATCGCGCATCGCCCGACGCGTCGTCCGACGAAACGAAAGCCCGAGAACACCCGCCCAATCCCAAGGGCGATCTTCGCGCGCTACCCGCGCCGTGATCGCGCGCCACGCTGTGCCGATCGTTGACTGCGCGTCATCGAATCGAACCGGCAGGCCACACGCTTGCTCAAGCGCAGCACTGAGCGCGGCGTCTTCCGCACGCGCACCGCCAAGTCGTATCTCGGTTGCGCTCCCACACCCGGCAACATAAGGCAGGCCGTCGTGCAGGCACTCCGCCACAGCTCCGGGAAGGAGATCGATTTCGTCGATGCAACGGCAGTACGCGATCCTCTCACCAACCAAGAGCATCACAACCGCGCCACGAAGCGACGAGTCGATTGCAAGGCGTACGCGATCACGATCCGCGCCACGCCGGTACATGCGGCTGCACGCTCGAGCGGCGCTCACGAACGATGGCTCGGCGGCCTCGGGCAAGATTCCGCAATCGATGAGTGGGTGCAGCAGCGCTTCGACCATGAGGCGGTCAGCAACGATCGCAGCGACTTCGACGCGACCCGATTGCGGTGCACAGAGCGATTGCCCAGCAGTAGTCGACGCGGCAACCGTGGAGGGCGGCGAAAGGCGCAGAAAGCCCGCTTGCGGCGCCGCGCATCCGAAGCGCTGCGGTGCCTCACGCTCGATCGCTGCACGGATCGAATCGTCGTCATCGTCGTCGACCATCATGGTTTCCGCGCGCGCCGCCGCGAACGGCAGGCCGACGACACACGCGCGACCTTGGAAACCGTTACTTCGCAGCACGCGGCCTATCAACTCCGCTGAACGCTCGGGGCGCGAGGGATCATGCGCAACCCGTGCCGCCGCAACCACCTCACCCGAACGCACCTCGACCTGAGCGAGCCGAGCGACGTCATCGCGGTACTCGATTGCAATCGGCCCAAGACCGCGGGCCCATGGCGCTTTGAACGACGCGCTGGTCCAGGCAGACGAAAACGTTAGTAGTGATTTCATAGCGTTCGCGCCAGCCGTCGTCCGTCAGCCGCCGACCACAGAGCCCCCGACTTCAAGCTCGGGCGTCGCATTCGTGATGTCCGCAACAGAGACCTTGCCCGTCACGCCGTCGATCGTGATCTCGTACGCAACACCACCGCCGCGCACGACGATCGTGCCACCGGTCCCCGGTTGCCCGGATGAGGTCACGGTGCCGCCCAGTTCGTCGTAGGTGATAGCCGTTGCACCGCCGTCGAGATCGACGCTCGCGATGAACGCTTTCCCGAATCGCTCGTCGCTGTACAAGTCGGCGATGTAGTTTCCATTGGTGCCGCTCGGTGCCAGCGGGTCTTGCACATACACCGCGCTATTCGCGTCGAATGGGGCCCCCAGCTGACTCTCGGCAAGTTTCACGATGCACCAGCCACGGAAGCGTCCGTCCTGCTCGGTATCGGGCAAGAAGACAAGTCGCCGATGCTCTTGGTTGGCGAGCGCGTCCGACTGCGCAAACGTGAGATCGGCGATGAGGCGCCGGATAGCTGCTTGCGTGTCGAAGTCGCCGCGATCACCGAGCATCGGGATCAGGAGAGCACCCGATGTGCCCAAGATGGCGATGACAATCAATAGCTCAATGAGCGTGTAACCGAAGCGACGTACCATGGCTCCCCTCCGTGCCCCCGGCAGGCGAATGCCCGCGTGAACGAACCGGCGCGAGCTTACGGTTGTGGCGGTTGCTGAGGCGGTTGCTGCGGCGTTGGCTGAGCGACCGGTGGCGAGATCGGTTGCTGTGGCTGCTGCTGTGGCTTCATCACGTCTCGCAGCTTGATGTAGTCGATGTCGAGCTTGATGTCGCCCGGATTTCCTAGCAGCACCTTCATCTTGCCGCCGTTGACGAACGTGAGCAGTCGTTCAACGTCCAGCCGCAGCGCTTTCAGTTCTTCGTAGATCTTGAGCTGTTGCAATCCAGCGTCAGGCACGCCTAACGTCTCTCCGGAACGCGAAGTCGACTGCGGCGCGGCGTACGCCGTACTCGCCGTCGGGTCACCCACGACGTTGGTCCACACAAGGGCGGCAACGACCACCGCATTGACGGTGAGAATCGCATTCAGGTACGTCAGTCGTTGGCGATCCGCGCGCATGATTGAGCACTCCTCGAACGCCGCAGCTGCGGCAGGCAATGTTTGCTCATCGACCGAGGCAGCGACGCTCGTGAGGAGAGTTCCGGCTTTCGCGCGGACTTGCTCGCCGACGTCGAGAGAGAAACGACGGCCGCCGCGGTTCCCCGCGGCGGCCGTCCGAGTGTCGATTCAGGCAATCAGACGTTCTGTACGTCTCGGATTACCAGGTATCCGGATCGATGGGGTTGCCTTCCGAGTCGTTCGGAAGGGTCGGACCCGACGTGTCGTACGCGACCTTGAGCGTGACACCGTCCCACACGAAGCTCCAGTAGCTGGTCGGGAGCGTCGGAACGCTCTGCAAGTATTGGAAGCCTCCGTTGGCGGTGTCAACCGTCGTGAGCAGCGTCATCAGCGCGTCAGCGTCGGCAGAGCCAACGAGGTTGTCGCTACCGTTCTTGATGCGGTAGAGCTCAACCTGGCTGCGGATGGTCTGCAGCTGGCTCTTCACCGCCGAGACCTGAGCGTCCTGCGATGCATTCGTGAACTGCGGGATCACGATGGCTGCCAGGATGCCGAGAATCACCACGACGATCAGAATTTCGATCAGAGTGAAGCCACTACGGCGACGAGCATGAGTCGGAAGATGCATTCTGACTCCCCTTTCGTTGGGACCTTCGCGCGAAGGTCGTAACTGCGGGAAAATCGTTTCGCGACCTAAGGAGGCTCGACGTTCGACTTCCCCAAACTCCTTACACGCGGATCCAACGCGGACCCGCCACCATTCAACGCGTCGCAAGACAAACGACACGAAGCACAGGGGGACCATCGGATTCAATCAGCGAGTGGTTGAGGGCCTGGCTCGCACAATCGCTTTCGTACGCGTCACAGTCGGAATGCATCGCCGCGTTGAACGCGCTGGAAGCGCCAGCTCATGCGTTTCCGGACCGTTCAGCACGCTGGCGACGCCTCAAGCTGAATTGCGACGCGATAACTGCGATCGAGTGCAGCGCACGACATCACAACCCCGCGCCGAGCGACGATCCCCCGCGCCTCAAAGCCGACGCTCACTACCATGCCTTCGGGCAATCGCTCGCATGCGTCCGCGAACACGTGATCGCCAGCATGCTCGATGCTCGTGAGCTCGTGCATGCGTCCAAAGTTCTCGCCTACGAGCCCAAGGGCGGTAGCGACTCCGTCGAGGCGTGCCGACGAGTGCAGCCGCGCTGATGCAAAGGCCATGGTTCGTTTCTCCCGCTTGTATTGAATGGAACAGCCGACCCGGTTCGGTCACGGGTGCTTCGGCAGGCGCAAGGTGCTCCTTGAGCGAGGCCTCGGCATCGCCGAAAACAAGCGAGGCGTCGTTACCATTCACCAAACCATGCTCCGCATCCGACCCTTTCACGCCCTACGCCCCGCCGGAAACCGCGCGGCGCTGGTGTCGTGCCCGCCGCCAGACCAGCTGCCAGGTGCGGTGCCAAATGCGAGCGACGAAACGAACGCCGCGTCGCCTCAGTCGTTCCAGCATGTCGTCTGTGCGAGCAGCGCGCGTGACGCCGCCGCGGTCGTTCAGCGCCTCGTCGAGTCGGGCGCACTCTTTGCCGATCCTGAGCCGCACGTGTACGTCTATCGAATCTCGCGCGATGGTCACCGGCTGTTCGGCATTGTCGCGTGCATCGAGTGCGCCGATCTCGACGGGCATACCGCGCGAGAAACCGCCGCACCATGGCGCGAGCCAGCCGTCGCGCAGTACGACGACGACGAGCAAGGAACGATCGCGTCCATGGCTGTGTGCGACATGAACGAGCGCCCGATTTTTCATTTCAACGCTGGCGATGGAACAACCCATACCGCGTGGCTCGCACACGATTCGGCTCGCTACGTTGCGGCGTTCGCAGCGCTCGCTGGCCGCGCTCGGCTTGTCGTCTCCGGCGCAACCGCTGGCGATGGACGTGTGCTCGCGGTCCTCCTCGATCGCAGCCACGTTTCCGCAGGCGCATGTGGTGCCGACCACGGCCATCCCGTTCCTCGCTGCGGCTTGTTCGTGCAGCGCTCGGTCCTCGTGCCCTAACAAACTAGCTGAACGATCGCAACAAGAGGAAGGGTCTCGCCGCATGAAGGTGCTCATCGCCGATCGCTTCGAAAGTTTCGCGGTTGATGGCCTCAAGGCTCTCGGATGCGATGTCGAACTGCACAGTGAGTTGACCGCCGGCGAGTTGCCACAGGCGCTGGCGGACAAGCGTCCGAACGTCTTGATCGTGCGATCGACGCATGTGACCGCGAGCTCGCTCGCCGCGACCGACCGACTTGCGCTCGTCGTTCGCGCCGGATCGGGCACCGATTCGATCGACGTCGTGGAAGCGAGCAAGCGCGGCATCTTCATCGCCAATACACCCGGGCGCAATGCAACGGCGGTTGCTGAACTGGTCTGGGGACTGATCCTCGCCTGCGATCGGCGGATCCCTGACCAGATGGTCGATCTCCGCGCTGGACATTGGAATCGCGCGGAGTACGCACGAGCGCAAGGCCTCTTCGGGCGCACACTCGGCATCGTCGGCTTCGGCCGCGTTGGGCGCGAAGTAGCCGCGCGCGGCAAGGCCTTCGGCATGCGCGTGGTCGCGTGGAGCCCAACGCTGACCGAAGCTCAATGCGATGCCGCCGGAGTCGACTACGTCGCGAACCTCTCGAACCTCGCGCGGCTCGCCGATGTCGTTTCCGTCAGCGTCGCGGCCACAGCGTCGACCGACGGGCTTATCAGTACGAAGTTCCTACACGCCATGCGGCGCGGCGCGATCCTTGTGAACACAAGTCGTGGAACAGTGATTGATGAGAAAGCGCTGGCGAAGGCGATTCCCGAGAAGGAGCTTCGCTGCGGACTTGATGTCTTCCAAGACGAGCCGAATGGTTCCGCAGGCGAATTTTCCAATCCGCTCGCGCGCATGCCTGGCGTCTATGGAACACACCACATTGGCGCGTCGACCGACCAGGCGTTGCGGGCGACCTCTGCCGAAGCGGTGCGCGTCGTTCAGGCGTTCGTTGAGGGCAACAGCATTCCGAACTGCGTGAATCGTGCGGCGGCGACCCCCGCGACCGCAGTGCTCACGGTGCGGCACCTGAACCGCCCCGGAGTTCTCGCTCACATCTTCTATACCTTGGGCCAAGCCCAGATCAACGTCGAGGAAATGGACAACGTGATCTACGAGGGCGGCGAGGCTGCGTGCGCCAAAGTTCACCTTTCGCGTCCACCGAGCGAAGAACACATCGTCACGATCCGCAAGAATCCGAACGTGCTCGGGACGGCACTCACGCTGATCAAGCGGTAGCGGTAAATTGTGCGTCCCATGCCGTCCGACGCACCACGCAAGCACAATTTCTCCGCCGGTCCTTCCACGCTTCCGGACGACGTGCTCATGGCGGCACGCGACGACATCTGGTCGCTCCACGGCACCGGCATCGGAATTCTCGAACACAGTCACCGCGGCGCAACGTTTGATCGTGTGCTGCACGAGACGTTCGCCGCACTTCGCACCGTATCGGGAATCAGTGATGACTATGAAATCGTCCTAATGCCCGGCGGTGCCACGGTGCAGTTCGCGCTCCTTCCTATGAACTTCTTGCGGCCCGGACAGAAGGCCGCGTTCGTCGACACGAGCATTTGGACCCGCGTCGCCTATGACCAAGCGGTGAAGCAAGTGCCGTCGACCTACATCTGGACGGCGAAGTCGACCAACTACGACCGCATTCCCAAGCCGGGCGAACTCCCCGATTGCTCGGGCTATGGCTATGTGCAGTACTGCACGAACAACACCGTCGAAGGCTCGCAGTTTCTGGGTCCGCTCGAGGTGAACGCGCCGACAGTGTGCGACGCATCAAGCGACATCTTCTCGCGGCCGTACGACTATTCGAAACACGCCATCGTGTTGGCGTGCGCCCAGAAGAACCTCGGACCGAGCGGCAACACCGTGATGTTCATTCGTCGCGATTGGCTTGAGGCGTCGCGCGACGACGTCTCGCCGATTCTTTCCTTCCGCGAAAACGCGAAGGCCGAGTCGCGCCTCAACACGCCGAACACCTTCGGAATCTATCTCATCGGACAAGTGTGCCGCTGGCTCATCGCGCAAGGTGGCATGCCCGCGATGGGGAAGCGCAACGCAGAGAAGGCGAAAATCCTCTACGACGCGATCGACGGCTCAGGCGGGTTCTACAAGGGCACGGCGCAGACTTGGTGCCGATCCATGATGAACGTGACATTCCGCATCGCAAACGAATCGCTCGAAGCCCACTTCATCGCCGAGGCGACCGATCACGGACTCGACGGACTCACCGGACACCGCTCCGTCGGAGGCATGCGGGCGTCGATCTACAACGCTGTGCCCAAGGCAGCGTGCGAGGCGTTAGTCGGCTTCATGCAGGAGTTTCAGCGGCGAAACGGGTGACTCGGTTGATGAATCTACAAGCGGCGCCGCCGCATCCTCCCCCGATGGCTCTGCATCGGGGGAGGGGGATCATTGGCGTAAGCCGCCGTAGAGCCGATCACGAGGGTGAGCAACAAGACGGGAATCGAAACTAACACCGGCCATGTCCAGCGCAATACACCGCGGGCGAATCCGCCCGAACGCGCATAGTCAAGTCAGCTCATGCCGCTGGAGGCCGCGCCGCATTCCGGACACAGACCGTTGTCGGCGAGACCCTCGATCAGATAGAAACATCGCGAACAGCGCGGCGGATAGTCCTCGACTTGCCAAGGTTGGGTCGGAGGCAGCACATCGTTCATGTCGGAATCTCCGTAACTAACGCCTCGCGGCCCATCGGTAACTCGAATCGATCACGGGTTCGCGTATAATCCGTTCCACCCATGCGTCCAACTGCGAGGAGCTTCGCCGGATCGACGTGCATGCGGTCGTGGCGAAACTCGTCCGCGATGTGAATCATGATGACGCGGCCGATGACGAGAGTGCCAGCGCCCGGCTTGTTCGGTCCGAAACGCAGCACTTGAAACGTTTCGCATTCGAATGCGATCGGGCTTTCAGCGACACGTGGCGCGCGAACACTGACGCCTAGTAGCGGCGTCAGTTTCGTGAGATCGAATTCGCTCTCACCGTACGGCAAGTCTTCCGCGGCAGCGACGACGCGCTTGATGGTCGATTCAGTTGCAAGTGAAATCGTGAAGACGCCAGTCCCGCCTTCCCACGTCGGCTTGCAGTTCTTCAGCGTGTCCTTCTCGTTGCCATCGCCATCGTTGCCAGGACAGAAGCCGAGCATCATCGGATCGCTCGACAGCGCGTTGAAGAACGAGAACGGCGCGAGATTGAGTCTTCCATCCGCCGATTGCGTTCCGACAACCGCGATCGGACGAGGGACAATCGCACCTATCAGTAGGTTGTAGCGAAGGCGAGGTGCGATTTCATCGGGTCGCAACTGCATGTCGCGAGTGTAACGATCACGGCTGCACGATCGCGTCCAAGAGGCCTCGACACGCGCCGTCGATCAGCGTGTACATCGACTCGAATCCATCGCGGCCACCGTAGTAGGGGTCAAGCACTTCTTCGGCACGAGAAGCGGGATCGAAGCTGAGAAGCAGTTGGACCTTTGAGCGCGGCGCGCCCATGTGAAGAAGATCGCGCTCGTTCGTCCGGTCCATTACGATGAGGCGATCGAAGCGGGCGAAATCAGCCGCCACAACCTGCCGCGCGACACTTGGCAAGTGCACGCCGCGGACCGCTGCAACTTGGCTCGACCGACGATCGGGTGGTTCGCCGGCGTGCCAGCCGCCGGTGCCCGCGGAGTCCACTTCGAAGAGATCCGCCACGCCACGCGCGCGCGAGAGATGCAGAAAGACGCCCTCAGCGACTGGGCTGCGACAGATGTTTCCCATGCAGACGAAGAGGATGCGCGCTAGACGCGGTACGGAGGTGGGCATCTATCACGATGCTATCGAACTGGATTCGTTGAGTGCGATGCGCTATGCTGGACCCCTCTCGCTCTTTGACAACCCATCTTTCGGAACTCGGGGCCGATCTGGAATCGACCGGGCAGGGAAGGCTTGACGCAGCGCGTCGTGGAGCATGCTTGCCACGCTAAAAGTATGCACAATTTCAACTGCCAATACGCAGTACGCTCTCGCGGCCTAATTGACCGCGCAGTGACTTCGCTTGACGCCTGATGAGGCGAGGCACTGACAAAAATCAGGCTGGTTCTGCACGCTGGCATGCCCAGGCAGAACGAGAACTGTGCATGCCAAGGTTCATCCACACGCCGTCGTCGACGGAGGGATAGACCGAGACAAAAACGACGACTACACGCGTAGAAGCGGCTTGCTGACTGTTCCGACACCGGGGTTCAACTCCCCGCGGCTCCACTGCGCGAAGCCCGCCCCTTTGGGCGGGCTTCGCTTCGTTAATCGTTTGAGCGCTCCGTAGCGGCCATTCGGCCGCACACTCGCTGTGCGCGTGGGCGCTTCGTTACTCGCTTGAGCGCTCCGCAGCGGCCATTCGGCCGCACACTCGCTGTGCGCGCGGGGGCGCTTCGTTATTCGTTTGAGCGCTCCGTAGCGGCCATTCGGCCGCACACTGGCTGTGCGCGCGGGCCCGCTTCGTTACTCGTTTGAGCGCTCCGTAGCGGCCATTCGGCCGCACACTCGCTGTGCGCGGTCTTTCGTTTTTCGTAATTCCGCTTCGAAGAGACGGACTGATTTTCCGTATGTTCTGTTGCAGCACTCCCCCGCAGCTGGCCCCGGTTCGTTTCTCCCATGCCCGCCGACCGCTCGCCAAAAGATCTGAGCAACTCAGCGACCAACTGGTCGCTGCTGGAAGCCGCGTCAGGGCACGGCGCGGATGCGCGGCAAGGCCTCGAGGCGTTGACGCAGCGCTACTGGGGTCCGATCTTTGCGTTCGTTCGAGCAACCGGACAGTCGTCGCAGGATGCAGTTGATCTGACCCAAGGATTCGTCGCCGACGTGCTTCTAGGACGGTCCCTGCTCGCGTCGGCTGACCGTCGCCGCGGTCGTTTTCGGTCGCTTCTGCGGCAGAGCGTCGTGAACTACGTTCGTGATCGAGTCCGCCAACAGAAGAGTCAGAAGCGTCAGCCGAGTCAGGGCGCTCCGTCGCACTTCGGAAGCGCTGAGATCGACGACGCCGCAACGAAGAATTTCGCGACAGCGGAGCGCGCGTTCGACGCGCACTGGGCAGCGCAGCTCATTCGAACGGCGGCGGAGCGCGCCGCGCAACAAGCCCGCGCCGAGGGGCATGAACTTGCATGGACGATCTTCGAGCAGCGGACACTGCGCCCACGGCTTCTCGGCGAGAAGCCCGTCGAGTTCGCCGAGCTACTCATCCAACACGATCTTGCGTCGGTTGGGCAGGCGGCGCACCTAGCGATCGTTGGCCGACGGCTCTTCGTCGATCAGCTCTTGACCGAACTTCGAGCATCGCTCGGTGAGTCGGAGTCCGTCGCGGACGAGATCCGGCTCTTGCTCGCGGCCGTGGAGGGCGTGTGACGAACGACCGCCCCGACCTGAGTTCGGCGTTTCGCTGGGCGCTTGACGCCGCTTCACGTCCTGGCCGCGCCGCGACCGATTGGCTCGCTGCCGAGATTGTCCCGGGCAGCACGTCGGCGGCCGCTGCGATCTCAGCGACGAGCACGACGATCGAGCAGCTCATCGCGTTAAAGGTCGCATTCAAGGCGCTGCGGCAAGGCGGAGGCACAGCCGCCGAGCGGAACCGCGCAGCTCGGCTCTACGCCGCGACCATCGCCGCCGCGATGGTGCGCTTCGGAGTGCGCATTACACGCAACTCAGATTCAGCCCTATCAGCCGCGTTCATCGCACTGCGCGACGACGACGATATGGAAGAGCCACTCCGCGATCTTGGTGCGGCGGCGCTGCCTCGGCTCAATCACTGAAACGGACTCTCACTCGCGCGGCACATCGAGATCGCCCCAGGACGCGCGCTCAAGTTCATCGACATCGATGGCAGCCCACTGCGCACCAGCCATCCCCGGCAGCGTGCCGGTTGCGAATGCAATATCGACCATCGCATTTTGCCAGCCAGCCAGCGCGTTCACTTCACGGCTCTGCGCGTCGGCGAGTCGGGCGCTCGCATCGAGCACGTCTTGGCTCGTACGCACACCGACGTCGAACTGTCGTTTTTCGCCTTCGTACGTCCGCGCTGCGAGCGTCGTTTCTAGGCGTGCAGCAAGAATTCGCTGCCACGCGGTTTCGAGCCGTACGACTGCGTCGAAGACTTCCGTGCGAATCGACTGGCGACGCGCGTCCTTGGTGGCGAGGCGCTGCAATCGGAGGAGCACGGCGCGGCCGAGCCGATTCTTCGCCACCTCGTTGCCGAGCGGTATCTGTCCGTTGAGCGAGAAGGTGTACGCGTCTTCTTCGAAGTCGCCGATGTTCGAGAACGCCGAGCCAAAGCCGTCGCCGCGTCCGAAGGGCGTGTAGGAGTAGTCGAGTGCGAACACCGGCAGCGTCTGATTGCGCGCCACTTCGATCTCGATGGCACGCGACGCGAGGCTGAGCTCGAGTTCGAGCATTTCCATGCGATTCTCGACGGCCCGATTCGCGAGGTCGGTGGAATCGAGTTTGAGGCCGAGTGGATTAGGCAGCGTGGCCGGAACTAACAACGTCTCGCTCTCGATCGGAAGATCGGGCCGATTCATTAGACGCTTCAACGCGCGTACGCGTTCCTTCAGCGTCGCCGTCGCAACGATGATGTTCTCGAGCGTTCCGCCCAGTCCGCTCTCCGCTCGCGTGACCTCAATCTCGGCAGCGTCTCCCTGGAGCACGCGCCGCCTTGCTCGTTCAAGCTGAGCTCGCGCGAGTTCGAACTGTTGTTGCCGCACTTCGAGGTCTCGGAACGCGCCGTAGAGGCTCCAATACGCTTTGTCGGCGTCAGCCAGAATACGAATCGTTTCGAGTTTCGTGCGCGCAGACGCGATCTGGCCATCGTGCTCGGCGATACGAATCGACGCGGTATTCACGGCGGCGCCAGCATTTCGAAGCAGCGGTTGGCTGATCGAGAAGCCGACCCCTGAGCCCCATCCCCCCGAGCCGTCGAGGCTGACACCACCGTTTGTGTCGACCCGCTGGAGTTGACCTAGTACGTCGATCGTGCCGCCCGTGATAAGCGGCACCTGAACGCCGAGTGACGCGGTATCGGAATCGACCGGATCGCCGAACGCGGGATCGGTGAATTGGTTTGCGCCGCTACGGAGGTACGACGCGATAAGCGTTGCCTCAAATTTCGCTCGCTCTGCATCGAGGGTTCGTCGCGCAATCGCAGGTTCGACGAGTTGTGTGCGCAAGTCGAGGTTGTTCTTCAGGGTTGACTCGCGCACGTCGGCCAGTGATATCTCCATGCGCGCTGGCCACGTTGGCATCGGGTCGCCCTTCGCGAGCGCGTTGCGCGTCGCTTCGTCGGCGTCCACCGGGGGAGCTTTCGATTCGGCCACAACGTCGGTCATCGCGATCTTCTTCAGTCGCTCGGGTGCGACGCGGTACGTCGTGCGATCGTTGTCAAAGAGCCCTTGCGTACAACCGCAACAGATCGTTGAGACCAGCATCGCGGCTATGAAGGCCCGCGAACGGCGATCACTCATGACGCAGGGCCTCGATCGGATCGAGGCGGGCAGCCTTGATCGCAGGGAACATGCCGAATACCACGCCGACCAAAGCGCAGAATCCGAAGCTCATGAACACGGCCCACAGGGGAACCTCGGCCTTGTCGAGCCCGGCGTTCGGAATCTTCGTCAGGCCGAAGGCGAGCGCCTGCCCAATCGCGACACCAACGAATCCGCCAGCGAGGCAGAGCGTCACAGCTTCCAGCAGAAACTGCATCAGCACCGCGCCGGGCGTGGCGCCAACTGCCTTGCGGAGTCCGATCTCCCGAGTGCGCTCCGAGACCGAGACGAGCATGATGTTCATGATCCCGATGCCACCAACTAACAGACTGATACCGACGATGCCGCTGGCGATAGCGGTCACGCTTGCTGCCAGTGCCTTGAACTTCTCGATGTATTGATCAATGGCTTCGACCTGGAACGTGTCGGGATCGGAACCGGTGAGCCCGCGGGAGCGCCGCAGAACGAAGCGAATCTCGCTCTTCGCCTCGTCGGCAAGTTCGGGACTCTTGATAAGCGCCGAGATGCGCATGAAGAAGTTCTTGTCTTGTAGTTTCTCTGCGACAGAGAACGGCACGAAGATCTCGCTCTGACTCGCGCCTCGGCCGAACATCGCGCTTGTGACCGTTTCGACAACCCCAACGATGAGAAATCGCCGCCCGCCCAAGAGCAGGTGCTCTCCCGTGGGCTCGTTGGGAAGCTGAAGCTCTTTGATTGCCGCTTCGTTCACGAGGCAAACTTGCCGCGCTTGATCGTCGTCGATGCGCGAGAACGGCCGACCGCTCAACATGCCGCGCTTCTCGCACTCGTGCCAATCAGGCCAAATGCCGACGATCGAGACACTGTCGAGCTTCTCGCGATCGCTTTCGACCGAGAGCCCGACTTCAGTGATCGGCGTGACGGCCTTGACCGACGGCGCTCCGTCGCTTATCGCTCGCACTTCGTCGGGGGTCAGGCGAATCTTCTCCCACGGATAGGCGTTGCGCGGCGCGTTGTCGGGCCGGTCGGGGAAGATAAAAATCTTACTCGCGCCGAAGCTCTCGAACTCGCTTAACACCTTGGTCTTTAATCCCATCAAGGTCGCGATCACCGCAGTGACGCTCGCGACGCCGACGATGATGCCGAGCGCGGTCAGCATCGAGCGCACCTTGTTCGCCCAGATTTGCGCTAGCGCGAGTCCGACCGCCTGAATGAAAAAAAGTGGGTTCAGCACGGAGCGGTCTCCGGTGCCTTCTTCAGCAGGCGCGTGCGCTCGTCCTGTCGCGCGTTGACTTCGTGGGTGAATGCGCCCGCTGCGTCCTGTTCGATTGGAAGGTCGGACAAGATCGCGCCGTCGCGTAATCGGATCACACGATGACAGTGGGCGGCGACCTCGTTTTCATGCGTCACGATCAAGATTGTCTGGCCTTCACTGTGAAGCTGGCGAAAGAGCGCGAGTATGTCGAGCGTAGTCGCGCTGTCGAGGTTCCCCGTCGGTTCGTCGGCCATCACGATGGACGGGCGGTTCAAGATCGCTCGAGCGATCGCGACGCGCTGCTTTTGTCCACCGGAGAGCTGGTTCGGACGGTGGGTCATTCGATTGCCGAGGCCAACGCGCTCAAGCGCTTCGACCGCGCGCTTGCGCCGCGAGCGCCAGCCCCAGATTCCTTCACGAGCGTAGATCAGCGGCAACTCAACGTTTTGAAGCGCGCTCTGGCGATACAGCAGTTCGAAGCTCTGGAACACAAATCCGATCTGCTCGTTGCGAACTTGGGCGAGCTCGGCCGAGCTCATTGTGCTCACGAGTTTTCCGGTCAGTCGATATTCGCCCGACGTTGGGCGATCGAGGCAGCCCAGCACGTTCATCAGCGTGCTCTTGCCGCTGCCCGAAGATCCCATGATCGCGATGAACTCGTTGCGATCGATCGACAACGACACACCGCGCAGCGCGTGAATCGTCTCAACGCCGACACGGTAGATCTTCGCGATGTCCTTGAGCTCGATGAGCATGCGTCAGCCGCCGCCCGCTGGCTTGGACGACGCGACCGCCTCGGCAGGCTTCGCGCCGGTCTTGGGCTCGGTCGTCTTTTCTGGCTCGACCGATTCGTCGTTCTTCAGCTTCTCAAGCACCTTGTATGGGCCGGTGACGACAACATCACCTTCTTTGAGACCCTTGACGATGAGCGTTTCAGTGAGATTGCTTGGGCCAGTTTGAACCGGAGTAATCAGCGCTTTGCCATCAACCACTCGGAACACCACTGACGTCGTTCGCCTCGCGCGATCGACGAGTTCGTTGGCCCGGCGCAGATCTTCGGGCAGCTCGTCGGTGGCCTTCTCAAGAATCGCTTGACTCGGCAACGTGAGGCCGCTGTGTCCATCAATCTCGATGTCGACGTTCGCGGCCAGGCCGGACAGCAACTGCTTGTCGACCTTTGGCTCAACCTCTACTTCGACCTTGAAGTAGCCACTCGAACCGGACGCGTCGCGCAGGTCGGTGCGCGCGAGCGGCACCTTGATCACGACGCCGTCAAAGACGACGTTCTTGAATGCGTTGATCCGCACATGCGCCTTCTGGTCGCGCTTCACTCGGGCGATGTCAGCCTCGTTCACCTTCGCGTCGAGCTTGATGCGGGATAGATCACCGATCGAGAGAATGACTGTGCCAGCGTTGTTCATGGTGCCGACGACGACCAGCTCGCCGACCTCGGCATTGAGCACGGTGATCATGCCATCCATCGGTGCTGAGATCACGCACTTGTCGACGGCCTTCTGCGCTCGTTCAATCGCGGCTTCCGCACCGGCAATCTGGCTCTCGACGATGTTGATCGAATGCCGCGACGACTGCACTTGCGCTTCGAGATCACGAACCCGCGTGACCGCGTCATCGACCACTTGGCGCGACACGTCACCGCTCTTGAAGAGCGACTCTTGTCGTTCTAAGACAGCTTGAGCATTCTCGAGCCCCGCGACGGGTCCGGCGATGCGCGACTGCTCCGCCTGTAACCGAAACCGTTCACTGTCGCGGCGAGCTTGTGCGGCCTCAAGGTCGGCCTTGTATTCGCGAGCGTCGAGCCGGACGACAACTTCACCCTTCGAGACGCGTTCACCTTCGCGGAACGGCAACTCGAGGATGCGGGCCGACACTTCGGCCGAGATGTTCACCTTGACGAAGGGACTGATGTCGCCTGGCGCCGACGCGGTTTCTACGAGCGGGCCCACCGTAACGCCTTGAAGGCGAACTTGGGTGGCCTTGGACGCGGTGTCGAACGAGGGCAGCCAATCCTTCACCTTTTGGCCAGCGATGACGAGCGCTGCACCAACCACGAGGATGAGAGCGACACAGACTCCTAGGAAAACTCGCACTGGGGGATGGCTCCTGTCGGCTCATATTGGGGTTGCCGTGGCGGCGGTTGCAACCCAAGGTGAATCGCACGACGACGATCGGGATCCGCAGGATAGAGATTCGCGACCGCGCGGGACGGTCAGCCGAGTAGTTGTTACCCAGCAGTGCCGAAACGAAAAGACCCCCCGGCGAACTGCCGGGGGGTCGTGAGATCGTCATTGATGGATCTCGATCGATCCAGTCAAGCGTGGATCACGGTGCGCAGGGGCCCCATGAGCCCAGGAGAATGCCGAGATCGCTAGCGTCGGTCTCGCCGTTGCCGTTGACGTCGCTGACGCCAGCGCCACCCCAGCCACCGAGGACGATACCGAGGTCGCTCGCGTCAACCACGCCATCGTTGTTAACGTCGGCTGGGCACGGGGTCGTTTCCGCGCCGCAGCCCTTGCCGAGGATGTCGAACACGTTGTTGTACAGGTCGTTCGGATCATCGCCAGTCTGCACGGCGAAGGTGCCGAGGCCGTTGTAGAACAGGAAGCCAGCAGCGCTGAGTGCATCGTTTGAGCGCCAGCCATGGAGGCCGCCCGCGGTCAGGTTGATGCCGTCCTTCGAGTAGATAAACCAAGCCCAGTTCGACGGGGCGGTGCCAGCACCGAGGTTGGCGTCGTTCGGGTTGCTGGCGTACAGCGTGAGGTAGTAATTACCGGCGGGGAGCATCGTGCCGGCCGCGATCGGAAGGGCAAACGAGGCGTTGGCGCTGAAGTCAATGCCGTTGTCGTAGCCAGCGGGGTATGGCACAGTTCCCTGGAGGAACTGATCGCCGTTCACTGGCTTCGCTTCGCCGGTGCGGTTCCAGATGATCCAGTTGAGATCAGTGTTCGTCACGCCAGCTGGTTGGAAGCCCTTGCCAATGATCTGCGTCATTTCCCAGACGCCGCCACCCGGAGCGGTTCCCACGGTGAAGGCATCAGCCTTCCAACGACGCGGCTGAGCGGCCGAGAGAGCACCGCTCGAAAGGCCGAGTCCGCCCAGAGCACCCGACGCAATGGTGATGACACCCTGCTGCGGGCCAGTGGTGTAGATCACGCGCTGCATCGAGAGCTTGATCGTGCCCGAGCCCGTGGCGATGTCGCCCTGCGTGGCGGGAAGACCGTCGGTGTCGAAGCCGCCAACACGGATGAGATAGTAGTTGTCAGCCGCGGCGTCGATGAGCGTCAGCGTGGCGAGTCCCGCCGTAACGCCGCAGCTATCGTCGACTTGGCCGATGAACTTGGCAGGAAGGGTGGCGGGGTCAAGGACCGTGGCGTCGGTGCCAAGGTTATAGATCTCCATCACCTGGTCGAAGGCGACATTGTCGCACGCGCTCACTGTCAACTGGCCGTCAAACGGCACCTTGACGATGTACCAGACGTCCTTGCCCATGTACGACGCCGCGCCGGTCGCGGTGTTCGATGGGCCGTCGGTCTTGGCGTTCGTGGTGTTGTAGGCGACGCTGACCTCTTCGCACTGGAGTGTCACGGCGCTGGCCACCGTGAGGCAGTCGTTCGCGGGCGAGCTCCCCGTCGCGTTGCAGGTGTAGATGAAGATGCCGCAGATGAGCACCGCGCCACCGCTGTCGTTGCCGACGCAGTCAAGATCCCACGCCGCAGAGCAGCAGGTCGGATCAGCGGCACAGACGGCCTCGCAGCAACCGTAGTCGTCGCAGCCCGACGCAACGTGCGGCTGACCGCACGGCAGGCTGGCGGCATTGCAGGTCGTCGTGTTCTCGGTGGTGCCGACCTCGATCGAGAGTGTGTACGGGGCGCAGGGGTAGATCGGTATCAGCGGCGTCGGCTCGAGCGGGCTGCTACAGATCGTCGTGTAGGTACCAGCGTCGAGGAAGTACGAAACTGTCTGTGGGCTAGCTGCTTGCGTCGCGTAGAACGTGGGCTGTCCCGGGCACTCAGGCGCGGTCCCGATGAAGAGCACCGGGTTGTTATTCGGCGCAGCGAAGTTCGTCGTGAGCGTGAACGTGACGAATCGGCCCTGCGTGAGCGTGAACGAGAACCAGTCAAGGTCGCGGGTCGTGTTACCAGCGCCAGGAGTGGCGACGGGCTCGTAGGTTCCGCACGTTCCGGTGATGTTCAGAATGCCGTCGGCGAGCGTTCCAAGGTCTTGGAACGGGTTGCCAGCGACATTGCAGCCACCGTTCGGATCAACGGCGTCAGCGCCGCACACAGTAGCGTCGTTCTGAACGACGTCGACGGCGAGCGCCGCCGTACTAAGGCCGAGTGCCGCGATGGTCGCGGACAGGCTCAGCGTGATACCAATCTTCGTCATTACAAATCCTCCTGTTGACGACGACAATGTCGGTCGCCAATTGGCCAGACACCAACCCGGCACCGAACACACATCCGGCGCGCGGTATGCGCGGAATCACCTAGCAACATATCGCGGGGCGTCGGGTCGTCCAGCGCCAAGCGCCGGAATCGTGCTGACATCAACCGCCAAGCGAAGAATTTCTTTCGTAGATCGTGTTCGCGCGGGGGCGCGGGCTACCGCCCAGCGCGGATATGAGTCGTCCGCGCCCTGATACACCACCTCTGCCGCGACCTCTGCCGCCTCATTGGAGTACCGCAGCGGCGTTTCCGGCTGGAGCGACCGACGCTCTGGCTTACCGGACGGGTTCGATCGTGACGACGAGGCGGCACGATCGGAAGAGTTCAGCGAGCAACTCAGCCCGTTCCCGGTGCGTGGTCAACACGTGCCCGACGCCGCGGCGATGCGCTTCCACCATGCACCGCGTCGCGGCAGGTCGCTGCAACCGAGCTATTCGTTCAAGTACGCCAACGACATAATCCATGTCGTTCATGTCGTCGTTGTGGAGCAGTACCCGCCATGGGGGGAGGGTCTGCGGAGTCGGTCGGACCGGTCGTGGGCGCGGCGGTGCAGTGACCGTACCTGCCCCCGACTCTGGACCAGCGGCCGGAGTGGGTGCCGCATCAGGAGTCGCTGGGCTCGGCGCGGGCGAGGCTTCGCCGTCGCGCTCGGTCGCCGACGGACCACTGATCGCGTCACCCAACAGGGATCGCGTGGCAGAAACGTGCGGAGTTACTTCCGGACGTGCTTCGAGATTCCGTTCTGGAGTCGACTCGTTGGACTGGCTGGACTGGCTGGACTGGCTAGACTGGCTAGACTGGCTAATCATGCGGTTCTCACCTCAAGCCACCTGTGCGGAACAGATGTGCGCAACAGAAAACGCGATTGCCTGCGACCGGCGGTTCGGGAAGCCCCGAGTATAGACAGATCTCTTGCGCGAATCGTCAAGCGCTTATCGCCAATCCACAACGATCTTCCCAAACTGTTCCCCCGCTTCGAGGCGCGCGTAGGCCTCGGTCGCGTCGGAGGGAGCGAACACTCGATCGACGACCGGCCGTATCGCACCCGAGCGGAAGAGAGCCGCCACTTCCCGAAACTCGGTCATGTCGCCCATCGTCGAACCGATCAGTCGCAACTGGTTCCAGAAGATTCGCGTGAGGTCAGTCGTCGCGTCGGAGCCGGTCGTGCATCCGCATGTCGCAAACGTGCCGCCACGGGCCAAGCTCTTGATGCACGAAGCGTGAATCGCCTTACCGACGCTATCGACGACGAGATCGACACCCCGCTTTCCCGTCGCGCTGCGGACCTCGCGCGACCAGTCAGCGCCCGTGTCGAGCACTCCGTGATGCGCCCCCAACGCCTTTGCCCGCTCCAACTTCCCCGCGGAACGACTTGTGACGATAACCGTGCAGCCGAAGTGTCGCGCGATGTTCAGGGCCGCAAGAGCGACTCCTCCGCCAATGCCAGTGATGAGCACACTTTGGCCGTGTCGGAGACCAGCCCGGTGCACCATCATGCGCCACGCGGTCAGATGGGTGAGCCCAAAGGCGGCAGCCTGAACGGGGTCAGCGTCACCGATCGCTAGGAGGTTCGCGACGGGCGCGACGAACTTCTCGGCGAGACACCCGTTCACATGCTCGCCGATCATGATGATGTCGTCGGGAGATGGGTCGCGTCCGGGAACGAGCGCGTCCGGTTTCGGCACGGCGGCATTCAACAACACCCGCTGCCCGACCCACCGTGGATCGACACCCGAGCCGACGGCTTCGATGATGCCGGCACCGTCAGAGCCGCCGATACGCGGATACGTGAGATCGATGCCCGGAAGTCCCCGGCCGACCCAGAGGTCGAGATGATTCAGCGCGACCGCCTCGGTTCGTACCAGCGCATCGACCGGTCCGAGGTGGGCGGGCGTCGCGACCGGATCAGGAAATGTCGGATCAAGACGGACGTTTCCCGCGACTGGCGTTCCTTGCTTCACGATCACGATTGCGCGCATAGAGGCAGTGTAACGGTCGGCGCGCGTCGACCGCCCACCTCGACGCCGTAGGATGCGCGCCACGTTTCATTCGGTGCACCTCTAGGAACTTCACCATGCTCTTTCGTTTCCTCCCCGTCGCTCTGATCGTGACTTCGGCCGTCGGACGCGAGGTCGCGACGACTCCCGGCGCAGCGATTGCGACTCCAGTTGCGACCCTCGTTGAGATGGAGAACCAAGCACCGGCACCCGCTCACGCTCCAACTCCGGGGCAAGCTCGAACGCAGCAGCCGAAGTTTCCTGTAGGCCCGGTGGTTGCGGAGCCGGCGAAAAAAGACGTCGGACTCGTCAAGCCCGGCGAACTCGTCACCGCGGTCTTTACGCTGCTGAACCCGCTTGATCACGCCGTCACGATCGAACAGGCGGCCACGAGTTGCCAGTGCACCGGCGTCGACATTCTGGGTAAGTCGATTCCAGCGCGAGGCACGCTCGAAATGCCCGTTTCGATGAAGATGTCGAAGGCACCGATCCGCAAGATGGCCTCGGTCACCATGGTGATCGACCTCGGCGACGGTCAGAAACAACCGCTCAAGGTCGAGATCGAAGCCGAAGTGACACTCGCCATCCGCGCGGTCCCCGGCTTCATCGATACCCAGCCTGGCCTGGTTGATCGCAAATCGCCGGAGCGCATGAGCGGTACGTTCAACATCGTCGCGGGGGACGGAAAGCCCTTCAGCGTCGTCGCGGTGCAAGGGATTCCTCCCGTTTTTGAGGGGTTCGATCCCGCCAAGGACCAGCCCGCGAGTAAGTACTCGCTGCGCTACGACTTCACAAAGCCGGGCACGGTGGTACCCAAGTACTTGATTATCGAGACCGATCGATCCGACTGTCCCCTGCTCGACCTCCGAGTTCGGCACGACACCACGAAAATCAAGCCGCCGTTCAAAGTCGACGCCTTTCGGTCGACGTTCGGAAAGCTCGCCGTGGGGAACGCTGGCACGTTCGAGCTGGAGCTCGAAGACGTGGGTACGAAACGGGTGACCGGCGTGCGATCACTCTCGCCACTCATCGAGGTCGCGATCGCCGATCAAAAGGTGGACGGCCGCAACCTGCTGCTGACCTGTTCGGTCAAGCCAGGGACCGATACCAAGGGCCTCGTTTTCGTTCCGGTTGAGATCAAGCTGGGGGACGTCCCCTATGAGCACCTCGTCTACGGCGTGGTTCGTTAGCGGCGGCGAACGCGGCGATTCGAAAAAGGTGCCTCTTCTCGTGCCGGCGCAGCATCGGGCGTGGCGATCGCGGCGAACGCGAGGCCGCCATGACTACCTACCAACCGCAGTCGGGGATGTCGGGCATCCCCCAGTCAGCCGGAGTCGACGGAACGATCGTCGAACCGAGCAAAGTTGTCGCTCGCGATCTAACGGACCGAGTTCATTCCATCGGCAATCAGCCCGGTGGATCGGACCCGATTCGAATCCGCAAGTACCCGAACCGCCGTCTGTACGACACTAGTCGGAGTCGCCACGTCACCCACGACGGCGTGCTCGCTCTCATCGCTGAGGGTCGCACCGTGCAGGTCACCGACAGCCGGACCGGTGCAGACATCACCAATCTCGTGATGCTTCAGATCGTCATCGAGCGCGATCCCACGAAGCTTCAAGCGATTCCGTCCGCCTTGATTCTCCGCGCCATGCGAGCGGACGCCGCGACGCTGCGTCCGCTCGCCGCCCGAGCGCTCGAAGGGTGGCGAACAACATCAGAACCTCGTGCTTCGACCGAGGCGCCACGCCTGAACGGTGTCAACGGCCCGCAATCGAGCGTGGGCACGCTGAGATCAGCCGCGTCACCCGAACCGAGGCGCGCCCAGACAAGCCCACCGACTAGCGCGCCGTGGTCCGCACCAAGCCCAACACGTCTGAACGGTGCCGTTCGTCAGAAGGCGCGACGACTCGGCGAATGATGCGGAACCCCGCGCATTCTTGCACCTGAGCGGCGCGTCGCGTCGCTCAGGTGCGCTCCGCTACGCTGGTCAGCGGAGGTACCAATGCTCGGAACCCTGACGGCAGTGCTCGCGATTGTGACTCTCGCGCAGTCCCCCGCGCGCTCGGAACATCAGCAGTCCGTCGGCCAGCCCCTTGCCCCTCCAACCGCGCCGCTCGACGAGCGGATCGATGCGAAGAAGATCACGCGCAGCGAACCCCCGCTGCTTCCCCGCGCAATTGCCCAACCGCTGCCCGTGGTTCACCGCGTAGCAACTCGTGCCGAGGACGTACCGCTCACGAGCGACGCGTTCACGAAGGCACGTAGGGCGATCGACGCTGGCCTCGCGTACCTTCGCAAGACCCAGCGGGCAAGCGGTGCGTGGATGGAAAAGGAAAAGGTGCAGCCCACCGACCAACCACGCGTCGCGAGCGCCTCGCTCGCCGTCACGGCAATGGGCGCGAAGGCATTCGAACAAGCTGGCACCGACGACGCGGTCACCCGCAAAGCCCTGAAATTCGTAGTCGATGCAATTCGCGAGCGCGGCTACGACGGTGCCAGTCAGGCCGGGATCGGCAACTATGTTGCGAGCGCGGTCGTCAGCGCGCTCGCTGCGAGCGGCAACCGCGAGTTTGAGACGGAACTGCAAGGAGGCGTCGCGTGGCTGAAGCGCAATCAGTGGGACCAGTCGGAGGGACTGGCACCCGACCAAGACTGGTTCGGCGGTGCGGGGTACGGCAACAGTAAGCGTCCCGACCTGTCGAACACACAGTTCATGCTTGATGCGCTCCACGACGCAGGAGTTAGTCCCGATGATCCCGCGGTGCAGAAGGCGCTTGCCTTTGTCGCCCGAGCCCAGAATCTACCGAGCCTAAACGCCAGCGCCTGGTCGAAGTCGGGCAGTGCCGACGGCGGCTTCGTGTACACGCCCGCCAACGGTGGCGAGAGCTTCGCGAGCGACAAGGCCGGTGAAGGCAGATACGGCGAGAAGATGCCGGAAGGTCAGCCCCGCAGTTTGCGTTCGTACGGTTCGATGACCTACGCAGGATTCAAGAGTCTTCTCTACGCGGGACTCTCACGCGACGACCCACGCGTGAAAGCAGCGTTCGCGTGGATCGCGCAGCACTACACATTCGACGAGAATCCCGGACTCGGGCCAGAGGGCTTGTACTACTACTACCACGCGATGGCTCGGGCACTTTTCGCATCGCAGCAGCAGGTCATTCCGGTTGCTGCCCCGAAGCCTGGGGCGGACGCGGTCACGACGAACCGCGCGTGGCGCGAAGATCTCATCGCTGCCCTCACCGCTCGCCAGCGCGAGGATGGCGCTTGGATCAATTCCGCTGACCGATGGGAAGAGTCGCAGGCCGACCTCGCCACGATCTACGCGATCTTGGCGCTCGAAGAAGCGATCAAACCGACGATGCGAACGGAGTAAGGCTTCACGTCGCGGCGGCTGTCGCCGCAACAGGGGCGTCGTCAGCTAACAACCGATAGCTCCAGACCGCAAGCACGGTCGAGAGTCCCAAGATCATCGCGCCGACGCCTTGGTGGACCGTCGTCGCTGCAACCTCGAAGGTCGGAATGTCACTTCCCTTGCGTGTCCACACCGCCGCGACCGCAATGACTCCCAGTACCAATTGAAGCGCGGTCAAGAGCACGATGGTCTTCCCCGTACGGCGAAGTACGGGATGGCCCGCGTGTCCCCACGCGCGTCCCGCCGCGAGCAGGACGAGCCCCGTGACGATCACCGCCATGGTGAGGTGCGCGTGAATTGCCCACGTTGGATGCCCGGGCGCCGAAGCCCCGCCGCTCGGTTGCAGATGGCGGTAGAGCGCGCCAAAGATGAGTTGCACGAGCACCGCAAACGGAAGCATTAACGCGACGCCGCGGTCGGTACTTGCCCACGGCGCGACGAGTGGCCTCACATCTGAGCGAAAGAGCCGACTCGTCGCCGCAGCGATGACGAGCGCCGCTGAAAACACAACCTGGGCGAAGACGCCGTGCACGATCGCGATTGTGGTGCTCGGCGCAAGCAGTGAGCGATCGATATCGATGGTCGCCCTACCAGTCACGCGCAGACCGCCAAGCAAGCCTTGCACGCACACCATGCAGAGGAGCGAGACAGCCAGCCAGCGCAGCCACCGAACTTGTGAATCGCGCCATACGACTGCTACGAGCACCGCAGCTGTTGCGCCGACGAGCATGCCGTAGAGGCGATGCACATGCTCGTAGAAGACGCCGCCCTTCATCTCGGAGACTGGGTAAAGCAGCATGTTGTGGCCGTATGAATTCGGCCAATCAGGGACCGCGAGGCCCGCCTCATATCCAGTCAACACGCCGCCGAGCACGATCATTACGAACACCGCGATAGCTGTCACGAGCGCGAAGAGCGCAGTCGCTTCGGGGAGTCGGGCGCTGGCGCGCATGCGTCGACCCACCAGCCCTCCGAGCCACGCGAGAGCAGCGGACGCGCCGATCAGTCCGAGCGTCCAGACAACGGGTGTTAGTTTCGATCCGTGTTGATCGTCGCGCAGAAATGCGCCGATGACGAGCAAGTTCGCAATCGCGGAGACAAGTCCAACCGAGACCGGGCGCACGTCGGCGTCACCGTAACGGCCCGCGACCCAGCCAGCCACGAACAGCACCACGAGCATGAGTCCAAAGAGCGCCTCCCCCGCAACCAACCCCGGCTGCATCAGCGCCACGTATCCAAGAGCCCACAAAACCGCCGTCGCAGCAAAGCCGAGCGCCAGATGCATCGGACGCACGAATCGCGTCCACAGAAAGAGGAGCGGAAGCCCGGCAAACACGATGACGAGGAAGACGACGAGCGAACGGGACGCTTCGTTGGCTGTCGGAGCTGCCGCTGGTGCGGCGATCGCGGCGAGCCAGCAGAGCGGAAGGGAGCAAGATGCCTGACAAATTTGCATCATGATGAGAATTCGCGAGAGGAGAGCCGCGAAGTGCGCTGAGCGGCGCTGAAGTGATTCTTATACTACGTCTCCCAGAGGCGGGAGTCGCTCAAGCGAGTGTTCTCGACGTGCTGCGTCCGCCATTGATGTCTCATGCAGAGCGTGCCCAACACCACCATTCCAACTCGCCCTTCGCTCGCGCCAATCGCTTCCGCAGCACCGGCATCGCGCGTTGAGGCAACTCGCGCGAAGTCAGGGCTCGTGCACATCGCGATGGAGTTGACGAAGGCGCGGCTCAACGCTCTGGTGCTCGTGACGACGGCCGTCGGATCGCTCTTGGCGACAACCGCGCCACTCGATTGGGTGCGGTTTGGCTGGACGATGCTTGGTACCGCACTCGCCGCCGCAAGTGCGGCAATGCTCAATCAGCTTGTGGAGAAATCTCGCGACGCGAAAATGCGGCGTACGCAGGGTCGTCCACTGCCGAGCGGAGAGATCGGGCGCACTCCGGTATTCATCGCTGGAATCTTGTGCGCCTACGCAGGCGTCGCGGTGCTCGCGCTCGGTGTGAATCTCTTGTCGGCGTCGCTTGCCCTCGCGAACGTCGTGATCTACGTCGCCGTCTATACACCACTCAAGCCAGTGACGACGCTCAATACGCTCGTCGGCGCCGTGTGCGGCGCGATCCCACCGATGATTGGATGGGCTGCGGTGACCGGCGGTCTTCAGGCTGGCGCGTGGCTTCTTGGCGCGATCTTGTTCGTCTGGCAGATGCCACACTTCCTCGCGCTGGCGTGGATGTATCGCGAAGACTATGAACGCGGCGGCATGCGCATGCTGCCCGTGGTCGATCCGACTGGTGAAATCACCGCCCGCACGATGGTCCTAACGTCGCTCCTGCTCGCGCCCTTGGGACTTGCGATCACGCTCGCCGGATTGTCGGGTTGGATCGCCGCAGCGATCAACCTCGTCCTCGCACTCGGCATGACGGTCCTCGCGTGGGGTTTCTACATGGCGCGGACCGACGCATCCGCACGGCGTCTCTTTCTTGCGAGCATCACCTACCTACCCATCGCACTTGGCGTTCTTGTCTTCGATCGTGGCTCGGTCTCGCCGCTTGCGGCTCTCCGTTCTGGAAGATCGGACACTGTTTCCGTTGACGTGCCGTTCAACATTTCGCCGGACGCTGCGCCGACGACGGATCCATCGCGATGAACGCACCAGCGCCGCGCACGCGACTCAGGCTGCGCGACGCGGGCTGGATTCTCATCGTCACGGCGCTGGCGATCGCGGGGCTTCTTGTCTGGGCGTTCGCTGGAGTTCTCGCAGGGCATCGCCCCAAGGGTGGTGGCGACCTCGCGTCGTATGGGTTCGACCTTTCGACCTGTCTCGTCGATCGCAACGAACTAGTGCCGACGGGGCAACCTCGCGACTTTCTCAGGCCACTCGTGGTCACGAAAACCATGCCTGTGTCCGAGATGGGCGAGTTCAATCGAACGCATCGGAAGCGCTACGTCGTGAGCGACGACCGCGTCATCGGGGTCGCGTCGAACGGCGAGTCGCGCGCCTATCCCCTCTTGATCGTCGAAGCCCATGAAGCCATTGAAGACACGCTCGGCGGCGTGCCCATCGTCGTCACCTACAGCCCATTGAGCGACGCCGCCGTCGTGTACGAACGCACAGTGGCGGGCAAAGAGTTAACGCTGAAGCTCAGCGGCCTTGTGCGCAACGCCAGCACGGTTTTCTACGACAAGACTGATGAGACGCTCGAACAAGCCAGCCTATGGCAACAACTCGACGGCCGAGCGATCGCTGGACCAGCAGCGGCTCGCGGCGAACGACTCGAAGCACTGCCAAACGTCTGCATCACGACGTTCGACGACTGGGTGGCGACGCATCCAGACTCGACCGTCATTGTCCGCGACGAAGGCAAGGTGCGGTTCTACGAAAGAATCTCATACCGCAGAGCACACGAGTCGGCGCAGATCGAGTTCCCCGTCTCGCCGACGCCGCCAACGGATGGACTCGGGGCCAAAGAGCCAGTGGTCGTCATCGAGATCAACGGAAAGCTGAAGGCGTTCGCGATTGAGCGCGCTCGTGCGGCTGGTACTGTCAACTGGTCGATTGCAGACGCGGGGAGCGCGTTCTCCGTGCATCTGCCCAAGGTCCGCGGTGCCGCCCGCGTGACTCGACGAGACGGCGAACCTGTCGCTAGCGCGCCAATGTTCTGGTTCGCCGCCTACTCGACTTTCGGACTGCGCGACGGCGACGTTGTGCGGCCGTAACCCGCTGGTTCACGGAACCCGCGTCTCCCGCCTAGCACGATGGTTCCGTCTGCGCCGCCCGATTAGCGCGACTGTCGCGGGTTTCGTGGTGAGGCAAGATCGGTCTTCCGTCGGCTCTTCGATTGCATTGCGGATCTGGCTCGGACCTCGCCGATCTGACGTGCATTCTCGACTCGCTTCGAGGGAGGACCACCTATGTCGCGCGATCGTCAGCGGCTTGGATATCTGATCGTCGCGATCGTCGCGGCGGCATGTTTGATCGGCAATGGCTTCGGGCAATCGACTTGCCCAGCCCAAGGTTCATGCCTCGACGCCCATCAGAATCCTGGATGCGAGAACACCGAATGCTGCCAGCTCGTGTGTAGCGCCGATCCGTTCTGCTGTCAATCGCAATGGGACAGCTACTGCGCCGACGAGGGCTGGGCATGGTGCGCCGCCAGTTGCGGCGGTCCGCTCGCGGGCGACTGCCTTGTCGAGCATCAAGATCCTGCGTGCGACGACCCGGCGTGCTGCGAAGAGATCTGCGCCGCCGACGCATTCTGCTGCCAACAAGAGTGGGACGCCGTCTGCGCCGACGCGGCGTATCAAGCGTGCGCTGCGAGCTGTGGCGGTTCGCTTGCGGGTGACTGCTTGCAGCCGCACGCGGACCCCGCGTGCTGGGACAGTCAGTGCTGCGACGCCGTGTGCTCGAGCGACCCCTACTGCTGCGACAGCGAATGGGACCAAACCTGCGCCAACGAAGGGTTTGACATGTGCACCGCGTGCGGCAGTCCGTCCGCGGGGTCGTGCTATGCATCGCACGGACCGAACTGCTCCGATGAAAATTGCTGCGCGGCGATCTGCTCGCTTGACTCCTACTGCTGTCTCGTCGCGTGGGACGGCTACTGCGTTGACGCGGCGACAGCGATCTGCGCGCCGTGCGGTGCTGTAGGTGCTGGTTCGTGCTTTGCGCCGCATGGACCGGGCTGTGATGACGCGAATTGTTGCTTAACAATCTGCGCAGTAGACAACTTCTGCTGCACGACCGCTTGGGACTCTACCTGTGTCGCGACAGCAACCGACATCTGCGCCGCATGCGGCAATCCAGCGTCTGGCGCGTGCCTCGCGGTACACGACCAGCCGTTCTGCGACGACGCGATATGTTGCTACGCGGTGTGCGCAATAGATGACTATTGCTGCTCGGGAGCGTGGGACGAACTGTGCGTGGCCGAGGCCGCGGCGACGTGCGGCGGTTGCGGCGCGCCGGAAGCGCCGTCATGCCTGCTTCCTCACACGACGAGCGGCTGCGACGACATCGAGTGCTGCGCGACGGTCTGCGGCCAAGACTCGTTCTGCTGCGAACTCGCGTGGGACGCAACCTGCGTCGCCGAGGCGCTCGCGGCCTGCTCGTTCTCCGCGTGCTACGGCTTGTGCGACGGCGATCTCGACGCGAATGGAACCGTTGGACCCAGCGACCTCTCGAAACTGCTCGGAGCGTGGGGCACAGCGACGTGTGCGGACATCAATGGCGACGGCGTTGTGAACTCAGCGGATCTGAGCGTGTTGCTCGGCAACTGGGGGGCGTGTGTGCCGTGAGCAATCACCACCGCTGCGATCCCCACCATAGCGTGGCGTACAACGCTAACCACACAATGTCGAGGAAGTGCCAGTACAGGGCGCACGTCGCGACGCCGTCATCGCGCCCCGGGCCGTACGCGCCGCGGAACGCGCGGCCCGTCACGATGGCCATTGGCACGATGCCGCCGATGACGTGCGCGGCGTGCAGCGCGGTGAGTACGTAGAACGTCCAAGCGTAGAGATCTTCCGTCAGCACCATGTGTGCGCGAGCGGCCTGCGACCACGCCCAATACTGCGTGGCGAGAAAACCGAGCGCCAGTACGAACGTGACGAGCATCCACGGCCCAGTTGAACGTTCGCCCCGTGCTGCTGCGACCCGCGCGACGTGAATCGTGGCATCGGAAAGGAAGAGAACAAGCGTCGACGCGAGGAGCGCGAGCGGCAGCGGCGGCGCATCGGGAGGTGGCCAGCGGCCAGCGTTCGTCGGGCCGAGCCGCACCACAACGAACGCGAGAATCGTCGACGCGAAGATGATTGCCAACGTGAGAATGAAGAGCAACATGCCGAAACGGCCCGCTTGTCGGCGGGCCGTTTCGTCAGCAAAGATCGGTGGTTTGTCGGATCGGAACACGGGGACGGTCGCGCGACCGCGCTGACGTCAATAGCCCTTCTTCGCGGTGATCGGTGCCGTCGGGGCATCCGCGTCGAGAACGTCCTGCACCATCTTGGGGTTGCCAGGTCGAATCGTCGACTGGTACTGACGCGTATCAAGCGTGACAAAAGCGATGAGCAAGGCGACGAACACGACCGATCCAACAAAGATGAGCTGGTTGAACGGCCGATCCCAACGCAAGTGCATAAAGAACAACCCGACGAGCGTGGCCTTCAGCGTCGCGACCGCCAGCGCCACGACAATGTTCAATTCACCAAGGTCGACGTAGTGCAGCGCCATGGTGACAACGGTGAGGAGCAGTAGCGCCGTCCCGTTCGCAACGAGCAGCCCAATTGGCACAAGGTGGCCGACCAGCGGCTTGTCCCCGGGCACGGCGGAATGATGCCCGTGCGACGTGTCGGGAGCGATCGAGTGGTTCGACATGGAGCGATTCCCCATCAAAGGCGGAAGCAAGCAATGGACGCGGCCGACGCAAAACGCGACGCGTTAGCTAATCAAGTAGAACAGTGGAAAGAGGAAGATCCAGATCAGATCGACGATGTGCCAGTAGAGTCCAACGAGATCGACCGGCGTGTAATAGTTGCTGTTGAACCGGTTCCGTATCGTGCCGACCATGAGCCAGACCATCAGCCCCATGCCGATCACGACGTGGATTCCGTGCAGGCCCGTCATGGCGTAGTAAATGGCGAAGAACTGATGGGTATCGACGGGAAGGTCTGGGTCATACAGGTGCGGGACATCGCCATGGCCGTGGCCCGCCGCCGCCCCGTGGGTTCCTTCACCGGCCTCGCCCGCAGTTGAGGGACTGGTGATTCCGATTGGGCCAAGCGATCCTGCTTTGATCGTCGACGCGTCGACCGGGGGCGTCTTGTACGACGGCACGTTGCTCACAACGGCTTCGGGCGCCGCAGTACCCGAGGCTGGTGGAACTTCCACGAGCTTCGTGTCGGCGTGCGGAGCTGGCGCCGCTCCGTGCTCGCCTGCAACTGGCATGTAAAACGCGGGTCCCCACTTCAAGTTGTCGTGGAACTTGTGGGTGTACTCGAAATACTTGATGACAAGAAACCCGCAGGCGCCGAGGAACGTGAGGATCAGACAGACAAGGAGCGGACCAGTCTTACTTCGTTGCGCGAAGTGCACGCCTAACGCCATGGTGAGCGAGCTGAGAATAAGCACGCACGTGTTGACGCCACCCATGATCGTGTCGAGATACTGACTAGCAAACGCGAACACCTGAGGTTCACGGAAGCGCATGACCGCATACAACGCGAACAGCGCACCGAAGAAGAGCACTTCCGTCGCTAGGAAGATCCACATACCGAGCTTCCCGCTATCGAACTGCTGCGCTGGACTCTCGAAGTGGTGAGCGAGAAACGGGTACTTGCTATGGAGATGCCCGTCCCCGTGCCCTGCTCCACCGGGCGGGTGGGCTGGCGCGTGGGGATCGGCGAGTGGGGTTGCGTGCGAGTCGATCGCGGTCACGAGGTAACTCCTTCGAAGACGGAAATCGGTTAGTGCGATGACCGCTTCGGAGCGTTCGGATTGAGCTCTGGATCAAGGGTCCGGTCGACGATGTAGCCGCCTTCCTTTTCGTCCCAGCGAACGATCGAGAAGTCGTAGCAATCACCAACGCGCGGCGTGGTCGGGAAGTTGTCGTGCGGGGGCGGCGACGGACACTGCCACTCAAGACTACGACCGCCCCAGGGATTCGCCGGCGCTAGTTTGCCGCGGAAGAGCGAGTGAATGAGGTACATGGCGGTGATGAAGAAGCCAATCGCCATCGTGTACGCGCCGAGCGTGGAGATCACGTGATAAATCTGGTACTCGGGCTGATAGAGGTAGTACCGCCGCGGCATGCCGTGGCTACCCAGCATGAACTGTGTGAAGAAGGTGACGTTGAACCCGACGAACACGAGTCCACACGCAATGGCACCCCAGAACTCGGAGTACATGCGACCGAACATCTTCGGCCACCAGTGGTGCAGGCCGCCGATCATCGCGATCAGCGCTGAACCCATCATCACGTAGTGGAAGTGCGCGACGACGAAGTAGGTGTCGTGCAAATGGATGTCGACGTTCAACGTACCGAGGTGGATGCCCGTGAGGCCGCCGATTGTGAACAGGAACAGAAATGACAGACCGTAGAGCATCGGCGTGGTGAGGCTGATGGATCCCTTGTAGAGCGTGCCCAGCCAGTTGAACACCTTGATCGCCGAGGGAATCGCGACGCTGAAGGTGATCGCCGAAAAGATCGTGTTCATGAGGCTGGACTGGCCTGACACGAACATGTGGTGACCCCACACGAGAAACGAGAAGATCGCAATCGCCACCGACGAGAACGCGATGAAGCGATAGCCGAAGATGTGGCGGTGGCTATGAACCGCGATGATCTCGCTGATGATGCCCATGCCGGGCAAGATCATGATGTAGACCGCAGGGTGGCTGTAGAACCAGAAGAAGTGCTGGAAGAGCACCGGGTCGCCGCCCATCGCCGGATCGAAGATTCCGATGTGGAACATCCGCTCGATCGCGAGCAAGCTGAGCGTGATGGCGAGCACCGGCGTCGCGAGCACCTGAATGAGCGCTGTCGCGTAGATGGCCCATAGGAAGAGTGGCATGCGGAACCACGTCATTCCTGGCGGTCGCAGCTTGTGGATCGTCACGATGAAGTTCATTCCCGTGAAGATCGAACTGAAGCCCAAGATGAAGACACCCGTGAGCACCCAGACGACGCCGCCAAATTCCGTCCTCGTCGAGTACGGCGTGTAGAAGGTCCAACCCGTGTCGAACGACCCAGCAAGGAGACTCGCAATGACGCACGCGGCACCTGCGAGCCAAAGCCAGAAGCTGAAGAGGTTGAGTCGCGGGAACGCGACATCCTTCGCTCCAAGCATGATGGGCAGCACAAAGTTGCCGAGCGCGGCGGGGATGCTCGGGATGATGACGAGAAACACCATCACCGCACCGTGAAGGGTGAAGAGCTGGTTGTACTGCTCCTTCGTCATCCAACTGACCGCGTCGGGCCAGAGAAGCTTGGTTCGAACGAGCAGCGCGAACACGCCGCCGACGAAGAACGAGCTGAGGACGGCGAACAGGTACATCACGCCGATCCGCTTGTGATCGAGCGTGAGGATCCATGACAGCACGCCGCGCGTGTGTGTCAGGTAGTTGTCAGCCGATGCCTCGATGTTGAGGCGGCCTTGGGTTGCGTCGAGAGTCGTCATGGCGTCACCTGTCGCGTACGTCTGCGTGGGGCGAGCGGGAATAGGAACGGAGAGAACTGAGTGATGCGATTAGCGGTTGTCCGCGGTTTTCTTGGGCTCAGCGGCCGGGGCGCTGGGCGGTGGCGTCTTCTTCCAAACGCCCTTCGAGTCGAACTCGTCGAGGTGCTTCATGAAGCCGATGAGTGCGTCAATCGCTTTGTTAGAGAGCTGCCCTTGGAAGGTGGGCATCGCGTTGCCGTACGGTGCGACGAGATGTTTGCCTGGCTGCAGAATCGAATTACGGAGATAGTCCTCTGGCACCTCGAACTCCTTGCCTGGCCCGATGAGGTCTTTCAGCGAAGTTCCATCGGCGAACTTCTGAAGTCCCTGTCTGGTCCGTTCCCACATCGACGGGAGCCCGTCGTGCGGACCCCAGGAGGGTCCAGTCCCGGGCGTTCCGTCGAGCGTGTGGCAACTCACGCAGCGTTTATAGAGGATCGGACCCACGCGCCAATACAGCTCGTCGGTCGGCGTCCGCTCCAGCTTAGTTCGCTCGTTTTCGGCCCAGATGTCAAAATCGGCCTGCGCCAACACGAAGACCTTTCGGTTCATGTCGGAGTGATCTTTGCCGCAGTACTCAGTGCAAAAGAGGTTGTGCGCGAGCGTGACGTCCTCGCCCGTCGGCGTGGGGGCGTTGAACCAGAGTGTGGAGTAGCGTCCCGGTACAACGTCCTTCTTCACCCGGAAGTCGGGGATGTAGAGACTGTGCAGGACGTCCTCGGATCGCATCACGAGCTTCACCGGACGGTCCGCAGGAACATAGAGGTCGGTCGTCTGCGCTCCGTTTGGGTGGCGGAAGTTCCATGACCACTGCTGAGCGGTGACATCGATTTGATACGCGTCTTGGGGCGGCGTCACATGGTCGAGATAGCCCTTGAATCCGAGGTAGAAGATCACCACCGAGAGGAGGAGCGGAATCACCGTCCATGTCACCTCGAGCGCTGTGTGATGGGTCGGACCACCTGCGCGCACCTCGCGACCGCGCTGCCGGTATTTGACGATGAAAACCAACATGATGCCGACGATCAGCACAAAGAAAAAGTACGAAAGCCACGTGATCGCGTTGAACATCCAATCCACGCTCGCGGCGCTTGTGGATGACGCCTGCGGAAGCCAAAAACCGCCGGTGAGCCTCGGCGCGGCCGTTGCTGTTGCGGTGGCGAGCGTGGTGAAAAGTGCGTTCATCGTGCGGTCCCGATTCGTGTGCGTGCGAGCAGATCAGACGAGTGCGGCGGGTTGAACTTCGTACTAGACCGAGGGGCCAGCCAAGACGGCTGCCTCGGCCGCGCGGCGCCGGCGTTTGTCTTGGCGCCACAACACGGTGAGCCCACCGGCGATAACAATGAGCGTGACGACGCCAGCGAGTTGCATCAGTCGCGCGGCCCAGAGCACGTAGCCGGTACCTGGCTCGTATACGTGGCACCAAAGAATGAAGCGGTCGAGTGTTGAGCCGATCTTGCCTTCGGACGCCTCGAGAAGCGACAGCCGAAGATCTTTCGGAGCGAACGTCGCACCGTAGAGGTAGCGGGAGACGCGGCCGTCCGACGTGATGATGAAAAGCGCAGCGGCGTGCGAGTAGTCGCCGTTGCCTTGCTCGCGGTACTGGAACCCGACTGCGTCAGCGACGGCCTTGCTCTGGTCGCCAGCACCGACGAGGAAGTGCATTCCATTCACGGCACCAGGTCGGCCATACTCGACGACGTACTGGTCACGCTTCGCCTTCGCGAGTTGGTGCACCTCGGTCGGGTTGATACTGATCGACACCAAATCGAACGTCTGGCCCGCCGTCCATTCGACCTCCTTCAGCCCTTCCATCGCGCCGTTGAGGACAAGGCCGCAGAGCATCGGACAACGGAGGTAACCGAGTTGCAGGATGACCGGGCGGTCGTGCTTGAAGAGGTCACCGAGCTTGATGCTCTTGCCCTCCTCGTCGGTGAACGTCGTGTCGAGCGGCAGCTTGGCGTTGAGATGCTCAATGATGTCGACGCCCTTGAGTTCGGGCGGAATCGTGTTGATCTGCGCGCAAGTTGATGCCGCCGCCACTCCAACAACGAGCGAAGTCACTGCGTTCAACAGTGATGTCTGGGTGTGGCGGATCATCGCGCGGCATCCTCCGCATTCACGCGGGGTTTCGACGCGAGATCCGCGGCCACTAGCTCCATTGCACGATCAATCGGAATGCGGATGCGATCAACGGTCTTACCGTCAGGCAGCGTCTCTTGATACGCGCGGTAGTCGCTGAGCAGTTGATGCTGCTGCGCCTTCATTTCAGTCAGGGGTTTGACGTTCGCATCAATCACGCGCTCTCCAACAATGATCCCGTCAGCGCGGAAGTAAAACGAGATGATCGCGAGCACGAAGGCGATGAAGATCACCGTGCTCACCAGCGAGATGAACCACGTCGAACCTGGTTCAGGATCGTCCAGCAAGGGAGCTGTCGTCGTAGTGTCGTGTTGGCTTTGAGAGTCGGACATAGCTGTTCGCCTGAAAAGTCACGCTGCCAGAATCAGATGTTCTCGAACCGAAGTGAATCGCCGAGGCGCGGATCGCGCTCGCACACGAGCGGCAACTTGCGAAGCGCGCCGAGCGTGAAGTAGCCGAAGAGGCCAACCATGCCGAGCAGAAGGCAGAAGTGCAGCGGATGGAGGAGCCGCGTCGTGTCGCCGGCGTGGGCCGCGTAGAAATCACTGATGCGCGTGAAAGTACCGACGTCCGTAGGCACAACCGGCATGATGAGCCAGTAGAGATCAAGCCAGCCGAACGCAGCCATCCAGAGTGCCGCGAATGTGAGGACGGCGGTATTGCGCTTCGGCCATTTCGAAATGAGACCTAAGAATGGAATCACGAAGTGCCCGAAGAGGAGCGCGAAGCTGAGCATTCCCCATCCACCAGCCTGTCGCGGTAGGAACCACGTCGTCTCCTCGGGGATGTTCGCGTACCAGATCAGCATGTATTGGCTGAATCCGATGTACGCCCAGAACACCATTCCGAAGGCGAAGAGCAATTTTCCAAGATCTTGGTAATGCTCCTTCGTGATAACCCCGACGAGCGCACCTGACGCCTGGAGTTGCGTGCACGTGACGATGATCGCGGCGAACCCGAGCGTGCAGCAGCCAGTGAAGAAATACACACCGAACATGGTGCTAAACCACGCTGGTGACAATGACATGATCCAGTCGAACGCTGCGAACGAAACCGACAGCGCGAACAAGATCGCTGCCGGCGCTGCGACCTTCTGCATGCTGCCGATGATGCGCCGATCACCGGTCGCGCCAAGGCGCAGACTGCGTGACAGGAAGTAGTGCGCGAGGAAGGCCCACACGGCGAAGTACGCGATCGCGCGAGCCCAGAAGAAGTCGCCGTCGAAGAGACCGAAGAGGGAGAAGTACCCGATCTTCTTCTCGATGATGTGCCACTCGGCTGGGTTGTGCAACTTCATCTCGGCGGGATTGGACCACGGCCACAACACGCCCGACTGACCCTTGAGGAAGAGCCATCCGAACGGCACGACCCAGAGGAGCCATATCCAGCGCAGATTGCTCGCGAGGATCTCGGCGGGTCGTCGCACGGCGACCGACCAGCCCGCACGAGTGAGATGTTGCACGAACACAAAGAAGAGTCCACCGAGCGACATCGAGAGGATGAAGCAGAAGCTCACGAGGTACGAGCGCCAAAAGAAGGTGGGATCAACATCGAGCCAGCCGTTGAGGCCGACGAGAATGCCCACCGAGAGCGCGACAGCGCCGAGAACTCCCAGACCCATCTGGAGTGATGCACCAGTGTTGCCGAGCGAGACAGCGCGCTCACTGAGGTGAGGGACTGAACCGCCGTGCGAATTGCCCAAGACTTCACTCATGACTTCACTCATGGCTTGGCTCCTGACTTCGCGTCTGGCGTCGCTCCAGCTTCGGACTTCGCCGGAATGCCCGAAGCCGTTCTGAGATTCGCTCGCTGATCAGGCGGAACATCCTGCTTGCTGGCGTTCTGGCTGAGTTGGAGGGCCTTCACGTATGCCGCGATCGCCCAGCGATCTTCGGTCGGAATCTGTGACGCATAGCCCGCCATGTTGCGGATGCCGTGCGTGATCGTGTGGTAGATCTGGCCAATCGGCTGCGGACGCACTGTTTCGTCATGCAAGCTCTTCGCCGCAACCCATTTCGTTCCATCAGGCGGGCCGTCGGCGTTGCCGAGGAGCGCCATGCCGCGCCTATTCACCATGCCGTCGCCGAAGCCAGCGTAGCCATGACAGACTGAGCAGTAGATGTCGAATCGCTCATGTCCGCGCTTGAGAAAACTAAGGTCAGTGTTGAGCGACGCCGGCGCATTGAGTGCCCACTCGCCGTTTGCGCCCACGCCTTCAACCATGTGCGGATCGAGGTTGGCTTCGCCAACAGCAACCGTCTCAGGCACCAGTGGCCGCATGGAACGGGTGTCTGCGAAGAGCTTGCTTGGACTCTGCGGCTTGAACTTCGGCTGCATGTCCATGTCAAAGAAGAGGTGGATCTGCCGGCCTGAACTCGGCGCGGAACGGATCCAGCCAATGATGAATGGCGGAAGAACCAGAAGCGTGGCGAGCACGCCTCCGATCAGGATGAGAGGTCGCGGGATGCCCATCATTCGTCGATCGCCTCCACCGACATCGGGTTCAAGGACTTGAGAAACGCCTCGGTCTTGCCGCGGAGGAACCGAGGATCGCGCGCTTCGACGACGACGAAGAACCGGTCGTTTGTCACACGTGCGAATCGCTTGCTGCGGAAGAGCGGGTGATACAGCCGCGGTAGGCCGTTCATCATGAACATGCCGAACACACAGGTGAGTGCGGCGAAGAGCACCGTCAACTCGAAGATCACGGGGATGAACGCGGGAAGGCTTAGGAGCGGTTTACCCGAGACGAGAAATCCGTAGCCAGTGACATCGAGGAACGGGAACGGACCGGGAATGTGAATGCTCGTCGAGTTCGTAAACCACTGAAGAAGGAAGGCCGCAGTGGTGCCAGTGGCGCCGCCAACGAAAACAAAGACAGGCAAGATCGTAGGCTTGATGCCCATCACCTTGTCCATGCCGTGCACCGGGAACGGCGTGCACACGTCCCAGTAGCGGAAGCCCTCGGCCTTCACTTTTTCAGCCGCAGCCATGACTCCACCGGTGGTGTCGAACTCGGCGATGAGACCGTACAGCCGCGACTTCGATGCGGCTGCTTTCGCTAGATCGGCGCGGTGAGCTTCACCCGCGCCAGCGTGAGGGGCAAAGACGGGCGAGGACATCTCAGTGCCCGTCCTTTCCATGCGAATGGCCATGCGAATGGCTAGCAGCGACTGCGGAACCAGATCCATGACCAGCGTGTGGATCGGCGGCTGGCAGGATCGCTTTGATCTCGGCGATCGCGATCATCGGCAGGTAGCGGCAGAAGAGCAGGAAGCAAGTAAAGAACAGACCGAACGCGCCGACCATCGTGCCGATGTCAACCCACGTCGGAACGAACTTGTCCCAGGAGCTCGGGAGGAAGTCGTTCGCAAGGCTCGAGACAATGATCACGTAGCGCTCGAACCACATGCCGATGTTCACCACCAAGCTGAGGACGAACATGATCGGGATGCTGGTGCGGAGCGCCTTGAACCAGAAGAGCTGCGGCGTGATGACGTTGCAACTCACCATGATCCAGTACGCCCACCAGTACTGACCGAACGCGCGGTTCAGGAAGGCGAACTTCTCGTACATCGATCCGGAGTACCACGCGATGAAGAACTCCATCGAGTAGGCATAGCCGACCATCGTCCCCGTCACGAGGATGATCTTGTTCATGTTGTCCAAGTGACGGAGCGTGATGATGTCCTTGAGACCAAACATCTCGCGGGCCGGCACGGCCAACGTCACCACCATCGCGAAGCCGCTGAAGATGGCACCTGCGACGAAGTAGGGTGGGAAGATCGTCGTGTGCCAACCGGGCACCTGGCTCGTCGCGAAGTCAAACGACACGACGGAGTGCACCGAGAGGACGAGGGGCGTCGAGAGAGCAGCGAGCAAAAGATAGGCTCGCTCGTATCGATGCCAGTGACGGTTCGATCCGCGCCACCCGAGCGCGAATGCGCCGTACGCCAAGGCCTGCACCTTCCCCTTCGCGCGATCGCGAAGCGTGGCAAGGTCCGGGACCATTCCCGTGTACCAGAAGAGGAGTGAAACAGTGAAGTAGGTCGAGACCGCGAAGACGTCCCAGAGCAGCGGGCTGCGGAACTGTGGCCACATTTCCATCTGATTGGGGATCGGAAAGAGCCAGTATGCGAACCACACACGTCCGACGTGAATGCCCGGAAACATGCCGGCGCAAATGACTGCGAAGATCGTCATCGCCTCGGCGAATCGGTTGATACCGGTTCGCCACTTCTGCCTAAACAGGAAGAGGATCGCGCTAATGAGCGTGCCGGCGTGGCCGATGCCGACCCAGAAGACGAAGTTCGTGATATCGAACGCCCACATCACCGGGTTGTTCAGACCCCAGACGCCAACGCCGGTGAAGATCAAGTACGCGACGCAGAACCCGAGCAATCCGAGAAGTCCGAGGCTGATCGTGAAGGCGATGTACCACGCCATCGGCGGTCGACTCGCCTCACTGACGCGACAAACCGTCGTCGTCACTTGACCGAACCGCTCCATGTTGAGAACGAGCGGTGCTCGATCGCCAGGCTGTTCGGACGTGTTGTCGACCACGCGACCGCCGTGCAAGTGTTCGACGTTGAGTGTTGTCACGACAGCACCTCCGCGATCGCCGCAACGGCTTTCCCGAGCGTGCCTTCACGAACCTGGTCGCTGGCATGACCGTCAGCGGCGTGACCGCCAGCTGGATGCGCTTCGCCGCCGGATTCGTGTCCACCAGCGTTCTCGGCGTCATGAACGATGCGCTCAGAAGCAGATGGGTTGCGCACCTTCGCGAGATACTTCAGCCGCGGCTTCGTGTTGAGTTCTTCAAGCAGGCCGTATGAACGACCACTCTTGTGCAACTTCGCAACCTTGCTCGTCGGGTCGTTGAGATCGCCGAAGACAATTGCCTGGGTCGGGCACGCGTCAGCACACGCTGTCGTGATCGCCCCGTCCGGAATCATCCAATCGGGCTTGGTTGCCGCGCCGCCAGCCGCAGCCCAACTGTTCTTGTGGGTGATCTTTGCCTTCTGAATGCGCTGCACGCAGAAGGAGCACTTCTCCATCACACCGCGGCTTCGCACCGTGACTTCGGGATTGAACTGCATGCGCAGCGAGTCGGCGGGACCGACGCGCGTGTAGTAGTCCTTGTCAACCACGAACATCCCCGTCTCGCGCGATGGATACTTGTCGTGGAAGTTGAAGAAGTTGAAGCGACGAACTTTGTACGGACAGTTGTTGCTGCAGTACCGCGTGCCGATGCAACGGTTGTAGACCATGACGTTCAGGCCGTCCTCGTCATGCAGGGTCGCGGCAACGGGACAGACCTGTTCACACGGAGCGTTTTCGCAATGCTGGCACGAGATCGGTTGAATCGCGTACGAGACCGGGTTCTTCGCGTCGTGTCCCTTGAAGTACCGATCGATGCGCATCCAGTGCAACTCGCGTCCGCGCATGACCTGTTCCTTACCAACGACTGGGATGTTGTTCTCAGCTTGGCAGGCAGTGACGCAGGCGCTGCATCCGTTGCAGCTTGTTAGGTCGATCGACATCGCCCAGCGAAAACGGGCGCCATCGAGGTTCGTCTCTTCCCAAAGCGACAGTGCATGAGCGTTGTGAGTGCGACCGCTCTGGAAGTTCGGCTTTTCGATGTAACCGGCGAGTGTGTCCTCGCGAATGAGCGACGGTAGGCGATCCTGAATCCCGCCAAGCGGAACCTCGGGCTTGAGCGCTTCTGTCGCACCGTGGTCTTGCGTGTGCGCGAAGGGATAGTTGCCTTCACCCTTCGTCACAGTTGCGCCTGCGGCAATCGCCATCGCATCGCTCGCGCGAAGCGCGTATGCGTTGAAGCCCGCGTCCTTCGCGATTGTGCCTGCGGCGGGACTGGTGCGCCCGTATCCGAGATGCAACCGGACCGACCGATCGGCCATCCCTGGAGTGAGCCATGCAGCGGCACTGAGCGAACGTCCGCCGACATTCAGGGTCACGCGATCACCCTGACCGACGGAAAGCCGTTCGCCCATCGCGATAGACATGTACGCCGCGTTGTCCCACGTCAACTTTGACACGGGATCGGGAAGTTCTTGCAACCACGAGATGTTTGCGAAGCGTCCGTCGTACACCTTCGCGTCGGGTGCGAAGGTGACTTCGACAGCATCTGCACCCGCTCGGACGAGCGATTGCATCGCCTGAGCGACCGAGGCCACGTTCACTTCAGGCTTCGTCAGCGGTAGCGCGGTGTTAGGCAGTACACCGTCGTTCAACGCCGTGCGCCATGTCGTTGTGAACGCCGCGCCTTCCTGCTTCGTTGTCGCCATCCACGTGCGGCGAACGAGCGTGAGCCCCTCGCGCGGATCTTCGTTCATCAGCTCGGCGCAGAGCTCGATCGGACTCAAGCCGCCAGCCTCTTCTGCCAGCATTGGCTCGATGAGCGGCTGCTGCGGCGCGATGGTTCCATCCCAACCACGCGAGTCTCCCCAAGACTCAAGGTAGTGAGCGCGAGGAACAATCCAGCCAGCAAGCTCCGAGGTTTCGTTCTTGTGGAACGACAAGTGCACAACCTCAGGCACCTTGCCAATGATCGACGCGAATCCGAGATCCGCAGGTGCGTCGTAGGCGGGATTACCGCCGACGATGACGAGCGTCTTGACGGAGCCGTCGCCGATGGCCTTGGCAAGCGCAGTGATGTCGCCGGTGGCGGTGCGTCCCTTCGCGCCGGTGAGGTCGGCGTTTGCGACGTAGCTCACTGTCGAGCCAACCGAACCGTTCCGCTGATTGATGAGCGCCGCGAGGGCGTGCACCGCTGGCGGCTGGCCCGCTCCAGCGATCACGAGCGACCGTCCTCGCTTTTCCGACAACTCGTGCACGAGCGCCTTGAGCACCGCTTCGTCGTGATCGGCAAGCTTCAGTTCTTTGACGAGCGGCGAAACTGTCTGCGCCATGACCGCATCGCGGGCGCTCGCGTCCGGGCCCGCGGCGGCGAGTGCCTCCAGCGCTTTTCCGACCATCGCCGCGACTGCCGCGACATCGCACGATCGCGTCGCGACTCGCTCGTCGGCATTCATACCGGTGAGTGTGAGTGCGCTCTCGACGACGTAGAGCCGATTCATCGTCTGCTTCTTCGGATCGTGCTTCGGATCGGTCTCGTCGATGCGACGACCAGCAGCGAAATCACGTGCGTTGCGCACTGCGTTCGGGTGCGTCATCAGGAAGTCGCTGTCGAAGCTCACGATCACTTCCGCAGCGGCGAGATTCCAAATCGGTCGCATCGGCGAGCCGAACGCGATCTCGGTCCCCTGACGTTCAGCATCGCTGTTTGCAGCGCACCACTCGAACCATTGTGCGCCGGGGAATTTCTTGGTCAGGCGCGCCTTCATATCGCCGAGCGTCGGGCTCGACGATGGCTCACTCAAGATCGCCAAGCCATCCTTCGGCATCTGCGTCGCGCACCACTCGCGGAACGCGACGAGGCTGGACTTCACTCCCTTGCGCAACAACGCGTGGCTGCGCTCCGGGTCGTACAGCTCAAGCACTGTTGCTTGCGTGACCGAGTCGGACGAACCGAGATTGACCGGGTGCTTCGCGTTCCCGTCGACCTTGATCGGTCGGCCATCGACACTCGTGACGATCAATCCGCGGCCAACGCCGTCGAGATCCCAGCTCGTCGCGTACTTGACCGGCGTGCCGGGGGTTCGGTTCTCCGGCCGCGTCGCGTACTCGTGAATCTGATGCTCGGGAAGGCGCCGACATCCGGCGGCGGCCGCTCCAGCGAGCGCCATGCTGGCGCCCATGAGCTTCAGGAACGATCGTCTATCTTCGCCCACGAGTTCGCTGGCGCCCTCTTGGAATTCGTTGTGCTGCCACTGCTTGAACTCAGGCGTTTGCGACTTGTCGTCGAGGCTGCGCCAAAATTGTGAAGAGGACTGTGTAGAGGCCGTCGGCGCGGATGCGTTCTGCGGAGCACGCACTTCATCCGAGATGTTAGAGCTGCTACATGCGCAGCCGCCGCCGACGTGGAGCTGATCGTCCCCCTGCGGGAGTCCGTGGTGAGCCCCGTGCAGGAGTGGGAGGGGGTGGTCAGTCATTGGTTGCTCTGAGAAGATTCGCGTCGGGGCGCGATGTCGGAAATTGAGACGCAAACGAGGGCGCCGCTGCGATCAGCGATGGCAAGTCGAGCAGTTCTCGCTCGGGTTGATCTTGTATTGGTCTCGCAGGGCCTCGCGCGCGGAGGGCGTCAGCGATTCCATGTCGTACGTCATGTTGGTCACTTCGCTTGGCGGGCGAAGATTCTGAATCGGATTGCGATGGCACTGAAGGCACCAACCCATCGAGAGCGGTGACTTCTGATAGACGACTTCCATGCGGTCAACTCGGCCGTGACAGGTCACGCAGCCAACGCCGCGGTTGACGTGCGCGGCGTGGTTGAAGTAGGCGAAGTCGCCGACGTTGTGGATCTTGATCCACTCGATCGGCATGCCGGTTTCGTACGACGACTTCACCTTCGCGAGCTTGGGACTGTCAGGGCGAATCGCTGTGTGGCAGTTCATGCACGTCTGCGTCGGCGGCACTGCCGCGAACCCAGAGTGCTCGACCGTGTTGTGGCAGTACCGACAGTCAATGCCGAGTTCACCCGCGTGGAGCGCGTGGCTATACGGCACTGGCTGCGTCGGTTGGTACCCGACCTCAAGGGTGTACGGACTAAATCCGTACGCGACGATGAACGCCACGTAGAGCGGCACCACCGCACCAAGGAGGAGGATCGTGGGAAGCAGAAGATTGGACCAACGTGGGAAGAGGAAACGGCTCATGGTTCACCAACTCCTCGTCGCTTCAGCCCAAGCCAGTTCAAGAAGGGCCCGGGTGTCGGCGGCTGACCTTGTGCCTTTTTTCACAAAGTCGAGGGGAGATCGTAGGGGAAGACGGTGGGGAGCGTCAATGAAAGAGGTACTCCCGCAGTCGGCACTAACGCTGGAGGAATCGACTCGCGGACGGCCCGAGCGTCGGTTTCGGGGGAAACTCCTCTTGGCGCGCCTCGGGTGGGAACGAGTCGATCTGCTCGACGAAACCCCCAACCGATAGCCCTACGAAGTTCCCACCAGCTGCCCAACCGGCAGCAAGTCTCCTCAAGCCCGTTACGTCGACCGAGGGCGATAACGTCGCGATCTTAACGCAATCAATCGGCTTGCGCGCTCGCTCGTCGCCAACGATCCTGATCGCTCGGCTCGGAGTACGCTGAGCCCGTGGCGCTCGAAGGACTCGTTCGGCCGGAGTTGGGGATCGTCGTGCGCGGCGTGATGTCGCGTGACGAACTCTTTCAAGCACTCTCGGGAAAAGCCGCGAGCGCAATCGCACCGGACGAAGCGAGTCCATCGCAAGCGGACATCTTGGACGCGCTCGAGGCGCGCGAGCTCAAAGGCACGACCGCAACGCGCGATGCGGTCGCGTTCCCGCATGCGATCCTCGGAGGAGAGACACAACTCATTGTGATACCAGCAGTTGTGACCGGCGGCGTCCTATTTTCCCCGGGCGGCGTTCCCGCGACGCTCATCTTTTTTACAGCTGGCTCGCGGCGCGACGCCAGCCAGCACATCCGAGTTCTCGCTCGGTTGAGTCGCTGCGTTCTCCAACTTCCGGCACGTGAGCGACTGCTGAACGCATCCGATCCGCGCACTCTGGTCGAGCGACTTCTCGCAGAGGATCGCACCCATGGGTGACTTCGATGTCGGGACAGCGCCGCCAGCCGGACCGGTGGAAAGTGCCCATCGCTTGCTCATTTTGATTGCTCGAAATGATGAAGCATTCGATCCGCTCGTCACCGGACTCCTCGATGTCGGAATCACCGGCGCGACTGTCATCGAAAGCCGCGGGCTCGGCGCGATTGTGCGCGAGGACATGCCGATCTTCGCGGGCCTCGCCGCGCTCCTACCGCAGACAACCGGTTCGAAGCTGATTGTCGCGATCACGAGCGCGGATCGCATTGCAGCGCTCGGTCGTTACCTCGCGGAGATGCGCGCCGACCTTCGACCGATCGGTGCGGTGCTTCCACTTGCGAGCGTCCTTGGACTGCATCCGCTTGAGCTCACGGAACTACGCTCGACCAACCAACGGTCCGAACTTCCGTGATCTCGCTCGCCCTCACGAGTTCGTTCGACGATCGATTCAGAGTAGTCGTCGCCGTGGCTTTGATTGTCGGACTCGGCGCGCTCTCGCTCACCGCGACGTTCGCGCGATTTCAGCGCCACCGCGCATTCGCACTGATCTCAAGCGCCGGAGGGGTTGCGATACCGCTCGGGATCCTTCTCGGTCCGCTCGGCCTCGATCTCATTACGAACGACGTGCTCGTCTCAGCTCGACCGCTCGCGATGATCGCCCTGACTTGGGTCGGCGTGATCGTCGGACTTCAAGCGCGCCGCGCGATCTTCGCAGCGGTGCCGAAGCATCTTTGGCGCTGGGCGCTCGTCGACGCCGTCATATGCGGAGGATTCGCCGCGTTCGCAGCTATCGCCTCGCTGATGGCTCACGCTTGGTGGCACATGTCGAGACCGATCGCGGGACTCGAGGCGGCAGTCGTGCCCGTTGTCGCACTCGCGATCGTAACTATTGGTTGGTCACCAGAGACGCGATCACTTCGGCTGCGCGTCGGCTACGGAGTGTCACGCGTCCGAGTCCTCGTTCAAGCGGGGAGTGGACTCGCATCGCTCGTCGCGGTTGTCGCACTTGGTATCGCCGCATCTGGCCTCGGACGCGAGGAACTACTGCAACGCGTCGTCGAATTCAGCGTCGCGATTGTCTGCGCAATTGGCATCGCCTTCGGATGCCGGCCTTTGCTTTCCCGCCACGAGCGCGGCCAACCGGAAACGACGCTCGTCCTCCTCGGCGCGCTCGCGCTCCTCTCGGGGGTGGCCGAAATGCTCGATGCGGCTCCCCTGTTCGTAGGCGGCGTGTGCGGCGCGACTCTCGCGAATTTAGGCAGTCCCGGAATTCGAAACCTTGAGGACACCATCCGGCGTGCGGAGCCGGCGCTCGCGGTGTTCTTCCTCGTGGTCGCAGGCGCACTCATGCACGGAGCCGATCTCCTCATGACGATGCTCTTCGTGAGCTCGCTGCTCGCCATTCGGTTCGTCGTAAAGCCTGGCGTCGCGCTCTTCGTTCTGCGTTCCGAAGCGTCGGCGCTCGAGACTGAACTTCCGCTCCGTTCGCTTCCGCTGCGACAAGCACCGATCGCCGTCGTGGTCGTGGTGAGCTTGGTCCTTGCAAGCAACAGTTCAACACTCCGCTCGCTGCTCATCGCTACCGGAATCGCCGGCCCTATCACTGCCCTCGCAATGGTCGTGTTGCGACGACGAACGCGACGACAACTAATCCCGCACGGAGTAACGGCGTGAGACGCATCATGGCGCTCAGCGCGAGCTTGGCCGCGCTCATCGCGCTCCTCTTGCTCGTGCGCTGGGCGTCGCCACCCTTCTTGGGAAGTATGTTCGGTGTGCGCGACTACCAGTGGGAGGCGCACAGCTTTGGTGTTGGTATCACGCTCGGCTTCCTGTTGTTAGGCGGCTGGATCGTTGGTGAATTGTTCCGGACAGTCAATTTACCGAAGCTCTCTGGCTACCTCCTGTTCGGACTCGTCGCGGGCCCAGAGTTGCCTGAATTCGTCTCGAGAAGCGGAGGACCGGCATGGGTCGCGCTCTTACCAGCGGCACACCTTGGAGGATTGAAGCTCGTCGACTCACTCGCTATCGCGCTCATTGCCCTTATGGCAGGCGGGGAGTTGCGCTTCGATCTCATTCGGCGCACGGCGCGCGTGGTGTGCGCGACGCTCGTTGCCGACAGCGTCGCGGTGTTCGTTTGCGTTGGGGTCGTCGTCTACTTCGCACTGGACTTTCTGCACTGGAGTTACGCGGTATCGCCCGACGCCCACATTTTTCTAAGCGTCGCCATTGCGACACTTGCGATCTCAAACAGCCCGGCAGTCGTCATTGCAGTGCTGAAGGAAACTAGGGCCCAAGGACCGATGCAAGAAATGTCACTCGCAGTCACCATTGCGAAGGACATGCTGTTGATCGTGGTCGTCACGGCGGTGTTCGCGCTGGGAGTGGGCGTGCTCCAACCGAAGATTTCCGACGGTGCAACGCACATGAATCGAGAAGGCGCAGTCGAGGTCGTCTGGCACTTACTCGGTTCGATCGGATTCGGTGCAGCAATCGGCGGCGCTGTAGGCATTGCTATCGCGCGCATCACGGTGCGACTGGAGCTTCTCGTTGTCGCGCTCGGACTCGCGATCGCGCTACTCTCCGCGGCGCTCGGATTCGCTCCGCTCCTCGTCGCACTCGCAGCTGGCTTCGTGTTGTCGAACGGCTGGCCGCGACCGTCACGTCCGTTCTTCCGCTCCGTCGACGATTTGATGCTTCCTGTGTCAGTCGTCTTCTTCGCCCACACTGGCGCATCGGTTGATCTGCGCGCGCTCTCGCAGGTGTGGGTAATCGCGCTGACGCTCGCATCCGCGCGACTCGCGGCGGTCTGGTTCGGAGCTTCGCTTGGCGCCCGCATCGGCGGCGCTCCTTTTCCGGCGCGGCGGTGGGCGTGGACCGCGTTCGTACCCCAAGCTGGCGTGTCGCTCGCACTTGCGATTGAATTTCGTGAGACGTTCGACTCGTTCGCTTGGTCGTCTCAGGTATACGTTCTGCTCGTCGCAATCATCGCGCTCAACGAGCTCATCGGTCCGCCACTCTTCCGATTTGGTCTCGCTCGCTGCGGCGAGATTCGGGCGTAGCAGTACAGTTCGTCGCCTATGTTCGATACGCATTGCCATCTCACCTTCCCGGAGTTCCGCGGGACGCTCGACGCGATTCTCGCTGCGGCCCGGACTGATGGCGTCTTCGGCGCAATCACTGTCTCGACTTCCACCGCGGATGCCGAGCGCTCACTCGCACTCGCGCGTTCGCACGCCGATCTCTGGTGCACCGCTGGCGTCCATCCGCTGCACAGCGACGAGCCGATTGATTGGGAAGAGATGCGCCGTTGCGGAACCGATCCAAAGTGCGTCGCATGGGGCGAACTCGGTCTCGACAACCACTACACAAAGCCTGCGCACGACATCCAGCGCCGCGTGCTCGAAGAGCAGCTCTCTCGCATCGAAGGATGGCGCAGCGAAGGACTCGTGAAGCCCGTGGTCATCCACTGCCGTGAGGCCTTTGACGAGCTGATTCCGATTCTGTCTGCGACCCAACTTCCGGCGCATCGTTTCGTCTTCCACTGCTTCACAGGTTCCGCGGACGATGCCCGCAAGGTGCTCGACTTCGGCGGGTGGATCTCGTTCACAGGCGTCGTCACCTTTCGGAATGCAAAGTCCGTCGCCGAGGCTGCGCAACTCGTGCCGGGCGACCGGATGATGGCGGAGACCGACGCGCCGTTCCTCACGCCAGAGCCGCTCCGCACGGTGCGGCCGAACGAACCACGCTATGTGGCGCACGTCCTACGACGGCTCGCGGAACTGCGGGGCGAGTCGGTCCACGTGTGCGCCGAGCGACTCGATCGCAACGCCGAAGCATTCTTCGGCGTCAAGATCAGACGCTAGTCGAACCTGTACTCTATTCCGATGGCCTCGACCGACCGATCGTCCGACCCTGGGCGCCACGCGCTCATGAGCTTCGGCGACCATCTTGACGAACTGCGTCGTCGCGCGATGTTCGCGCTCGCCGCGCCGATTCCGATCGCGATCATCGCGTTCTTCTTCGCGCAACAAATTCGTGACATTCTGAACGCTCCGTTACTCCGCGCACTGAAGAGCAACGGTCAGTCGCCCACGCTCCAATCGCTCGGCGTGACTGAGACGATGGCCGTCGACATCAAGCTCTCGATCGTCTTCGCGATCATCATTTCAGCACCGTGGATGTTGTTCCAGATCTGGAAGTTCGTGCAGCCGGGCCTCTACGAGCAAGAGCGTCGTTTCGCTCGATTCCTTGTCCCCGGCAGCGCGCTGCTCGTGACTGCTGGCATCGCGACCTTGTATTTCATCTTGCTGCCGCTGATGCTCGAAGTCCTCGTCAACTACGGGCTTCAACCGCGCGGTGATGCACCACCAGCGCTCGTCGACACGCTTCCCGAGGGTACCGTGCGCGTGCCCATCCTGACCGAGTCGCCGAAGGAAGCGGCCGCCGGACAAAGTTGGATCAAGCTCCCCGAGCGGATGTTGATGTTTGCGGTGCCAGGAGATGATGGCAAAGTCGCACTCTTGTCGATCCCGCTGACGAAAGATTCGGCGATCCTTCAGCAATACCGACTGAGTGAGTACACCGATTTCGTTCTCTTGCTCATGCTCGGAATAGCAGTCGTGTTCCAGCTGCCGCTCGCGATGTTGCTCCTCGGTTGGGTCGGTATTCTTCGCGTCGAGACGCTGCGCAAGAAGCGCCGTCATGCGCTCTTCATTCTCACGATCGTCGCCGCAGCCGTCACACCGACGAGCGACATCACGTCGATGCTGTTGATGCTCGGACCGCTCTACCTCCTGTACGAGCTCGGTATCTTGCTTCTCGTCGCGGCTCCGCCCACCGCAGTGTCGGAAGGTTCACTCGTCTTAGGATTTTTCGCGCGACTGCGCCCTCGAAAAAACGGGGCGAACGCCCCGCGAAACGCGCGATCAACCACGACTCCGTGGCCTGAGCGAACCGAATCGGACGACCGCGCATCTTCTCCTCGTCGGGACGACGACTCAGCGCCGAGGAATTCGTGAAGCGGAGATTCGTCAACGTGACGCATCGCTGCGGGCAGAGAGGAACGCGAATCGGATTCGGTCAGAAGACTGCATCGGATCGACTTCGCGCGCGGCAGCGTCACGAGTTAACGGCGCTCAGGCTGCTGCAAGCACGCCACGGCGACATCTCGAGCATCGACGTTCGAATGATGCAGCGCGCGATCCGGCTTGCTCGCTCAGCAGCCGTCTACGGCGAGGTGCCGGTCGCGGCCGTTGTGTACCGAGGCGAGGAAGTGGTCGCCGAAGCCGCGAACAACCGCGAGCGCGCTCGCGATCCAGTCGGACACGCCGAACTCATCGCGATCCAGGGCGCGGCCGTTGCACTCGGCGCGTGGCGTTTGAGTGAGTGCTCGCTCGCTGTCACGCTCGAACCCTGCCCGATGTGTGCTGGCGCAATCGTGAACGCGCGGGTCGGGCGGGTGCTATACGGCACCACCGATCCGAAGGCAGGCGCCTGCGACACGCTCTACCGAATCACGAGTGACGTCCGCCTCAATCATCGCCCCAAGGTGTATGGCGGTGTGCTCGGCGACCGGTGTGCTGAACTCCTGCGCGACTTCTTCCGTCGCCTCCGAGAAGCGAAGAGGCGAAGCGCGTAGCAGGTTCGCGCCCCCGCGAGCCCACCGCGTCGCCTCATAACTCGCTCGCTCTCCCCCTATTCCTCCGCGTTGGAACCGCTTTGACTTCTCTGCGAAGTCTTTTGCGAGCCGCGTTCGTTTCCACGGAAAGGTAACGGAGAGTTCAAACGGAGGTCTTGCGGGAGGAGTTACTTCCATTCGTATTGGAAGCCCTTCCCACTAACGAGCCGCCGCATCGCCCTCTGGATCTGGGCGAATCGGAGACTCGAGGAGGATCGGGTCATGCTGCCGATCGCGCGTCAGGAAGACGGTGCGAAGCGGAATGGACGTGCGAAGCACTTTGCACCGAGAACACTTGCTGCCCTCATAGCAGCAACCTTTCTCTGCACCGTGGTTCTTGCCAACGACGCTGGAGCGCCAGTCCGGAGCCTCGGTGTTCCTCTCGACAGCGCTCGATTCGAGATCGACGGAAAGACGGTGCTTCGCGGTATCTTCGCGTCCGATGTACGCCTTGATGCCCTGTCACTCGGCGAAGTGACCTATACGCGTGAAGCGGGCAAACTGCACGAGATCGCTGCGGTGCGCGTTTCGACGATCAATGCAGATGGCACAACACGCGTCTTCTCCGATGAAGAGCTCGCATCCGGATCTGCGTCGTGCCGAATCATCGCCGGTCGCGACATGACCGCGCTGCCGCACTCCGCGCTCGACACCCTCGGCGGACTCTCGGTCGCGACGATGCTCATGAACGACGGGAGCGCCAATGTGCGCATCGACGTCTATTTCCCCGCAGGCGTGCTGGACGATCTACCGGGCACTGTCGATCGCAAGCCTGAGGCGATTCTCGTGGGACCGCCTCCGACCAATGCGGTGCGCCTCGGTGCAATCGTTGCCGGCGACATTGACGATCCGGTCATCGCCGATGGCGTCATTGAAGTTCCTCCGGAAGCGCTCGAAGCTGGTCGCTCTGGCGTTGCGATCCTGTTCGGAGACTTTGCGAAACCGCGCACCATTGCGATGGTCGGTTACGACCTCGACGAACTCGGCGTTCATGATGGCCCAGCGCTTGGTTTCCGCATCGAGATCCCGCGCGGAGTCATCATGGGCTGCAAGATCTTTGGGGGCGGTGAGAGTGCGACTGACGTGCTCGCAAGCGCCAGCGCCGGCGAGCCGCTTCTCGCTTCATTCGGCGAAGGTTGGATCGGCGGCGGTGACTTCCGTGAACCCGGGCACCTCGCGATTCCGCCGTTCGGTAGTGCCTTCCCAATCTCGGGTGCGCCATTTGTCGGCTCAGATGGCGGCCCGAACCCGCCGGGCGGTTCCATACCGATCGTCCCCGCCCCCGCCGCCCTCATCGTTCTCGCACTTGGTCTCATGGCACCGCGGCGCCGGCGGAGAAACACCTAACAGTCCGTCGCTACACTCGCGCTGATGAAGGTGCCACCGCGCGTCGTCTGCTTCGATCTCGGTGGTGTTGTCGTGCGCATCTGCCGCACCTTTGAAGAAGCGGTGCTCGCCGCTCGCGTACCGCTCCGCCCGGGATTCGACGATTTCCGTCGAAGAGTTCGGGCGAAAGCTGCGATGGACGCGCATCAACTCGGCCAACTGGACAGCCGTGAATTCCACATCGCGATGAGCGAGGCGTTTGGTGGTCTCTACTCCGCCGCCGAGTTTGCGCTCATCCACGCTGCGATCACGCGCGACGAGTACGACGGCATCACGACGACGATCCGGACGCTCGGTGAGCTCGGGCTCGTCACGGCGTGCCTCTCGAACACAAACGAGCTGCACTGGAATGTGCTTGTCGACATGCCCGCGCTTCGGTCGCTCCATCACCGCTTTGCGAGCCACCTCTGGGGCCTCGCGAAGCCGGACGCCGCGATCTATCGGCGATTCGAGCGCGAACTAGGTGTGGGCGCGCAAGAAATTCTCTTCTTCGACGATCTCCGAGAGAACATCGAAGCCGCGCGGTCACTCGGTTGGGATGCGGTGCTCATCGACCACGCGGCCAGCACAGCAGAGCAAGTGGAGTGTGCTGCACTCGCCCGTGGCCTCCGGTGCCGGTGAGTCTGGATCGGCATTCGTCGAGTAGTGGTGACGCGGGCAAACTTTGACAGCCGTATTTGTAAGGCGAGCTCTCTACATTTGTAAGGCGACCTCTCTAATAGCGTGCGATCTCAGGACTGCGTGCGCGAAACCATCTTTCTCCGCGGTAAGGTGGCCACGTGTGTCGCGTTCGAAGCGCGAATATTTACCGAGCTCACCATAGGAACAGCAAGATGACAATCACAACTATTCAGATCGAAGGCATGAAGGGCGAACTTTGCGTGAAGGAAGTCGACAAAGCGCTCCGCGAGTTGAACGGGGTCGAAGTGAAGTCGGTGGCAGTCGGATCAGCGGTCGTTGATTGCTCGACTGCCGCGGCGTGCGACGCATGCTGCGCAGCAATTGACGACGCTGGATACACCGCTCGTGAGTCACCATCACGAGGAGCCGAGACCAAAGCGAATGCTGGCGCGAAGGCAGCGCCCACGCGCGATTCAGGCAATAGTAAATCTACGAGCGGAACCTCGCCATCGAAACCGCACCTCTCAAGTGCACAGCAGCCTGATCCGACCCGCGCGGGATCGCCGGGCAACGGCCCACGTGGCACCGCGAAGGATGACCCGTCGGCTCGTCCCGCGACGCGACACTAAGTGGCCTTTGGTGGCCCCAGCATCTCGTCCCAAGTTCTACGGCTCGGATTTCCACTTAGGAGCAAACATATGAACTCAACGAAGCACAACTGGTGGGCCGCTGGCCTAGCACTGAGTGCGTTCGCCGCAGTGACCTCTGGGTGTGATCGTCCATCCGATGTACCGAAGGTGAACCCGAACGTCACCGCCAGCAGAGCGGACAACACCGCTCAAAACAGCGCGGTGCGCGAAGGTTCGCAGTCCACCCCACTTGATCAGTCAGAGCGCCCTGCAGACATCAAGATCACCGCTGCAATTCGGCGTGCTCTGGTCGAAGATTCCGCGATGTCGATGAATGCTAAGAATTGCAAAGTGATGACGGACGGGGGCACAGTCACGCTTGAGGGCGTTGTTGATACCCAGAGCGAGAAAGACTCGATTGAGTCTAAGGCGAGGACGGTCGCCGGTGTGACAACCGTCATCAATCGACTGGAAGTCAAGCGTTCTTAGTCTCAGAGGTCTGAACTCTGCAGACCTACCGTAACTCCACAAGCGTCTCTTGCGGACGCGGCCGTCTCTCGACGGCCCGTCCGTTTTTAAGAAAGGCCATCGAATGTCTCAATCAGTATTCTGCATTGTTCCGACGACCGCTAAGGCCAATGAGATCATCGGGAATCTCGAAATCGCTGGGATCGGCAAGGCCGACATTTCGGTCCTGCTCCCCGATCGCTCCGGAACTCGTGATTTCGCCCACGAGGCCCACACGAAACTCCCTGAGGGGACTGCGGTCGGAGCCGCAAGCGGAGGAGTTGTAGGAGGCGCGCTCGGACTGCTCGCGGGCATTGGGCTATTAGCAATTCCAGGCCTTGGACCGTTCATTGCCGCAGGCCCGATCATGGCTGCGCTCAGTGGGATGGCGGTCGGTGCCACGATCGGGGGGGTCACCGGCGCGCTGATTGGCTTGGGGATGCCTGAGCTCGAAGCGAAGCGCTACGAAGGCAAACTCAAGGAAGGCAACGTCTTGATCTCGGCGCACGCTAGCTCGGCCGACGACGTGAAGCGCGTCAAGAACGTGTTCGAGCGCGCTGGGGCGACGGACATCAGCGTCAGTAGCGAGACCCCAGTCGCTTCACGGTAACACCTCCGCCGAAGTTCGTTTTACACCTGGCTGGTATAGCCGCCCAAATCCGCGCGAAGCGGCGTTGGATTACTGATCGAACGAAAGGTATTTTCATGATTCAGAGAAGCACTAACAATTTTGCGTTTCGGGCAAGTCGGTCTTTACTGACGGCGAGTGCACTGGTCGCAGTTGCGATGACCATCGCTGCTGCACCCCAGTCACCATCCAACACTGACCCGCAAAGGCACACCGGGGCGCCGCGCGTGCAACCGGCATCCGCTCTTGATACGAAAAACGCCAAGCATGTCGCCGAATGCATGCGGAAGAGTGGCGTTTCACTCACCAAGGCAATCGAGATCGCTGAGCGGCAACTGAAGGGGCAAGCGATTGATGCTCGGTGTCATTCAATGGGCACCGAAACCCCCATGCTTATGGATGTCACCGTGATTGACGCCGCGGGGACTGTGCGCGTCGCGGCGATCGACCTCACTTCGGGAACCGTGACCTCGTCACGTACCCCGGGCACGAGTGAGGGCGATAGGGCTTCCCTCGCGCATACTGCGGTCCTTAAGGGCAGTGCGTTCCCAGGGCACGATGTCGTCGATGCTGCGAACAAGAAAATTGGCGACATCACAGAGATCGCGATCGACGAAGCGCGGGGCCGCGCAGCCTACGTGCTTGTGAATCTTGATAGCTCGAATCACGTGATCGCGGTTCCTTGGACGGCGATCCACCACGACGGCCTAGTTTGTCGCCTCGACAGCCGCGGTACGCGGAACCTCGACAGCGCACCACGCTTCGAGTCGTCGAACTGGCCAACGATGTCGTCCGATGAGTTCGGACAGCCGATCGCGGAGTTTTATGGCGAGCCCGTCTACGGACGCGACGTCTCGTTGCCACCAGGAACGACCTGCACGCTCATCAAGCTGAGTGACGTCATCGGAATGGATATCCAGAGCCCAACCGGCGATGATCTCGGTGAGATCGAGGATGTCGTCTTCGATCCGGACTCCGGACGCATTTCCTATGCGGCGCTTTCCTTCGGCGGATTCATGGGCTTCAACGACAAGCTATTCGCTGTGCCGTGGGACGCCTTGGCTGCTCGCAAGGACGGCAAGGTGATTCTCGCTGTCGACAAGGATCGTCTGCACGACGCGCCAGGCTTCGACAAGAAGAATTGGCCGACTGTGTCCAATCCCACTTTCGACGCCGAAGTGCGCACCTATTACAAGAAGCGCACCGCGAGTGTGCAGGACTGACGCGAGACCGTCGCGATACTGACCAGTTCACCTGAAGACAGGCGGATCGAATCGCGATCCGCCTGTCTTGTCATTTTGAACTGGAGAACTGGCGGAAAGGCTCACTCACCCGGTCCCATCGCGCCCGGCATCTTCTTCAGGTTCCATTCCGTCGCCAAAGATCTCGCGCAGCAGCACTGTGGCGTATGCCCCGCGCGGAAGGTCGAACGCCAAGCGGATGTACCCGCCGTGCTCGTCGAAGCCGCTATCAAGCTCGACGTTCGTGACGGCGACGCGAAATGGCCGCCGCGTGCCCTCGACGCCGCTTGTGTTCGCGAGCAACGTCTCAGGATCCACGCCGAGTTCGCTCGTTGCCGTGCGTTCCCACTCGAGCACGGGTGGTCCAGGCTGAATCATGCCGAATCCAAGCATCGGCCCGCTCGCGGAGATCTCGAGGTTCTTCACGCGCGCTGGGACGTCTTCAGCGGCGAGGATCTCGCTCGTAATTTGAAATTGACCGCGCGACGCGTGCTTGTAGGCAACGTCGCCCTCCATGACCACCGCGAAGAGCCCATCTGCGATGCGCCGATCGAGCACGCGGTTGAAGACGGCGCTCTGGTATGCGCTCACCCAGAACATCCGAATGTGTCCAGCGATCGCCCCCGCGGTTTGTTTCGGCGGTCGCCCTCGAATGAGCGCGAGCAGCGCGACGCGCTCGGCGCGATCGTTCCTCCCCCACAGAGGCATCGATTCGCTGAACCGCCCTGCTTCGAACAACTCGCGCTGCCGCCGTTGATGCTCGGGGAACGGCGATGCCGTACCGAGCAATTCACGCAGGAGCGCTTCGTGATCGCGGTTAATGACGTGCTTCCCAAGTCGGTGAGTATTTCGGCGATAGCCAAATCGCTGGCTACCGAAGTAATCGGGAATGCCATCGCGCTCAAGTTCAGCGAGAGCACGCCAGACAGCGGGAGCCTTGATCGGTTCGAGACCGCGCACGCGAATCGAAAATCGATTTCCCGCGAGATGACCACGGCGCAGCTTGTTCGCGTGTCGCTTCTGCCACAACACAAGCAAGCGGTCGTGCGTCAGCGCGGCGCTGGGGGCTTCACGGCCGGGCAAGTGGATCGACACCGCTTGTCGCGTCACGGCGATTCGGTCCTTCATTCCAGCGAAGCCAACTGCTTCCTCGGCGACGTTGAAGTGGCGGGCGAGAACTTCAACCATCTCACTATGCGGCATGTCTTCCTTCTGCACGCCGAGATAGAGATGTTCGCCTTCGCCGCTCGGTTCGTAGAGCGGCAGCTCGTCGACGAGGAAATCGCCGGGACGCGACTTGATGACTCCGCCGAGCCCGGGCGTTTTGAGGAGCCGATTCCGTGGAAGCGGATCGTCAGCGGGGATCTGATCGGCCGGTACCACGTAGCGCGCGCCGTGACTGCCGCCGGGGACCTGCGTCACGCTGCTCATTCGTCGTCTTCATCCGTGTCGTCGAAGTCGACGATCGTGCCGCCGCTCTCGCTGCCGAGCTCTTGGTTGGAGCCATTCGAGTCGAGCGCGGCCGCTGCGAGCACGCCTTCAGCAACGAATATCGGCACGCGTTCAGCGATCCCCAGCGCAATGGCGTCGCTCGGTCGACTATCGACGGTGATCTCTTCGCCGTCGCGATCGATCACGAGATTCGCGAAGAAGGTTCCCTCACTGAGGTCGTGGATCTCAATGCGCGTGAGCTTTCCACCAAGATGCCGAATCACCGACGCGAGCAAATCATGCGTCTGCGGCCGAACAACTTCACTTCCCTTCAGCCGCCGCTCAATGGCAGCCGCTTCGGGAAGGCCGATCACAATCGGAAACGTGCGCTCGCCTCCGGCTTCGGTGAGTTCGATGATCTGCATATCGCTGAGTTCGCGTATGAAGATTCGTGACAGCTCCATGCGGACGGTCATGTTGACCAGCTTCCGAGCAAGATCCCAAGGTCCTCGGGACCAACGGAGCAGTTGCCATCGAGATCGGCAGCGCACGCTCCGTCGCAACTCCCACATGGACCCCACGCACCGAGCAGGATCGCGAGATCCATGGGTCCGACGGCGCCATCACCATCGAGGTCCGCAGGCAGTGGCGATGGTGTCGCAGAAAGCGCTGCGAACGCATTGACTCGACCGAAGCCGGTGTTGTTGTCGAAGCCCGGCGCATCTATGTCGTTCGTCGTCGACTGGAGAATCGCACGAACCTGCGCCGTCGTCAGCGTCGGGTTTCGCGCGAGCATGAGCGCGATGATTCCGGTCACCTGCGGCGCTGCCATGCTCGTGCCATTCTTCTCGCCGTACGAGGTCGTGCCGATGAGCGAATGCACGCTCAGGCCCGGCGCCGCGACGTCGATTTCCGGTCCAAAATTCGATGACGACCACTTCTGATCGAGGTTCGTCGTGGCCGCAACAGCAATCGTCTCCGGCCACTTGCCCGGATATGCCACGTTCGAGTTACCGTTGTTTCCCGCTGCGGCAACCATGATCACGTCGTGCAACGCCGCGTACTGCACGGCAGCCAAGAGCGTCGAGGTGCCGGTGTAGTACTGCAAGCTCATGTTCACGAGGCGGAGGCCCGCGTCGGTTGCCATCGTGAGACCTGTTGCAACCGAGCTCTCGAAGCCGTTGCATCCGTTCACTACCACGTACGGTTTGATCTTGGCCTGCCACGCGAGGCCCGCAATACCAACACCGTTGTTGCCAGCTGCGGCCATGATGCCGGTGACGTGAGTTCCGTGACTCGAGCACTCGTCGGTCGTGATCGTGGTGCCATCGGGAACATTGAAGCCAGGCAGAATGCGACCAGTCAACTCGACGTGCTGATTGACGCCTGCGTCGAGCAATCCGATGGTGACCGTTGACGTATCAAGATTGAGCGAGGCCGCGAGGGTCCACGCTTCGGGCCCGTCGAGGTCAGCGTCCACGAGACCCGGCACGCCGCCGATTGTCTGGCCGGTGTTGTTCATCGCGTACTGCTGCGCGAAATTCGGATCGTTCGGCGCGTCGGCGAGGCCACCGATACCGTCCAACTCGGCAAGTTCGACAAGCGAGGTGATAGCCGCAAGTTCACGTACAAGCTTCGGCGTGTCGGTACCGCCCGGAACGTCAATGCGATAGGTGCGATTCAGTCCAAGCTGGGTCGCGAGAACCTGATCGCTCAACCCACCGAACACCGTCGTCGCGCCCTTTGCGTTGGCGGATGTGAGAATCGCCGCAGACTTCGCCGTCGCGCGTTCGCGTGCACCACCAGCGGACGCGGCACCGACAAGCGCCCAGCGGCCGTCGACCAATTTCGCTGGCCGCACGCCCGGCTTCAGCCGGACAAGTACATGGGTCGAGGCGTAGCCGCCTTCGGCGTCAGCCACCTGTACGTCCGCAGCGTCAGAGAGTGCAACCTTCTTTGCCCGCCCCGCCTCGACCTCCTGGAGTGAGGCTTTCGCGGCCTTACCCGGCGTTGCAGGCGTCATCGGCGCTCCCGCCCCCACAAGTATCGCGAGGGCCCCTCCACCGATCGTGATGAGCGCGGGCCTGAGGAGCGCAGCGCGCGCCGCGAGGCGCAGGTCGCCGCGATCGTCCCGGTGGGTGCTCTGGTATTGAATTGGCATGCTGGAAGTTCAGAGCGTAGCTCAAGCCCCGACCGAATCCGATGAAAACGACGGGAATACCTTAATCCCATGTCCGTGCGTGGAGGCCGCCACCCTTCTGCCGTTCGTGCGGAGTGTGACATCGGTTCCAGCGATCGGATCTATGCGGGCTCGTCTGTATACTCGTTCGCTTCGCGACGCCCGTTGACTTCGTGCCCTCCGCTCCGCTCTGTTGTGGGTGGCTCGTCGCAGCGATCATCTCTACCCCCTTCCTTCGCCCCACACGGGGCCCACGCAGGTTCACTCGCCATGACTGCCCGCCGATACCTCTTCACGTCCGAGTCCGTTTCCATGGGTCACCCGGACAAATTGGCTGACCAGATCTCGGACGCCATTCTTGACGCCATGTTGCAAGCCGACCCGCGTTCGCGTGTGGCGTGTGAAACGCTCGTGACGACCGGCCTCGCGGTCGTCGCCGGCGAAGTGACCTGTAACGGATACGTCGACATTCCCGCGATCGTGCGCGAAACCGTGCTCGCCGCTGGCTACGACGACGCCGCGAAGGGCTTCGACGGAAAGAGCTGCGGTGTGAGCGTGTGCATCGGCCGCCAAAGCGCCGACATCGCTCGCGGCGTGAACGAAGAAGCCGACGGCAAGAAGAAGGAACAAGGCGCTGGCGACCAAGGGATGATGTTCGGCTTCGCGTGCAAAGAGACGAAGTCGCTCATGCCGCTACCGATCGATCTTGCGCACAAGTTAGTCAAGAAGCAGGCTGAAGTCCGTATGAAGAACACGATCAAGGGACTGCGGCCCGACGCAAAGAGCCAGGTCACGGTCGAGTACGAAGGCATCGAACCCAAGCGCATCGATACCGTCGTCCTCTCGACGCAGCACGCTCCCGAGTGGAACGGAAAGAAGAAGCAGGCCGAGCTCAAGGCCGAAGTCACGGAGAAGATCATCAAGCCCGTGCTCGGAAAGCTTTGGCACGACAAGATCAAAGTGCACGTGAATCCGACCGGACAATTCGAAGTCGGCGGTCCCCACGGCGACTGCGGGCTCACTGGTCGCAAGATCATCGTTGACACCTACGGCGGTCGTGGTCGCCACGGTGGCGGTGCGTTCAGCGGCAAGGATCCGTCGAAGGTCGATCGTTCGGCCGCATACATGGCCCGCTACGTTGCGAAGAACGTCGTCGCTGCCGAGTTAGCCGACGTGTGCGAAGTGCAGCTTTCCTATGCGATTGGCGTCGCAGAGCCGACCTCCGTGCTCGTCGATACCCAGGGTACCGGCAAGATTCCTGACGACGCGATCAGCGATCTCGTTCTCAAGCACTTCCGCCTAACGCCGCGCGGCATCATCGAGACGCTCGACCTACTCAAGCCCATCTACAAGTCGACCGCGACGCACGGGCACTTCGGACGCGAGCCTGGTGAGGCTGGCCCCGGCACCTTCAGTTGGGAGAAAACCGACAAGGCTGCGGCGCTGAAGGCCGACGCCGAAACGTGGTCCAAGGCCTCTGCCAAGAAGAGCGCCGGAGCGACCGTGACTGGCTCGGGCGGAACTCCCACAACCGGCAAGCCGAAGAAACAGCTCGTGTCCGCCTAACAGCCTGCTCATCCGTAACTCCGTCAATCGACAACTCTGTAAAGCTGGGACGGGCCGGCGCGCAGCGCGACTGCTGAATGCCGGCCTCTTCCATTCCTCCTCGGCTCTCTCGCGATGAACGACGCGCCCTCTGCCTCGCATGACATTCCCAACGCGCCCGGCAGTGCCCCCACGGCGCGGTCGATCGTGATTGAGCGAACCGCCAAACGAGTCACATTGTTTCCCGATCTGCCGTTCGATGCGGTCGACACAGCGGGGCTCGACGCTCGCGACTCCGCTTTCGCGTGCGCAATCGATGCCCAGCTCACGCGACGCTGGCTCACGCTCATTGCCGTCATTGAAAGCCAAGTCGATCGACCGTGGACGCAAATCGAGCCCTCGCTACAGGCGGCGCTCCTGGTCGGCGCAGCGCAGATCCTTCTGTTCGATCGCATCCCCGATCACGCCTCGGTCGACGAAAGCGTCTCGTGGACGAAGCGCGTCCGCGGACCGCGCGCGGGTGGTTTCGTGAACGCGGTCCTGCGGAAGGTCGCTGGACTGAAGGGCGAAATCGTGGCACCGAGCGGCGCGAACTTCGCGCGCCCGCGCGATCTCCTTCCGCTCAACGACGGCCGCGCGTGGCGCCTCACACAATCAATCTTCTCCGAGGATCCGACGCTGCGACTGGCCCAAGTCGGTAGCGTCGGCCGTGACCTCTTGGTCCACTGGATCGCAGCGCACGGTTTCCGCGCCGCCGTCGAACTGGCCCGGCACGGGCTGGTAGACGCACCGACGCTTGTGACCGGCGTCCCTTCATCGCTGGCTGCGAGCCCGATGCTCTCGCAGCACGACCAGCCTGGTTGGTACGTCTTCATCGGCGATCACGCCGAACTCCTCGGCCTGCTGGCTCGGCATCCATCCATCCGTGTGCAAGATCCAGCGAGCGGTGATCCCGTCGCGGCGACGCGACAGGGCAAGCTCGCGCCGAAAGTCGTCATCGACCTCTGCGCTGGCCGCGGCACGAAGACGGTGCAACTGGCCCAGACATTTCCTGCAGCAACCATCGTGGCCAGCGACCCCGACGACGCCCGAAGACGCGACCTCATGCACGCAGCGACCCGCCACGCGAATATTCAGGTCATCACACCCGACCGAATCGTCGATCACTTCCGCACCGCCGACCTCGTCGTGCTCGATGTCCCCTGCTCGAACACCGCTGTCTTGCCGCGCCGGCCGCAGGCGTCGTACCGCTTCTCATCGCGCAGGCTCGAGCAGCTTGTCGAAAAACAGCGCGAGATCGCCCACGGTGCGATGCCGCTTCTGAAGCCGGGCGGTCACGTCCTGTACTCGACGTGCAGTCTTGAACCTGCGGAAAACACCCGACAGATTGAGGCGATGCGGAAGCGACATCGACTGATCGCCGTGGCGGAGCGTCAGCGCTTCCCGTCGGGTGTGCCAGGTGACCCGCCAGCGCGTTACACCGACGGCGGATTCTGGGCGCTGCTCGCTTCTACGACGTAGTACCGCCCCTTGTTACCATTCCTCGCTTTCGCCCGTTGCTACGCAGTGTCTAACGCAAGGGATGCACTACCGCGCTGCCGCGCGGAATCGCGCCGATGAACATCCTCGACATCCTTTCTCCCGACGCGATCAAGGTGCCGCTTGAAGCGACGCACAAGCAAGCGGCCATTGAGGAGCTCATCGATCTCCTGAGTTTGCGCGGCTTCGTCACTGACGGTCCGTCGCTGAAGCGCGCGGTGTGGGAACGCGAGCAGCAGCGCTCGACCGGTATCGGCGAGGGATTAGCAATTCCGCACGGCAAATCGACGAGCGCACGAGCGCTGACGATGGCGATGGGAAAACCGCGCGAACCGATCGAATTCGGCTCGATCGATCGGAAGCCTGTGCGACTGATCATCCTTCTCGTGTCGCCCGCCGATCGCATCGCCGAACACATTCAAGCACTCGGTAAGGTCAGCCGCCTCATGACCGGCCCGCAGTTCCGCAGCTCGTGCTACGACGCAAAAGACGCGGCCGAGCTCTACGAACTCTTCCGCAAGTCGGAAGGGATCGATCGACCGGCCGTCGCGAGGGGCTGAGGGATACAGGTCCGGCTAACATCGCGCTTGGTAGCGGGAGGACAGTTCGCGTGGCGCCAGTAGACGAACATACGCGTCCGCGCGATCGTGGCACTCGAGCTGTGGCGGCTCGACAACGTCTCGCTCGCTATCGACATCACGGCGACCGTGGCTCTCACGATGCTGGCGAAGTGAGTGGTATGTTCAACTCCTGCCCCTCTGTCGCTGCGCGACATCTCCCCACGATCGGAGCGATCGTGGGGAGAGGAAGACCGTTGTCAGCGCCGCGCGATTCTCCGCCTTCCTCCATGACCGCTTCGGTCACCGGGGAGATGTCGCGCAGCGACAGAGGGGCGTAGCCCATAACGGACACACCCCTGCGCCCAACCACACCAGAATGTGTAAGGCCACTGGGGCCAATTCGGGGCTCTCCCCGTTCCCGACGATTCGGCTCGCCTACGGGGCCAAATCGGTGCGATGCACGCGCCCGATCATGTCGATTTGCGCGGGAACAACCTTAGCTGTGGCTGCGAACTCTCCCCACCGCGAGACCGCCTTCGTGACCTCGCGCGCAATGGCTGCGGCGCGTCCGCGCTTCATCGCCGCCGTCTCTGCAACGGTCTCGAGGTCTTCAAGCGTGAAGCCCTCGCGCTTGCCGGCCACGCTCATTTGATGGCTCGCGGTCCATGCGCCCGACGGGTTGTATGCATACATCACGTCGAACGCTGGCGAGAGCGACCACTTCCCGTTCTTGTCCATGAGGAATCCGATGTTCTTGACGTGATCGTCTTGGTTGCGGGCGATCACGTTGAAGGCCATGCGCCGGAACTGCTCTTCGATGTCGTCCATTGACAGCCCCAGCCTGCGGATCACCGTCAGCGCCTGCTCGTAGGACTGCGCGACGGGGTTGTTGAAGTCGAAGTGTGCGATCGCGCCCAACGACTGCATGTGGAGCTTTGCGCCGTCGTCAAGCCGATCGAACCGCTTGGTCATGAAATGGCGGCGTCCGTTCTCCTCGAAGAGTCGGCACTCGGACATCCGGATGCCCGCAGCCTTCGCCATGAGCGAGTAGGCATACTCGATCGCACCGAATCCCTGCGGCTCCGCGAGGTCGCGGTCATTGTTGTTGGCGACTCCGTCGAACTTCATGAGCCAGTGCTCGAAGCCGATCGGGGGCTTGACCTGACCGGAGCGAACCTCATTGGTCGTAGGGTTCCACGCGATGACGGCCTTCGCGCGGGCACCGCCTGCTGATGCGCCGACGCGGAGGATCTCACGCAGGGCGTGCTCCTTGAGCGGGTCGGCGAATGACGCTTGGAGGTTCTCTCGGTTGCTCAGCACCTCTGAGGCGAGCGACACCAGCGAGCCCACATTCAGGACTGTCGACGTGCGGCTTTGCGGTCCCCGTGCCGGCCTGAACTCGAGCGCGCCAGTCCCGCGCGCGCCGGTGTAGCACAGCCGTTCGACCGCATCGATGTCTTGGGGCAGACGGCCCTGCGCGGCAAGCCATGCGTCGATCACGGCATTGCCAAACTTGTCGGGCAGCGCGTCGGCAAGCATTCCCGGCAACCCGTGAAACGACTGCTGGGGCAGGGCGGAGAAGCTGTAGATTTGCTGAGCGAGCGGCATCATGAGCGGCGCGACCTCGATCCCGCTCTGCCGAAACGCGGCGGTGTACTCGAAGGTCGCAATCTCCCCTGGCCCATCTACGGATACCGCGCCGATCGAACTTCCCCACAAGCGAACGTCGGCGACCGTGCTCAAGGCTCACCTCCGGCTTTTGACGATTCGTCACCCCAAGTCCACTTGGTCGACGGCATGCTCGCCTTCGTTCCGGGAGACGCTCGTCGGCGCTCCCTGGCTCGCGAGCGCAGTTGCTCAATCGGGCTTAGGGGAGGCGGCGGAACTAGCCCGTCCAGAGTGCCGAGCAGACCCAGTGCGCGGATCACGCGGATGAGGTTAGTGACCTGACTGGATTCTCCGCCCTCCAAGCGGATCAGGGTGCGTTTGGACACGCCCGCCTCGCGAGCCAACTTTGCTTGGGTGAGATTCCGCTGGAGTCGGAGTCGCGAGAGGCGATCCCCGAGCTCTGCCAGAACCGCCATGTCTGTCATCTCATGGATCTTTGCCATAAGTGCCTCTTCTGGCAACTATATCGCCATATCCGCGTCAAGAAGACAGTTTTGGCACCTTTTCTCCTTCGATCCAGTGTCGATCCGGCCGCGATGCGGGTGGCCGCCCCGAGAGGAACCCGCTTCGGAGGGTTGGGCGCACGGTGAGCGGGATTGGAACATACAACACCCTTTTGCCATCGCGCTCGCCGAACTTGACCTGGCCTTGCTTGAGTCTGAGCGATGTGCAGGCGGCGCGCGGCTCGGCGAGCTCATGCGCGGTCAGCTTGCAGCGATCGAGTCGGCAATGGCGAGCGGACTCGCGAGTCCGCTGGGGAACTTCAGCGGAGGCGCGGCTGCGCTGGCGCGCAAGGCCCGCGAAACCGGCCGACGGTTCGTCGTTGCGGTGGCGGCGCTCGTCCTGGGAGCGCCGCGACGTGTCGCAGCAGAGCGCGCGCCGCCGGACGCGTGCGAGTCGCCGCAACCGGCGCACTGTTAGGGGATCCCACGACGAACAGAGACAAAATGGCGAACGGACGAGCGAGCGTCTGCGGGATGGCTGCGCGCGAGCTGTGACGTTTTGACAACCTCTCGCTCGCCATCGACATCACGGCGGCTGCAGCTGCGGCCAAAAGGCGCACGGCGCGCCTCGGACTGACGCCTGGGTCAACCGTTCAGCCGTACACGCCGAGCGCTGAGCTGCAATCGAATGGGTGTGGCCACAATGGCTTCCGTCCAGGCGGATCGGACGGACGTGACACACGCTTTCAGATCCCTCCACGTCGCACCCGCCTGAGCTCACACAGGCGTCTCCACCGCGGTTCGGTCCCGTGTTCGCGCCATCGCCGCCGTCGTCTCAGGAGCCCCGCGAAGCAATTCGACACGAATGCCTTGTGTCCGGTGGACGCACGCAGAAGAATGAACTGCATGCCAGCCCACCTGCGTCGCACCGTGTGCCTTCTCGCACTCCTCCTCGGATCCATGGCGGCCGCGTCGAGTCCACCCATCGCGAGTGCATTCTCGCGCGGGGCAGAGGGTTGGACCATCCTCGACCTCAACTGTGCCAACTACTCGCAATCGGTGGGCGGCGGCGCGCTCACCTGGATCGCCAGCGGCGGCGCACCCGGCGGACTCCTTCGTGCGACCGATCCCAGCGCGTTCTGCTACAGCTACGAATCGCCGCTGGCATTTGAGGGCGATCGAAGCGGCTACGTCGGTGGCACGCTCCGCTGGCGTGTTCGTACGAATGTCGCGGACTGGACTCCCGGTTCGGTGCTCATCGTGATCGGTGGCGGACTAATCCTCGTGGCCGATGTGCCCCAGCCGGCCGTGAACGTGTGGATCAATTACCAGGTACCGCTCGTGCCGGCGTCGTTTCACCTCAATAGCACCGCGGGGGCCGCAGTCACCGCGCCGCAATTGCAAGCGGCCCTGGCGAATCTCACGTCGATTCGCATCAGCGCCGAGTTTGGAAGCGAAGCGGGCGAAGAGACTGTCGATCTCGACAGCGTGGTGTTGGCGACGGCATGCACTGCCGACCTCGATGGTGATGGGGATGTCGACGCGAGTGATCTCGCGTTCCTCTTGGGCGCGTGGGGTTCGGCGAGCGACCTCGTCGCGGATCTGGACGGGAGCGGACTGATCGACGCGAGTGACTTGGCGGTGCTGCTCGGAGCGTGGGGGCCGTGCGCATGATCATCATCATGACGCGAGCGACGGGCTGGCCTCGTCAGCTGCGACGGAATCGCACCTCGGGAAGCAGTCAGCTCAGGCAAGTTCTTCGACAGGTCGTTGATGACGCTGCGACGCGCTGGGAGGCTTGGTCGGGGGAGCCATAGTGGCCACAGCCATTCGATTGCCCGGTGACGTCGTCTTCAAGATTAATAATGCGGGCGATCCGCTGCTTCAGGAACTTATGGAAGGTGGAGAGGTCGGCCAACTCGCGGCGCCAGCGGGCGATCAGAGCCGGATCGGCGAGCGCGGCAGCAATCTCCTCGGGCTGAAGAGCCATAGCGGCCACACCCATTCGAGTGTAGCTCGGCGCTCGGCGGGATGGGCGCATGGGTGTGTCCGCTATGTGCTCGCTATGTGCTACGCGACACGATTAGTCGAATAGTGAACGCCCCTCTATCGCTGCGCGTCATCTCTCCATGACCGAAGCGGTCATGGAGAGAGGGAGAGAAGATCGCGCGGCGCTGACAGTCGACTTCTTCTCCCCATGACTGAAGCGGTCATCAGGAAAGGCAGAGCAGCGCGTGCGACGCCGACAACCGTCTTCCTCTCCCCACGATCGCTTCGATCGTGGGGAGATGTCGCGCAGCGACAGAGGGGCAGAGGAGCCAGTCCAAGCTCAGTCCGCCCCACTTTCGAGGACACCCAGTTTGGCGCGAATGCTCGCCCGGAGTGATCCAGACTGATTTGAACGTGTGTGCCTACGAACGCCTGCGACATCTCCCCATGACCGAAGCGGTCATGGAGAGAGGCAGAGAAGACCGTGCGGCGCTGACAACAATCTTCCTCTCCCCACGATCGCTTCGAGCGTGGGGAGATGTCGCGCAGCGACAGAGGGGCCAGTCCAACCTCGGCCCGCCCCTGCTCGCTCTCGCCGACGGAGCAGTTTCGCCACGGACGGCTCGACCGACGGCCATCCGAACGCGACTGAACGCTCAACAGATCTCGCTGGCGCGCCAGCGCCGGAACTGCACCGCCCAAGACGGTGCCTTCCCCATCCGTCGCCAGCACGAAAACCGGCAGACCCGGGGGTTTCCGGCCGAGAGCGGGGGCGGTGGTGCTCGACGGCCGTTGCCATTCCAAGAACTCGCGACTCGCAACAGGTTTCCCATGATTGGGCAACGCTTTGCCCGCAAATGCCGTAGAACTTCCTGCCACGGTGTGTTTCCAGATGAATGTCCCAGTGCTTTTCCCAGTGCTAGTCACGGTGTGAACCAGCGGAGCCCTCGCGCGTGCCGGTCCGGTCCACGGAATCGCCCTCATTGAGTCGACCATCCGCCTCTAGCCGCGCTGGCGGCGAGCGTTCGGCGATTGACGCGCCGGAGCATTTTCGCGAAACGATTGAGCGACTTCACGGCGAGCGAATTCGGCTGCTCCGCCAGCGCCGGGCCCACCTCACGCTGCTCGGTCTCGCTATCTCGCTTCCGCTGCACATCTTGCTCATCCTGTGGTTGGCGTCGGTCTACCTCCCGGGGCCGGACGGCGCCGCGGGTCCAACCATCACGTTTGAACTGGGCGTCCTGAACGACGAACAGCTCGCGGATGGCCCGTCGACCGTCGAGGAAGTATCAATTGCCGACGGTGCGGCCGCCGCGAGCGACGAAACGGCGGCGCTGGAAGCAACGCAACCGAGCATCGGACTCGACCAAACCCATAGTGGTGCACTCGATGCCGCCGGCGGCGGTCCAGTTGGCGAAGGAGCGCGCGGCGTTGGCGGCGGGCTCGGTCCCGGCGGCGGCGGTGGGGGCACAAGCTTCTTTGGCGTCGGCGGGCGCGGTAGCCACTTCTCGTACGTCGTCGACATTTCCGGCTCGATGTCAATGGGCGCGCGGATGCAGGTGGCGATGGAGGAGTTGAAGCGCTCCGTGACTGCGCTTCCAGACTTCGCGTCGTTCGCGGTCTTCCTGTATTCCGATCACGCCATCGAGCCGCCGTTTCAGGAGAACTACGTTCGCGCGATGCCGTCGAACGTCTCCCGTCTGCGTCGCTGGCTCGACGAGCAGAGTCCGACGGGCGGTACGGAACCAGGCTCAGCATTCGAACGCGCGCTGGCGCTCGACCCGCTTCCCGACATCATCTTCTTTCTCACCGACGGTGAGATCCCGCCGCAGATTGCGGACTATCTGAATGCGCGGAACGGAACGAATGGGAAGCGCAAGGTTGTCGTTCACTGCGTCGCCTTCTCCGCAGACGCAGGCCAAGACACGCTGCGGCGCATTGCCCGCGAGAACGAGGGAACATTCCGGTTCGTGCCGGTGGCGGGGTTCCCATGATGCCCCGCATCGGCGTGGCGCTCGCGACGAGCGTGATCACATTGACTGTGTGCGTTCATCGCGCGAGTAGCGCGACGATCGAGCTGCGCGGCGCACAGCCAGCAATCGTCGCAGAGCGAGCAAGCATTGAACCGGACGGCGTGCGCGTGACGACGACCGGCGGAGTCACCACGGTTGTTGCATGGGATCGAGTGCGATCCCTCACTGGAGTCGACAATCCGAACGACGCAGCGGCGTGGCTCCCTATTGCTGAGGATCTGTGGCGTGCGCGGTCGCGGGTCCAGCGCGGCGACACGCTCGCGGCGAGTCCGCTGTTTGAGCGGCATTTTCCGCAGTTTCGCGGCACGACGTCCGAGACCGCACTCGTCGTTGCGGAAGGCCTCCTGCGCTGCCGACTCGCCTCGCAAGACTGGATGCAAGCGATCGTGCCCGCACTTGAAGTCGCGCGCTTACGCAAAGCGGGTGTTACGACCGACCGGTACACCGAGCTCGATCCGGTGATCGACGACACGACGTTGCTGTGCCCGCAGCTCGCGCCCGCTTGGACACCAGACGATCGAACAAAAGCGATTGCTGAAGAGATCGAAGCGCTGCACATCGGGGAGTCGTCCGTCGGTCGAATCGCTGGGCTCTATGTCCTTCTGTTGCGGGGATCAGTGCCAGTCGACGAGCTCAAGCGCGACGATGCTCCCGCCGTCGCGCTCCTGCACGCGATCGCACGTCTCAACGGGAGCGACGACGCTGCGCGTGCCCGGGCCGCGAAAGACTTGGTCACGCCGCTGAAGACGCTGCCAGAGTGGGCTCGCGCGTGGGCGAATCACGCGATTGGGCGAGCGGCGATCACGGCGAAGGAGCCAGCGGCGCAGATGGACGGCGTTCTCGCGCTGGTGCGCGTCGCCGCCCAACCGTCATCGCCACGCCGCCTCGCGCGAAGTTCGCTCGACCTCGCGATCCCGGCGCTTCGAGCGCTCGGAGACGCAGACGGCGCTGCCGCGCTCGAACGAGAACGCTCAGCGCTGGGTGGTCCGAAAGCCTCCGCGCCAGCCGCGAAACCACGTAAGGCAGCTCCGCCTGAAGAACCGCGCCGCGCGTTGTAAAACCACCGCGCACCACACGAACATGCTTCTACACACTCAGTTTTTCGTCGCGTCGCTCAACGTGCTTGCTCAGACCTCCGTCGATGGCACTGCTGGCACCGTCCCGTCTGGTGCGACGTCCGGCGCGCCAGCGGCAGCCGGCTCGACGCTGTTGAAGTTCATCAACGGTGGAGGTCCGATTGGCTACGTGATCGTCGCGCTGTCGATCGTCGCGGTCGCGCTGGTCGTGATTCACTTACTCCAAATCCGCCGCGATTCACTCATTCCACCGGAGCGACTTAAGGCGCTGAAGGGCATGCTCGCTGAGGGCCAGGCCGAGACGGCTCTGGAGTATTGCTTGATGCCCGCGAACGACTGCTATCTCACGCGGATCTTGGCTCCGGGCCTGACCCGTTACCTACGCTCGGCGTTCGGCGCATTCGAGTTGAAGAACGCGCTGGAAGAAGCAGGGGCCGAAGAGACGGCTCGGCTCTACCGCTCGACCGATGCCATCGGCGTGATTGCGAACGTGGCGCCATTGCTTGGATTGCTCGGCACGGTGCAGGGCATGATCGGCGCCTTCGACACCGTTGCGAGCAGCGCTGGTCAGGGCTCTTCCGGTTACTACGAGTCGTTAGCTGGCAACATCTCGATCGCGCTCATCACAACCTTTCAAGGGCTCGTGGTCGCGATCCCTGCGGTGACGGTCTTCACCTTCCTCCGCAATCGCATCGATGGGATCGCGTCGGAAGCTGGGCAACGATTGGAAGAACTCACGCTGCTCTTGGACAGCGGTTCGCGCCCGGCACCCGCGCGACCAGCACCACTCGCGGGGTCGCGCTCGTGAAATTTGGTTTGGGGCGAACGCGAGAGCGGGTCGTCATGATTGACATGACGCCCATGATCGACATTGTCTTTCAGCTCCTTATTTTCTTCTTGGTGACCGCACGCATGGCCCAAATGAGTCGCGCCGACATCGATCTTCCGCGTGAACGCGGCGAAGAAGCCAGTTCGAAGGAACAAGCGGGGATGACGATCAACGTGACGGCGAGCGGCGAGATTGTTGTCTCGGAACGGACGCTCACGCTCGACGAGCTTGAGAGCATGGCGGCCGACCTCGCGAGTTCCGTCGACAGCACCGGTGGCGACTCCTCGCACTTCCGTCCGCTCGTGCGAGCAGACGCCAGCGCGCCCGCCCAGCGATTGAACGCAGTGCTCGGCGCGCTCGAACGTGCTGGTGTGAAAGGTGTGCGGTTAGGCACCAGCACCGACCCGAGTCGCAAGAAGTAGAGGTATTGATTTTCAACAATGCGCATTCGTGCCCGACGACTCCGAGACACTCGACCGACGCTCAACATGGCGTCGATGATTGACGCCACGTTCCTGCTGTTGTCATTCTTCCTGTTCACGTCTGGTCTCTCAGTGCGGGAGTCGAGGCTCTCGCCCAACATCACCGCCGACAAAACGTCGGCGGGCGCCAAGGCGAGCGACTTCCAGCCGCAAGTTGTCGAAGTGCTGTCGACCGAGAATGGGCCAGAGTATCGGCTCGGCGAACGCGCATTTCATGATCGCGCCTCGCTCACGAATGCCCTCGAAGGACTGGAGAAGTCAGCGGGACTCTTCGTGCGCGTGAGCACCGGTCCGACAGTCGGTTTCGCTGCGGCCGCTCTTCAAGCGGGACATGACGCCGGATTCACCCAGGTGACCTATGTGCCGGCGAAATAGACGCGGAACCATCACTGGTTGCGTGCTCGCCAGTACGTCTCGTACGGCGCAGGTTGCTTCACTCATCTTCGCGTGGGCGTTCGCGACGCCCGCACGCGCGGACGACGAGCTCGTTCCGTTTCTCGAACGATTGCACCTAACGCGGCTGCTCGTCGAGCATCTGGAGCGCGAGCTGAAGAGCGGTGCCATCGGCGATTCACGTCAGCACATCGTCGATCAACTCACGGATGCCTATCCCGAGCTGTTAGAGCGCGAAGATGACCCGACACGACGCGAGGAACTCGTGCGCCGCTCGTCAGTGCTGTTAGAGAAAGAGGGGCCGAGACGCGGCGAAAATCTACGGCTGGCGCTGTTGCGAGCGCGATATCGAACGGCGTCAAGAACTGGAGAGGATCATCGAGCGGCCCTCGACGATGATGCGTCCGCGGCGCAGGCTGTTGCGACGCTTGCAGCTGTCGCCGAGTCCGCGAAAGACCTGCGAGCGCGGCTCGATCAACGCATCAAGGATCTTGAGCGGAAGGGCGACCGAACCGGAGGTCTTGAGGGAGACAAGATCGTCGATCGTGCCGATCAGTTACGCGGCATGGGGCAGGAAGCGCTCGGCCTCGAGGCATGGTCGAACTACTACCGCTCTGTGCTCACGGACGACCGGGCATTCGCCGAATCCGCGCAGAATCTCTTCGCGCGGGTGATCGACACGGGCGACAGCTTTCCGAATCCGAAAGACGTTTCACTCGACCTCCGAAGCAACGAGTTCTTTGCGAATGCCCTGCTCGGTATGGCGCTCGCCAAAGCGAGAACGGAATCGATCGGTGCAGCGAACGAGTGGCTCAATCTTCTCGACAACGATCGAGCGCCGTCGGCGATGCGCAAACAGCTTCCGGCGTGGCGCATCGCGATCGCAGTCGATCGCGGTGAATGGGCAACGGCGCGCGAGCTGCTGCGGGCTGCGAGTGCCGATCGCGAGTCGCCGACCGCGTGGCTCAGGCTTGCTGCAGTCGGTGGTCTGCGTGGGCCAGCGAACAACCCGGCTGCGATATCGTTAGCTCGCGAGGCCATCGCGGCGCTCGCGTCGCGCCGCGAACTGGCGCAGGTCGCAGATCTCGCTCGGCGCTTCGGCGATCGGGCACTGGGCGAATCTGGCTTTGCGGCCCGCTACGTTCGCGGCATCACGGCGTATGAGCGTGCCCGCGCTGCGAACGCCAGCAGTAAGAATGCCACGACCGACCGCACTGCAGCGCTCGATGCCTACCGCGAGGCGGGCGAGCACTTCGAGGGGGCGATGAAGGCTTCCGATGCTGCGCAGTTCGAGAGTGCCATCGCGAGTTGTCGGACGCTGGCCGGATGGTGTCGGTTCGAACGTGGCGACTTCGCCGGCGCACTCGTGCTCTTTACCGACGCAGCTTCAGCGGACGCGCGGGAAGAAGAGCCTGAGTGGATGGCGCTAGTTTCACTCGAGAAGATGCTGGGTTCAGCGTCCGATGACAAGAAGAAGGAGATCGAGAAGGAACTCAGGTCGCGCGTTGACGGATTCATTGCGCGTCATCCATCGAGCCCGAAGATCCCCGAGCTTCTGGTGCGCCGCATGGTGCTAGCAGATGTGCCTAGGCGCGAGGATCTCGAACGCTTGCTCGCCATGGACGATGCAGCGGTTGGTGCCGCCGCGGCGAAGCGACAGGCTGTACTCGGCCTCTACAAACTCTTTCACGAGAGCCGTGGTCCTGAGCGAGCTGCGTCTGGCAAGCGATTCCTCGAGGCGATGCGCAAGTTAGCGGCGAGCGGATCGAAGCCCCTTGAGGGTTTGCCCGCTGGCGATGCGTCCATTGCGCGACAGGCGCTTGAGATCGCGCTCTCGCAAGACGTTGCCGACGCCGATACCGCCGAGCCAATTCTCGCCGCGTTCGACCGGTTGATCGCAGCCAAGGCGATTGACGCGTCGTCGTTCCAGTCCGAACTTCTCCTGCGCTGGGTGCAACTCGCACTCGTCCGAGATCGGTTGATCGACGCGCTCGTTCGTCTTGACGCTCTTGAGCGCAGGACAGGTGATGGCGCAGACCGGGCCATTGAGCTTGGGCGACGCCACGTGTTCCGTTACTCGGCGGCACGGCTCCGTGATCCGGCGCTGAGCACGGGTACTGCCGACCGCGGTGCTGTGTTAGGTGCCTGCGTGCGCAGTGGTGATGCGCTCTTGCGCGTGTCGGCGAACGCAGCTGGCTCTCTCGAGAAGTCGCTCGACGACCCGGTCACGGAGGGCGTCGCGTTCGCTGTTGCGCAAGCTGTTGCTGAGTCGAGTCAGAGTGCGGTCAACGCGGACGCAGTCGCGCGCGGACTCGTACTCGGGAAGGCGCTGCTGGCGCGGAAGCCGAAAGATCCGATTGTGCTCGAAACGCTCGCGTCCATTGCGATCGCGTCGGGCGAGAAATCGCTTGCTGCCGAGTGCCTCCGCCAGTTAGTAACGGGTAGCTCGGTTGCGAGTGATCGCTGGTATCGCGCTAAGGTATCGCTCATTGAACTCCTCGCCGACATCGATCCAACGCGAGCACGGGCCGTGCTGGCGCAGCACGTCAAGCTTCAGCCCGACTACGGTCCGCCACCATTCGCCGAGCGATTGCGGTCGGTGGAACGAAAGCTGAAGAGCCTGCCTGACGATGCGCCCGCTGCGGTGCCAAGCACGACAGAGACACCGGAACCGAGTAGCGTGGGAAGCCCGGGGGGAACGCCGTGATTGCCCCTGAATCGTTGCGTTATCTCGGTATCACAGCCGGCGCACCGCCGCGAAGGCTCCTCGGCTTGCCCGAGGGCGAACTCACGGTGGAATTGATCGATGCAGCGCTAGAGCGGCAGCGCCGGCGCGTCGCGCGGCATCCCGCAGCGCGAGAGGCTGGAGCGCAGCGACTCGTCCACGATCTCGCGGCCGCAGCAGACATGCTCCGCGCGACTGCGGTCAACGAGTCTGCGCGGCGCGGTGAAGTTTCGAGCGATCGAGCTTCGGCGAACGGCGGAATTCAGCTGACCGGATTCGATCGCGAAGTGCTCTCGACGCTCGTTGGATCGGGCGGTTGGAACCACGAGAGTCGATCGCGACTGCTGGCGATCGCAGCGGCGCACGGAGTCGGTGGACCCGGACTCATGAAGGTGCTCGCGGGTCTCGCTGCGGCACTTCGGTCCGGGGCGTTGCGGCCGTACGACGCGCCGGCGCGATCAGCAATCGCGGAACTCGCGCCGTGGCGACCATCAGAACCGTCGCGACTGACCCTCGCGTTCGAGCAACTCGACGAGGCGCTTGCTCGTGAGGTTGCGGGCGACACACCGGGCCGATTGCTGCGGCTCGTACTCTTCTTCGTTGCCATAGCGATTGTCGGTGCGTACTTCCTCGTGGCAGCGCTGCAGCCGTCGCCGGTTTCTAAAGTTGCGCCGCAGACGCCAATCGTCGCGGCGGCGGAGGCGGCGCGTAATGCTGCGCCGCCGGTTGCACCTGCGGTGCGTATCGAGCGGCCCGGCGTCACAACTCCGGTTCGGTGGGCGACACCGCCCAATCTCCGCGGCGCTGCGCCGCCCGACGACGCGCGTGCCGCGCTTCGAGAAGTGACGAACGGTGCGAGTGAACTTGCGGTGCTCGCGCGCAAGGTGCAGGTGGAAGCAAATCGTCCGAGCGAAGCAGTCTTCCGCACTTGGGAACAGATCCAATCTGCGTACGGCCGCTGCTGGCCTCTGCTCGACCCGGTCGCGCGCACCGCAGCAATTGAAGCGAGTGTTGCGGTGTTGCGTCCGGTTCAGGCAGATGAAGTTGCCGCGAGATTCCTGACTGCGTGGGCCGTCGATCCGGTCGTGCTTGGCGATCCGCTGGGATCGTGGCGCGGGGCATGGGCAGCGGGCTTGCTCGGTGAGGTCGCGGCGCGACCGAGTTCTCCGGACGCAGTCGCAGCGCAGGCGATCGATCGGCTTGAAGCGATGGTCGCGCGTCGCTCGCTTCTCAAAGGGAGAGGGACGACGGTGTACGAAGGCGCTGCGGGCGGATGGCTCGACAAAGCAGCGCAAACAATGTCGGCGAGCGCGACAGACCCGAGCGATTTTGCTGATCGATGGGAGCGTTGGTTTGAAGCGCAGCAAGCCGTCCGATCGGGCGCGACGTTGCAAGCTGCGTGGCTCGACGCGATTGGTGCGGTGCTGGCAGGCGGGCTCGCGATAAGTGAAAGTGGTCCGGGCAGCGATCTTCTTGGTCGATTGGTTGGACTCGCCGATTGGACCGATCGCGCGGTCGATCAGCGCCGCGCCCGCGACGCGATGACGGTGTGGTTCACCGAGCCGTCGCTGGCATCATCACGCCTCTGGACGCTCACGAGCCTGCTCGACCTCTCGTACGACGCGGCGTGGTTTGTGCCGGAATTCGTCTGCGATCCGCTCGCGGCCCTTCCCGATCGAGGCAAGCTCCTCGAGCGCATCCTTGCCGCATGGCCGCTGCCCACGGGCATTGCCGCGACTGGCGGCGGCATCGTCGTCGACAGCAAGAGTCTTGAGCGCTGGCGCGGATTGGTCGAACGCGTTGACACACTCGCTAGCGCGACGACTTCCGATCGGCTGCTCGCAGCGGTGCTCTTCGCGCGATTGAACACGGCGGCACAAGCGTTCGCGAGTGGCGATGAGGATCTCGCACGAGCAGACATGGTCGAGATCGAGCGTGAGTTGAGCGCACCGCGCGATCGTCGCGCTGTCGGTGTCGCGGCCGCTGGTCGCACCTCTGGAACGGACGGCGAATTCTCCGCAGAGTACGAAGCGGCGGGCCGTGACGAATCGAAGCGCCGTGACGCGCTGCGGTCACTGCGATCTCGGCCTGCCGCCGGAGATCTGGGTCCGCGCGATGCCGAGCTTCTCGTCAATGAGGCGCTGCGCGGTACACCATCAGAGATCCGTGGATTGGCGCAAGAGATTCTCGCGGAGCGATACGCCGATGGAACGACGATCACTCAAGTGTTACTGGAACAGCTCGCGGGCTCGCCGATGTCCGACGCGACGATCGACATGATTGAACGGGTCACGCGCGAGAAATTCTCTCCAGCGCGCGGCGTGGAGTTAACTCGGCTCGTCCGGCTCGCGCTCGTACGGAAGCTGCTCGCATTCGAATCCTCGGCCGCACGTGCAGAAGACGCGCTCGTCCGTGACTTCGCTGCGGCATACGTTGAGAGGTCGCGACTCTTCCGCATTGGTTTCGAAGATCCACCTTCGGACATTGCGGCTTCGGCGATGGTGTCGCGTTTTGCCGATCAGTGGCGCGTGAAGGCTGGCTCGATCTTCCTCGCCGATCCGTTCCCTGCGCCCCTAGAAGAGCTCGACCGACGACGTGGCGTGCGTCGACGACTCGTCGAGGGCGAAGTGCAAAGCTGTGTCGCGGAGCAGGCGTCGCTGGTGGATCTCATGGTGGCAGTCGCCGTCGCCGACAAGCCCGGACTTCGGCAACGGATGTCGGCGATTCTTCAGGAGGTCGCGGACCGACGCGGTCGCGCCGGTAGTGTGGTCGAACAAGTGCTTGAATCGGAGCGGGCGATTGTTCGTGTCTATGACCTTTGGTTTGAACGATCGACGAAGGAAGCATCGCGAAAGGATGGCGCTTCATGAGAAAGATTGCCATGATTGCGCTCGTCGCAAGCGCGGTAACGCTGGCAGTGTCGGCGCAGCAGCCGGCAGATCAGCCAGATTGGTCCGCACGACTCGCGCACCTCGATCCAGCCCGCCCGAAGGCGTACTTCGAGTTGGGTGAGGAGATTGCTGACGCAGCGACGAACGAGCATGAGCGCGAGCTCGCGCGAACGCTGTTTGGGCTTGCAGGCACGCTCGATCGCGATGCGCTGGCTCGATCGAGCGCGCTGGCGCTGGCGTCGCTTTCCAGCGATTCGCGGCGGAGACGATCGCTCACAGCCGTCGCGTCACTGTTAGGCAGGCCGAACGCTGCACTCGACGGCGACGCGGCACTCGACCAGAGCGATCGACGCCCAACTGCGGCTGCGGCCGTGGCGCTGTCGGAGGCTTTTGCGTTCTACCGCCGCGGGCAAGGACCGCGTGCGCTCGGGATCGTGAAGGGAGCGGAAGTAGATGCATTGCTCACGCGGTACGGCGCCGGCACCGCCGGTGGCGCGGAGCGATTTCGCGAAGACTGTCGCGCGTACAAAGGGGGACTCCGCCCCGATCCGGGGCGCGACGCGCGGACGGCGATGTTAGCCATCGAAGAATCTCTGCTCGCCGCCGCGGCCGGGGACGGTCGTGCGCGGGAGTGGAGCTCGGTGCTCATCGAAACCGCAGGAAGGCCGCTCATCGAGATCGATTCCGCCCGCCTCGACGAGGCGTTCGGAGTCGACCCATCGAAGCCCTGGTGGCGCGACGGTCGCTGGTCAGCGTCAAAGTGAGTGGATGCTGGCGGTGCTCGGGCCGTCGCTCGTGATGCTGCGTTGGGATACGGCTGTCGGCGAAGCGCTCTCAAACTATCCGCAGATTTCGCAGATTGCGCAGATTCGATCGCGAGCGAGCGACGCGACGGAGCAACGCGAACGCTGCAATCCAGCATCGGGTTCGAGTGCCGCGACTTCTTGACGCGCGAGATGCACTGCGCGGTGACGGGCTTGGTGGGGTCGTCGATCCGCTGAGGCAGAATGGCCATTGACCGCAGATCATCAGGGCAAATTCGCGCGATCCCGGAAGTGATGAGTTTTCTGATTGCTCGTGCGAGCGGGTGTGTCCATGAAGGATCGCGACGCCGCGAGCCGCGCGAAGCTGCGTGAACAGAAGAGCGCGATCTTCACCGAGAAATACGACGACTACCTGAAGCTCGGCGTCGAGGAGTGGAGAAAGAGCTACGCCGAACACGAGACGCTCGGGAAAAACGCCGTCCTCGTCGTGATGGTGGACGACACGCGCAACTGCGATGAGGTCGGCGCCTACTTGGAGAAGATCTGCCCTGAGCTCCAAGGCGCGGTGCTCGTGATTCACACGAAGAACAACGGCGAGATCTCGGAAGCTGCATCGGGCAAGAACAAGGAGGAGTTAGAGAAGCTCCGCAGAGAAGCCAACGGCATCGACACCTTGGCGTCACCGTACAAGGCGATCGTGTCAGTGCTCATGTTGAAGGAAGGCTGGGACGTGCGCGACGTCACCACGATCGTCGGCCTCCGTGCCTACGCCGCCGAGAGCAACATCCTTCCTGAGCAGACACTCGGTCGCGGTCTGCGTCGCATGTACTTCGGCACTGATCAGCGCGAGACGGTTTCCGTCATGGGAACGCCTGCGTTCATGGAATTCGTCGAGTCGCTTCAGACCGAAGGTGTGAGCTTCGAACATTCGCCGATGAGCGAGGGCGCGGCGCGACAGGATTCGTTGATTGTCGAAGTCGACACGGACAATCCAGAGAAGGATCTCAACGCGCTCACGATCCAAGACAGCGGCTCGGCACGGATCGAAGATCGAACCCGCCTGCGCGAGATGCGGCCGTTCCGAACGGAGTCGCGTCCGTTTCTTGCGGCGAAGAAATCTCTGTTCAATCGCACGGTCGGCGAACCGAACGCGGGCGCGCTTGAGCTCTCGTTCGCTGCGTTCTTGCAGTCGGCTGATGACGTCGTTTCGTTCGCTAAGAACTATCTCGCAGTTGGCTTCAAGATTGATGACGCCAAGGCAGACGGGGATTTGTCGTCATACACGCCTGACTTCTTCGTCAAGACCACTGACGGAAACACTTGGATCGTCGAGATGAAAGGTCGCGAGGAGATCGATGTGCCACAGAAGATGGCTCGCCTTCGTCAAAGGTGCGCTGATGCCACAGCCGCGAGTGTTGACGAGGATGCCGTCGAATACCGCTTTGTCTTTGTTGACGAAGATGGCTTCGAACGCCACGCTCCCGGAACCTTTGCCGCTCTTGCCGCCAGCTTCACTGAATACCAAGCCTGACACGTGCCACGTCCATCCGACGAGTCGTACGAGCTGTTAGATTCGGAGAAGCGCGATCTCATCAAGCTGATCAACGAGGGAAAGCCTCTTCCTGAGCGATATTGTTTTCTGCTCTTCAAGGATAAGCGTGAAGTGGAACTGGTGTGGGCCGGAAAGACGCGCGAGGTGTGCACGGCAATTCTTCCGTTCCAGACGCTCGAACATATCGACGAGCCTCGGAAGGAAAAGCACGATGACGAGGAGTTCGCGTTCGATCCGCGCGGGCGTCAGCAGAAGGGCTGGACGAATAAGCTGATCTGGGGCGACAACAAACTCATTCTCTCGTCGCTCAAGTCAGGCGCGCTGCGGCAGCAGATCGAGGATGCCGGGGGACTGAAGCTCATCTGCATCGATCCGCCGTTTGATGTCGGCGCCGACTTCTCGATGGACATCGAGGTCGGCGGCGAGACGTTTCACAAAGAGGCGAACCTTCTTGAGCAGATCGCTGATCGCGACACGTGGGGGCGCGGGGCGGATTCGTTCTTGGCGATGATCCACGAGCGCCTCATGCTCATGCGCGACCTGATGCACGATGATGCAACCATTTACGTGCATTGCGATTGGCGGGTGAATGCGCTCATCCGCCTCGCTCTTGATGAAGTCTTTGGCCCTGATCACTTCGTCAATGATCTAGTTTGGAGTTACTTCGCGTTCAAACGAGAAACGTCGAGGAAGTTTCCTCAGAAGCACGATTCGAGTATTTCCTATCGCAAGGGCGATAGGCCCGTTTGGCACACTCAGTTCAAGCCACACTCCGAAGAGTATTTGAAGCGATGGAAGAAGGACCCGAAGACCGGACGGCTGTATCGCGACGACGTCAATCCGACCGCAGGTGGAACGCGCATTATTTGGCTCGACGAAGTGGAGGGCGACATCGTTGATTCGTGTTGGACGGATATTCCTCCGGTGAACCCAGTGGCAGCGGAGCGAGTGGATTACCCAACTCAGAAACCGGAAGAGTTGCTTGAGCGCATCCTCAAAGCTAGTAGCGATGAAGGCGATCTTGTAGCTGACTTCTTCTGCGGGTCCGGCACTACCGCTGCGGTCGCTGAGAAACTCGGTCGCAAGTGGATCGCAACCAACCTCGACAAGTTCGCGATCCCCACGACGCGCAAACGCCTGATCGGCGTGCAGCGCGAACAGAAGGCTGCAGCCAAACCGTTCAGGGCATTCGAAGTGCTCAATCTCGGGCGCTACGAGCGTCACGCGTATCTCAATGTCGGTCCGCGACTCCTTGGCAAGCGCAAGGCTGCGGCGACCACTCGAAAGGAGCGCGAGTTTCGCGAGCTGATTCTTCGCGCATACTAGGCCCAGCCTCTTGAAGGTGACGCGTTCTTCCACGGCAAGAACGCGGGACGCCTCGTCGTGGTTGGTCCCATCAACTTCCCCGTTGGACGCGTGTTCGTCGAGGAGGTCGTCACCGAGTGTCGCAAGCGCGGAGCGACGCGGGCCGACGTGCTCGCCTTCGAATTTCAAATGGGTCTGTTCCCCGCCGTGCTCGATGAAGCGAAAGCGAAGGGCATCGACCTCGCTCCGAAAACGATTCCGCCCGAAGTGTTCGACAAGCGCGCCGTGGACAAGGGCCAGGTGTGCTTCGCAGATGTTAGTTACATCGAGGCGACGCCGCGATTCAATCCGAACGACAAGCTAACGCTATCGTTGGCGGTAGAGCTCACGGACTTTTCGGTTTATTACAGCCAAGGAATGCCGATGCGCTCGCTGCGGATCTCAAGGAAGGCAAGAGCGAGGTCGTCTGCGAGCAAGGCAAGCTCATCAAGGTGACGAAGGACAAGCAAGGTGTCGTGACGCGCGAGGTGTTCACGAGGAAGTGGACCGACTGGGTCGACTACTGGGCGGTCGACTTCAACTACGACAGCCGCAAGGAAATCATCCGCGTTGCGGAGAAGGTCGGAGCGAAGACTGATTCGGGCGGTGTCGTGAAAGCCGATGGCGAGTTCATCGTCTTCGAGGAGCGCTGGACCCACAGCTACATTTTCGAGAACGAATGGCAGAGTTTCCGAACGCGACAAAACCGCGAGCTCGAACTGAAGAGCGCGATGCACGAGTACGCGAAGCCCGGGCGCTATACGATCGCGGTAAAGGTGATCGACATCTTTGGCAATGACACGATGACGGTGATACCGATCAGCGTGGGGTGACGAACAATCGAATGATCCGACGGTCGGTTCAGCGACCAGAGCTGTGCAGCTGGAGACGCAGTCGGGCAGCAACTGGCACACTCGGTCGCAACCGACCTCACCATGTCTAGATCAGGGAGCGAACTTCAATGGATCGCGCGAAGGCTTTTGATCACTTCTACGATCAGTACAAGATTCAGGCGACAGAAGCCGACTATATCTATCGCCGCGCTGCCCTTTGGTTGTCCGCAGATGCGCTGATTGCTGCGGCCTTGACTGCTCTTGTCACGGGTGGGCCATCCCAGCGCTTCAGCGTTGACATGGGAGAGCCCGCCCCAGTAAGGGATCGGAATCATCACGGCTATTGCCCTCGGCCTCGCATTCGCATGCATGGCGGTCTCCCTGTTCCCGCGAAAATACGGGCAATTCTCTCTCCCTCACGAGATCCTGCAATTCAGAACCGCTTATCGGGGGGATCTGGAAAGGGCCGAGTATCCATGAACACCGCGACGCCGCAGAGTCGGAGACGATGTTTGAACAGCTCTCGAGTCTCCTCGCAGAGAAGACGATGAGAAATGCGGAGCTCAATGAGGCCAGACATCGAATGCTCGCGCGCTCCTCCATTTGTAGTTTTACCGCGTTGATAGGGCTTATGATTCTGCTCACTAGCGCAGTGGTGAGTTCCGCTCACTCGCAAGTCCTGGCCCTCCCTTCAACTCGAGCAACGCCAACGATGCCGAACCAGAACGATCGCCCGCCCGCGCCACCACCGTCCGCCCCACCTACTTCAGGAACGCAGACACGCGGAGGCGGAACACGGCCGCCAACTCCTAATCCGTCAAGTCCGCCGAAGTCAGGCACCATGACGAAAGGCGGATAGTCCGCGCGAGCGGCGCAACGTCTTCGCCAGTGAGCGCAACAGCCGATTTCGTATGCGCTCTCAGTACGTATCGCACTCCGGGGGTCATCGACAATGCCGCGGCTCGCGCCGCGAGTGCCGACGAACATCTTCCACATTACGCACTTCTCGAATCTCGCCAGCATCATCGGCGGCGGCGAGCTGTGGTGCGACGCACTGTGCACCGACGCGCGAACGACGCGCGGCGACGCTGGGCCTCGGAGCATCGCGCACGAGCACATTAAGCGCCGCCGCGCGCAGACTGTGGTACCCGTCTCTCCCCGCGGCACGCTCGCCGATTACGTCCCCTTCTACTTCGCTCCGCGATCGCCGATGCTGTTCGCAATCTCACGCGGGAGCGTCAGGGGTTATGACGAAGGGCAGGAACCGATCGTGCACTTGGTCTCGAATGTCGCCAGCGCGATGGCACTTCGCCGACCTTGGTGCTTCACCGATGGACACCTGGCAGTGACTATCTTGAGGTTCTTCACAACGATCGATGAGTTAGCTCGTCTGGATTGGAGCGTGATGAACGCGGAATATTGGAGCGACACGCCCGCCGATCCCGACAAGTGTCGCCGCCGGCAGGCCGAGTTTCTCGTGCACCAGCGATTCGAATGGCGATCAGTCACCGAGCTTGGCGTCCAATCAGCGGCGATGCGCCGTCGAATCGAAGATGCCCTTCGCGACAGCGCGCATCAGGCGCTCGTTTAGGTTCGCCCGCACTGGTACTATCGTTGACGAGGTCAGCGTGATCGAAGCAGGACATGGCAACCTCTTAGAAGCGAACGTCGAAGCCTTGGTCAACACGGTGAACACCGTGGGCGTGATGGGTCGCGGCATTGGTCTGCAATTCAAGAAGGCATTCCCAGAGAACTTCATCGCATACGAGCGCCTGCAAGCGCGAAGAGGTGGTGATCGGCCGCGTGTTGACATTCGAACTTGCATCGTTGCGCGGCCCTCGATTCATCATCAACTTCCCAACCAAGAAGCATTGGCGGCAGCCATCGAAGCTTGAATACGTGATCGCTGGCCTTCCTTCACTCGTCGAGCAGGTGCGACAACGGGGAATCAAATCGATTGCGGTGCCACCGCTCGGATGTGGTTCGGGTGGGTTGGCATGGTCCGATGTGCGACCGCGCATCGAAGAAGCATTCAGTGGATTGGATGATGTACGGGTCGTCCTGTTCGCGCCCGAGGCAACTCCAAAGGGTGCGACGATGCCGAATCAAATGTCGCGACCCAGCATGACGCATGGCCGCGCGTCGCTGATCGCCATCGCGCACCAATACACGCTCGGCGGATTCAGGCTTACGACTCTCGAAGTGCAGAAGCTCATGTACTTCCTGCAAGTCGCTGGCGAAAATCTTCGCTTGACGTTCGAGAAGGGTCCGTATGGGCCGTATGCGGACAACTTGCGTCATGTGCTCAGTGCCATCGACGGTCACTTCATTCGTGGCTGGGGCGATGGTGCAAACAAACCAACCACCGAGCTTGAGATCGTCGAAGAGGTCGTGCCTGAAGCGCGAACATTGCTCGATGAAGCAGAGGAAACGTCAGCCCGATTGAATCGAGTGGGACGATTGATCGATGGCTTCGATACCGCATATGGACTTGAACTGCTGAGCAGTCTGCACTAGGCCACAACACAAGAGTTAGATCTCACCGCGCCCGATCGGTCGTTCGACGCCGCAATGGATGTCGTGCGGGCGTGGACACCGCGGAAGCGAGAGCTGTTCAAGATGGATCATGCGAAGGCGGCGTGGGCGCGATTAAGCGAACAGGGCTGGTTGGACGATTGCTGAGATAGCTGGTGTCGTGCGAACAGCCACCTCTGCTTTCACGCCGCCCTCATCCGCTCCGCAAACTGCTCCAGCGACCACCGCGTCTGATTGCGCGACGCCGGTATCCCCAAGCACGCGCCGCTCTCGTTCGCCACCGGCAGACACGAAGTTCGATCGTTCATCAGGACACTCGCCGCATCGCCCGCGCTCATGTCGCTCCGCACCGAAATCACTTTTCGGCTCATGATCTGGTGCGCATGCTTCTTCAAGCTTGTGAAGCGTCCCCTGCGCCGTTTGGGCGCAGTGAAGTGGTAAGCGTCCGCGAATCGACGTCTTCGCAAGCCCCTTGACGCGCCGACTTGACACTGGACCCTGCGCCAGCGCCGGGGCGGCAAGGGGCTGCGCGTCGAGCACAGGGAATGCGTCGCGGAGCGGCCGAACGAGCGCGGGGCTTCCGACATCGCGCTCGTACATTTACGTCGCGACGGTCAGCGACTACGGGCTGCATCAGGAATATATCGCGCCAAGTATTGGCGAGGGCACGCCGGAAAAGAACGGCGTGTGCGAGCGCTTCATTAGGACGATCAAGCCCAACGAGGGAAGGAGTTCGTGTGGCGCCGGCGCTTCGCTTCGATCGACGACGCGCGGCGCGGGACCTCGGCGGGGGCACGTTTCTACAACGGCTCGAGGACTCGTTCGCGGCTGGGATGAAAGTCGTTCGACGCGGACGCGCGCCACCAGCTTGCGTCTGCGGCTCGTTCGACCGGGTCGTTCGGCAGCGATGGGCACGTGGAGCCCAGGTGGTCCACTCTGTCGTTGGCACGTGGCCACACTCGGGGTCGGGAGGGAGCGTCATCGAGACGCCGCGCGGCGAGCGATCCAGCGCCGTGTTAGGCCGTCGTATCTTCACCCTCGTAGGTCGCTTCGAGTTCGGCGACGATGACTCGCAGCCGCGCGGTCACGCGATTGCGCGCGACGTATACCTGCTCGACCGACATGCCGCATTCGATGGCGACCGACTCCGGCGCGACGGAGCGTAGCGCGACGAGCTCGAACGCGCGGATGGTTCGATCTTCGGTGTTGCCCTCGCGCAGCCGCTCCAGTGCCAGCGAGAGCACGCTGCGCCGCCGTTCCTCATCCCAAATTCGTTCGAGTTCTACAGGCGCTGGGACTTCGCGGGCGGTCGTTCCGAGCTCGCCTTCGCGTCGCGCCATCCGGCGCTGAAGATCGCGAGTGCGATGTTCGGCGATCGAAAGCAGCCACGAACGCAGTCGCCCCTTTCCGCGCACGTAGCGACCGGAGCGGAGATCACGGACGAACTCGAAGAGCGCCTGCTGCGCGACGTCATGGGCGTCTGGGTCGGAGAGTCCGAGTCGGCGCGCGATCCCCGAGAGCACCGGTCGATACCGCGCGACGAATTCCGACCAAACAACATCATCGTTGCTGCCGCTGAGCGCGTCGATGAGTGCGGTCGTCGTGGTTGTCTTCGAAATGTCCAGACGATGGTCCTTGGCAATCCGCGCGACGAGCTGCACCGGGCGTTCGTCCAGTCTACGGCGTGCTTCCATTCGGTCGAATCAATTCGGCCGCATCTCGCGGAACCAGTTGCAATCCTCGCCAACGCACGCACGCGGTCTGCGTCGAGTCACCCACGCCGTGGACTTGAAGCCCGATGACGCGGGTCGCTGCTGCGGTATCGTTGAGATCAGCCGCTGGCACGCCGTTGATCCAGGTCCGAATGTGGGGACCGGCCGCTTCGACCCGGACGTGATTCCACTGATTGTGCCGGAACGCACCCTGCGCATCGGGGTTGCCGGTCAGCGGAGCGAGCCAACCGCGCAGACCTTCCTCATAAATCCCAGCGCTCCACGCGCGCTCGGAGGGATCGATCTCTACTTGATAGCCGACGACGCGCTCGCGCTCGCCGACGCCATCGACGCGCGAACGGATCTGCACGCCGGAGTTGAATCCGTCGTCGATCATGAACTCGTACTCGAACGTGAAATCAGAGAATTCGCGCGTCGTGCATAAGAATGAGTTGCGTTCGCGCGGCCGTGGCCGACCGACGATACAGCCGTCTTCCACGGTGAAATCTGCGGCACCGCCACGACGCTCCCATCCCACGAGCGTGCCATCGAAGAGTTCGATCGCACGTGGCTCAGGCACTGGGTCTGGATGCGGGCCAGCGCACGCGCTGATGACGAGGAGGGTCAACAGCAGCGAGAGTCTAGCGAATGGCAGCTAACGCCTCCGGTGTCCACGGTCGGGCGCGACCGCTGGTGGCGGCGCGGACGGCAGCAACATCGCTCGCGTGCGCGGGTGATGCCTCGATGCCGAACGAATGCCGAAGATACGTCATCACGTCGGCGAGTTGATCGTCGTTGAGCGCGGCTGGCGTCATCACCGGCCACGGTGAGCCGTCTGGAGCGCGACCGCCAGCGAGTCCGTGCAGGAGGGCTCGCGTCAGTCGCCCCGACGGACCGGACGCAAGCGACGATCCAACGAGCGGCGGCACCTGTCCGGCTGTGCCCGATCCGTCCGCGCGGTGACAGCTTGCGCAGACGAGGAACAACGACCGACCGCGTTCGAACGAGAAAAGATCAGCCCCCTCGAGTTTTGCCTCCGGCGAGATAGCGGCTGCCCGCGAATCACTAGGCCAGGTGAAGTGCTGAAGGAGCGCGCTGTGGCGGGTGTGCTCTGGTAAGGCTTGGTCCGACGCGACCGGCATCTCGGCAAGAGTGAGCCGCTTTCCGTGAAACTCGGGCAGTGCGAGAACTTGCTCTAACTCCGCGAGAAGAGCACGAAGCGCACAACCGGTTGCGCTCTCCTTGAGAAAATATCTTTGGTCGACAAGTTTCGTGAGCTGCGCCAGAAGCGAATTGCGTTCATTCGGTTGCCCTCGGAGTTGGCAGCGGACGATCGCGGCGCCGAGATCGTCCAGGCGCTCGCTTCCCGCGCGACCTGCGCGATCGAGAGCCGCCGCGAGCGGCTCGGAAAGTTCCGCTCCGCTGGCCACAAGCAGCGCATCGCGAATGAGCCGATCGTCACGGTTCCATTCGAGCGCGCGGTCGCGGACGCGCGCCGATGCTGCTGGCGAGAGACTTGCTGATGCGAGCGCAGCTTCGGCGCGAACGAGTCGGGAGGCGTCGCGCTGAAGGAGATCTCGCACAACGTCCGCGAAGTCGTCCTCTTCGATGAAACACGATGCGGCGCGCATTGCTTGTGCGCGCACGCGAGCGTCCGCGTCGCTCGCGGCCACAGTCACGTCGGTTGCTCTGAGCGTGCCGAGTCCTTCGAGCGTCCATAGCGCGTGTATTCGTGCGATGGGGGCCGCTGACCACGCCATCGTTCGAAGCGCTGGCACTGCGTCGACAGCGTTCCGCTCGACAAGGAGCCGCTGCGCTGTATCGGGCCACCAGCCGTCGGCGTGCTCAAGCAACTTCACGAGCTCCGCGTTCGTCGCCGCCGAAAGCCGCGGTTTCGGCGGCTGTTTCCAGTCGTTTGGTACGACGCGCCAGACGCGTCCGAGCGACAGCGGCTCTTCCAGCTGACGCGCGGCGATCTGACCTTTCAGATACTCGGTGACGAAGATCCGATGCTGAATGACTCCGCGCGCGATGTCGGCGACGTAGAGCGCGCCGTCTGGTCCGATGGCAGTCGTGACGGGACGAAAACGCTCGTCGCACGAGCGAAGAAACTCGGTGTCGCGCTCGATGCGGCGAGCTCGCGGGATCTCATCGACTTCATCGATCGCGAACCGTGCTACGAGATTGCCAGCGACTTCGCACACGAAGGCGTTGCCACGCAGCGCGGTGCCGAGCGCATCGGTGCGCACGATCGTCGGACCGCATGCGCCGGTGAAGTTTGCGAGCGTGCCGTTACGCCGCAGGACGTGCTCCTGATACCCGCGGTTCACGCCCTGCGTCGGCCCGAGCGGCCAGACGCTCGTGTCATCGACGATCGAGAGCCCGATGCCCCACGGCGCAATGCGCGGGTTTCCCTTCGCAGTTGACTTGCGCAGCACATCGACGACGAGCGGCTGCGAATTCGGCGAGTAGTACATCCGTCCGACATCGTCGCGCGTGATGCCCCATTGACCGTGCGCTGGCGTCCGCTCGGTTTCGAGTTTCACTCCGTCGAATCGACCGCGAGCGTCGTGCTGCGAGAATTCCCACCAGTTGTCGAGTCCGTAGATCGGGCCGTTGCCTGCGTGTTCGGGACTCTCGACGCCGCCGAAGCCATCGATCAGCCGACGTTTGGTGTCGGCGCGTCCGTCGCCGTCGAAATCCTGCGCGAACACGAGCCACGGCGGTTCGATAACCAGCGCGCCACCACGGCAAGGCGTCGCGCCGCGCGGCAACACCAGCCCATCAAGAAAGACTGTGCGTCGGTCCATGCGCCCGTCGCCGTCGTCGTCATCGAGCACGACAATGCGATTGCGCGGCGCTCGCTCGCCAGTGCCATTCACATCGTTCATGTATGTGACGAGTTCGACGACCCATAGGCGTCCGTCTTCGTCGAAGTTCAGCGTGATGGGCGATTCGACGAGCGGCTCCGACGCGACGAGTTCGACGCGGAAGCCGGGAGCGATGTCGAATGATGGAGCTGTTGCGCTGGATGCGGCAAGGAGAGCAGCGTGGCTCCAGACGATGAGCGGAGCAAACGTTCGAAGGGCTGTCATCGCCGTCAGGATTCGGGCGGATGCGTCCAAGTTCGCGCGGAACGAATTGCACTGAACGAGTCTACGGCATCGATGCAGTAACTTCGCGCCGGCGCGCTCGGAGCTGCGCGCCTGCGGCAGGATCGCGCGGGTAAAACCAAACCGTCCGCAGATGGCTCGACGAGTCTCGCCCGCAATGCTTGCGTCACTGGCTGGACGGTCAACGCTCTCCTTCGCCCACTCCGCCCACTCCACGAGATATGGGACGAGGTCATCGCCGCGCGCCTCGTCGCGCCGGTTCAGTCTGCTTTTTTCAAAGGAACGCTTGGACAGCCGACGAGCATCGATGCAAACTGAACATGTGCCGGCGAGCAGACTCGTCACGACCGCACTCATTGCAAACTGGAGGATGAAGGAGAAAGCTCAACAGACAATCATCGTCGCGCTGGCTTCGCTTGCGGGGCTCACGGCGCACGCATCCGCTGAGGTTCTCATCTTCAACGGATTCTCCGATACCAGCCTCATCGATCTGAATGGGGTGGCAGCCACTACCAAGACGTCCGACGGTGTCGTGCTGCGGCTGACGCCAGCGTTGGGAGGTCAATCGGGTAGCGCGTTTTCGCTCGCGGCAGTCGACGCGACTACCTTCAGCACGCACTTCATTTTCCGGATCACGGATCCGGGCGGAACGATCTTTGACCGCAATACCGAGAGCGGCGCTGACGGCATCGTGTTCGTCGTGCAGTCAGTGAGTTCGAGCGTCGGCGGTGCGGGTCAGGGCATCGGGTACGCGGGCATTCCCAAGAGCGCTGGCGTCGAGTTCGGCACGTGGTGCAACGGAGCGAACAACGATCCCAGTTCGAATCACATAGGCATTGACTTATTGGGGAACGTGGATCGCGGCGCAGGTGCGCCGTTCGCGGTCGCCGTCTCGCCGCGCTTCGACAACGGCGAGCTGTGGTACGCGTGGATCGACTACGACGGCACCACCTTGCGCGCATATCTCAATCAATCCAACGTCCAACCCTTCCAGCCGATCATCACGCGGGACATGAACTTGCCCAAAATCCTGCAGCAAAGCACGGGCTTCGTCGGTTTCACTTCTGGTAATGGCGCGGATTGGAGGAACCACGACATCATCTACTGGGAGTACACGCCGTACTCGCCGGTCTGCACCGGAGACTTCGATGGCAACGGTGTCGTGAACGCCCTCGATCTCGGTGTTTTGCTCGGCGGTTGGGGCAGCAACCTTGAGAAGTTTGACCTCAATGGTGACAGCGCAATCGACGGAACTGACGTCGGCGCGCTGCTTGGCAATTGGGGGCCGTGCTCGGGTTGAGTGAGAATGCGCAGCAAGCGCCATCGCCGTGGTTTGGCTCTGCGCATCTCACATCCGCGCGTCGATCTCAATACCCGAGGGTCTCTCAGCAAGTACTTCGTCGATGAAGTCTTGGCCGAGGCGAGAACGGTTCATGTCGCGGCATGACCTCCGCCTCACACCTTCGCCAGCGCTCGCTCGATGTCCGCGATCAGATCTTCCGGCTGCTCGATGCCGACGGACAGCCGAACTAACGTATCGCTGATGCCGAGTTTGGCGCGATTCTCCGTCGGTACGCTCGCGTGCGTCATGATCGCGGGATGCTCGATCAGGCTCTCGACGCCGCCGAGGCTTTCCGCCAGAGCGAAGATCTGAACGTTCTCGAGGAAACGGCGGCTTTCGGCGAGGCCGCCCTTCAGGAACATCGTGATCATGCCGCCGAACGCCGGGCGACCGTCGAGGCGCATCTGCATGCCAGCAAGCGAATGTTGCGGATGGCTTCGTAGTCCTGGATAAACGACGCGCTCGATCTTCTTTTGACCTTCGAGCCACTCCGCAATCGCCATGGCGCTAGAGCAATGACGTTGCATGCGCACGGCCAGCGTCTTCATGCCGCGAAGCGCGAGGTACGCGTCGAACGGACCCATGACGCTGCCGATCGCGTTCTGCATGTAGCGGAGCTTCTCGGCGAGCTCCTTGCGCCGCGTGACGAGCACACCGCCGACGACGTCGGAATGTCCGCCGAGGTACTTCGTGGCCGAGTGCATCACGATGTCGATGTCAGCTTCGAGCGGTCGTTGCAGCATTGGGCTCGCGAACGTGTTGTCGCACACCGTGATGGCACCGTACTTCTTGCCGATGCGCGCGACCTCAGCGATGTCAGCGAGTTTGAGCGTCGGATTCGTCGGAGTCTCCGTCCAGATCATCTTCGCGCCGCTTGATTTGACTGCGGCTTCGATACGCGCCGGATCGGTCATGTCGACGTAGACGGGCTTGAGTCCCATCGAGCGCTCACGCACGTTGGAAAACAGGCGGTACGTGCCGCCGTACATGTCATCCATTGCGACGAGCGAGTCGCCCGAACTCAAGAGCTCAAGGCACGTGCCGGTCGCAGCAAGTCCGGATGCGAACGCGAATCCGCCGCAGGTGCGGTCGTCGGCTTCGGTCAAGCCGCTCGATTCGAGGTTCGCGATGCCGCGTTCAAACGCGAAGCGCGTGACGTTGTGGCTGCGCGAATACTCGAAGCCCTTGTGGACGCCAGGAGACTCCTGCGCGAACGTTGACGACGTGTAGATCGGCGGCATGACCGCGCCAGTGGTCGGATCAGGATGCTGACCGCCATGAATGCAGCGCGACGAAAGATGAAGGTGTTGGTGAGACATGGAGTTCGACCGCTTACGGAAGCTGCTTGCGCAGGTAGTTGATCATGTCGATTTTCGTAATGATGCCGTAGAAGTTCTTCTCGTCGGCGACGATCGCGACGCGGTCGGCGCGGAAGATGGGCACGAGATCGTTGATCGATGCGCTTGGCCTGATGGTCTCGAGACGGCTCGTCATGAAGTCGCGCACCGGACGCCGCGCGTTCGATGCGTCGTGAACGAGTGGCATCAAGATGTCGCTTTCGTCCAAGATGCCCGACACCGTTTCGCCGGGGGCGATCACGACCATCTGGCTCACGCCGAACATGCGCATGCGCTTGATCGCTTGCGAGATTGGTGTCTCGGGATCGATCGTGAAGTCTTCGCGCTCGAGGTGCCGCCGCGCGATCAAGTCGCGCAGGTCGCCGTGCTTCGGACGATCCATGAAGCCGTTGTCGACCATCCAGAAGTCGTTGAACATCTTCGACAGATACTTCGCGCCGTTGTCGCAGATGAGTGTCACGACGCGCTTCGGTGTCCTCTGTTCGCGGCAGTAACGCAGCGCAGCCGCGAACAACGTTCCGACCGACGAACCCGCGAGAATGCCTTCCTTCCGGAGGAGATCGCGGGCCGCGTGAAACGCTTCGGCGTCTGTCACGGTGTATGCCTTTGAGACGAGCGCCAAGTCGAGAATCTCCGGGACGAAGTCCTCGCCGATTCCTTCGACGAGCCACGAACCCGCTTCAATGCGCTTGCCTTCATTGACGAGCGGCGCCAAGATCGAACCCGCGGGGTCAGCTAACACAATCTCGCAGCGCGGGTTCTTTTCCTTCAGGTATTTGCCAATGCCGCTCACTGATCCACCCGAGCCGACGCCCGCGACAAAGGCGTCGATGTTGCCGCCGGTCTGCTCCCAGATCTCGGGGCCGGTCGTTTCGTAGTGCGCCTTGACGTTCGCTGGGTTGCTGAATTGATTGACGTAGAAGGCGCCGGTCTCTTGGGAGATACGAGCGGCGATGTCTTGGTAGTACTCAGGATGACCCTTGCCCACGTCGGATCGTGTCAACACGACCTCCGCGCCCATCGCCCGAAGGTGCGAGATCTTCTCGTCGCTCATCTTGTCGGGAACGACAACAGTGAGTTGATAGCCCTTCTGCCCAGCCACGAGCGCGAGCGCGATGCCCGTATTGCCCGCAGTAGCCTCGACGATGCGTCCGCCTGGCTTGAGACGACCGTCGCGCTCGGCTGCATCGATCATGGAGACCGCGATGCGGTCCTTGATCGAGTTCCCCGGATTCAACGATTCCATCTTCACGAACAGCGTGCAAAGACCGGTGTCGATGCGCGTAATCCGCAGCATCGGCGTGTTGCCGATCATCTCAAGGACGTTGTCGTAGGTCGGAGCGAGGGCACCGCTCCGGGGGGAAGAACTTCGCGTGGTGGTGGCGGTCATGGAAGGGTCTCTCGGGAGTAGCGGCGAGCGAGTGTAACGGTGGCCGTGCGTCTCATGCCCGACGTCGGCGCTTCGGCCGCCACTCAGCTACGCTCGGGACCAGCATGTCGGAGCGACCCCCCATCATCGAGCACGTCAACGGCCGAGTTGAGGCGCGCTGGAGTGATGAGCGCGCTGGCACTGGAATTGCCGTCGATTTCGATGCTATAGCGCTGCTTGGGGGTGACGCCGCTGTGCGCTCGATGCCACTCGTGCGCGCCTGCGGGCGTGACCTCGCGAAAGCTGGCGCAACGCTCGTTGATGCCACGGCCGGACTGGGCTACGACGCGTACCTGCTCGCGATCGCGGGCTTTCGCGTGATTGCGTTCGAACGATCGCGCGGTGTCGTTCAGCTGCTCGAAGATGGCTTGCGCCGAGGGAAACGCGCGACCTTTGAGTTGCGACACGCAGACGCAAGACCGTTGCTCGCGACGCTTGATGCGGATGTCATCTACCTCGACCCGATGTATCCACCGAAGCGGCGCGCGAGCGCTCTACCCCCGAAAGATATGCAGATCGTGCGCGCGATCGTCGGTGCGGATGTCGACGCGCGCGATCTCTTCGACGCGGCGCGATCGGCGGCGCCGCGCGTTGTTGTCAAGCGACCGCTGCACGCTGAGTCTTTTGGTGTGCCGACGTCGACAGTTGCCGGAAAGCTCGCGCGATTTGACGTCTACATCCGATGACGCCGATAACCGTCTCGCGGTCGGTGATCTGACCACTGCGCCGGTATTCGCGCGTTGAATCGGGTGAGATCAAGAACTCGCGGCAAACTCGCGCATGCGACCGACCGACGTGGGGGGGGAAGTCGCGCGCATCACGCTGCGCGCGGGCGGCTGAGAGCCTGTCGCGGATGCGCGTCGAGTTCGCTCCCAAAGGAAATCGAGGTCCCGATGCTCATCGAACAGCTCATGACCAAGCACGTCATCTCCGTCTCGATGGACGCGACCCTTGGGACGATTCGCGATCTCTTTCAGCAGTGCCGATTCCATCACGTGGTCGTGCTCGAAGAGTGCCGGATCGTTGGCATCATCAGTGACCGCGACTTACTGCGAACCGTGTCACCGTTTGCCGGAACGGTTGCGGAGCGCTCGATGGATGCAGCAAGTTTGCGCAAGCATGCGCACCAGATCATGAATCGATCCGTCATTACGGTACGACCCGACATGCATGTGGCCGACGCCGCCATCATCCTGCAAAACAACCGCATTTCCTGCCTGCCCGTCGTCGATCAACACGGTGCGTGCGTCGGCATCGTGACCTTGCGTGACTTTCTAAGCTGGTCGCTCGAACAGGTTGCCGACACCAGTTGTGTCGTGAAACTCGCTGGTAACTCGAAGCGGGCCGCATGACGCGGTAGTCTCTGTAGAGTGTTCGTATGTCCGCTCCCTGGTTCTACGTCGACGCGCTGCCACCCGCAGCGACCGTCTGGCCGCTTTCGCGTGACGAAGCGAAACACGCGACTGGTTCGAAGCGGCTCGAGGCGGGAGACGCAATCGTGTTGTTCGATGGCAGGGGGCGAGTCGCGGAAGCGCGCCTTGGTGGTGCCCGCGGGCGTGATGGTTCGGTCGATGTCGACGTGACGACCAACGTGGATCGCGCGTGGACGGGAACGCGTGTCCATCTCGTGTGCGCTTTACCGAAGGGCGATCGACTTTCGACGCTTGTTGATATGACGACCCAACTTGGCGTTGCGAGTTTCGCGCCCCTCCGCTGTGAACGAAGCGTGGTTGGCGAGACTGACGCGCGAGCCGAGCGCATCCGTCGGGTGCAGATCGAGGCGTGCAAGCAGGCGCATTGGGCGTGGCTCCCTGACCTTCGCGCCGAGACCACGCCTCAAGCGATCGCGCGGGAGGGCGGAACGATCGTGGTCGCGCACGCTCGCGAAGGAGCCGCCGAGGGTGATGCAGCGGCAACGCTCACGAATCCGCCGGAATGCACGCTCTGCATCGGGCCCGAAGGCGGGTTCACCGAACGGGAACTGGTTGCGTTCCTTGCCGCAGGAGCGCGGATACTCGACCTCGCATCGACCACGCTTCGCATCGAAACGGCGGCGGTGGTCGCCGTTGCTGCGCTGCGACGCTGACGTTTCAACTTCGGAGCGATTTCGCTACGATGCCCCTCCGCTCACTCGGGCGGCGGAGTGCTTCTTGCACTCCGATTCGGGGCCTTAGCTCAATTGGGAGAGCGATGCCTTTGCAAGGCATAGGTTGCCGGTTCGATCCCGGTAGGCTCCATTGCACCGGAAACCCGCAGGGGTTTCCGACCATTTCCGCGTCGCTGTGAAGCGACGCGGTTTTTTTTGTGTCAGAAAACTGTTGTGCCCTCAACGAGTTGCCACGCACCGCGTGGCTCCCTCCGTAGAGTTCGATCGGTCAAGGTCAAGGTCAGGTTCGAACCGATGTTTTCGAGCGGCGTGCGCAGATCAACTAGTTCGGCGCGGTCTGCGAGGTATTTCAGATTGGCTGAGCCAGTTCCGAACCGCGCGGAGCATAACGGAGCATAACGGACACACCCATGCGCCCAACCCGTTCAACCGTTCAGCCGCACACGCCGAGCGCCGAGCTGCAGTCGAATTGGTGTGGCACTGTGGCTCGCTGCTGATCCTGTTGATCCTGTTGATCCTGTGCATCCATGTGAACGCCAAAGATCGCCGCCGGAAGACATTCAACATGGATGGACAGGATGGACAGGATGATGCGGCACTTCGCTTGCGCTCGGCGGCTCACGCGCGGCTGCGATCGTTGCAGGCGTCGCAGTGCGCTGGATCGTGCACTCGAATGGGTGTGGCCACGATGGCTTCCCTGCGTCGGCTAGCTGCCCGGCAGCTAAGCGTGCATTGAAGGCTTATGGCACGGTCGTCGTCATCGACGAGTTCAACACTTGGAGCGAGTCGAGAGCGTAGACGTTGACGCGGAGCGTTTCGTCGTACTGCTTTTTGCCCTTGATTCCCACGATGAGTCCGAGCGCTTCGCTCGGCTTCGTGGACGGACCGGGGAGGACGTACGCGATGGTGAAGCCTGTCGTGGGATCAGCGAGTTTATAGAGGAGCGGCAGCCGATCGCCGTTGTAGACGGTGGACGCGTTGAGTCGGCCGACTGCGTCGTAGAGCCTGCGTGTCTCCATCGCGAGGGCGAGATCGGCGACGCTCTGTGCGCGTTCATTGCGACTCGCGCGCATGGCTGCGAGTTCGAGCAGCGACTGCTGGACTTGCATCCGAACGCCGATCTGTTCGGCGCGGGCCCTCGCGTACTGGCGGGTCGTGTTCGACGTCATGCCATCGTCGGCGAGCGCGAGATAGCGCCCGCGCAGTGCGTCGAGTTCGGCGGTTTCCACTGCTTCGTTCTTCACGCGCGCCCAGATGGATTCAAGATCGGCGTACGTGGTCGTCCGAACTTGACGCTCGATCTCGGCGCGTGCGGTGGCGTCGCGCGCGGCGGCTCGAGCCGCATCTTCCGCATCGCTCTCAGCCGTCGGTTTCGCGTTGTCCGCAGGGGGATTGTTCGTGATCGCTGTCGCTGGAACTGCGGCTGGCGGTGCTGCGACGGGTGCCGTCGGCTGAGTCGTTGCCGGAGTCGTTGCCGGAGTTGTCGCCGGAGTTGCAACGACAGGGGTCGCGGGCGTCGGTGCAGTCGGTGCAGTCGCAGTCGGGGCCGAAGGTGGTGGTGGGGCAGTCTCGGGAATTGCGGCGGGAACTGTCGCGACACTCGCAGATGGCGCCACGCTCGGGAAGTTCGTGCCGCCCTTGAGCGCTGCCTCGAACGCGTCTGCCTGCGGTTGTGCGACCGCTTCGATGAACTGCTGGTTGATCCAACCCCATGCATTCTCCGGGAGACGCACCGAGTAGAAGGTGTCGCTCTGGCCCTTCACTTCTTCGATGACTTGGAGCGTGTCGCCTGCGCCGAGCGAAACCAATTCGCGCCAGCTCTTGTCGGGTGCGAACTTCGCATCCATGTTGGGAGCCATGAGTGACGTTTTTCCGCTGATTGCGAGCGTTTTCGTCGCCGGGTCAAAGCGCGTTGTTCCGCCCGCCTTCACGAAACCGTAGATGTTCGCGAAGGTCGGGCCGACCGCTTGCACGCTAGCCCAGCCGTACGCGGCCTCGACGACTCTGACTGGTTGGCCAGCGAAAAGTCGGCCGAATGGATACGCGTTCTGAACACTCGGTTTGCTTCGCAGCATCACGTTGTCGCCTTTGACGACGGCCCAGTACGGGTTAGACGCAGGCGTTGCAGCGGCGGGTGTCAGGGGGGCGGGGGATTGAGCGCTCAGAGAGCTGGCGACGAAAGAGGAGACGAAGCAGGCGGGCATCGCGGCGAGGCCTGCGAACCGCCGAAATTTGATCGCTTGGGGCATGCTCGGAGTCTACCGCGCGGCGCGCGATTGTCGGCACGAGCGGCAAGCGCAAGAGCGGTTTCGTGATTGCCGGTGCAGCCCCGCCGAAGCTGTACCATTCGGGCCTATGGTCCTCCGGTCAACGCGTCGCCCGTTCGTGATTGGTCAATCTCTCGTGACGGCGGTCCTCCTCGCTGGCTGCTCGTCGCCGTTCAAGCCGCACGACGGTGACCGGGCGACCCTCGGTCCTGCCGTCACCTCGGCCCTCGAACGGGAGATCGCCCAACTCCCATCCCAGGCGCTTCCCATGAAGCCTGACTCGGAGCCAAGCGACGTCGAGCGAACCCTCGCCGCCCGCCGCGACGAACTCCAGAAGATCGGTCCGCAGTGGACGACCGGGGGTGCTGGGCTCAATCTCGGGCCGACGCTTGATGGACAGTCACGACCAGAGGTGCAGCTCGACCTGAAGGCAGTCATCCAGCGCGCGGTGCGGAACAATCTTGCTGTTCAAGCCGCACGGATTGACGAATCCATCACCGACGCCCAACTCGCCCGCGCGGAAGCGATCTTCGACGCCACACTGTTTGCGGACACGAGCTTTGTGCGGGCCACTCAGCCCCAAGTCGGCACGAACCTCGGCAACGGTACGGTGCTGAATTCGGTCCGCGATTCGCGCGACTGGGCGTTTTCGACGGGGCTGCAGAAGCCGCTCGTCACCGGCGGACGTTTCGATGTCGGGACGTCGATGACGCGATCGAAGCGCTCGCCAAACGATCTCTATTCACCCGATCCCGCGTGGGCGACTGCGGTCAATCTCGGCTACACGCAGCCGCTTCTGCGCGGCTTCGGCACCGACGTGAACATGGCGCAGATTTACATCGCGCGCAACACCGATCGCACCGCGTTCGAGCAGATGCGAGCGCAGCTCCTTCAGACGGTCGACAACGCCGAAACCGCGTATTGGCGACTCGCGTTCGCGCGGCAAACACTAGTTTCGGCCGAGTGGCTCGTGCAGGTTGGAACTGAATCGCGCGACGTACTCGCGCGACGCCGCGAGTTCGACGCCACGCTCGCGCAATACGCGAACGCCGTCGCGACAGTCGAGCAGCGCAAGGCATCGGTGCTTACAGCGCAGCGATCGGTCAACATCGCTAACAACACTCTGAAGGCGCTGATCAACGATCCCGATTTGCCGGTCGGCGGCGAGGTGTCGATCGTGCCGATCGACATTCCTTTTGAAGCGATGCTTCAGCAAGATCTTCGTCAGGCGATCATCGTTGCCGCAGAGAAGTCGCCGCAGGTCGCGCAGTCGCTCCTCGCCATCGACACGGCATCGATCGGCGTGACTGTTGCCGACAATGGACGACTGCCGCAACTGGATCTCGAAGGTCGCCTTGCGTGGTTCGGTCTCGACGGCAACTTTGGCGATGCGTACTCCGACGTCACCAGCGGTGATTTCGTCGAGTACATCGTCGGTGCCCGCTTCTCTCAGGCAATCGGGAATCGCGCGGCAGAGGCGACCTACCGTGAGGCGCGTTTAGCGCGGTCGAAGTCGGTCATCGGCTATCGCGCCGCGATTCAGCAAGCGGTGCTCGAAGTCAAGAACGCATCGCAAGAGGTCGTCACGAACCATGCTCTGATCCGCCAGAATCGCTCGTTTCGTCTCGCTCAGGCGGAGAACTTGCGGGCGCTTCTCGTCAGCGAGAAGACGCTCGCCGCGCTGACACCTGAGTTTCTGCAACTCAAGTTCCAGTTGCAAGACACCCTTGCTCGTGCCGAGATTCAGCTGGTCGGGTCACTTGTTGATTACAACGTAGCTATCAGCTCATTGCACCGCGCGATGGGCGTCGGCCTCGACATCAATCAGATCGAGATCGAAGTCGTCGATCCGAGGACTTCGAAGAACGTCGCGTCACGCTGACCGCGAACGTCGCAATGCCACTCTTCGCTCTGACTCTCCGAGCCCATCTGCCTAGCCCATTCCCTGAGCCCATTCCTGAGCCCATTCCTAAGTAGGAACCCCGCTTGCCGAAGATCGTCAAGGCTGACGCAACCGCCATCAAAAAGGCCGCATCCATCATCCGAGATGGTGGCGTCGTCGCATTCCCTACCGAGACCGTCTATGGTCTCGGCTGCGACACGTTCAACGAGCGGGCAGCGCTTGAGGTGTACCGCATCAAGCGGCGACACAGTTCGAATCCGCTCATCGCGCATGTGTTAGACATCGCGATGGCGAAGCGTGTCGCAATCGGCTGGGACGTGCGCTGCCAGCGGCTCGCTGAGGCATTCTGGCCCGGGCCGCTGACGTTCGTCCTGCCGCGCCGCGCCGAGGTGGCACCGAGTTCGATTGGAGGCCGCTCGACCGTCGCGGTGCGCAGTCCGTCACACCCGGTAGCGCGGCAGCTTCTCGAAGTGTTAGGCACTCCGATCTCAGCGCCGAGCGCAAATCGCAGTGGTCGCATCTCGCCGACCCGCGCCGAGCACGTCGCCGAAGAGCTCGCTGAAGAACCAGACTTGATGATCCTCGATGGCGGCGCCAGTCACGTTGGGCTTGAGAGCACAGTGCTCGACCTGAGTCGTGCGCGACCGCTCGTGCTGCGGCCCGGCTCGATCACCGCCGAGATGTTGAAGCCCATCATTGGTGATATTGCCGATCCGCTCTTCGCGGGCCAGACGAACAGTCCCGGCACGGCAACACGGCACTACGCGCCGCGGGCTCGCGCGGAGCTCGTCGATGCGGCGCAATTCGCTCGGCGACTCGCGAGTTGTCCCGATCCGGTCGCCGTGCTCGCGTTTAGCGCCGAGAGCGTGCCAGCGCCGCACGTCGCGATCGTGATGCCGACCGACCCGGCGGCGTACGCGGCGAAACTCTACGACTCATTGCGGCACGCCGACTCGCTCGAGCGCTCACTGATCTTGGTCGAACGTCCACCCGAGAAGAGCGGGATCTGGGCCGCGATTCACGACCGGCTTCGTCGCGCGACGACGTGAGCAAGAACCGCACTCGCACCTCTCAAAGCGACTGAAGAAAGGCGAGCAGAGCGGCGCGATCTGCTGCGGGAAGCGCGACGAACGCATCGCGGGCAGGTTGCGCTTCACCGCCGTGCCAAAGGACAGCTTCTTCGATGGTCCGAGCGCGGCCGTCATGCAGGAAGCTCGCCTGTTCACTCACTGTTGCGATCAGCCCGATGCCCCAGAGCGGCTGTGTGCGCCATTCGCGCCCCGTCGCATTGCCATCGCAGCGGTTGTCGGCGAGGCCATCGCCCATGTCGTGGAGGAGCAGGTCCGTGTAGGGGCGGATGATGGCAGCGTGGAAGGCAACGATCGGCGAGTGTCGACCCGTTTGCAATTCCGGCACATGACAGGCGGTACACCGTAGCTGCGCGAAAATTGACCGGCCGCGCTCGACTTCCATCGTTCCCGCGCCGCGCTGCATCGGCACTGCGAGAACTCGGCAGTAGTGCGCGAGCCGCTCGATCTTGTGAGCGTCAGCCTCGGGGTCGCCTCCCGATGGCGCGGTGATCTTCACACGCTCGGCTGGTGTGAGGTTGTCAGTTCGGCGCGCATCGCTCGTGATACCAATGTCGCCGTGAAGCGCTGCGACCACCTGTGATTCGAGCGTGGGTTGTGATGCCTTCCAACCGAAGCGACCGATTCGCGTGCTGCCATCTGCGTCCGGCACGAGGTGAACGCGTCCAGAGATGCCGTCACCATTTTTGTCATCGGGATCGGCGAGCGCTCGAAGTGTCGTCTCGTCTATTGCCTCGAGCAGCCCGCCTCCGATCACCTGCGGGCCGATGCGCATTGAAACTCTCACATCGTCGAGGGGACCGTACGCTAGGTCGGCGAATGCGATCTTCCAGGAGCGGAGTTGATAGGTAGTCCCATCGTGGTATGCGCCATTCGTAAACTGAGGCGTTAGTTCGATTCGCACCTCGGGATTGACGCCTGGCGTCGCCTGGTCTTGCAGTTGGCTGCCGTACACGGGATGTGGTGTTCCGTCGGCGTCGTACGGACTCACGAAAATGACCATTCCGACACCAACTTCGGGTTGAACAGCATGGCCTGCTGGACGAGGCGGGTGCCCTCGGCCATCCTCGGGGTGGCACGCGCTGCACGAGTTCGCATTGAAGAGCGGGCCGAGTCCATCACGTCCCGTGGCGCTTGCGGGCGCGACGACCCAGTTGTCGCGGAAAAACGAGTTTCCCACGCTGAAGGCACGTGCTTCGTCGCGCGTGAGGCCCGGAGCGCGAAGACTAAATGCGTTCGGCCCATCGGCCTCGACTGTCGCTGGTCCGCCGAGCTGGGCTCGGACGTCGAGATTCGCTACTACTTCGGCGCGCGAAACAACCGACGCTAGGACCGCCAGCCCGGCAACAATGCTCATCCCTTCGGCTCCGTCGGAAGGTTGTAACCTAACGCCTTCGCGGACCGCCCGACTTCTGCACCGAGCAGTTCCAAGCTCTCGATAGCGGTCCGGATTTTTTCACGCTCCGCTGAACCGTCTGCGGTCTGGATCGCGCGATCGAATGGTGCCGGAATTTGATCGACCGCAACCACTGCCAAGTCAAGCGCGGCTTCAAGCGCCTGAGCGCGTTCGGGAGACGCGCTACGCACGAGAGCGATCAAGCCGCCCCTAGCCGTCGAGCGCATCACCGCCACGACTCCGCGCATGTTGGCTCGAAAGTCGAGGTGGGTGGTGTCGCTGAAGCAGCTTGTCTCTTCCTCTTGATCGCGCGTCTCGAAGGCAACCGCCATGCGCTCACCCGACATCTCAAACGCCGTGAGCAGCGCGGGGCCGGCGAGCATCGACTTGACCGATTCCTTCGGATTCGCCTCGAATCGCGCCCGGTAGTTCGGCTCGCCTTCCCGCCACGCTGCGACGAGGGTCGAGAGGTCTTCGCAGATCATCGCCGTGATTTCGCGGAGGTACTCACGGCGTCGATCAGCGTGCGGTGACTTGCCGTCGACGAAGTCCGTTACTGGGCGTGCGCCGGGACCGGTCTCCGATTGATCCTTGCCCCACAACACGAATTCGATCGCGTGCCACCCTGTGCAGACGTTGGTTTCGCCTCCGCGCTGGTTGTGAAGCCGGAGGATCGTGCGGTCGAGCGCGGGGTACTTCGCGGGGTCACCCACGATGCCAAGGTTCACCGTTCCTTCGTTGGAGTCGATGTACGCCTCATCGACCGGCCACGCATTGATGAAGGTTTCAACTCCGACGCGCCGCGAGTCGATTGGTCCGTTGCCGAATCGAAAGACCTCGGTGCGCCCGTAGATCTCGCGAGCCGCAATCCAGGTGTCGCGGGCGCGCTTGAGCCCCGCTTCTGTTGGCTGCCAGCAGAATGCTTCGACCGCTGCTCGCAGTTGTTCGGCCGATGCAAGCGTTAATCGGTACTCGGCGGCGACATGCTCGGCGTAACCGCGAAGGATCTTGTCGCGCAATGCGTCAGCGCTGCCGGTTTGCGGATCGGCGTTGCCGCTGTTGAGCAGGATGGCGAGAAAAGACGGGGCGAGAGTCAAGAACATGGCGCGAGCGTAGAAGAGATCTCGGCCATATCAACGCGGCGCTTAGGATTGAACCAATCGGACACACGACGCACGTGTTCCGTGAACCGAGTGGGCCCACGATCCCGATCCATGTTGCTCTTGACCCGCGCCTTCGTCGTCGCCACCTCTCTTGCGATGATCGCGTCAGTGCCGCCTTCGACGAGTAGCGTGGCGACGCCCGCGCTCGCAGGGACCTTCGAAGCGATTGACGCGGCACGGCGCGCGACCTATGAGGGGACGGCGCGTTCGATCGTGAGCGTTACGACGTACGTCAAGGTGCGCGATGGCACGCCGCGCGTGGGGCGGTGGCAGGAGGCGGATGACTCGCCGCACTCGGGATATGTGCTCTATTCGGCGTCGAGTGGGATTGTTGTTGGAGTCGATGGAACTGTGCTCTGCTGTCGAAGTCCACTCACAACGACGGACTCAGGTTTCGTTGAACTCATCGACGTTGAGACCGCAGATGGGACGCGCGTCGCGGCCGATCTCCTCGCGAGCGAGCCGACGATCAATCTCGCTGTGCTGAGGGTGAAGGCAGCAGACGCGAGAGCCCTTCCCGAGATGGTTCCAGCAGCAATTGGCAAGGTCGAAGAGCTTCAGCCCGGGGAGACGATCTTTGCGATCGGTGATTCGCCCGGTTCAGCGCGGACATTCGCGCCGGGTGTGGTGATGGCGCTGCCTAACGCCGCCTGCTACCAAGCCGATCTCACGGGAAGCTTCATTCACGCCAGCATGGCGGTTGCGCCAGCCGCGATCGGCGGGGCACTTGTGAACGGGCGCGGCGAGTTTGTCGGGATGATCGTTCCGCCACCCTCCGTTGATCCCACAGAGCGGATTGAACCGCGAACGTACGTCACGTTCGCGATGCAGATGCAGACTGCGCTCGGTGTGGGCGAAGTACTTCAGAAGAAGCGGACGAACGAATCCCCGTGGTTGGGCTTCTCGGTACTGTCCCAAGACGAATTGCGAGCGAAGCTGCACGACGACGCGAAGTTCAACGCGATCGCGAAACCGTCGTTCGGGTTGTTCATTGACGACATCTATGAGCCGAGCCCCGCTTCACGTGCGGGTGTTCGACGCGGCGACTTCGTGGTCGAGATCAATGGCGGCCAGATCACGAGCGTCGTCGACTTTCAGCAAGCGCTCTACTACTACAGCGGCACCGCAGTACCGATCAAGTTCGTCCGCGACGGTGAGACGACGCAGCGATTGGTCACGATTGAACGGCGCCCCGTTGAAGCGAACCGCAACTGATGGAGTCCCTCGCTGCGCGCTGCGATACGAACCTGAACAATTCGCACATCAGATTGAGGCGGTAGTGACAGCAATGATTTGCGCGCTGCGAAGGAACGCTTAGCAGACCGAGACGACAGTTCGACTGCATCGGCGAACGTTTCGTCGCCGCGGTTCGACGTAAACCCGTCATCCCCACTCTGTCGTCTCCAGTCTGTCACCCCAAGTTTGTCGCAAGGAGATCTCGCTTCATGTCCCGAATCACTGTCACTACCAATCTCACGTTTGGATCCTCTCTCGCGCTTGCCGTCGCGTGCGCCGCGTCGGCAACAACCAGCATTCATACCGGTCCGTCGTCGTCGGCTGACCCATACGTTCGCGGCACTCCCGGCAGTCCGGTGCGCGACATCGTTTCGATTCTCACCGTGGGCGATAGCGTGAACGGCTACACGCTGCTCGGCATCCCTGACGGAATGGGAGACTACTCAAACGGCGACGGCACGTTCTCGCTGCTGGTCGCCCACGAGCACCAGCCGACAGCCAATGGGGTTCAGCACTCGCATCAGCCCGCGGGTTTCGCGGGCGGCGCCTTTGTGAGCAAGTGGGTGATCGACGAGAGTACGTTCGCGGTCAGCAACGGCACCGACGCCATGACGTCGGTCGTTACCACGAGTAACGGCGCAGGCGGCACACTCTATAACTTTGCCCGCTTCTGCTCTGCCGACCTCGCCGCGACGACGGCATACTTCAACGCTGGCAGCGGGAACGGCACTCAGGACCGCATTTTCCTGCACGGTGAAGAAAGCGGCTCCAATGGCCGACTGATGGCGACCGACGTCAATACCGGCGTGTCGTACCAGCTCCAGCCGTGGGATCCGCTGCTCGGTGCTTGGGAGAACGCCCTCGCACGTCCCCACGTGAGCGAGAGCACCGTCGTCATCGGGCTGTCCGATGGTGGCGCGAACCGGGTCTTCCTCTACGTTGGCACGAAGCAAGCGTCGGGCAATGCGATTGAGCGCGCTGGTCTATTGAACGGGCTCGGCTGGGGCATCCAGGTGCAAGTCAACGGCGTGAATGTCGCTGCTGAGAGCCGCGACTTCTGCTACAACTCCTCGGGTCGGCCTAACTACTCCGCGACATTCACGATCGCGGCGGGCGGGACTGCGGCAGGGACTTCGTTCCTTCGTCCAGAGGACGGCGCTTGGGACCCCGCGAATCCCAACGACTTCTACTTCGTCACAACCGACCGGTTCAACTCTGCCTCGCAGGTCGGCCGAAGTCGCCTCCACCGTCTTCGCTTCAGCGATGTGAACAATGTCCTCGCGGGTGGCACCATCGAGGCACTTCTCGACGGCACTGAAGGTCAGCAGATGTTTGACAACCTGAGTCTGAGTAACACGATTCAGGGTGGCACGAACCTCGTCATTCAAGAGGATCCGGGCAACCAAGAGTACAACGCGAAGACGCATCTCTACAAGGTCGCGTCCGACACGCTCACGGCAGTTCTCATGTCCGATCCCGCGCGATTTGGCGACATCGGGATACCGGCGACAGCTCCGTTCAGCAAAGACGAGGAGAACTCAGGCGTCGTCGACGCGCGCGAGACGCTCGGACTCGGTTGGTTCGTGGGAAACACGCAGGCCCACTACCCTCTCGCGAATCCGCTTGTTGAAGGTGGTCAGGTCTACGCGTTCTTCCTGCCCGAGGCTGTGGGCTCGTGCGCGACCGACGTGACGCTTGACGGCGTCACCGATGGCGCGGACCTCGCCGTTTTCCTCGGCGCTTGGGGACTGCCCGGCACGACCGATTTCAATGGCGATGGCACGACCGACGGTGCGGACCTCGCGGCGCTTCTTGGTGCATGGGGTAACTGCGGGGCATAAGCCGCGCAGAACACTCTTTGCGATCGCGCGTCTTCTTCACGCCCGCCGTCCCCAAGGACGGCGGGCGTTTTCGTGCCCTGCGGCTGGAGCCGCTCATGTTCGTCGTAGCGAATCGTGATTCAACGTCGAGCGCGCCGCCGCGACAGTGTGAATGCCGCAAGCACCCCGAGAGTCGCGGGCGCTGGCACCGGCGTGACAACGAAATCGAACGAATAGTTGTACGGCTGTGCGCCGTCGAGCTCCATCAGCCAAATGGTGTAGGCGTTGGCGGGCAACGCACCGCTGAAACCGATGGCACCAGAACCTTGCCCGATCGCTGGCAGCAGATTGCTGCCCGCGTCGGCGGAACCGTAGTGACTCCATCCGAGCAGACCCGCGGGATCTGGCTTGTCCCAAGGCACCGAGATGATTGGTCCGAGCTCGACACCGATGAACGAGAAGGCTCCGCCGACATCAGAAACGAGGAGCACGATCTGCGCCAACTGGTAGCCCGTCGGAATCGTGATCGTTATGTAATCGAGATCAGGTACATCCGGCACGCCTGATGGACCAAACGTCCCGGTGAGCACATTCGAGCCAGCGCACAACGTCCGGGCGGTTGGCGCAAATCGATTGTCAGACAAATCACCATCGACGGACTCGGTGTAGACGATCCCGCCACTCGCGGTCCCAGCAAGCAGCGTGGCGTTCGCTGCAACCACGATCTCCAGCCATCGCGTCGTTCGCATAACTCGTCCTCATCTTGTTAGGTCGCGTTAGGTCGCGGCAGTGAAACCGCCGAAAACATCACCATAATCCGGCGGACACACGGATCGATGTAGCGACTGCTTAGCTCTAGTCAATTTCGCGACCGTTTCACGTTCACGGCTGGCTAGCCCATCGGAATCTTGACGCCAAGCCGCGACGCGCAATCCTTCGCTCGCTCGTAGCCGGCATCTGCGTGGCGAAAAACGCCCATCATCGGGTCGTTTGTTAGTACGCGCTCGAGGCGCCGCGCCGCATCGGGTGAACCATCAGCGACGATGACCTGTCCAGCATGTTGGCTAAATCCGATCCCCACGCCGCCGCCGTGGTGGAAGCTGGTCCAGCTCGCGCCCGACGCGATATTCACGGCGAAATTCAACAGAGCCCAATCGCTGACGGCGTCGGTGCCGTCAAGCATGCCTTCGGTTTCGCGGTTGGGGCTGGCAACGCTTCCGCAGTCGAGATGATCGCGACCGATGACGATCGGTGCCTTCACTTTGCCGCTCGCAACGAGTTCGTTGAACTTGAGTCCCGCCTTATCGCGCTCGCCCAAGCCGAGCCAGCAGATGCGGGCGGGGAGTCCTTGGAAAGCAACGCGCGTTTGCGCCATTGTGATCCAGCGCCGCAGTGACGCGTCTTTGGGAAAGAGTTCAAGTACTGCTTCGTCAGTGACGCGGATGTCTTCAGGATCGCCCGAGAGCGCGACCCAGCGGAATGGTCCGCGCCCGACACAGAATTGCGGGCGAATGTACGCAGGCACGAAGCCGGGAAACGCGAAGGCATCGGCATACCCGTGGTCGAGCGCACGCTGGCGAATGTTGTTGCCGTAGTCGAACACTTTGGCGCCCGCGTGCAAAAAGTCGACCATGAGGCGCACGTGCCGTTCCATGCTCGCCATCGAACGTCGCTGGTACTCGTCGGTATCGCTCGTGCGGAGAGCATCGGCACTAGCGCGAGTCATTCCGTCGGGGTAGTAGCCCTCGAGTGGATCGTGTGCCGAGGTCTGATCGGTCAGCGTGTCGGGGATGACATTGCGCGCCTTGAGTCGCGCCAGCAAATCCACAGCGTTTCCGAGCCAGCCGATCGAAGTACCTTGGCCTTTCTTCTTGAGGTCAATCGCGCGATCAATCGCGCTATCGAGGTCTTCGACAATCTCGTCGAGGTAGCGATCATGCACGCGCTTCTCGAGCCGCTCGCGGCAGACGTCGGCGATCAAGCACGTGCCTTCGTTCATCGTGATCGCGAGTGGTTGTGCGCCGCCCATGCCGCCGCATCCTGCAGTGACATTCAGCGTGCCCTTCAGCGTTCCGCCGAAGTGCTGGCGAGCGCATTCGGCGTACGTTTCGAAGGTTCCTTGCAGAATGCCTTGCGTTCCAATGTAGATCCACGAGCCGGCCGTCATCTGGCCGAACATCATCAAGCCTTTGGCGGCGAGATCGTCGAAGTGCTCCTGCGTCGCCCAGTGTGGCACCAGATTCGAGTTCGCGATCAAGACGCGCGGCGCATCGACGTGCGTGCGCACAATGCCGATCGGCTTGCCGCTCTGAACCAGCAGGGTTTCGTCGACAGCGAGCGATTGCAGCGATCGAACGATCGCGTCGAACGCTTCCCACGAGCGTGCAGCCTGACCACGGCCACCATAGACGATGAGCTCATCGGGTCGCTCGGCTACCTCCGGATCGAGGTTGTTCATGAGCATGCGCATCGCGGCCTCGGCGGCCCACGTTGCACAGGTGCGCTGCGTGCCGCGCGGCGCGCGGATCGTTCGACGAGACGTGAGTGTCATGGCGAACAGTCTAGGATCTGCGCGTCGGTCGTGAACCACTAGCCGATACGCCAGTCGCGCACTCGCCCATCAGATGTCTTGCCCATCAGATAGCTTGCCCATCAGATAGCTTGCCCATCAGATAGCTTGCCCATCAGATAGCTTGCCCATCAGATAGCTTGCATAGCTCGAGCCTACGAGATCGCTTTCAGCGACCGCGCTGTGCCGCCGCGAAACGGATGGCCCGCATAAACCCCGCAACCATCGCGGGAATGTCACGGCCGTCTGGTCCTTCGACGGTGCGCCGCGCGCCGCTGCTCAAGGTTGCATGCAACGCTCGGTCAGAGACCACCGCGAGGATCTTCGACGCGAGAGCTTCGGGATCGGGATACCGGTAAAAGAGCCCGTTCTGTCCCTCTACCATCGTCTCGACTTCCGGCATCTGCATCGACAGGTCGTGGCTCGTGATCACTGGTAAACCGAAGCCGAACGCGTGAAAGATGCTCAGGCCAAGAGCGCCCGGATGCGCCATGCACGATGCCGCGCAACACCAAGGTGCCAACTCGTCGTCTTGTAGGATCGGCCCGGCGAACGTCACGCACTGCTTGAGTCCAAGCGCGGCGGCTTTCTCCTCAAGCGCCTGACGCTGTCTGCCGTCGCCGATGAACACCGCCCGGACGTCGCTCCGCGAGCGGCGGATGATTGCGAGCGCGTCAAGGAGCAGATCGGGGCGCTTCTCGTATTCAAGCCTCGACAGAAAAAGGATGAGCACATCGTTGCCGAGTCCCTTGCTGCGACGAAACTCCCGAAGTCGCTCAGGATCGTTCCAATGCTCGCGCGCCGCAGCGATCGGGGTCTGATCGATGGCGTTTGGCGCAACGAAAAGACGGCTTGGATCCGCGACACGTTTGGCGTACGCATCCCGTGAGGTCGGTCCATAGAAGAGACAAGCATCGGCCTTCCGTACCAGTCGATCGCGTACCCACCCGCCGATAGTGGGGGCCTTCGTCCCGAAGCCATGACCCCACAGAATCGTCCCTTTGCCGCTTCGCCGCGCCACCTTCAGCGCATGACCGAGGAGCGGATCACGCGAGATCCAACTAAAGATCACCACGTCAGCGCCAGGGGCTCGCGCTGCCTCAATCTCGCGCTTCTGTACGGCGAAGGGACCCCACATGCGCAGCGGTGCGTGGACGCACTCAAAGTCGCTGCCCGAGGTCACGCCCGCCAGCGTGGCGCGAACCCTCTCGAGATCAGCCCACACCGAGAGCCGGATGCCCTCTTGTCGTCCCAGCAGACCAAAGACGGGCAGTCGATACTTCGGGAAGGCGGGTTGGACGATTCTGACAGAGAGTGTCATTCGATTATCTGTTGCCAACGGCGATTCAGGACGGGGATGGTACTCAACATCCTCTCCCCTGCGAAGAGTCAACGCTCGAAGCTCGAGCGTGGATCACGTTGAACTGGATGGATGAGCACCGAAGCGACCGGTGCGAATCAATCCTTCAATCGCTGCGATGTCGATAGACGGCGGACGGTCCGCCTCCAGCTTCGGTACAACCGTCCGCACGGTCGCGATCGCGCGCTCAACGGCCGCGCCCGATTTGAGCGGTCGCTGATACTCCATCGCCTCCGTCATCACCAACAGTTCGATGGCGATGACGCTTTGAAGCAGACGCAGCGAACGCATCGCCTTCAACACTGCCGTCGCGCCCATCGAGTTGTAATCTTCGATGCCAGCGCTGGTCGGGATGTTTCCCACGCTCGCCGGCGTGGCGAGTGTCATCATTTCGTTCACGCACGCCGCTGCGGAGTACTGCGCGATCATGAGCCCCGAATGCAGGCCGGGCTTCGGCGAGAGATACGCGTTGACTGGATTCTCGCTGTCGCTCGCCGTGAGGAGCCAGTTGACGCGCCGCTCGGAGATTCCGGCGATATGGCAGATGGCAACGGCGACGGTGTCGAACGGAATCGCCAGCGGCATGCCGTGAAAATTGCCGCCCGAGATGATATCACCGCCGTCATTCGTCACGAAGACGAGTGGGTTGTCGGTGACCGCACCGAGTTCACGTTCAATCGCGCCCCGCGCGTACAGAATCGCATCGAACGCAGCGCCGAGCACCTGCGGCAAGGCGCGGAGGCAGTAGGGGTCTTGCACGCGCGGATCGTTGTCGCGATGCGACGGAAGAATCTCGCTGCCAACCAACATTGTCTTCACGCGCGCGGCAACGTCACGCTGACCAGGTTGACATCGAGCGTCATGGAGGCGTGAATCAAGGAACGCATCGGTTGCGCGGCAGGCGTCGATCGCCATCGCAGCGGCGGCAAGCGCCGCTTCTTGGGTGCGCTCGATGTCCGCGAGCAAGAGCGAGCCAGCGGCGCACATGAAGTGCGTGCCGTTGATCAGCGCTAAGCCTTCCTTTGCTTCCAAGACGAGCGGCAGAAGATCGCGTGCTTTCATCCAGTACGCAGTGGGGCCCATGCGTTCTCGAAACGACGAGAAGCCCTCGCCGAGAAGTGCGAGCGCCATATGTGCGAGTGGCGCGAGGTCCCCCGATGCCCCGACCGATCCGCGCGACGGCACGATCGGCGTGACGCCTTGATTCAGCATGGCCACGATCGACTCGATGACCGCGGGTCGCACGCCGGATCGGCCCCGCGCGAGGCTCGCCGCCGAGAGCGTCATCATGCCGCGCACGACTTCGGTCGGCAGCGCGTCGCCGACACCCGCCGCATGAGAGCGAATGAGGTTGCGCTGTACCTCGCGGACTTGGTCAGCGGGAATCCGGACGCGGGAGAGCGAGCCAAATCCGGTATTGATGCCGTAGAGAGCTTCGCCGCCACCAGAGCGGCGATCGATGACGGCACGAGCGGCGTCGACGCGAACACGAGCGTTGTCACCGAACGCAACCGGTCGCGCGTCGCGGGCGACCGAAGCAACATCGGCGATCGAGAGTGGTTGGCCGTCGATACGAAGCGCAGCATCGTGCATGGGGCGGCGATGATACGGGAGGAGTGATCCCCGACTCATACAAGTGCGACCGGATCAATCGCGATGTTGATGTGAATGAGCAGCGAGAGCGTTCGTGAACGCGTTGGTCGTGTAGAACGCCACGAACTGCCGGATCATCGTGACGCGGCAACCCCTCCGAGTTGCCGACTGTCGCACGATCTTCTACAACCTGCCCTGTGCAGCACCCCGTTCCCCGCACCATTATCCTCGTTCTCGCGATCCTGTTGTCGGCGGCGGTCTTCACGCTGGCCATCCAACCGAGCATGTCCCTGCGCGGCATCGCAGGACCGACGATTCAGTTGGCTCAGCAACCGCTCCGCGCGCTGATGTGGACGCTGGCGTGCTACGCCGGGTGCGTCGCGATCGGATGCGTTGTCGCTCGACTCATCAACGCAGTGGTCGGCTTGTTCGTTGTCGGCTGCGGCGTGGCGATGCTCGCGATGCAGTCGGGCACCATCGAAAGCCTCGTCTTCGGCGGTGGCCAACTCAGTTCGACCGCAGTGGAGACGTTCGCCTGGGCACTGCTTGTCTTCATCGCGTCGGTCGCGCTTTTTCGCGTTGGCGGACCATTGCCAGACGCGGTGCCGATCGACGATCCACGTGTTGACGGTCCCTTCGGCGTAAAGGGTTTGGTGGCACAACTGGCTGGGGTGCTCGTGCTAGTTGCCGTGCTTCTCGTCGCGGTGACGTCGCAGAAGGGACAGGCACTCGGCGCCGTGGTTCTCGGCGGAATGCTCGTCGGAGTGGCCGGCCGACTGTTCGCGCCGCGGACACCGCCGCTCTTACTCTTCACCGCGCCAGTTTTCTTCGGCGGTCTAGGTCAGCTCATTGCGCATTTTCTCTTACCTGCGAACGCGAAGCTTGATGCGGTCTTCATCGCGAAGCAACTCTCGCACCTTGCGTATCCAATGCCGATCGATTTCGCCGCCGGGTCGCTCATTGGCGTCGCGCTTGGCATCGGCTGGTCGCGTTCGTTCATCAAGACTGAAGTCGTCACAACCGACGGCGCGGCATTGAAGCAAGCCTAACCGCTCGCTGAAACCTCCAGCACAGAACCCTATGTCGCTCATCGTTACTGGCACCATTGGCATCGATACCGTTCACACGCCCACTGGAAACGCAGAGCGCGTGCTCGGTGGAAGCTGCGCCTATTTCGCGGCAGCCGCCAGCCAATTGGCAGCGGTCCGCGTCGTCGGCGCGGTCGGCGGCGATTGGCCCGCAGAGCATCGAGCCGCGCTGTCGCGCTTCACGAACGTGGACCTCGCTGGTCTTGAATCGCGGCCAAAAAGCTCGACGTTTGCGTGGGGCGGCCGCTACTTCGACAACATGAATCGTCGCGAGACGCTTTTCACGCATCTCGGCGTACTTGAAGAGGCGCCGCCGACGGTTCCCGCTGCGTATCGCGACAGCAAGTACGTCTTTCTCGCGAACACGCATCCGGCGGTGCAGCTTGATCTTTTGCGTCAGTTCCCAGCGCGCACGTTCGCCGTCGCCGACACGATGGATCTCTGGATCAACATCGCCCGCGAAGACCTCACCAAACTCTTCCGTGAGATTGACGGAGTTGTGGTGAATGACCAAGAGGCAATGCAGCTGACAGAACGCTCGAACGCGATCAGCGCAGCAAGGGCGATTTTGGCGCTCGGTCCGTCGTTCGTCGTTGTCAAGAAGGGTGAGCACGGCGCGGTGCTGGTGCATCGTGACGGCGTTGCAGCGCTGCCTGCGTACCCCGCCGACGAGTCGCACGTTATTGATCCGACTGGCGCGGGCGATTCGTTCGCTGGCGGCATGATGGGTTGGATCGCGGGGCATGACGCAACCGACTTTCACACGATTCAGACGGGGCTCGCGTGGGGCACGGTGCTTGCGTCGTTCACCATCGAGTGTTTCTCGCTCGACCGGCTCGCACGACTCGATCGTGCGCAGCTTGACGCGCGCATGGCGACGTTTCGCGTGGCCGCCCGCGTGGCGTAGCAGAGTGGTTTCGCTACGCTTCGCGCATGATTTGGCCCTCAGCTGCGGCATCGGTCAGGTTGTCGATTGGGTCATGCGCGCTCGCGCTCGCGTTGGCGATCGTGCCAGCGAGTCCGGCGTTGGCACGCGACTGGGTTCCGTACGACCAACTTCCACGCGCGGACAAAGTGCGCGCGGCTCAAGTGAAGCAGATGTCGGGCACGCGCGGCGGGCGGGTACGCGAAGTGCGTTGGGATCTGGCGAGCGGTGACCTGGTGTTTCGACGCGGCGATGAATGGTTTTCGCTTTCGCTGAGCGGTGGCGCGCCGAAGTCAATCGACAACCCGCCTGAAACCGCCGTGACACCGAACGATGACGCGCCGCCGCGGCGACCTCCGGCGCCAGCTCGCGGACGTCAAGCAGCCACGGCGGTTTCACGTGACGAAGCACGCATCGCCCGCTATCGCGATGGAAACATCTTTCTGAAGACAGCCGAAGCGGGCGATGAGATCGCAATCACGACGGGCGGGAATGACAAGATCAAGTTTGGTTCGGCGTCGTGGGTCTACGGTGAGGAGTTAGACCAGACAACCGCGATGTGGTGGTCGCCCGACGGTACCAAGCTCGCGTTCTATCGCTTCGATGACACGAAAGTGATTGACTTCGCGCTGCCGGTTGGGTGGACGAAGTTGCGCACCGAGCTGGCGCACGAGGCGTATCCGAAACCCGGCGAGCCGAATCCGGTTGCCGCACTTATGATCTACGACGTCGCATCGAAGAAGACCATCGACGTTGATGTTGGCGCGGATCGCGAGCAGTACATTTACGAGGTCGAGTGGGCGCCCGATTCGACGGAGCTGCTCTTCCGCCGAACGAATCGCCGGCAAGACACGCTTGATCTCGTTGCCGCTGACTCAGCCACGGGCGCGACGCGCGTCGTGCTGACAGAGAAGCAGGCGACGTGGCAGGAGAACAGTCCCCAATTTCGATTTCTCAAGGACGGAAATCGCTTCATTTGGAGTAGCGAGCGCAGCGGCTTTGCCCAGTACGAACTGTGGTCACTGGAAGGCAAACGAATAGCGGAGCTCTCGCACGGCGACTTTCCGGTCGAGTCGATCGTTCGAGTTGACGAAGCAGCCAACGAGCTGTGGTACGTGGCTCGCTCGAGCGAAACTAAGATCAATCCGCAGCTCCATCGCGTGAAACTTGATGGCAGCGAAGCAAAGCGACTCACGCCGGACGACCTGCACTGGTCGGGATTCCGTATTGCGCCAGACGGACGCCACTTCGTTGCAACAAGCGAATTCGTTGATGTGCCATCGTCAACGCATCTCTTCCGGAGCGACGGAACCAAAGTCGCGACACTCGCGGAAGGTGATGCGCAACAATGGTCGAAGACCGGGACGACGAAGCCGGAGTTCGTGCGTCTCGTCGCGGCTGATGGCACGACATCGATCTACGGGATCCTCTGGAAGCCGTCCGATTTTGACGCAACGAAGAAGTATCCGTTGCTCGTCGAGGCGTACGGCGGTCCGGTGTTCAATCAGATCTCAAGCCGCGTCTCGAGCGGCAAGGCTGATTGCGAATTCGGACTGCTCGTATTGAGCATCGACAATCGCGGTACGCCCGGACGCGGAAAGGCATTCGAATCAGCGAACTACCTCTCGCTCGGCGAAGAAGATTGCGACGATCAAGCTGCGGCGGTTCGCCAGATTTCGGAGCGGCCGTACGTCGACAAGAATCGTGTCGCGATCACGGGCCACTCGTACGGTGGATTCATGACGGTGATCGCGATGCTGCGCTATCCCGATGTCTTTCAGGTCGGTGTCGCTGGTGCGGCACCGACCGACTGGCGCAACTATGACACGATCTACACCGAGCGCTACATGCGCACTCCGCAAGACAACCCCGACGGCTACGACAATTTTTCGTGCGTGAAACTCGCGGGCAATCTGAAGGGGAAGCTGCTGCTCTTACAAGGCATGGTGGACGACAACGTCCATGCAACGAACAGTTGGCAACTCATTGATGAGCTACAGAAGAAGAACAAGCCATTCGAAATGATGTTCTTTCCGCGCTCGGGCCACGGGATCGGCGGCCCAGCAGTCGACAGCGTGAAGTGGTCGTTCTTGCTGAAGCACTTGGGTCTCATGGGTGCGGGCTGATATGACGGCGAGACTCAACCCATGACGCTTCCGCCTGATCGCTCGCACATTCGCACCGAGCATCGCCACGACGCAAGTTCGGAGTTCGACGCGCTGAGTACGCTCGATCAAGTTCGCTTGATGGCTGACGATGCTCGCGCCGTCGAGCTCGCTGTCACCGCAGCGGCACCAGCTCTCGCGGCGTTCATTGACGCGCTCGTGGAACGGATGAAGCGGGGGGGCCGACTCGTCTATTGCGGCGCGGGAACCAGCGGGCGGCTCGGTGTTCTCGACGCGAGCGAATGCCCGCCAACATTTCAGAGTGATCCGGCGCAGGTTCTGGGGATCATCGCGGGCGGCGACACGGCGCTGCGTCGTTCCAGCGAGCGCAAAGAAGACGACGATACCGGCATCGCCCCGGAACTCGAAGCGATGCACTTCAAGGCCAACGACACACTTGTCGGCATCGCTGCGGGCGGAACGACGCCTTACGCGCTGGGAGCAATTCGATTGGCGAAGGCTCGCGGCGCGCTCACGGCGATGGTCACCTGCGCGCCCGGCAGCGCTTTTGCGTCATGTGATCACGTGATCGAACTTGATACCGGTCCCGAGGTGTTAACGGGATCGACGCGATTGAAGGCCGGCAGTGCGACAAAGCTCGCCCTCAACATCATCTCTACCGTCGCGTTCACGCGGCTCGGCAAGGTGTACGGCAATTTGATGGTGGATCTCGCCGCGACGAACGACAAGCTGCTTGATCGCGCGATTCGACTGCTGCGGACGTTTGATGAGTCGCTCACGCGCGAAGAGGCGCTGGCGCTGCTTGAGCGCGCAAACCGCAACGTGAAGACGGCGATCGTGATGCGACGTCGCGGCGTCGAGCGTGATGAGGCGGTGCGGTTGCTTGATGTCGCGCGCGGGTCGTTGCGCGGCGTTATTGGGTGACCGAGCTCCAACTGGGTAACAGTTGTGGGTTAGCTTGGGGGATCAAGTGCCTCAGCGTCAGCCGCATCCTTTGCCCTTCCGGTCGCGCGCTTGTTTCGCAAGAGCGTGGTAAGGCCGAGAAATCGCACGGGGATTTGCCCGTATTCGCCGTGGCTCGCGTCCGCGTCCGCTTCGTCGAAGGTCACGCCCTCAATGCTTGTGACAAGATCGACCCTGCATGGCGGGTAGCCAAGCTGCACCACGCGGCTTGGCCTATTGAAATCGCTCACCTCAAGCTTCAGTGATTGGAATCCGAAGTCAGCGAGTGCCGCCAACACGCGCGTCGCATTCGCGTCGCTTGGTCGGACAAGGAGATCGATGTCGCCGGTGTATCGCGGCGCGCCATGATGGCCGACTGCGTACCCGCCGACGATCACGTATTCAACGCGATGAGCATTGAACAGCTTCAGGAGATCGCGAAAGTCGGGGTAGATCTCCATGCTGATGTCTCCGCAGCCGCTCGATCTGCTCAATGCGCTCAGCTGGTGACTTCGCGCGCCAGTACTCAAGATCACGGCGAGCCAGCGATCGATCCTTGAGATCTGCTTTGTGAACCACGCGCTCGATCATGACAACTGAATCGTACCGCGCGGGCGCGACACTGCGTTCAGAAAAACACAACGGCCCCGCACTTGCAGGGCCGTTGTCAAGATCAGAACGTTAGTTCATCACTTCATCAAGTCGTTCGATCTCATTCAGATCATGGCGTTCAGGCTCTTCAGCGCGCGAATCTTCACGCGGCGCGAAGCTGGCTTCGCCTTGAACATGCGCTCTTCGCCGGTGAATGGATCCTTGCCCATGCGCGCCTTCGTCGCGGGCTTGTTCACCGTCGTCATCTTGAGCATGCCGTTGAACTTGAAGACGCCGGGGCCCTTCTTGCTCAGATCGGCCTTCATGATTTCATTGAGGGCTTCGAACACGCTCGACACTTGCTTGCGTGCGAGGCCGGTCGCGCCGACGACCGCGTTCAGGGTCTCACCCTTGGTGCGGCCCTTGGGGCTAGTCACGGCGGCGATCTTCAAGGTCTTTGCGGGCTTGGTCTTGGTCTTGGTGGCCATTCGTCAGAGTCCTTTCTCGGAAGTGCAATAAAGGCAAGAACTGGCAATAACTCGGCCAGAACAAGCAGGAATGTAACGATCGCCCGCGCGCTCCACAAGCCATACGTGCGTTTTTCCCGCGATTTCGTGGGGTTCGCGCCGGAGCCCTCCAACACGCCTCCAACGTCCGACCACGTCCGCACTCTAGTTCTCTCGACAAAACTGAGTCGGTTGAATGGTCCGCCAGCGCGACTACGACTCTGCGACTTCGTCGTCCTCGGCGACTTGCACGCCTCCGGTCGGTGACCGAAAGGCAGAGACCGCGCGCGGTGCGATGTCGGCGCGGCGCGGCTCAACCGAGATCGCCTCCACCATGCGCAGCCGGTACTGACCGAGTTCCACTGTCACCGCACCCGCAAGTCGGCGTCGTCGGAACCGATCGCCGAGCGACACGACACCGCCTCCGGCGTCGACCACCACCCATGCTTTCGGCTCGCGGAACGCGACCGCGTGGAGCGGGGCAAGACCGGCCTGGCAGGCGAGCGCGATGCCGCACAGCGGGTCGTAGCCAATCGTGGCGTGATCCACCGCGCGGAGGTCGAACAGTCGGGCCAAGCCAGCGTCTGACTCGATGAGAAGGAGTTCCGATCGCGGACGGACCGATCCCCGTCCGGTCAGGGAGAGCGGCGCTGAAACCGCTTCTGCACTGCCAAAAGCGGGCACATCCGTCGGCATGTCCATGGTTCTAGCGTTCAGCCCCGCGCTCTCGGCGTTGAGATCGGTGTACGCGGGGTGACCGTTCAGAGGTGTCCAGTGCCCGCCTGAACGTGGGCTCGGGGTGTAGACACCGTTCGATGTTGACCCGAGCCGAAGGACGACGGGTCCAATTCCGATCCCGCCGTCGATCGCGCCCTCGCTTGTTCCGTGCGGCACGAGCGTGCCGCGCCGTGCCTCGCGTTCGCCCACGGAGAGCCCGAGACGGGAGCCCGTGTCGACGACGTGCCAGACGCCCGCGTGGCAGAAGAGGAGAGCGTGCCGGCGGCTGACGCTCCCGACGGGCAGTTGAATGTCGCAGCGCGGCGACCGACCGATCGCATAGGCGCGGGTGGAGTCGAGTGCGATGCGCCGCCGAACGGTGCCGTCGGGCGTACACACAAGGAGCGAAGGCATTACGTCAGTCTCCAGCGGTCGCGGTGGCGTCGCCCGAGCTCCGCTCTCAGCGGCTGACCGGGCGGACCGGCTCGCGTCCTATGGAGTAGTACGAGAATCCTCGCTCTTCCATGGCCTGTCTTCGGTAGAGATTTCGACCATCGAAGATCAATTTTGACCTGAGTCGATCGGCGATTTCTCCAAACTCGGGCGACCGGAACTCGTTCCATTCGGTGCAAATGACGAGGGCGTCGGCGCCGTCGAGGCACGAGTACATGTCGCTCGCCCGATGTACCGCAGGCATCACCCGCGCCAAGTTCTCGAGTGCGACAGGGTCGAACGCTCGCACCTTCGCGCCCGCGTCGAGCGCCATACGCATGAGGGTGAGCGACGGAGCTTCACGAATGTCGTCGGTCCGCGGCTTGAATGCGACGCCCCAGAACGCGAGCGTCTTGCCTTGGAGTTCACCACGTCGATCACCCATCGCGCCGGTGATCTTGGCCCAGAAGTGGCGGCGCTGGTCTTGGTTGACCTCATGCACCGCGTGATTCAACTTGCAATCGAATCCGATCGACTTGCCCATCGCGACAACTGCGAGCGTGTCTTTCGGGAAGCACGAGCCACCGTAGCCGAGGCCGGGGTAGAGGAACTGGTTTCCGATCCGCTTGTCCGCGCACATGCCCTCGCGGACAGCGGTGATGTTTGCACCGTAGCGCTCGCAGAGGTTCGCCATTTCGTTGACGAACGAGATCTTGCACGCGAGCATCGCGTTGCTCGCGTACTTCACCATCTCGGCGCTGCGCACGTCCATGATGAAGATCGGATTGCCTTGGCGCACGAACGGTTCGTACAGGTCGCGCATCACCGCTGCCGCGCCGTCGTCTTCGACGCCGCACACGACGCGATCGGGCTTCATGAAGTCGTTGATCGCATCGCCTTCCTTCAAGAACTCCGGGTTGTCTGCGATGTGGAAGGGCACCTTCGTCTTGGAGCGAATCAGGTCGCGGACCTTGTGGCTTGTGCCGACGGGCACGGTGCTCTTCACCACGACGGCTTTCTTCGGCACGTCGGGTCCGAGTTGTTGCAGCGCATCAGCGATGTCTGACGCGACGGCCAGGACGTACTGAAGGTCTGCGGATCCGTCTTCATCGCTTGGCGTGCCGACGCAGATGAAGATGACTTCTGCGGACTTGTACGCCTCGAACTTGTTCGTCGTGAAGGAAAGGCGTCCGGCGGCGATGTTCCGCTTCAGCATTTCCGACAGGCCAGGCTCATAGATCGGGCTTTCGCCACCGCGCAGCGTTTCGATTTTCTTCGGATCGACGTCGAGGCATGTGACATGGTTGCCCGTTTCGGCGAAGCACGCGCCGGTGACAAGGCCCACGTATCCGGATCCGACCATAGTGAGGTGCATCAGAAGTCTCTTAGGCGAATGGGTTCGGGAGGGTACCGCAAGAGCGCGAACGGCGGGCGTCCGCGGCGCGGTGCGAGCGCCCGCTCAGATCGGTTCTGCAGAGCGTTCTGGCGGCGATCCATCGGCAGTTCCGACGGCGGTCTTGAGACTCGCCCCGCCGGGGTGCTACGCAGACTGGCGCAGATAGCCGCGCTCGCGCTCCAGAAGTCGCGACTTGAGGTCGGTCTCGGCACATGCGGCGCCGCCTCGGGGATCCGAGGCGCCCGCGAAGCCGCCCAGCGAACCAGTCGCGGAGATGACGCGGTGGCAGGGGACGACGATTGGAGTCGGGTTCCGGCGCATCGCTTGTCCGGCAGCGCGCGAGGCAGCGTGGCTGCCCGCGAGTCTCGCAAGTTCGACGTAGCTCACCGTGGTTCCCGCTGGTACGCGCTGCACGGCGCGGCGGCATTTGGCGAAGAACTCGCTCGCCTCGGGTAACACGACATCGGTGAAGTCGACGGGCTCGCCCGCTGCTGACGATTGGATTCGTTCAACGAGCTCAGGAGCGAGTCGTTTGTCGGCGCACCAAACGTCCGGGAGCGAAGCGCGAAGCGCTGTCCAGCCGGTCTCAAGAAGAGCGTCGTCTTCGAACGCGATGAAGAACTCGCCATCCGGCGTAGCGAAGGTGCGGAAGTGAATAGTGCTGGGCTTGCCGGTGCTGAGTTTCATGCGTTGACGTTCAGGGTTTCGCAGCTTCGGAATTCGGAGGCGCGCTCTTCAGCGCCGCAGAATCGATGGGGACGAGAATGAAATCAGTGACGACCGGCATGTGGTCCGACGGCTCTTTGAGCGCAGATGCTGGGAGCGCGAGTGCCGCGATCGCCTGCGCCGACAGGTCGTCAGTGTTGAACACGAAACTCCGCGCGACCCGCGCCGATGCGCCGGACACGAGCATCCAGTCTAGGCGGCCCGGCACGAAGGACTCGTCTGCGGACCTCCATGTTGCATTGGCAATGCCGTTGAGTTGCAACGCGTCCACCGGATCAAGCGGTGAGCCGTCGCCATCCAGTCCAGCGGAAATCCGGTCGATGACAGAAGGCTCGCCGACCAGGTTGAAGTCGCCGCCAACGATGATTGCCGCGAAGGGGGACTTCTCTGTCGCCTGCCGGAGCGCGTCGTGAATTGCCGCTGCTTCAGCGAGTCGGGTTTCATCCTCGCTGCTCGCAAGGCGGCCACAGCACTTGAGGTGAAGCGACGCGAGCAAGATCGATTGACCGTCGAGATCAAGGACAGCGCCAACGACGCGCACCGGACGATCGCCTTTGGGGCTCTCGCGCTTCACGCCATCGAGAAACGGCGCGTTCTTGAGAGGCCGCCGCGCCACGACGCCGGTGCGCAGGTCGCCTCCCGAGACGATCGCTTGCCATGAGCCGGACGCTCCGCCGGACGCTCCGCCAGCCGTCCCGTTGGTACTGCCGACGTTCGTATTCATCCACGCCGCGAGTTCTTCTGCGGTCGCTTTCCCGCCGAGCTCTTGGAACAGGACGACGTCGGGTCCGATGGCATTGAGGGTCGCTGCGAATGGCTCGGGAGTCTTGAACAGTCCGCCTGCCTCTGCGTTCCACGACACGACTCGCAACGTGGTGCCCTCGGCGCGCGCGACGCTCGGAGCCTCGACCTTCGGCGCTTCCGCTGCTGCGCGCGGTCCAATGAGGCAGCGCGCCGTCTCTATGGTGTCCGGATATTGCTCGCCGCCGTCGGGGAGCTTCTCGACGACCGCGACTTGCACAGCGGCAGTCATGCCGTTGAAACGCTCGGGTCCGCGCGGAAGTCGAAACTCAAAGCGACGACTTGCGTGCGCGGGTGCGATCCCTAACCCCACGTCGGCCGCTCGAACGATGTCGCCGAACGATCCGTCTTCGCGAACCACTCGAATCTGCACTCCTTGGCCGTGCTCTTTCGATGGTGGTGGTCCGCTCTTGTTCGGATTCTTGCGAACGTCGCCGGGTGAGGGACTGCAAATGATCGCGAGATCGGCGCCGGGAAGTCGACCTTGCTGCGCGCCGCTCTTCGGACTGCCGTCGGTATCAACGAGCAAGACGAGTGGCTTGTCGAGTCCCTGCAATGTCAACGGTTGAGCGAACTCGACGAACAACCAGAAGTCGCGATCGTCCGAAGCGAGCGACACGGTCTGGATGTCGGTGCCGATTCCCGCTTCGCCCGTCTTGTCATGGCGCGTTGCGACTGGATCGAGTGCCTTCCAATCGTCGAAGACTCCGTCGAGTCGATGCGGAAGCGGCGCCGCCGTCGCGGTCGGTTGCACGGCCGCGGGTGGCGCTTGAAACGCTAGCGCAATCGCGCACGCATGAATGCCAATTTGAACGACGAGAGGACAACTGAAAACCATCGCGGAGCCTCACAGAAGGATCCGTATGCTACGAAGCATGGCGATTGGATGCGGCGAACTCGGCGATGACGTCGCGTGTCCGGTGTGCGGCTACGACCTCCGGGGTTGCCTAGTAGCCGAGGGGGCCCGGTGCCCAGAGTGCGGCATAGAGGTCGACGGCGGCGAGGCGCTTGGCATCGGTCGAGCTGGCCCCGCGTGGTGGGTCGAATCCGCCAAGCGTCGGGCTGACGGACAGAGCGGCACCAGCACCGGAAATCACATCCGGTTTGAGAGCGCGATCGCGCGAGCGGCGATTTGGTCGGCGCTGTGGGCGCATCGGCCACGCACGCTCTGGTCGAGGCTCCGACCCGGACACGCGAAACGGCCATCGCGACTGGCTTGGATGGTTCTCGCCGCTTTGCCGTTCGCACGCCGTCGCGCTGGCGTGCAATGGACGCACCTCGCCCGCGCTGGTGCAGTGCTCCTCGCGACAGCACCAGCTACGGCGGTCGTCGCGCGGATCGTCTTTCTGTGGGGGCGTCACCCAGCGCTTCCGCTGTTGCAGACGTGGCTCGCACTCGGCGTTCTCTTCGCGTGGCTCGTCTTCTGGTGGCACGCAGCGGCGACGCGCTACTTTGGAATGGAGCGCCCGATCTTCGTGACGCTCTCGGTGAGCGCGATCGGTTTCCTTGTCGGAGTCGCTGCGACAAGTCCGTGGGTGATGCGGTGAGTGATCGGCTGCATACGTGGTGGCTCGGCGGATGAGCATCAAACGCTGCCGTTACGATGCACCCATGACCCCCGCGACCGTCCCCGCCAACGCTGCCACCGCTGCCGACTCGTTCATCGATCCGATCTCCCGCGCGATGCTCGACCTCGTGCGCCGGCAAGATCCCGAGACTGCAGAGTTCATGCTGCGCGAGGCGGATCGACAGGAGCACACGCTCGAACTCATCGCGAGCGAGAATCACGTCTCGGCAGCGGTGATGCACGCGGCGGGGTCGTGGCTAACAAACAAGTACGCCGAGGGATATCCAGGCAAACGGTATTATGGCGGTTGCGAATGGCACGACAAAGTCGAGGACCTTGCTCGCGAGCGCGCTAAAAAACTGTTTGGATGCACGTATGCGAACGTGCAGCCGCACTGCGGCGCCAACGCGAACACTGCGGCGTTCATGGCGATGTGCGAGCCCGGCGCGACGATCTTGTCGCTCCCGATCAAGTCGGGTGGCCACCTGTCGCACGGCCTCAAGGTGAACTTCTCCGGAACGTTCTATTCGATCGTCGACTACGACCTTGATCCCAAGACCGAGCTGCTTGACTACGACCAGATCGAATCGCTCGCCGAAAAGCACAAGCCGAAGATGATTATTTGCGGCTATTCCGCATACTCGCGCGTCATCGACTTCGCGAAGTTCCGCGCCATTGCCGATCGGCACGGTGCGGTGCTCATGGCCGACATCGCGCACATCGCCGGGCTTGTCGTGGCGGGCGTGCATCCGTCGCCGTTCCCGCATGCGCACGTCGTCACGACGACGACCCACAAGACACTGCGCGGACCGCGTGGTGGACTCATCCTGAGCGACAACGAAGAGATCGCGAAGAAGATAGATCGGAAGGTGTTCCCGGGGACGCAAGGCGGTCCGCTGATGCACATCATCGCCGCGAAGGCAGTCGCGTTTGGTGAAGCGCTGCGACCCGAGTTCAAGACCTACGCGAAGCAAGTCGTTGCGAATGCGAAAGCACTTGCCGAAGCGCTCGTCGCTAAAGGCTATCGGCTCTGTTCTGGCGGCACCGACAACCACCTCATGCTCGTCGATCTTCGTCCGCGTGATGCGCATCTCACCGGCGCTGACGCGGAGAAGTGGCTTGAGCAAGCTGGCATCATCGTGAATAAGAATGGCATTCCAAACGACCCGCGCTCACCGATGGTGACCAGCGGTTTGCGTCTGGGAACGCCAGCACTCACGACACGTGGATTGAAGGAAGGTGAGATGCGTCAAGTCGCTGCGTGGCTCGACCGCGTGCTTATCGCAAAGGGCGACGCTGCGGTCGCGAACACAGTGCGCGGCGAGATTCGCGCGTTGTGCCAACGATTTCCGCTGCCGCATTGAGGCGCGACTGCGACACCGATAGCGAAGGTCTTTTCGGGAAGCGTGATCGTGGCGCCCGTGCCCCGACCTCACGCTCTTCTGGGAGCGATGGATGCATCCGAAGCCACGCCTCGATCTTGCAGCGTGATGCCGGATTCGTGCCGATATCAGGGACATCATGACGAACGCTCAGGCCTGGACGCCCGGACCGCCCGACCGACGCTACCTCGACGACCGCGCCGCGTGCGCGGCCGATGTGGAATTCACGACCGACGATCTGCTCCTCGTCGTCGTCGGTGCGCACCTGCGCAGCGAGATCGCCGACCGGCCGCTCGCCGATCGACTTGTGCGCCTGATTCGCGACTGGCAGCGCGTGACGCTCGACGAAGAAGACCCGGCGATGCTCCCGCTCGTCTGCACCGACCTCTGGTTCCTCAACGATCGCGACCTCATGCGTCAGCCGTGCATCGCGATCGGAGAGCCTGGACTCAACGCCGCGACGGCGTACTACGCCAGCCGTCTACCGAGGTCGTACGTCGTCGAAGATGTCTGCGCCGTGCAGTTCGATCCGCAGTTTCTCGAAAGCTCGGTGTGCCTCTGGGGCGTGGATGCGCGGGCGACGGAAGCTGCATTTGACGCATTCGTGACGCGCTATCTCGACGAATATCTTCGCGCGGTGCATGCATAGTCGAGCCGCCGCGCGCCGCATCTCACGTCAGCGCCGCAACCCGCTCTTCCACGTCCTTGGCCGCGAGTGACTGAATCACGTCGTCGAGTTCACCCGCCAGAAGCTTCGTCAGGTTGAACGACTGCTCGACGCGGTGATCGACTCCGACGTTCTCCTTGAAGCGGTAGGTGCGGATCTTCTCCGCGCGATCTCCTGAACCAATCATCGAACGGCGTTCAGCGGAGCGCTTCGCAGCGGCCTCGTTTTGCCGGCGCTCGTAGACGCGAGCTCGGAGCAGTCGCCACGCCTTCTCACGGTTCTGGCCTTGGCTGCGGGTTTCCTGCATGCGCACTTCAAGACCAGTCGGCAAGTGAATCAAGTGCACAGCCGTCGCGACCTTGTTGACGTTCTGTCCGCCCGGTCCTTGCGCCGTCGTGATGATCTCCTTTACTTCTTCGGGATCGACCGACGCCTCGACCTCTTCGGGTTCGGCGAGCACAGCCACTGTCGCGGTCGACGTGTGCACGCGTCCTTGCGCTTCGGTTGCGGGAACTCGCTTCACTTGGTGCGTTCCACCCTCATATCCGAGCGCGCTCCAGACACCATCGCCGATGACGTTCGCCACCGCGTGCGTGATACCACCAGCGTCACCAGGCTTCACGTCAAGTACATCCCACTTCCAACCGCGCCGTTCGGCGTAACGCCGATACATCTCGAACAACTCACCCGCCCACAGTGCCGCTTCGTCGCCACCGACACCCATGCGCACTTCGAGCATGACGCTCTCGATGGCCCGGTCGTCGGCGGTCACGAGATCACGACGAACCCGCTCTGCAAGCGTCGCGATCGACGCATCAAGTGCTGGCAGCTCACCGCGCGCCATCGAGACAAGCTCGCGATCTTCGTTGGCCGTCACGATCGACGCCAGGTCGTCGCGTTCGCGCTCCATGCGGCGCAGCTCACGCCACGCATCGACTGAACCCGAGAGCGCCTTCCGCCGCTGCGCGATCGAACGCACGCGACGATGGTTCATCGCCACGTCGGGATCATGCAGCTCACGCTCGAGTGCTTCATCCTCGGCGAGCATCGTGTCGAGGACGCGGCGAAGGCTGTCGGACAGAGTGGTCATGAGTAGAAAAGCCCGAGAGTCGGGCGGGAGATTGTCGCCGATCCCGCGAAGGTCGGTGTGACCTACAAAGTGGCGGCACTCGGCGCGCTGTTACGCTCAGACTTAATCAACTATGCGTCCGCAGCTTCTGATTGTTCATCATGACCTCCCCGTCGCGGAAGCCCACGCCCGACTCTGCACCGCCGAGGGATTTGATGTTCGCGTGGCGCCCGACGCCGCGACTGCCCGCACGATTCTCGAGAGTGAGCCGTCGCTGCGGCTCGTGGTCGCCAGTTGGACGCTGGGTGACGAAGACGGACTCGCACTCTGTCGCTGGGTGCGACGGGTCCGACCGGCGAACTACACGTACTTCGTCGTCATCACGCTGCGGACCGGGTCGGATGCGGTCATTGAAGGGCTCGCTTCGGGCGTCGACGAGTTTTTAACCGCGCCGATTTCGCCGCTTGAACTCCTCATGCGACTGCGCATTGGGCAGCGTTTGGTTGAGCTCGAAACCCGCGACTCGCTGATCTTCGCGCTCGCGAAGTTAGCCGAGTCGCGCGATCCCGACACCGGACTCCATCTTGAGCGCGTGTCGCGCTACTGCGAGCTTCTGGCAACGGACTTACTGCGGCAGGGGACTGCCGATGTCGATCAGGAGTTCGTCACGCTGGTCACGCTTACGAGTTCGTTGCACGACATCGGAAAGGTCGGCATTCCCGACGGCGTGTTGCTCAAGCCCGACCGCCTCACCCCGGAAGAGATGGAAGTAATGCGCAGTCACGCGGCGATCGGCGCGCAGACGCTCGACGTGGCGCTGGCGCGGTCGCCGAGCGCGCGGTTCCTGAAGATTGCCCGCGATATCGCGCGCAGTCATCACGAGCGTTGGGATGGTGCTGGGTATCCCGATCGACTTGCTGTTGACGCGATCCCGCTCGCTGCCCGCATCATGGCTGTCGCCGATGTCTACGACGCGCTTACCAGCCGCCGTGTCTACAAGCCAGCGCTGTCGCACGACGAGGCGGCGCGCATGCTTCGTGAAGGCGCCGGATCACAATTCGATCCCATGTTGATCGCCTCGTTCGAGCGCTGCGAGGCGGAGTTCACAGCAGTGCGCGCCGAATTGCAGGAGCCTTCCGCGCCGGGCGCGCATCGGGTGTAGTGCACGTCTCGTCGTGCGAGGAGCAATCTATGCGTATCCGTTGTTGTGGTGCCGCGGGGCAAGTGACGGGGTCGGGCTATCTCATCGAAACGGACGAAGCGACAATCCTCGTTGATTTTGGCACGTTCGCTGGCGAAGCGAACGAAGACGCCATGAATCGCGCGCTTGGATTTCTCGAGCCCGCGCGACTCGACGCGGTGCTCGTGACGCACGCGCACGGCGATCACATCGGTCGGCTTCCGATGCTGACAAAGAATGGCTATCGCGGCCCGATCTACGCTACATCCGCGACGGTCGACATTGGCACGCTGATGTTGGCCGATTCGGCGCGCATTCAACAGTCCGACGTCGAGCGCGAGAATCGTCGCGCCAAGCAAGCGGGGCGGCCAACCACGGAAGCGCTCTTCGATAGCGACGACGCCGAAGCGCTCGTCCCGCTCACGCGGCAGGTCCGACTTGATGTGCCGACGCAGGTTGCGAAGGGGATAACAGCTCGGTGGTTCGAAGCAGGGCACATTCTCGGTTCAGCGAGTATTGAGTTGTCCATCAACGAAGGAAGTACGACGAAAACCGTTGTGTTCTCTGGCGATCTCGGGCCGCGTGGCTCACCGATCCTTAGCGACTTTGCGCCGCCGACGCATGCTGATCTGGTCTTCCTCGAATCGACCTATGGCGACCGCGATCATCCGCCGCGCGACGAGACGGTTCGGCATTTCATCGAAGTGCTGCGCGACGCGATGTGGGCGCATGGCCGAGTCATCATTCCCGCATTCGCGGTCGGTCGGACGCAGACGATTCTCTTTCACATCGCCCAAGCGATTCGCGACGGCACGTTGCCGGAGTTCCCGATCTACCTCGATGCGCCGATGGCGTCGAAGGTGACCGCGGTCTATCAGCGGCATCAAGATCTCTACGACGCTGAGATGTCTCAGATGGCGCGGGCTCATGAGATGAGCTCCGCGCTTCGCCGGCTTGAGATCGTCGAATCGAGTCTTGAATCGCGAGCGTTGAACGATTCGCGCGAGTCGTGCCTCGTGATCGCGGGCTCAGGCATGTGCGAGGGCGGACGGATTCTCCATCACCTCATGCACGGCTTGCCACGGCGCGATGTCACGGTGATTACCGTCGGCTACATGGCGCGGGGAACGCTCGGACGAAAGCTGCTCGAACAGCCAGCGTCGGTCGAGATCTTCGGCGAGGACGTGCCGGTGCGGGCTCGCATCGAAAAGATCGATGGGCTTTCGGCGCACGCGGGACGCTCAGAACTCATCGAGTGGTTCGCCGCGGTCGCGACGTCCAAGCCGCAGCTCATGATCACGCACGGCGACGACATGCAGCGCGCGTCACTGCGCGACGCGATCGCGAGTCGCTTCGGGCTAACAGCACGCTTACCGCTGATCGGCGAGCCGATCGAGCTTTAGCAGAATCACTTCTTCGCGGTGGGGAACTTCGACACGGTCGCGACCGGCTTGGTCGGCGCCTTGACGGGTTCCTTCTTGCCGAAGTACTCGCCTTGGAACTTGCGCTGGAACCGCTCGACGCGGCCAGCGGTGTCGACGAAGGCGTTCTGGCCCGTGAAGAACGGGTGCGAGCCCGACCACACTTCGACGTGGAGTTCAGGAACCGTCGCGCCGACCGTCATCACGACCTCGCCGCGGTAATAGACCTTGCACTCGTGGAAGTACTTCGGGTGAATGTCCTTTTTCATGATCGTCTGAGCTCCCAAGGCAAGTGGCGGATCGGGTCTGATCGGGTACGGGAAGGCGGCGGGCGGCGACTGCTGGCGGACGACGACGAAACCGTCGGCCCAAAGGCGAGTCGCGAGGCACCAAACGTCTGCCCCCCAAAACGTGTCCAGCAGGGGCCCGCTCGGGGTGAATCGACCGCAAAGTCGAGCCGATCAGTCTAATGGAAGCTCAGCCTGACGCAAGGCCGAGGCCGCTCAGCCCTTGACCGAAGCGCGAAAGCGGGTAGATTCCGCGATCCTGCCTCACTCGAGGTACGGATCGCCTCACAATTCCCCTGTAGCTCAATTGGTAGAGCGGGCGGCTGTTAACCGCCAGGTTACTGGTTCAAGTCCAGTCGGGGGAGTTCACTCAACCGCCGCGAACTTGCGGCGGTTGTTTGGTTTACGGCTCGGGCCAAAGCCGTGACATCGGCCCGATTGCGTAAAACTCCCGCAGTTGCGGGCGATTCTGGACGGTGCCGTCGCGCCGCTGCGCTCTCGGTTCTGAAGCCCGACTTCGGGGTCCGATCGCAACCCTGACGGTTCCTCTCGGGCCACCGAGCGCAACCCTCTCGAACTCTCGCGCTCTCTGGTTGACGCCTCGCGTGAGTTTAACAGCAGGGTTGCTCTCGGGGGCCTCTCCAAAAACTTCGAACTCGCGCCGCGTAGGTATCCAGTAGCGGGCCGCATCGTGCGGCGCGCGAACGAACCCGAGCACGATCTACCGACCACGCCCCGCCCGGAGCTGGTCGCGCGTTCAACGCTCCCGCATGGAGTCCGCGATGTCGCTGCGCCCTGATCACGACGACCCCGAAGGCATGTCCCCCGCCGAGCGCCGCGACGAAGTCGCGGGCATCTTGGCTCGCGGCGTTCTTCGTCTGCACGGCCGCATCGCGGGTGACTTCGACGAGCCGCCGAATCTCAAAGAGTGCCCGCTGACATGCCTTGATCTCTGCGCCAACTCACGCCCTGATCCGACCGTTGGTTAACGGCTCCGAGATGCAGCGAGCCTGAAAGGAGCGACGCGTGGCGTTGAACGTCGGACAGCTGATGAGCCAGCTCGAACGGATGACCGTGACCGAGCTGCGGCGGAAGTACGCGGAGGTCTTCAGTGAGGCGACGCGGTCGTACCACAAGGCGTACCTCGTGCGGCGGATCGCTTGGCGCGTGCAGGCCAACGCGGAGGGCGACATCGCGGAGCGCGCCCGGCGTCTGCGCGAACAGGCGATCGAGATCGCCGACGACGCGGATCTCCGGATGCGAGCGCCGGGCCCAGCTCGGCCACCCGGGCCGTCCCGGCGCACGGCGGACTCGCACGCGAGCGTGGCCACGCCGATCGCGGTTGCCGCCGACGCCCGCCTCCCGATGCCCGGAGCGCTCCTCAGCCGCGAGTATCGCGGGCGAACGATCCGGGTGAGGGTCCTGCCGAAGGGCTTCGACTACGAGGGCACGATCTACCGCTCCCTCTCCGCGATCGCGCAGGAGGTCACGGGAGCGCACTGGAACGGCTACCTCTTCTTCGGCATCGAGAAGCCCAAGCGGGACGAGGATCCACAGGGAGCGCATCGATGAACCGATCGAGACCTGCACCACCACGCTCCACGGCCGCGACGGTCCGCTGCGCGATCTACACCCGCAAGTCGAGCGAGGAGGGGCTCGAGCAGGAGTTCAACTCTCTCGACGCCCAGCGCGAAAGCGGCGAGAACTACATCGCCAGCCAGACGGGCGAGGGATGGACTTGCTTGCCCGACCGCTACGACGACGGCGGCTTCACCGGCGGCAACATGGAGCGGCCCGCGCTCCGGCGACTCATGGCCGACATCGAGGCGGGCAAGGTCGACTGCGTCGTCGTCTACAAGGTCGATCGGCTCAGCCGCTCGCTTCTCGACTTCGCCCGCATGATGGAGACGTTCGAGCGCCGCAAGGTGTCCTTCGTCTCCGTGACGCAGCAGTTCAACACGGCGTCGTCGATGGGGCGGCTCGTCCTCAACGTGCTGCTCTCGTTCGCGCAGTTCGAGCGGGAGATCATCTCGGAGCGCACCCGCGACAAGATCGCCGCCACGCGCCGCAGGGGGAAGTGGGCGGGAGGACGGCCGGTGCTCGGCTACGACATCGACCCACGCGGATTCCGGCTTGTCGTCAACGAGGAGGAGGCCTCGCGCGTGCGCGAGATCTTCGCTCACTACATCGAGCACCAGGCGCTGATACCGACGGTCAAGGCGATCGACGAGCGCGGTTGGCTCAGCAAGCATTGGACCACCCGCAAGGGCGCGGAGTGCGGCGGGAAGCCCTTCGACAAGGCGAGCCTCTTCAAGTTGCTGACCAACGTCGTCTACCTCGGCAAGGTGCGCTACAAGACCGAGGTCCACGAGGGCGAGCATGCCGCGATCGTCGATCCTGAGGTGTGGCAGCGCGTGCAGCAGCTCTTGGTCCGGAACGGTCGCACCGGCGGCGCGGCCGTCCGCAACAAGTACGGGGCGCTTCTGAAGGGGCTGATCCGCTGCACGCCCTGCGGCTGTTCGATGGGCCACACGTACTCCTCGAAGCGCGAGACGAACGGAACGGGGTCAGTCCAGTACCGCTACTACGTCTGCCTCAACGCTCAGAAGCGCGGCTGGCATACCTGCCCGTCGAAGTCGGTGCCTGCCGCTGAGATCGAGCGCCTGGTCGTCGAACAGATTCGGGCCATCGGCCGCGATCCCGAGCTGATCGCGACGACGCTCCGGCACGCTCGCAAGCAGGCGACGGATGCGCTCGCGGCGCTCGAGGCCGACCAGAAGACCGCGGAGCGAGAGCTGCGTCGGCACGAGCGGGAGATCCGCCAACTCGCGGCCGAGGCGGCGACGAATCCGATCGCGTCGTCCCGGCTCGGTGAGCTCAACGAGCGCATCCGCGATGTGGAGCAGCAGATGACGGAGATGCGCGAACGTGCGGTGGTGCTGAGCCGGGAGGTTGTCGACGAGCGCGAGGTTGCCCGGGCGCTGACGGCCTTCGACCCTCTGTGGGAAACGCTCTCACCGCGCGAGCAGGCTCGTGTGGTCCAGCTCTTGGTGAAGCGAGTCGACTACGACGGCGCTGCGGGCACGGTGGGCGTGGCCTTCCACCCGAACGGTCTTCGCGGCATCGCCCTCGGAGCCGCAGTCCCCGATGAAGAGGAAGTCGCAGCATGAATCACGCCACCGAACCCCGTATCGAGTTCAAGGTCCACTTCAACGCGACGCGCCGGGGTCGCAAGCACGCGGTCATCGGGGCGAAGCCGTCGGAGCAAGTCGCCGCGCCGGGCAGGCTGCCCCGCATCACGCGGCTAATGGCGCTGGCGATCCGATTCGAGGGACTGCTCCGCGACGGCGAGGTGAAGGACCTCGCGGAGATCGCCCGCCTCGGTCAGGTCACGCGGGCACGGGTGACCCAGATCATGAACCTGCTGCACTTGGCCCCGGACATCCAGCAGGAGATCCTGGCGCTCCAACGGGTGGAGTCCGGGCGCGACCCGATCACCGAGCGAGAACTGCGACCGATCGCGGCAATCCCCGACTGGCGAAAGCAGCGGGCGGCGTGGCGCGTACTCGCGTCGTGCCAAGCGGCAAACTGAGCGCGGTCGCTGAGTGGGGCCTTGTCCGACTCAGGAGCCCATGTTGAGGTCTTGGGCCTGCTCGGCAAGCTTGCCCAGCGCCTTCTGGCGCTTCGCGTCGATGGCGGCACGGTAGCGCGTTAGGTCTTCAAGACGAATGCGGCGATGGGTGCCGACCATGCGTGCGGGGATCGTTCCCGCATCGAGTTCCTTGACGAGGAACGGCCGCGACACCCCGAGCACATCCGCCGCCTGCTGCGTGGTGAGCTCCGATTCGACCGGCACGATGGTGACGGCGCTTCCGCGTGCAAACTCGGTCAGCACCATAACGAGCGCTTGCACCGCCGCAGCGGGGACAACGACGGTCGTCGCGCCACGCGCTCCGATGGTGACACGAAGATCCCGCTTCGCCCGTGTCGCGAGTACTCGGCGCGCTTCCGCCGCCAGCGCCGAGTCACGAGCGGACGGCACCAAGGGACCGTTCGGCCGTCGTTGCGAGCTTCGTGCCACCTTCGCCAACGGGTCAGACCTCCATCTCCCCGTTGGACAGCCTACGGCGCATCTGCAACAATCGCAACAGCCGTCGGCCGAGTCGGCCGCTCCCCGCGACGCTCGGCAACGGCACCTTGTGCCGGTTAAGGACGTCAGCGTGGTGTCCGGCCACAAGTACGATCGAGCCGGAACTGGAGGCGATGGGACACAGTCGACTTGGCAAACTCCCGCGCACGCGCAAGTGGCAAGAGGTCGTCGGCCTCATCGCTATCGGTGCTGGCGCTGAGCAGATCGCCAATGCGGTGATCCGAGCCGCCGAGCGCGGCTTGATGGCGGTGGCGCACCACCCCGGCCTCGTCGAGGCGATGTGGTCCCTCACCCAGCTGACGGCCGCCGCGCGAGATCCACATGTGGGCTTCGTGGAGTCTCTCAGGGCTCGCGGATTCGATGTGCCCGACTCACCGTCGTTGCCTGCTGTTCTGGCGGCCATAGCCGATCGGATCGATCGCAGCATGCCGAACTCACGGGGGAGAACGGACCTCGGCGAGATCGCTCAGTGTGCCGCCGTCGAGACCGTGAATCAGATCGTGGGGCAGCGCACGGAATCGCTGTTCAATGCAGGACCAGAGCAGGTTCAGTCTGCGTTCCGCGACCTCGGAACGAAGAAGAACTTCGGCGAGCTTGTCCGCCGATTCTTCGGCCAAGCGACCGGCAAGGTGCTCGAGGCGTATGTCAGCCGCGAGGGTGCGAATCACATCGGCGAAGGTCAGCGCTTCGCCAATCTCGCCGACAAGGCGGAGTTCGACGGCGCCTTGCGCACCCATACCCACGAGGCATCCGTGATCGTCGAGCGATTCGCCGGCGACTGGCTGAGCAAGCGGAACTGGGAGAACGGACCGGCAGGTATCAGCCATCAGGAGGCGAGCGGATTCGCCCACCGGGCGATGCAGAAGATGGTCGAAGAGCTCAAGGAGGGCGCAAAGTGACGCCTCCCTCCCTGACCGTCTACTGCAACGAATCGGCGGCCGGCAAGTCCGACTCTCAGGGGACCGTGAAGCTCCGGACCTACGGCCCGCACAAGAACGTGCGACTCAAGTTGGATCACCTCGGGCGGCAGCTCAATCGCAACCTCCCCGATCGACTCATCGATCTGGTCGAGATCGCCGCGATGGTCTACATCGCGGATCAGATCGCGCATCGGGGTGCCGACGATGTCGAGTCGATGGGCGCGAACTGGAGGCGGCACCTCCGCTTCGAGATTCCGGTCCGGGATCACGGCTTCTGGACGAAGTCCGAAGTCCGATCGGCGCTGGTGGACCTGTTGAGCTTCCTGTCCGAAGATTGCTACGAGTTCGTCTTCAGCAAGTTCCGCTCTCCGCCTGCTCTCGATCAATACCTGGAGTTTGGCGTCGACGGCGCTCACGCGCCACCGCAGTCCGTGATCCTGTTCTCGGGTGGTTTGGACTCGCTTGGGGGTATCGTCGAGCGCGTCATACGGATGCGGGAGCCTGCAATCCTCGTGTCGCATGAGTCGTCACCCAAACTGCGGACGCGGCTTCGCGCGCTTCGCGGAATGATCGACGCGGCGTACGGCGACGTGACGCGGTCGGAAACCGACGCGGTCGTGACGGCCGCGGGCCCGACGCTCGTGCTTGGGCGGCAGTACACCTCGGATGACGAGTTCGACTCGGGCTGTCAGAACCCGGAGAACTGGACGAACGGTGCGCTTTCGTTTGTAGACGACAGCGAGCCGGGGTCGCTCCGCATCGCCGGAAGCGCTCTTCAGACGATCACGGTCGACATCGCCGGGGGCGGGAGTGGCCCGTGGCCGCTGCCGGGTCCGACCTCACGCGTGCTGATCCAGACCTCGGCCACCGTCGGCGGAAGCTCGGTGAACGTCTGGCGGATCACGGATCCCGGCCGGACGACGACCGACTACTACCGAACTTCGGGCGCGATGGATCCGGAACTTGTGGCGCTGGACGGCCTGCTGCTCCAGACGCAGGATCCCTCGGGCAACCTTCACTTCTACGACTACGCGTTCTATGGCATCGAGAATCCCGTGCCGCGGCTGCGCCGGATCTTCGTCAACGGCACTCCGCAGTCCCTGAGCCTCGGAACGCCGCCGGATGCCTTGGTCGAGTTCGGCTGGATCCAAGATGGCGATGACACGGGGCGCCTCGAGCGCATGGACGTGTTCCGGTTCGTCGGCGAGGGCAAGGTGCTCGTGCAGCGGGTCGCCTACACCTACTTCGACGACGCAGTGCACCACGCCGATGTGGGCACGTCCGGCGACCTCGTGCAGGTCGTCGTGTCGGAGCGGCTCGATCCGGTGGTCGGCGCGGGCGGCGCGACGCCCTTCGGCGTTGAGTCCTGGCGACGTCGGGTCACTCAGTACCGGTATCACGGCGGCGGCGAAGGCGCATCGGCGGGTGTGACGGGGCGATACACCTGGGCCGGGGGAGCCCACCAGATCAAGCTGGTGATCGAACCCGAGCAGTTCGAGTACCTCGCACAGCGGCTGGTGGCGCAGGGAGACGGCCCGGGCGGACTTCCCGTCTACGACGTCGACCAGCTCGCGCCCGTGGCGCTTGGGATGGCCGATGGCGACCTCGTCTGGGCGAACGACGCCGACGGCGATGGGGAGGTCACTTCGGTCGAGGAGGCGCCGCTGGTCGATTTCGCGACGATGGTCGCGGCGACCTACGAGACTTTCGGGGGGCATCGGATCCTCACCGTCTCCTCGACGAGCGGCGGCGGATGCGGGACCTGCGGCGCTGCCGGCACCCAGGGCAGCCTGCTCGTGTACGACTACGTCGACCGCGACAGCGACCCCTCCGTCGCCGAGACGGTCAAGATCGAGCAGAGGCTGCGCAACCTCGCCGGGACGTCGCCCGTCTTCGAGACCACGCCTTACCGCACCTACTGGCTGGAGTACGACCGTCCTGCGGGAGCGGGTGACGTGCCCTATCTGCGCTCGAGTGCCGTACAGGAGCAGGGCGGCGCGAGCCGGCGCTGGGTGACGCTCTACCAGCATGACCCCTCGACGCGAACGCTGCTGGCCGAGTACACGCCTGCGGCGGTGAGCGCGTACACGCCGGGAACGGCGATGGCGGCGCCGAGCTACACCATCGCCACGAGCGGACTGGTCCTCGTCTCCGGCTGGACGGCCGACAACCGTCTGGCCCGGCGCGAGGTAAGCGACGGCCAGCCGACGTTCACCGGCACGGCCTGCACCGACTGCGTGCTGGTGGAGGAGACGATCTACGGCGACGGCACCGGGAACACGCGCAAGCACCTCTCCAACGAGATGCGGCGGTACCGCAAGGATCCGGATGCGGTCGACTTCGACTCGAGCACGGACGTCGAGACGACGAAGTACACCTACGCCTTCCACGGCGGCAGCGGCGACGATGTCGCTTGGATCAAGACCGAGGTCGAGGCGGAGCTCGTCGCGGAGAACGGCCCGGGCACGCCCGCGTGGTACGCCTCGTACGACATCTTCGACGATCGCGGCGACAACGTCTGGAGCGTCGCGGCGGACGGGGCGATCACGGCAAGAGAGTTCGAGAGCGGCAACGCCGGGCAGCTTCTGAAGGTCGTCCGCAACGCTCCGAACACGCTGCCATCGACGATCGCGGGACTGAGCACGACCGGCTTCGGTCGCAACTCCGACGGCGGCGCACTGGAGACTCGGTACGCGCGGGATCTCATGGGCCGGGTCCGCGAGACGATCCAGCCAGGCGACGTGAGCACATACACGCTCCGGAACTCCTTCAGCCACCCCGACCGGCCCGGCATCCGCTACTCCTGCGACGTGACGCTTCCGCCGGTCGTCGACGCCGCGACCGGGCAGTATGGCGGTCCTGCCTCGGTGACGTGGTACACGGCAGCGGGACAGATGTTCGCGGCAAGCGGCTACCGGCCGGGCATCGGCGGCTACCAGTTCGCGGCGCCGGCCGCCTCCCAAGCGGGCTGGCCCATTCTCGTCTCCGGCTACATGCTTGCCGAGGAGCTCTCTCGCCGCATCGTCCGGCACGACGTGGCCGGACAGGTCAAGGCGGTGATGGAGTGGAACGCGCTCACCGGACCGCTCCCGGTGGATCCGCAGGAGGAACCGGAGGACCTCCTCGACGGCCCGAACAACGGCGTTCACGTCACGCTCTTCGGGCAGGACCGGTTGGGTCGGCCCTTCTGGACGATCAACGCCAACGGCACGGCGGAGCGCCTGAGCTATGACGTGCTCGACCGCGTGGTCGCGACGGAGGTCGGCCTCGCCGACATCGGCGACTGGGTGCCCGACGACGCGACGATGAAGTTCGTCGCACGGAGCTACTACGACTCGGGGACCTCGACGACCGCAGGCGTCGGCAACGGCAACCTGACGCGGATCGATCAGGTGGTCTCGGGCAGCGGGATGTCGGAGGTCGTCAGGTCGACGATCCTGAAGTACGACTGGCGCGACCGCCGGTACAGCGCGGTCAACCCGCTGCCGCCTCACGACTGGACGGAGTTCGACAACCTCGACCGGGTGGTCAGGCACGCGGTGTTCACGGCCGAGCCGACGGCGATCAATGCTCCGCTCGACAGCGGCGCCGATTTTCGTGGCCGCTACGCGGAGACGAGCTACAGCCAGCGCGGGCTCGTCTACCGCCGGGCTATCGCCACCAACCCGAAGTCGTCGAGCCCGACATTCATCGAGTCGCACACGTGGTTCGACCAGGTCGGCCGGTCGGTCGGCGCGTGGGGTCCCAACGGACCGATGCAGAAGATGTCCTACGACGGCCTCGGTCGTCCGAAGATCGTCTACCTGAGCGATCGTCGCAGCGACCCGCTTCCGGGGGCCTCGGGGAACTTCGCGGCGGTCTTCAATCTCTCGACGCACGCCACCAACGTCTCCGACGACGTCGTGCTGGAGCAGTCGAGCAGCCGATACGTCACCGGGCGGGGCGTGATGGATTTCTCGACGCGTCGCGTCCGCACGCACGACGCGACGACCTCCGACGTCGGCGCCCTCGACTCCGGGGGCTATCCGTCGAGCAAGGTGATCACGACCTACTCCGGCGCCTGGTACGACGCCGCGAACCGCGCAATCCGACAGGCGGAGTACGGCAGCAACGCCACCGGCTTCCAGTCGGGCGGATCGGCGCCGTCGATCGTCCAGTCGGCTCCTCCCGCGTCGAATGCGGCCGACGCGACCAAGCTTGTGACCGAGACCAGCTACGACGCGCGGGGGCTAGTGGACACGGTCACCGACCCGATGAGCCGGATGACGAAGTTCCATCACGACGCCCTCGGTCGGCGGATCATGGTGATCGAGAACTTCGATCCGTCGAATCCGGTTGAGTTCGTGTGGGAGGGGCCGCTGGACCAAGTCGCCGATGTCCTGATGAGGCGATGGAAGATCGTGTCGGGTCTGGACATCGATCACCCCGATCGCAATCGCGCCACCAGCTTCGTCTACGACGGCCTCGGCAACGTGGTCCGACAGGCGGCGTACTTGGTGGAGCTCGAGTCCGATTTCGGCGATCCGCCAACGTTCACGCCGGTGACCCGCATGCAGGAGACGGCGTACCTGTACGACTCGGGCCGCCGATTCAACGGCGAGATTGAGTCCAACGACCTGCTCGCGGAGATCCACTACCCCGACTCGCAGAGGCAGGTGCTCGGCCCGCCCACGGAGCCGCAGCCCGTGCGGTTCGAGTACAACCGGCAGAGCGAGGTCGTCGAGACGTGGGACGCCAACGTCACGCAGCACGTCTACACGCGCGACGCGTTGGGACGCGTGACGCTCGACAAGGCGACCGTCTCGACGTCCATCTCGGCCTTCCAGATCGACGACACCGTCGACGCCATCGCCAGCGAGTTCGACACGCTCGGACGCCTGAGGACGAGCCGCTCGTACACGCAGCACGGCACGGGCGGGCAGGCGGTGGTCAACGCCGTGCAGTTCGGCTACGACGACCTCTGGCAGGTCGCGAGCGCGACGCAGCAGCCCGACGGCGACATCTCCGGCGGCTCGGATTCGGTCGGCATCGACTACGACATCCAGCCGGTGGCGAGCGGCAACCGCAGCCGGCGCACGGTGCTGTCCTATCCCGACGGGTGGGAACTGGAGGCGGCCTACGGCGCGTCGGGCTCAATCAACGACCGGATCAGCCGCGTCGGCAGCCTACTCGAAGAGGGCACATCGAACGGATACGTCGACTACTCCTACGTCGGCGTCGCGCTGCCAGTGCTCGCGCATTACCGCATCCCGAATGTCCGGCTAACTAGTTTCCACGCTCCAAATG
>ENA-ORBV01000092-ORBV01000092.1-microbial-mat-metagenome-genome-assembly--contig:-NODE-92-length-173707-cov-10.024472_pt1 | contig 173707 bp, 164 predicted proteins | sample MGYA00237777_ERZ505514 | MGnify/ENA primary metagenome ERZ505514 (study PRJEB26160, sample SAMN06269048) | microbial mat metagenome | isolation source: Oligotrophic lake microbial mat | place...
CGCGACGAATCGGTGTCGCCAGAAGCATCGTCGACAACAATGACCTCGAGTAGCGTTGAGTCCCCTGCCGCCACGATGCTCTCCAAGCAACGCACTACATCGTCGAGGTGATTGTGCGTCGGCACAATGACGCTCACCACCGGGACATCGCTGTGCGGTATGTCCAGCATGACGATCCGACGTTCCCAGTCGATCGAAGCAAAATTTGTGCGCAAACCGGCATCGTCGACCATGACCTTGCCGACGAAACTCGAACGCGACCGACGGTCGGCGTCCAACCGGTGCTTAGCCAGGGTGGCCATGATGGGGTCGGGGTGACTGTCACGGCCGATCCAAGCGCCGGACCGGACGAAGTGAGTTAAGGGATCCATCGAACTCAGCAACGGATCCTCGGCGGCCCTGCCGGCATACCAACTGTCGTCGAAAATTGAAATGGCGGCCCGTCGCTCCGAAAGGCCGTAACGAACATAATGCACGAACGAGTTGCGATTCGACTCTTCAATATCGGGGTACCTGGCGCGATACGCCGACGGAATAAACATCGGTCCCGGCTCTGCATTGAGCGATGCGCCATGTTCAAGGAAGTGCTCATAAGGAGTCAGGGCTCCCAAAACGACATCCGGATCGCTCTCGATGTACCACGCCGAACTGAACAACGGTTGCGGCTCTAGCCCCTGCATCCACCCCAACGTCATGTAGTGCTCAAGCGGCGTGCAATTGCGCGGAAGTTCGGCGCCAACCTGACTCAGATAAAATGCCGTGTTGAAAACCGGACTCGGATCCGCACCCGCGGCGGCTCCGATGGCGAGATAGTGATCTATCGCGGAAACATTGCCTGCCATACCCGGGAACTGCGTTCGATACCACGTGGAGTCAAACAGCATGCAGATGTCTCGAAGTTGCGCGCGGCCATAGTTCCTGTAGTGCTCGACCGGCGTCCCCAGCCAAGAAAGACCAACATCCGGGTAGAGCGCAAGGTATGAGGAGGGACGGAATATTTCGATTACACGCGCTCGAAGGTTGGGATCTGGCTGCAGGGAAATCGTTGATAGAGCGGTTCGAAGTTGTCTCGCCACCTGTATTGGGTAGCGGACAACCGTTGCGCCGATTTTGAGAATGGATCGTGCACTGGCACGTATCCGGTGAATCAACCGTCTCACTCGTCTTCTCTCATCCCGATCGAATCTGCACTTGAGACGTCGGCCGTGGCGAGTCGACGAACCCTAATTTGCCTTTGCTTTCAACACCAGCCTGTCAGCGCGCGGCTGGTCAGTGCGTGAGATAATAGTCCTGCCCAAAGCGTTTCCAATCACCGGCCCTGGACTTGATCCTGAGCTCCATTGCCAACATAATGATTGGCCCGTCGGGTGCCGAGTCCGACTAGCGCGGTGCGGCCAGGTTCATCGTCCAGTACTTGGCGCCGTTCGATGCGACCGTCATGCCGATGCCGATGTTTGTGTACGTCGGGTTCAACATGTTTGTGCGGTGCCCGGGACTATTCATCCAGGCGGCGATCACGGCGGCGCAATCCCATTGACCGAACGCGACGTTCTCGCCCCACGCCGACCATGAATAGCCAGCGGCAGTTATACGCGCCCCTGGGTTCGAGCCATGCGTCATTGTGCTGATTGATGCCTGATAGTCACTCCACCCCTGTGCCGCTGCGTTGAGGGTGAGGCTCACAGTCACCGGAGCGACTCCGGCGGCAGCACGAGCCTGATTGGTGAGCGCTGTGCATTCGGCCGACACAGTGGAGACCGGCGACGGACAACCGCCGCTCGTCACAACCGCGACTGGCGTTGGCCCGGCGACCGGGTTGCCGACGAACCAGCCGAGGACATCGACCAGCAGGTCCGTTTGCCCGGCGTTGTTGTACAGACTGATTTTCCCGTCAGCGCCAACCGGCACAATCACCATGTTCGCGACCGTCTGGCCGCTGTCGAAGTTCAGGTTGGACGCATTCGGCCGAGACGCACCGCCCGGATAGACGCTGACAAACGAGGCGGCGCACGGTTGCGTTGCGGTCACGTTGATGGCCACTGCGCCAACACCCGACGCGGGGACATCGCCGCGGCCGACGACCGTCAGGTTGAGGACCGATGACGGGCCAGATTGCCCGCCGCGATCGAACTGTCCATCGATCGTGGCACCAACGGCGCGCGTGTCGAGCAACCGTGCTGGAGCGAAGCCGCTGTAGTCGCCGCCGTCAATGAACCAACCGAGTACGTCGACCAACAGATGTGTTTGACCGGCGTCGTTGAACAAGGTGATCCGGCCGTCGCTGCCGACCGGCACAATCGCCATGTTCGCCGTCGTCTGGCCGGCGCTGAAGTTGAGGTTCGACGCTGTTGGTCGCGACGAGCCTGCGGGGTACACCGTCAAGTACGAATTGCTTGTGGGCGAAACAGCGGTCACGTTGATCGCAACCGCTCCGACACCCGAAGCGGGAACATTGCCGCGGCCGAGAACAGGCAGATTCGTCACCGCGTTCGCACCAAGCGGACCGACACCCGAGAACTGCCCGTCGATGGTGGGACCTCCCGCCCGCGTGTCCAGCAAACGCTCCGGCGAGAACCCGTCATACGCTGCGCCGCTACGGAACCAGCCGAGTACATCGACCAGCAGATGTGATTGGCCAGCGCTGTTGTAGATGCTGATCTGACCGTCGGCGCCGACCGGCACAATCGTCATGTTCGCAACCGTCTGCCCGGCCTTGAAGTTCAAGGTCGAAGCGGTCGGCTGCGACGCGGCGCGTGGATACACAGTGAGGTACGAGTTTGCTGTCGGCACCGATGCAGTCACGTTGATTGCAACCGCACCCACACCTGAAGTGGGTACGTCTCCGCGGCCGAGCACCGTCAGATGCAGCACCGACGTCGGACCGACTGGACCGCCCTCAGCAAACATCCCGTCGATCGTTGCTCCACCCGGACGAGTGTCGAGCAATCGTGCAGGCGAAAGTCCCGTGTACGTCAGCGGTGTCGCTGATGCCGGGCCAGCAGTCGCTGTGACAACGAGACCGGCCGCTAGCACAGCAGCTACGGCGATACGCGCGAGCGGACGGCTCGCGACACGTGACGATCGAAGGGCGGCCTTCATTGTGGGGTACTCCGTGAGCGGTTGGCGGATTTGCGGATTAGCGGACGATTGGCGGCGGAACGAATCCACCACATATATCGACCGTTAACGCGGCCACCTTGAGCGAGGTCCGGTCGTGCAAATACGGGGCCACGATCTGCACTCCGATCGGCAAACCCGCAACCGTCCGGCCCACCGGAACCACCGTGCTGGGCAAGTAGACGCTGCCGATCAGAGCCGGCCACCCCTCGATCTCGACGTAGGACCGGTCGACCCCGTCGACCATGATCCTGCGCGTGGCCCAGGTCTCGGATTGGTCGTGCACGAACGGCGCCAACACGGTCACGGGGCACAACAGCACATCGAAGTCGTAGAACCATTGCTCCCACACCCGACGCAACCTGGCTCGCTCGCGGTGCATCAACATCCACTGGCGATGACTCAGCGCACCGGGCAACTCGGTCGCGGAGTGAACGGTGGTTGCTTCGCCGACCAGCCGTGCACCCATTCGCCATGCGACGTTGAGGTCGAGTGGCGGCCGCGCACCGCGATCGACCCGCGCTCCCGCCGCCTCCATTTCGTCGACCGTGCTGTGCAAGAGCGTAGACATTTCGCGATCGATGGGCAGCGCGGGATCATCGATCCATGCGGCCACGCGTAGACCAGCAAGCGAGTTGATCTTGGGCTGCGACGGGATGGATAGTGGGCGCGCGAGTATCTCGACCAGCAGCGCAAGATCTTCCACACCGCGAGCAATCGGGCCGAAGACGTTGATGTCGCTTTCGACACCGCCGTCGCCGTCGCAACTTTTTGGTTCGTCGATGTAGCCGAACGTGGGGATGAGACCCCACGAGGGTTTGTGCCCGAACACGCCGCAGAACGCGGAAGGTACCCGCACCGAGCCGCCGATGTCGGTGCCCAATTCGAAGCTGGTCATGCCGCATGCCACGGCGGCCGCGGCGCCGCCCGACGAACCACCCGGTGTTCGTGTGAGATCCCACGGGTTGTTGGTGGTGCCGAACATCTCGTTGAACGACTGAAAGTCGCCGCTCCACTCGGGAAGGTTGGTCTTGCCGAACACGATCGCGCCAGCGGCCCTCAGCGACGCCACTGCCGGCGCGTCGGTGGTGGGAACGTTGTCGCGTAACTCCGTTGCGCCGCCCGTCGAGCGGATGCCCGCGGTTGCGATCGCGTCCTTGATCGTGATGGGTAGACCATGCAGTGGCCCCCACGACTCGCCCCGCAACGTCGCGTCATCTGCCGCGCGAGCGCGGCGCCGCGCCGGATCTACTGCCAGCGTGCAGATGGCGTTTACTTCGCCATCGACTTTCTCGATGCGAGCGATGAACAGGTCGAGCAACTCTTCGCTGCCGAGAGAGCGGCGGGCGATTGCCGCCGCCTGCTCGGTGGCAGTCCACAGCGTCGGGTCGCTTTCGGGCACCTCGTAAACGTTAGTTTGTGTACATGGCAATGCATTGGAACGACAGCCGCATGGAGATCCATCGCCTAGTCGTAGGTCCGGTCGCGAACAACGTGTTTGTGGTGCGTTGTACCGAGACCGGCGACGCTGTCTTGATCGACGCCGCCAACGAGCACGAGCAGCTACTGGAACTCGCCCAGCGACTTGGTGTGCGCCGAATCCTCGAGACTCACGGTCACTGGGATCACATCCAGGCGATCCCGGCAATGCGCGAAGCCGGTTACGAGGTCGGCGTCACCAGCAAGGACGCACCGATGCTGAAAGACGTTGGCTACGACGTGTTCATCGACGATGCCGAGATCATCGAAGTGGGCCGATTGCGCCTGCGCGCGATTCACAATCCGGGGCACACGCCCGGCTCGGTCAGCTTCCAAGTGGAGGGCGCGCCGATTCTGTTCTCGGGCGACACCCTGTTTCCGGGCGGGCCAGGTGCAACGAAGTACGACGGCGGCGACTTCGCCACCATCATCGACTCAATCGACAACAAGCTGTTCACGCTGCCAGCGGAGACAATCGTGATGCCGGGTCATGGCGACGACACGACCATCGGGGCCGAGCGACCGCACCTTCACGAATGGGTAACTCGTGGCTGGTGACCTACGCGGCGCCGGAGAATCGCACAGCGCGCGCTACCTCCAATCGAACTTTCGCCGACGTGCGTTTGTCGTTTTCGAAGGCGGCCTGGGCAACCAGCTCTTTGAGTTCGCGGCCGCCGCGTCCGCAGTCGGCGTGAGGGGAGTCCGCCTCATCGACGCCAGGCCGACACCGTATGCAACTCTGGAAACTGCGGTTCCTGGTCTCGTGCGTCGGGTCGGGGCGGTTGACCAATGGCGCTTGGGAACAAAGTTCGCTGGAGCTTCGGGCTGGCGTGGATTCATGCACCGCGCGCTCAAATCTGTTCGATCACGCGTTGCGAGGCGCACTCTGAGGCCGGACGGCGATTTGGATCACGCGTTCGATCCGCGACCTGCCGGCCTGGCGAGACCGATGGTCTTCGATGGGTACTTTCAGCACCCGGACTGGTTCGAGCCAGCTAGGGCACAGATTGTTGATCGATTGCTAGACGTTGCGCCTCCAACCCTCCGCCGTGGGCTGAGTCGGGACGAGGAAGTAGTCGTTGTTGTGCGCGGCGGCGACTATGTCGACCTCGGTTGGCAGTTGCCAATCGACTACTACGAGCGCGCTATCCGGGAATTTGGGCGTTCATGTAATTTTCGAATAGTCACTGATGACCAGTCGCGTGGTGACGAGGTTTCCGCTGCCCTGGTCCGCGGTGGCTGGACCCGATCGAATTCGGAGTCAAACACGACTGCGACCGACGACTTCTGGGCGATCGTGGGCACGCGCAGAGTCGTGATGGCGAACTCCACTTTTTGCTGGTGGGCGGCAACAGTCGGTGATCAGTTGTTTGGACCTACATCTCCAGATCGACTCGTCGTTTTCCCGGAGCACTGGATACTGGGTCACGGATGGGTACTTGCGCAGCCGATGTGGCGAGCAGTAGCGAGCGGAACGTCGTTTGTCGGCAAGTAGCACGACGAGCCTGGTAGCCGCGTCAGACCCGGCGCATCCAGAAGGCACCGCCAGCGTTGGTCGCCATCATCGGATACTCACTCATCAGAGTCGGGTCGAGTGCAGCGAGCAGGTTTGGCCACAACACGATCTCGAACTGCGAGTTGTATTGCAAGAACGCGCGCAGCAGGTATTGCTCGGTCCAGCCGCGTTGCTCGCGCACCCAATCCAGTGGATATTCGAAGCGCAGGAAGATGTCGTGCAAGTGCACGAGGACACCCGGCCGAACTGCTGGCAGAATCTCGAAGAAGACCCGATTGACATCGCTTCCCGCCTTCGAGACGTGCGTCGAGTCGATGAATAGTACGTCGTTGACGTCGAGCTGGCGGATGAGATCGAGATCGACATCCTGACTTCCGACCGGGAGAATGGTGACCGTTGCTCGGTCACTGTCGCGCACAAGTGATTCCATGAGCTGCGGGTAGGGATCCACGAAGGTGAGATCGAGGTCGAAGTCCAAGAACCGATCGCGTGCATCAAGCGCGACGGCCGACGAGTAGCCACAGCCGAGCTCGATCAAGCGAGCAGGGCGGAACTGATGCAGCATCGCTGTCAGGAACCGCGCATCGCTGTCGCCGTATGCCGGGTTCAGCGACCAGAAACGATGCCCTTGCTCGCGAGCGTCTGCCTCTGTTGTGCAAAACGAGATCGAGCGAGCGAACTCGCTCATCTCCGTGAGCAATTTGCGCTGTTCGTCGATCCGTAGGTTTATGGCGGGAACGACGGTTGCGTCGCCGCCATAGATGCGGTCGGTGTTGGCCGCGAAGTCGTCAAGATTGACGAACGGCGAGTAGTAGTGCCCAATCGGCACCCAGGTCTGGCGCTTGTGCACTTCGGCGGTCAGCTCGGTGATCCGTCGCTCGTACTGTCGTAACAATGGGAGGCGTTTCGCGAAAGCACGCAGGCGACGTAGGCGGACACTCATTGGGCGACGAGCCTAACGGGGCCACCGATGGCGGCTATCTACCGGCGTACAATCGACGGCATGTCGGGGATGGTTCCTGCCCTGCTGCCGACGTGCCGGGTGACCGAGTTGATTCGGGCCGATGGACGTCCGCAGCCCGCGTTTCGCGAGCAGTTGCGCAGGATTCCATCGTGGCGGAACGCCGGTTCGGTGCTGTTTCTCTACGTGCAAACCGGTGCGATTTTGTGGGCCACCGTCGCGTTTGCTCCGTGGGTGTGGCCGCTGACGTTCGTGCTGCTGGGGCGGACCTTTGCCCAATACCTCTCGCTGATGCACGAGGCCGCCCATCGATTGCTGTTCCGCAACAAGCGAGCCAACGATTTTGTCGGCCGATGGCTGCTGGGCTACCCATCGCTCACCAACACCGATGGCTATCGACGCGTGCATGCGGCTCATCATCGCCAGGAGTTCGGTCCGGATGAACCCGACATCGCGCTCTACGCGGGTTACCCGATCGCGCGCGACAGCTTCCGCCGCAAGATGATGCGCGACGCAACTGGCCGGACCGGTATGCGGCTGCTGCGCGATCTGCTCGCAACCGCGCGCAGCACGGACCAACGGACGCGGCGCACGTTCTGGAAGATCATGTTCACGCAAGCGCTGTTGCTCGCGGGCGCGATCATCAGCGGCTATTGGTGGCTGTATCCGTTCTTCTGGCTTGCCCCTTACCTGACGGCGTGGCGACTGATCAATCGGCTGCGCTCCATTGCCGAACACGGTGGCATGCAGTTGTCGTCGGACCGACGCGAGACAACACACGCCGTCCGGCAACTGCCAATGGCCCGCTTCATGCTCGTGCCATATCGAATCGGGCTACACCTCCCCCACCACGTCGATTCCGGCGTGCCGTTCCGCAACCTCACCAAATTCAACGAGGCGCTGCGCGAGGCTGGCTACCTGGACCAATCCTTCGAATACCGGTCGTACCCCGCGCTATGGCAAGCGTTGCGCACCCGATGACTCGATCGATGCACAACTGGGACGACGAGACCGACCTGTTCTCGCACAGCGTGATCGGTTATGCGATCGAGCGTTTGCGGACACCGAAGGACAAGCGATGGGGCGCCCATCCCGCGGAGGAATTGCAACACGCCATCGAGCATGCCATCACGCAGGACGGTTCCGGTGGGCTGGAGGCGTTGCGATTGTTCCGCGACGTGCTGATGCCAGCGTGTCGCCCGATGGACGACCCGATGAACCTCGCGTACGTGCCGACCGCGCCATCGATCGCTTCCACGATGTTCGACCTAGTCGTCAGCGCATCATCGATCTTTGGCGGCAACTGGGAAGCAGGCGCTGGCGCGATCGCCGCCGAGAACCAAGCGTTACGTTGGCTCGCCGATCTGGCCGGGTTCCCACCGGGCGCCGGCGGTGTGTTCGTGTCGGGTGGTTCCGCCGCGAATCTCAGCGCGTTGGTCACCGCGCGCGAGGTATACCGACAACAACACGGCGACGAAGGACACACCAACGCAGGACGACTGACGATTGCCGCAACGGACGAAGTGCACGCATCGGTGCGTGCAGCGGCGAAGGTAATGGACGTCAGTGTGCTGCCCATTCCCACTGACGAACGTGGGCGATTAACCGCTGCCGCGCTGCGCACGGCACTCGCCAGCGACGCCGCGAAAACGAGTCGAATATTCGCAGTCGTTGCGACGGGTGGCACGACCAACGCCGGCGCGATCGACGAGCTCAATGGCATCGCCGATGTGTGCGAGGAACACGGGCTGTGGATGCACGTTGATGGGGCGTACGGACTGGCAGCGTTATGCAGCACCGTCGCCCGCGACCGCTTTCGCGGCATCGAACGCGCCGACAGCTTCGGTGTCGATCCGCATAAGTGGCTGTTCGCACCCTACGACTGCGCCGCCCTCGTGTACCGCGACCCGACCCCGGCAGCCAGCACGCACGCACAGCACGGCGCGTATCTCGACGCGGTCAATCGTGGCGAGTGGAACCCCAGCGACTACGCCTATCACCTGTCGCGTCGCGCACGCGGGCTGCCGCTGTGGTTCGGGCTTGTCACCTACGGCACGCGGGCATACACGGAAGCCGTCGACAAGGCCATCACCACCGCTCGCGAGTTCGCCGACGCAGTCGCTGCTCATCGCGGGTTCAACTTGTTGTTGCAACCGGAGCTTTCCATCGTGCTGTTCACCGCCAACGGCTGGACCCGTGAGCAATATCTGGAGTGGAGCCAGCGCCGCGCACGCGATGGCAGTTGGCTGGTCGTCCCCACCACGTGGCGCGGCGAGGCGTGCCTGCGAGTGTGCCTGGTGCATCCGGCGACAACCCTGGAATCGCTCACTGGGCTGCTCGACGACTTGACGACCTACCAACGCCCGTAAACATCCCGGTCAGCGGGGTTTCCACTACGGCGGTAGGGGAAATAGACTGCCCCCGTGAGCGAGCTATTTCGGATCGACAATCTGCACGCTCGACCGGTCACCGACGATGCGCCGGCCGCCGACATCCTGCGCGGTATCTCGCTGACGGTAAACACCGGCGAGGTCCACGCCATCATGGGCCCGAACGGTTCTGGCAAGAGCACCCTCGCCAGCACGCTGTTGGCCAGCCCGGAATACGAAGTCACCGACGGTCGCATCTACTTTCAGGGCGACGACGTCACCGAGTGGCCCACCGACGTGCGAGCGAAGGCGGGCATGTTCCTGGCGTTCCAGTACCCGCAAGAGATTCCGGGCGTCTCCGTCATTCAATTTCTGCGCCAGGCGCTGTCGGCACGCAAGGGAATCGACCTCAGCGTGCTCGAACTGCGGTTGGCGACGATGGATTGGATGAAGCGCCTTGGTATGGACAGTTCGTTCGTCGATCGCTACCTCAACGAAGGCTTCAGCGGCGGCGAGAAGAAGCGCAACGAAGTGATGCAGATGGCAATCCTCGAGCCGGAGATCGCGATTCTCGACGAAACCGACTCGGGCCTCGACATCGACGCATTGCGCACGGTCGCCAAAGGCATCCGGGAAATCCGCGTCGAACGGCCGCAGATGGGTGTCGTGCTGATCACTCACTACCAGCGCCTGCTCGACGAGGTGCAACCCGACCACGTGCACATCCTCGTTGATGGGCGCATCGTCGCCAGCGGAGGCATGGAACTAGCCCGGCAGCTGGAGGCTTCGGGATACGAGGCGTTCAGATGAGGGCGTTCCGATGAACACCCTCGACGCCGCCACGATAAAGAAGCAGTTTCCCTTGCTGCTGCGCGAGGTCAACGGACTACCGCTCGTCTATTTGGACTCCGCCAACACCTCGCAGAAGCCACAGTCGGTGATCGACTCGATGACGACGTTCATGGAACAGTCGTATGCGCCGATCAATCGCAGCGCGTACTACCTCGCCGCCGAGGCCACCGACGCCTTCGAGGGCGCTCGCGAGAAGGTCCAGCGGTTCATCAACGCACGCCGTACGCACGAAGTCATCTTCACCAAGAACGCGACCGAGGCGCTCAACCTGGTCGCGTACTCGTGGGGCCGAGCAAACCTCACAACCGGCGATGTCGTCGTGCTGACGCACATGGAACACCACGCCAACATCGTGCCGTGGCTGATGCTGCAACAAGAACGAGGCATCGTGCTGCGTTGGGTGCCGCTCACCGCCGATGGCCAACTCGACCTGACGAATCTGCCCGAGTTACTCGCCGGCGCCAAGGTGTTCGGTTTCACCGCGATGAGCAACGTGATGGGAACGATCACTCCCGTGCAGCAACTGTGCGCCGCGGCGCACGCGGCTGGTGCGCTCGCGATCGTCGATGCATGCCAGTACGTGCCGCACAACCTCACAGATGTGCAGGCGTGGGGCGCCGACTTCATTGCCTTCAGCAGCCACAAGATGTGCGGGCCATCCGGTATCGGCGTCCTGTGGGGCCGCGAAGAGTTGCTGGAAGCAATGCCCCCGTTCCTGGGTGGCGGCAACATGATCCTCGACGTGCGCCTAGACGGGTTTACCTGCGCCGAGCTACCGGCAAAGTTCGAGGCTGGCACGCCACCGATCACCGAAGCCGTCGGCCTTGGCGCGGCAGTCGACTTCTTGAACGAACTGGGTATGGACAACGTACGTCAGCACGAGATCGAGGTCGCCAGCTACGCAATTCGCACCCTGCGCGAACGATTCGGCGACGACATCACGCTGCATGGTCCGACCAACGTCGAGGTACGCGGTGCAACGTTCAGCCTCGAGTTCCGCGGCATCCACCCACACGACCTCAGCCAGGTTCTCGATCAGCGCAACGTGTGCGTGCGCGCCGGTCATCACTGCGCGAAGCCACTTATGCGCGAACTGGGCGTCAACGCAACCGCACGCGCAAGTTTCTATCTATACAACGACACTTCGGATGTCGACACGCTGGCCGACGCGCTCGACAGCGCCAGCGATATCTTCGGTTCATAGGAGGTTCGTCATGCCCGGACTGGAAGACCTTTACCGCGAGATCATCCTCGATCACCATCGCACGCCGCGCAACCGCGGCGAGCTGCCGCCGCCTGCCGCGCATGCTGTCGGGCACAATCCGTTGTGCGGCGACGAAATCGACGTGTACGTGCAGGTGGCCGACGATGTCATCACCGACGTGAAGGTCGGTGGCCAGGGCTGCAGTATTTCGCAGAGTTCGGCGAGCATGATGAGCCAGGCGATCAAGGGCAAGCCCTTACCCGAGGTATTGGCGCTAGTGCGCCGCTTTAAGGGGATGATGAGCATTCCCGACGAGGACGGCAACCCGGTCGAACCAGATCCGAATGTGAAGCTCGGCGATCTGGAGGCACTGCAAGGTGTCGTCAAGTATCCGGTACGCATCAAGTGCGCCACGCTGTCATGGAACACGCTGCTCGAAGCGCTCGAACAGGTATGACCAACACCACGGCAACACCACGCAAGATCATCATCGACACCGATCCAGGCATCGACGACGCAATGGCCATCATCTACGCGCTGGCCTCACCAGAACTCGACGTTCTCGGGCTCACGACGGTGTTCGGCAACGCACACGTCGAGACCTGCACTACGAATGCCTTCCACATTCTCGATGTTGCTGGGCGCAGCGACATACCGGTGGCGCAGGGCGCCGGGCGGCCGCTGGCAATGGACTTTCGCGGACCGGCGACATTCGTACACGGCGAAAACGGAATGGCCGACATCGCCATCGCTGCGCCCACACGGGCACTACACCCCTTGGACGCTGCCCACTTCATCGTCGAGCAGGTGCTCGCCGCGCCGGGCGAGATCACGCTGCTACCCATCGGCCCGCTCACCAACATCGCACTCGCGATGCAACTGTGCCCAGAGCTGCCGCAACATCTCGCCGGGATGGTGATCATGGGTGGCAATGCGTTCTGTCTGGGCAACGCGTCGCCAGCTGCGGAAGCCAACATCATCAACGATCCGGAAGCTGCAGACATTGTGTTCGGCGCCGATTGCCCGATCGTGATGTGCGGGCTCGATGTAACGGAACGCACCATCATGACGACTCAGCACATCGCAGATCTCGCGCACATCGACAATCCACGCGCGCGTCTCGCTGCGCTGATCCTGCCGCACTATCGCGACTTCCATGTAGCTCGAGGAAAGAACGACGGCATTCACGTGCACGACAGCACTTGCATCTCGTACATGCTCGCCCCGCAGCATTACGGCACCGCGCAACACCCGATTCGCGTCGACATTGGCCAAGGTGTCGGCCGCGGTAAGACATGGCCCTCGCTTCGCCACCTGATGCCTGGCGGGCCGTGGACGGACCGTCGCCCTGTGACGATTCTCACGGAGGTCGACAGCCCCGCGGTAGTGGCCCTCGAGCTGGCCCGCCTTACAGTCGACTGACGTATGCACGAGTTCTTCGACGCCATCACGCCTCATCCGGAAGGTATCGACCCGCTGACCGACTTGGTGCACGAACGGGCTTACGTAGTGCGCGCCTACAAGAAAGACGACTCGACGTTGTGGTTGCGTGGCGCAATCCGCGACCAGAAGCCGCCGGGCTTGTACATCGCCGACGATCCCGAGCCGCTGACCGTGCACCATATGATCCTCGATCTACAGATCGCTGTCCCCTCGCTCGAGATCACCGGGGCAAATGTGGCGATGGAGACGCATCCGCACAGTCAGTGCCCACAAATCGAAGACCACTACCACAAGCTCATTGGCCTCTCCATTGCACGCGGTTTCACACACAAGGTGCGCGAGCTATTCGGTGGCCCGCGCGGTTGCACGCACACGACGGCGCTGCTGCAGGCGATGGCACCGGTCGCGGTGCAATCGATGTGGTCGTACCGGATGGCATCCGCCCGCGAGAACGGCGGCGATGGGTTTCCCAACACCGAAGCTCGCTCGCGGGCAATGTCGACCAACCTCAATACCTGCCACATCTGGGACGAGGATGGCGAACAGGTCGCTGCGATTCGCCGCGGTGAACAGATGGAAATCCCCGTCTGGATCAACAAGCGCTACGCCGAACTCGGTCGCGATCCGACCGACTGGCAACCTGCGTCCTCATAAGCCCCCGGAGGTAGATCATGACGTCCAGAAGCAGTGATCGAGTGATGATCAGCGATCTACGTGTGACCGCCGTGGTTGGCGCGCTTGCGCACGAGCGCGAACTTTCCCAGCCGCTGCGCATCGACCTTTCGATCGGTGTCGATCTGCACGAGGCTGCAATCTCCGACGAACTCTCCGACACCGTTAACTACGGTCTCGTCGCCGAACAGGTCGCCGCGACAGTCAGCTCCAGCAAGCACGTCTTACTCGAGCGTGTGGCGGGCGAGGTTGCGGACCTTGTGCTCGGTTTCGACCGCGTCGACGATGTCGATGTCACGATTACAAAGCTGCGCCCGCCGATCCCACTAGCGGTGGAGAGCACAGCGGTACGTCTCTTTCGGACTCGCGCCGATGCAAACTTCGACCGGCCGCACCCTCACGTGGCGTACCTCGCGCTCGGATCCAACCTTGGCGATCGCATGGAGTTTCTTCGTGGCGCCGTGGCCGAACTGGGCTCGGTGACAGCGATGTCGCACGTTTACGAGACCGAACCCATCGGCGGACCAGACGCGCAGGGCCCGTATCTCAACATGGTCGTGCGGGTCGAAACCCCGCTCGATCCGTTCGCGCTGTTGCGCCGCTGCCGGCGCATCGAGCAGTCGGCGATGCGTCAGCGCATCGTGCGCTGGGGACCACGCACACTCGACGTCGACGTGCTGTTCTTCGACGATGTCCAAATCGCCTCCGAGAGGTTGACGATTCCGCATCCGAGGATCGGCGAGCGTCGGTTTGTACTCGTGCCGTTGGCCGAGATCGCGCCCGAGTTGTGTCCGCCTGGTTGGGATGCAGCGTTGCCCGCCGCGACAGTCACGCGTGTCGGTGAGTTGCCTGTTCAGCCAAGTCGGGATTCGAATTGACGGACCTTCGCCGGATAGTGCGCGCGCCCGAACTCGGGGTGGGCACGAACAACGATCTCCAACAACTCGTCGTGCTCCGCCGTCTCCTTCCACGGCAGCGCGATGTAGAGCGGCAGGTCAAAGCGGCGCAGACGATCGAGGTTGGAATAGACCTGCTTCTGGTAAATGAACCGCTCGGCCCACGGCCAGTTCGACGGCGCGAAGCCGGTGCCGGGGTCGAGGATGCACCGCTGCCGAAGGCCGTAACGATCGGCGATGAGCAGTCGATGCTCGAAGAAGTCGATCAGCGCCTCAACGGGATCGGTCTCGACGAACACCATCTCGCGCGGGTTCGGGCCACTGAGAAACGGCACGACGATCGGGACCCCGAAGTCCGCGGCCACCTGCCACATCGCATCGCTCTGCATGCCGTCGGCCGCATTCATCACCGTTGCGCCAAGTTCCAGCGCCCGACGCGCAACTTCTGGCCGCCACGTATCGACACTGAGCGGCACACCCAGCGCGGCGAGCGCCGGCACGATCGGTGCCAGTCGTTCCCATTCGTCTTGCCACGCGATAACCGTCGCTACGTCGGTGCTTCCCTGACCACCGAGGTCGAGACCATTGGCGCCGTCGGCGAGCAGCACACGAGCGCGGTCGGTCGCGGCCTGAGGGGTTGTCGCGATGGAATCGGAGTTCAGCGAGTCGGGGCTGGCGTTGATTACTCCGTAGATGAACATTGCGACCGACACTACCTAGGCCGCCGTCCGTGCGAGGGGCTGTCATGAGTGGCGTGCGCAGCATCGACGGCAGACGATGGTCCATCGACAAGCTCGTCGCGGCGAAGGGTACAAAGACGATCTCGGTCTGTATCCCCTGCCGAGATGAGGCGCCGACTATTGGCGCAGTCGTCGCCGCGATCCGAACCGGCCTGATGGAACGCACCTCATTGATCGACGAACTAGTGGTCATCGACGATCGCAGCACAGACGATTCGGCAGACGTTGCGTTGCACGCTGGCGCCACCGTTGTACCGATCGCGACGGTGCACGATCAGTTCGGAGAGGGCAACGGCAAAGGCAACGCGATGTGGGCCAGCTTGCTAGTGACGCGCGGCGACATCGTCGTGTGGATCGACGGCGATCTCACCAGCTTCGAACCCTCATGGGTTGCCCAGCTCGTCGGACCACTGATCGACGACGAAACCATCGCGATCGTCAAGGCGCACGCGCACCGACCCGAGCGAGTAGGCGGCGGTGGCGGACGGACAACCGAATTGGTGGCGCGACCGCTGATCTCGATGTTCTTTCCCGAGCTTGCCGAACTGGTGCAGCCGCTCGGCGGCGAGTACGCAGTGCGACGCAGCATCGTCGAGCAGTTGTCGATCGTGCAAGGGTGGGGCGTCGAAATGGCCATGCTGATCGACATCGCAACCCAGTTTGGTGTCGAGTCCATCGCGCAAGTAGGTGTCGGAGTTCGCGAGCACGGCCACCAGAGCTTGGAAGCGCTGTCGTTGCAAGCGGCGGAAGTGACGGCGACAATTCTTGGCCGTATTCCCAACGCCTCACTGCTTGATCGCATGAACCCGGCGCTCTGTCGGCTGGGCGAGCGGATTCCGCTGAACCTCGCCCAACGACCGCCGATCGCGTCGATCCGGACTAACGCATCGCCCGCGTAATAGTGAGCCCGAACGAGGTGACGACTCGGTCGGCGACGCGAAGTCGAAGGTGCGGATCGTGCGTATACGGCTGCTCGTCGATTTGCTGCTCTAACGGATGGCGCGTGCCGACGAAGTAGTTGCATTCCACGGTGTGGCCCGCTTTCCGCAATCGTCGAACGAGCCGTTTCAAGTCCTTGCGTCGATAGAAGCAGACGTAGTCGCCGTTAGCGACCGAGCCGTGCTGGTGCAGCGGCGCACTGCTGGAGCCACAATCCACCTCCGTGGTGTGCACAACCACGCCTCCGAGGCGAGCGTTCTCCAGCGAGGCCACGACAAAGTCGAAGCCAGCGTCGGGTGAGCCGAGGTGCTCGAAGCAGCACGACGACCAGACAATGTCGAACTCGCCGAGATCGGTCGGAATCGATCGCATATCGACCGGGCGAAACGTCACGAGCTCTGTGAACTGTTGGTCGTCGCAGAGTTCCGGTTGGCGCAATGAATCGACTGCCGTGGCATGCTGCCCGCTCAAACCCCACTCGCCGGCCTGGTCCGCGGCCTGGTCGGTCGCCAGCACCCTGACCCCTTGAGCTGCCAACGCGGCGACAAGCGGCTCGGTGCCCACCCCGAACCCAACGGCGCTGGCCCCCGCACGAAGCAGGCCGCGAGCTTCGAGCGCCTGAAGAATGAAACACCACTCCCACACCTTGCGGTGACGCGCATTGGTCTGCGCGAGAAGGGGCAGCCAGCGCAGATATTCCGCCTGCTCGACGTGGGCTCCGGTCGCGACCATTGAAACCTCGTCAGTGAAGTCGGCCGCACGCCGCGAACGCAGCCAATCGCGAACTGCGCTCGGCAACGCTGCGATCATCGCGCGGCAAGCTCGACGAGCAGGCCGCCGCTTGCTTCGACTAACTGCTGCGGCGCGATACCGAAGACGTCGGTCCATGTTCCTGCTGCGGCCCACACTTCCTCGTACTGCAGTAGATCCGGATCGATAAATACCTGGAGTTCCTTTGTGTGGCCGAACGGGGGCACGCCGCCGATCGGAAAGCCAGTTGCCTCGCGCACCGCATCAGCGTCGACACGCGCACACTTGGCGCCACCGGCAGCCGCGGCCAACTTCTTCTCGTCGAGTTTGTTTGCACCGCTGACGTAAGCCAGCACGACTTCGCCATCGACGGCGAAGATCAGGCTCTTCACGATTTGGCCAACCTCGACTCCGATAGCTGCGGCTGCGTCGGCGGCGGTCTTGGTGCCTTCGGGAAATCGGCGAGGCACGATCGCCAGGCCGAGTGCGGCGCCAGCTTCGACGACACGCTTGACGTTCGGGTGCAGCGGCTCGGTCATTTCTCAGCAGCCGCGCCGGAGAACGCTTCGTAACCGTCGCGCTCGACTTGATCGGCCAGTTCGGGTCCGCCCGATGCGACGATGCGGCCCTTGACGAGAATGTGCACACGATCCGGATGCAGCTCGGCAAACAGACGGCTGTAGTGCGTGATGGCGAGCACACCGAGGCGACCGTTCGGCCCGTCGGTGTTGCTGGCATCTTCGACTCGTTGCGCGCAGTCGCTGAGTGCGTCGAGGTCGAGACCAGAATCGAGCTCGTCGAGGATCGCGAACTTTGGTGCGAGCAACGCCAGCTGAACAGTTTCGTTGCGCTTCTTCTCGCCGCCGGAGAAGTCGACATTCAGCGAGCGATCGAGCAGCGCGACCGGGAAGTTGATGCGGTCTGCTTCGGCGGCCACCGCTGCAGTCAAGCCGTCGGTCGCGCGACCGCGCGCGTCGTAGGCGGCCGAGAGCATGTCGGTGAGGCTGACGCCCGGCACTTCGCTGGGATACTGCGCGACGAGGTGGACGCCCGCTTGTGCGCGCTGCCATGCGGGCAGGCCGAGCAGGTCGACGCCGTCAAGCAGTACTTGACCGCTGTGAACCTCGTAGCCGGGCTTACCCATGATGACGGCGCTGAGTGTGCTCTTGCCGGCGCCATTGGGGCCCATGATCGCGTGAACCTCACCCGACTGAATCGTCAGATCGATGCCGTTGAGAATCTGCTTGCCAGCAACTGAAGCGACGACACCCTTGATCTCGAGTGTGCTCATGCTGGCTCACCCAGAACTTCCTTGCCGACCTCAACGTTGCCATCGACCACGCGAACAACGAACACGGGGACGGGCTGTGTTGCGGGCAAGGTGATCGCTTCGCCGGTGACGAGGTCGAATCGGCTGCCGTGCTTCCAACATTCGAGCGATTTCTCGTCAGCCCATACTTCACCCTCGCTCAGCGAAAGATCGGCATGGCTACACCTATCGCCGATGGCGTAGAGATCGTCGCCCAGGCGAACGACTGCGACCGGCACACCGTCGACGACGAAACGGGTGGAAGTGTTCGTCTTTAACTCGTCGAACTTACAGACGATCGTGCTCATGTGAGACCTCCTACAAGTTTGCGCTCGACGCGCCGGCGCAGATCGCCACGCATGTCGCCGACCGGCAGCATTCCGAGGACATCATCGAAGAAACCGAGCACGACAAGTCGTTGGGCAACATCGGGCGGGATGCCACGGCTCTCGAGATAGAAGCGCTGGTCTTCGTCGATCGGACCGACGGAACTGGCGTGACTGCACTTGACGTCGTTGGTCTTGATGTCGAGGTTCGGCACGCTCTCGGCCCACGCGCCGGCGCTGAGTGTCAGGTTGCGGTTGGTCTGGAACGCAACCGAACCCTTCGCCTCTTCGCGAATGCGGATGAGGCCGGTGTACACGCTCTTCGCGGTGTCTTGCACCGCGCCCTTGAACAACAGGTCGCTGTTCGTGCGTGGTGCGATGTGATCTTGCAGCGTGCGGAAGTCGTGCATCTGTGTGCCGTCGGCGTAGTACAGCGCGATCTGCTTGGTGGTCGCTCCTTGGCCAACAACGCGGGCATCAGTGCGCACTCGGGCGTAGTCGCCGCCGAGCGCGACGGTCGAGAGAAGCGTGGTGCTGTCGCGCTCGCCCGTCGCTTGCTGATGCGCGAGCTGCCACACCCGCGACCCGAGCAGGTTGACGCCCAGGTACGAGACGCGTGCGGCTTGTGCGGCGTGCACGACCAGCCGTGGTACCACAAGCGCAAACGTGTCGTCGCTGCTTTCGAAGCGCTCGACGACCGTGAACTGACTGTCGGCGCCGCCGTTGATGAGTAGGCGCGGATAGAACGCCACACCGTCGCCTGCGATGTGGTGAGTGACGATGATTGGATCGAGCAGCACCTCGCCAGCGGGCACGCTGATCGAAACAGTGCGGTTGAAGGCGGCGTTCAGTTCGTCGAAGACGTCGTGCGGCGTCATGCTGGCGGTCAGTTCGTTGATGAGAGCCGGGTCGGCAGCAGCGAGCGATTCGGCACCGGTGACGGTGGATCGCACAGCCGCGGGCGTAAAGGCCGCTAGCTCGAGTTCGCCGATACGGCTGTAACGCCATACCTCCTGCTCGGCGGACGGTAACGCCATTGTGGTCGCACGCTCGGCGGCCGCCATGCGCTGCTTGCGATCGGGCGCATCGGCCTCGATGGCCTCGTAGCGCAACGCTGCCGTGGAAGTTGACGCTGGCACGAAGTGAATTCTACTACGCGCGTAGTACTAATCACCCGGGCGCTTGGCGCCCCTTTTGGGAACTAACGCTTGCGCTTCTTGGAACGCTTGCGGCCACCTGCCGGGTGGTTATCGCGCCTTGCCTTCTCGAGGCGCACCTCCTCCACAACCTGCGCGCCTACCGAGTTCAGAAATTCCTCGGCTTCATCGAGCAGGGCCGCAGCGGAACCATCGTCGAGGCCGGGCGGTTCCTCCGGTGCTGTGGAAGCCACCATCGAGCCATACGTCCAGCCGGCGTCCATCCGGTTTTCGAATTTCGCGCACTCCGCCGGGCAGCGCCACGGCGCGTCGGGAGCGAGGTCGAGATCGCACTTACGGACCGTCTCGCCGTTCGGATAGGTGCGGCTTTCGAAGTGCTTGCACTCTTGGCGCATCGGCATCGCGCCATTCTGTCAGGTGTCGGGTGTCAGGGCTTGATCGCCCTCCAATGGCCAGCACCGAGTTCCCGCGTGTCGAAGACGTGGCAGAGCGCCTTCCAGACCTCCACCTCGTGGTCCAGGAATTCTCTGCCGACGCGGGCTTCAATCGCGGGGCGAAGACGACCGTCTAGATCCTCCAACTCGACCTGCGAGCGCGCGGCCAACCACGCGGTGCGATCGAGATATGAGACCTGCTCAAAGCCCGCGCCCCGAAGTGCGCTGAAGTAGACGTCGGGTGAGGCCAGCCCGAAGCCGAGACCCTCCAATTCCTGGTAGTGCAGCAATTCCGGCGACGGTGGGGCATCGCTTCCACTCATCCAGTCACTGGCTGCGAAGACGCCGGCCGGCGCCAACACGCGGAAGAGTTCGCGAGCGAGCCCGTGCTTGTCGCCGATGTGAACGATCGAGTCCTTGCTGAACACAAGGTCGAAGCACCCGTCTGGAAATGGCAGCGGGCCTGGATCAATTTGTAGGAACGACGTTCGGTCGGCGAGCCCCGCGGCGTACGCGTTCTCGATCGCCTTCACGACGACACCGGCTTCGATGTCGACCCCGATCAACTCTTCGGGCTCGAACTGGGACGCGATGAAGAGCGCACAACCGCCGGTGCCGCAGCCCAGGTCGAGTACGCGCTTGCCGCGCAGGTCGAGCCCGTCGAGCACCAGCGCCGTCTCGTGATCGCCACCGGGCGACAGGTAGCCGTCGCCCCACAGCACTTCCAGCAGTGCAACCAGCCGGTCGTCGTAATCCTGCGTCTGTTCCACAGGCGCGATTCTTACAGGAGCCGAGCCGTGGGAGCGGTGTAGCACGGCGTGCTACAGTGGCCGTATGACGCAGGCAATCACGCAACGGGAGCTCCGCAACGACAGTGGCGACATCATGCGTCGCCTCGATCGAGGTGAGACCTTCATCGTCACCCGCAACGGCACGCCGGTAGGCGAGTTGACGCCGATGCGCGGTCATCGCTTCGTGTCTGCAAACGCGGTGACCGCGATGTTCCGCAACGCCCCGGCGATCGACGGCGACCGATTCCGTGCTGATCTCGACGAGATCGCATCGCAGGACAGCTCCCCACATGCCTGACCGACGCCCACGCGGTCTACTCGACACGTCAGTCATTATCGACCTCGAACACGTGAACGTGGAGCAACTCCCCGTTGAAGCCGCCATCAGCGCCATCACGATGGCCGAGCTTGCTGCTGGTCCCCACGCGACGCAGGACTCAAACGAGCGAGCGCGACGACAGGACAGGTTGCAGCGCGCAGAGGCAGTGTTCGATCCGCTGCCCTTCGATGCTGACGCGTCACGCGCCTACGGGCGCATCTACGCAGCTGTCGCCGACGCAGGGCGTAAGGCCCGGGGTGCCCGAGCCGTCGATCTGCTCATCGCCGCGACGGCCTGCGCCGCGGACCTGCCGATCTACACCCGCAATCCAGACGACTTCGATGGCCTCCACGACCTCGTCGACGTCATCGTGATCTGACCGCGTGGACTTGGATGCCCAGCAGTCTGACTAACCGACGCTGCCTTCCATTTGCAGTTCGATCAGTCGGCTCCACTCGACCGCGTATTCCATCGGCAGTGTGCGCGTAATTGGCTCGATGAAACCGTTGACGACCATGCCCATTGCCTGCTCTTGCGAGAGGCCGCGCGACATCAGGTAGAACAACTGCTCGTCGGCGATCTTGGAGACGGTTGCTTCGTGACCGATCTCCGCGTCGCGCTCGCCCACTTCCATGTACGGGAACGTGCGGCTCTCGCTGTCTTCATCAAGGATCAGCGCGTCGCACTGCACGTGGCTCTTGCAGCCGTATGCGCCTTCGTCGACGCGAACGAGACCGCGATAGGTCGTGATACCGCCGTCCTTGGAGATCGACTTCGAGACGATCTTGGAGGTTGTCTCCGGCGCCGCGTGCACCATCTTGGCGCCAGCGTCTTGATGCTGACCGGCACCCGCATACGCCACCGACAACACTTCGCCTGTCGCCTTCGGACCCACCAAGTACACGCTCGGGTACTTCATAGTCAGCTTGGAGTTGTGCACGACGAATCCCTGTGAGACGAAGTTGCCTGTCCCCTCAACTTCGATGTCCCACGTGGGCACTTCGCCGGTGTGCTCGCCGACGGTCACCTTACGGACATCGAGCGCGTCGGGGCAGACGATCGATGAGCGACCGATCGTGCGGTGGTGAACCAGCGTCGACACGGACTGTGCGGCAACAGCTGCCTGAAGTACAGGCGATAGCCGAGCGACGACTCGCGGATCGGCAGCGAATTCAACACGATGTGCGCCGCGCGACTGCGACGCGTAGCCCAAGATCTGGCGAGGCCCACCCGCCTCCGAGTGGAGGCGCCCGAGAAGTCCGAGTGTGTCGAGCAGCGAAGCGACGTCGTGTGCCAATTCGAGATTCGCTGATTTGAACGAGAGGCCTCGCGCGCCGCGAGAGGCGCAGCCATCGCTGTCGAGCAGACCGGCCAGGAACTGCAGCCGCTGCGACTCGGGTGTGTCGTACACCCACCTTGGGATGCGCTTGTTCATGACGCCCGTGACCAAGCCGTTGCGTTCGAAAACCTCGACGAGCTCGACCGAGTTCCACCGACTGCTCACGCCATCGGCACGAACGTCGGGGGTGGTTTCGGGCAACAATTCCGCCATCACCGACACGAGGCGCGAGTAAGCACGATCGTTCAACGGGACGGAGAACGTTGTCCTTCCGGCCTCAAGCGAGCCATCGCCCAGGAACAAGCCGAACAGCCACATCAGGTTGTCGTTGGTGAAGTCGGGGAGCATCAGTCGTGCGACGCGTGCACGCTTCGCAATCAGTTCGTCCGCATACTGATTGGCCGTGACGAAGTTCGAGGAATCGTCAGGGCGTTCGAGCTTCCACGGATTGCCGTAGTCGATGCTTGTTCGAGGGACCAGCGCTGATGTCAGCTGGTCGGCACGAACGTAGGAGAGTTCGTAGCGGCCCGACTTCTTTGCCTTCGACGGGTCGTGTGTGAAGGAGAGGAACGGGTGATTGTCGGTAACGCTGAGCGACCGGGCACCGACTTTGACCTCGCGTACCGGCTGCACACCCGAGAAGCGCTTCGCCGTGACCTGGCGGAACACGAGTTGACCCGATGCGTGATCGAACGAGAGGACTTCCTCGCCAGGAACCACCTGCTCGATCGGCTTGACACCACTGGGCGTCGTGACAGTCGAACCCTCGGCGAGGCAGCCTATGTTGCCGTCGATCCATTCCATGTGGCCCTCGGCCTCGACGCGTGCTCGCTTGGTGACGAGGTTGTAGACGTTTGGCGACCAGTTTTGAATCGTCGTGTACGTGACGCGGGCTGATGGCTTGACGATGATCTCGACGACCGCTGAGTGCAGCGAGTTCTTCGTGTACACCGGAGCGGAGCAGCCTTCGATGTAATGAACCTGACTGCCTTCTTCGGCGATGATCAGCGTGCGCTCAAACTGGCCAGCGCTCTCGCTGTTGATGCGGAAGTACGCCTGCAACGGCATCTCGCAGTTGACGCCCGCCGGGATGTAGACGAACGATCCACCGGACCACGTCGCGGTGTTCAGCGCGGAGAACTTGTTGTCGCCAGGAGTGATGATCGTGCCGAAGTATTGCTTCACCAGATCGGGGTACTCGCGCAGCGCGGTGTCCATGTCGCAGAAGAGAATCCCCTGCTTCTCTAGATCATCGCGGTTGCGGTGAAATACCACTTCGGAGTTGTGAACAATGAAGCCCTCAGCAACAAAGTTGTGATTGCCTTCGACCTCGATGTCGTATGTGGCCTCAACGCCTACCGATTCGATCGACTCGACACGAACAAAACCAAGCATCTCGCTGGTGTGAGTCTTGAACGGCGTTCCCTTGGCGGTGCGATTCGTGTGTGCGTACTGACGTGCGCCGAGACGCGCAGCCTTCTTGGGGGACCGCAGCGGCAGATGATCGAAACGGCCCGATAGGTGCAGCCGATATCCAACGATGAGGCGTTCGGGGTCGTGCGGGTGCTTATTTGTAAATCTCGACACCGCACTGACACCGATTCCACTCAATTGAGAAAGCTCACGTAAATCTTCGAGCAGCCCCTCGTTGCCACTGGTAATCACGGGATTCTTCGCCGAACGGTGAGCTCGTACGGTGCCGTCGGCGTCAATGAAGCCCGCGAGAAACGCCAGACGCTGGGCGAGCGGTAGACCGAACACCCAAGCGGGTACTCGCTTTGTGAGCGAACGACCGGCGATGCCATTGCTGTCGAGGAACTCAGCAAGGCGGGCTGTTCCTTTGGCAGTGAGACGCATCCGATCGGTGGCAAGCGCAAATTCGAGGCCGAACTCAACGCTCGCGACTTTGATGATCTGCTCGATCAATCCGACGTCGGCGTTGTCGACTGCAATCTGCACCGTCGTATAGCCGTCGCTGTGCTTCAGATATCCGTCACCGAGCCACAGACCAAGGAACCAGAGCAGATCGGAATTCGTGAATCCCAGACCAGTGTGTACATGACGCTGCGACATCGGGTACACGCGACCAAAGTCAGGCAGGTCGGTCGGTACAGCGACGAGGTCGCCCACCGAGAGTTCGTCAGCAGGGACCCAAGTTGGTGCGTATCGCGCCTTGCGAGTTCCGTCGCGACGAACATCGCGCAATACGAGGAACGGGTGATTGCCGGATGCGCCGATCGTGCGGCTGCCAGCGCGGATCTCAAAGATCTCTTTCTCGCCTGACGGACCGCCGCCAAGTACCCGGGCGACTTCGATCTGCTTGGTCGCCTCGTTCAGCGCGAACACTTCGTCGCCAGCGCCGATCTCCTTGATCAGGCGCATGCCACGTGTCGTCCAGACCTTCGTCGACCCGCGCAGGCATTCATATTGTGCGGTCACGCCGGCGAGGTATTTGCGCTCGGCTTCGGGGATGCCGAGCTTCTCGTACGTCGCCTTCATCTGCTCGGGCAGGTCGTCCCATTCGCTGACCTGCTCGGTGGCCGGACGCAGGTAGTAATAGATGTCTTGGAAATCGATGTCGGGCATGTTGACCGCGAACCATTCGGCCATCGGCTTTTTGTCGAAGGTGCGCAGGCTGCGACGCCGCATCTCGGCCATCCACCGCGGCTCGCCCTTCCACCAGCTGATTTGGTCGATGACGCCCTCGTTGAGCCCCTTCTCGGGCTTAAACGCGTACTCGACACCGGTGTCGCTCCAGCCCAGGTTGTACTTACTGAGGTCGAGGTCGAACGAGGTCACGGTGCGCTCCGATCAGGCGGACGGATTTCCACTACGGCCATAGTAACAATTCCCCGCCAACTTGCCCACCCCATTCGGGCTCAATGCAAGAGTTTGACTGAGTCGTCGCGCTCTCCCAGCGTTGCGGCAGCGTCGACACCCAACCAATCAAGGCAATTCGTGAACAGCGCCTGCGGGGCAACCGTCGGACGAACGTCATCGTCGAGCAGATCGTCGAGATCGACTTCGCCGTACATGCCCCCCTGAACGCCGGCGCCGAGCGCGAGCGAGAAACCTCCGGCGCCGTGATCGCACCCACCGCTGCCGTTCTCGGCGACTCGGCGACCAAACTCGCTCGTCACCACCAGTAGCACATCGTCCGCGAGCCCAGCGGTCTCCATCGCAGCCATAAACGACACAAGTCCGTTGGCAACATCGGAAAGCAAGTTCGCGTGCACCGGTAGTTGATTGGCGTGCGTGTCGAAACCACTCGCACTGACGACCACCAGCTGAACACCCGCGTCGGAAGCAAGCAATTGCGCCGCTGTCGCGAGACCATCAGCAATCGAGGCTTGACCCTCGCGGCCAGCCAACTCGTCGCTGGTGGACTCGCTGTCAGTGATCTCGGCAAAGTCGTCGACGGCCTGCACGGTACGCAAAAACGCATGACGTGCAAGCCCAGCCAGGTCACCGCTTCCATCCCCGAAAGCAGAGATCCACTCTGGATCAATGTCGACCCATCGAAACGAACCAGGACTTCCGATCACTGTCGGTTGCCGCATCGCGCCGTTCAGCAGCGGCGCGCCGGACCCGAGCGCGGTGCCGAACAATGGTGAGGGCTCTTCGCCAAGCCCGTCCACAACGCGGCCGAGCCAGCCAGGCTTGCTCGACTCATCGGCTCGCCACCAACGATCCATCGACACAAAGTGCGATCTGTTGGGCACCTCGAAACCAATGCCTCGAATGAGCGCAAGTTGCCCCGAGTCCCACGCGCCGACGAGGGGCGCGAGCGACGGGTGCAGGCCAGCGTCGTCAACACCCGAAAGCGGCACGACTTCATCGTCGGCAAGCGCAAGTGTCGGACGCAGGTCGTGGTAGCGACCGGATGCTGGCGGCAGCGTGTTCAGCAAATCGTTACCACCGTTCAACTGCACGACCACGAGGCGGCGCCCGCCGAACTGCAGGCCGCTCAACGCGTTGGGAACCGATGGCGTCGTGGGTGGCGTGGTGGGTGGCGTGGCGGGCAGCAGCGTTGTCGGCACAGTCATCGGCGTCGTCGCCGTCGGGGCGCCTGTCGCCGTGCTGCAGCCCGACGCAGCTACTGCAACGGTCGCAACACCACCGACACTGAGGCCAATGAACTGTCGACGGTCAAAGGTGGGACGCATGACTTCCTCCTACGCGATCATGAACTCGGGTGAGACGAGCGCGACGGCTAACCGGTCGCGACCCGCGGGTGCCGCACGTAGAGCAGCACGCGACTGGTCCTCAAATCCGCCGTCGGGCAACCCGAGAACGTCGGCGAGGGCGTCGTGGTCGCCACCATCGGCGGCCGCGAGAACATCCTCGTCCGTCGCATTTGCGGCTACGACGGCTGCGAGATTGGTGCGCGCCACCAAGCTTCCGCTGTTGAACCAGGTCGCGCCCCCGGGCCAGCCAGCAACGTTCGGCGGCAGCATCGGCAGTTGACCGGCGGCCTGCAACAGCAGCTGTGATTCCCGTGGTGCGATCGCAGCGGCGCTGACACGCGCGGCAACAACTAGCCACGGCAACGGGCCGAGTACCACCGGCGATGGCGCACGGTCGGCACCCGCCGTCAACGCCGCCCGCACCAGATCGCCAACAACAAATCCCGAAGCCTCAAAGCCCCTCGCGAGCTCGGCCACCAGGTCGGGGTCGCGGTCACCGAGGAGCTCTTGGCTGATCGTTGCGGCGATGAACAGGGGCAGCGCAGGCTGCGCCATCACGGCATCGATCACGGTGTCGAGATCGTGCACGCCATCGACACCCAGATACGTTCTCGCGGTGTCGTCGTGTCGACCGGCGCGAAAGGCAACACCGCCCCCGCCGCGACCGAAGGTCCACCCCGTTAACGCGAGGGCACCAGCCTGCACATCGGCTTCGGTGTAATTGCCCTCACCGAGCGTGAACAGTTCCAGGAACTCACGTGCGTAGTTCTCGTTCGGCGTGGCACCAGTTGATGTGCGCAGATCGAGGTAGGCCAACATCGCCGCGTCGATGGTGACCGCACGCAATAGAGCGCTGAGTTCGCCGAGGCCGGCGTTGCGGAACAGCCGGATTTGATCCACCATCAAGCGCGCAACGCGCACCTTGTCGAGCGCGCTGACGAAGTGACCGTGCCACAACCACGTCAGTCGATCGACGAGCGGCTGCTCACTGTTCACCATTAGTGCGATCCAACTCGCGATCGCGTAGCGGCGAGATGGCGCATCCATCGGGTCGTACGGCAACGACTCGTCGTCCCATGGATCGGCGGCAACGGCGTCGGCCACTGCTACTGAACTCAGCAAACCGTCTAACTCGGCGGCGAACCCGCGCTCGATTGACGCGCGCATCTGTGCTGGCGGCAGGCCAAACCCTGCACGCCGATGCAACCACTTGACCGAATCTCGCTCGTCCATGGCCTCCATCGTGCACTCAACATGTGAGCGAACAATGAACGATCAACCAGTCGAGGCGTTCAGGCGGCGCTAACAACCTCGATCTGGGCCGCGGCCCCGACCTCAACGTCGACCTCGATGAAGATGCATTCGCCAGGGCAGGCGCTTGCCGCGTGGATCACGTTCTCGCGATGCCGCCAATCCACATCGGCGAGACTGCGCGAGCCGCCCGGATCGTTGAGCGGCTGGGCGTCCTGCACGACGTATGCGATTCCGTCTTCCAGTTGCCTGAACACATCGGGGCAATGGTCGACGCACAGGCCATCGCCGGTGCACAAGTCTTGATCGATCCACACCCGCATTATGTGAACGCTACAGCGTGGCCGCGAGAACGGCGATCGCCATGAAGACTGTGTTGCGGGCAAGGTGACCGGCACCAATTGGCCGCGAACTCAACGAACCAAAGCATGCGCACGGCGGCCTGCGGCCCTGTGTGAGCCGCAACGCCAAAAGCGCGGTCATCGCCGCCAGTAGTCCACACGCAACCCAGGCAACCGGATGCCGTTGCCACTGCACGAGTAACGCCGCGCCGACGACAATCTCGACGAACGGGACAACATTCGCGACCACCCTCGGCACACCGAGCCCAACCGCCTGCGCACGCCATTCGCTGGGTCGCGCGAGCTTCAACACACCAGCCAGCAAAAACACTGCGGCGACCACCACCGCCGCCGCGATCCCCCATGAGCTATTCATCTGACGTCGTTCATCACACGTCGAGGGTAAGGCCCTCGGAGGCAACGATGGCTTGGAAGCCTGCCTTATCGCCGAAGGCTTTGGCGCAGCTCGCGGTCTCGTCGAGCGCGTTGTCGGTTCGCGTCGGGTCGTGATGGTACAGCGCCACCTTGCCGACTTGGCAATGCTGTGCCACCCACAGCGCATAGTCGACCGTGCAGTGGCCCCACGTGGACTTGACCGCGAATTCCGTCGGTGTGTATTGCGCGTCGTGAATCAGCAGGTCGACACCCTCGGCCAACTCGCGTGCGCCGTCGCTGATAGCGAACGATCCGTCGTGCGGTTGCTGATGATCGCTGAGATACGCAACGCTGCGACCATCGCACTCGACCCGATAGCCAAGCGTCGCGCCGACATGGGGCACGACGCGGGCCATCACTTTCAGGCCGCCGATATGAAAGGTGCAGTCGGTCGTGTCGTGGAATCGGACCGCGCCGGGGAATTCGTCGATCGTCACTGGGAAGAGCGGTGGACGGATCACCGTACCCATCACTTCTTCCACTGTTCGCCCATCGTGCTGCGCTGGCGCGTACACGTCGAGCGTTGAACCGTCGTGCAGCAGCGGCGTGAAGAACGGCAGGCCCTGCGTGTGGTCCCAATGAAGGTGGCTCAACAGACATGTGCCGTGGAAGGTGCCCTGTCGCGCGAGCTCCGCACCGAGATAGCGCGCACCGGTTCCGAGGTCGAAAAACAGCGGGTCTTCGCCTTCGGCGCGCAACGCGACACACGAGGTGTTGCCGCCAAATCTCGCTATCTCATCGCCGTTACATGGCGTCGAGCCGCGAACGCCGAAAAAGGTCACCTGCATGTCCACCCCCTGGGGCTTCCAAGCTAGGCCAGGGACCTGGCACCGGGCAACGATTCGGGGTACGTGACGTTTGTCGCACGCGTGCCATTGGCTTTCGTTGATGGCTGAGCTGCAAACCAACACGGTGATGGCAAACGATGTCGAGTTTGCATACCTGGCTGCAGGTGGCGACGATCCGAGCAGCCCGCTGGCGCTGTGCCTGCACGGCTTTCCCGACACGGCCCACACCTGGCGACACCTCCTACCCGCGCTCGCGAACGCTGGCTTTCGAGCCGTCGCCCCGTTTCAGCGCGGCTACGCGCCGACCCAGATTCCGGCCGACGGCTGTTATCAATCGGGAGCATTGGCAGTCGACGCCAACTCACTGCATCAGGCGCTCGGTGGCGACGATATGGCGATAGTCATCGGTCACGATTGGGGAGCTGTCGCAGCGCATGGCGCCGCGGTACTCGAGCCCGACCGCTGGCGACGCGTCGCCACGATGGCGGTGCCTCCAGGCAGTGCGCTCGCGCTCAGCTTTCTCACCAATCTCACGCAGGTGCAGAACAGTTGGTACATGTTTTTCTTTCAGCACGCGCTGGCAGACATGGTCGTGCCAGCCAACGACTTGGCCTTCATCGACATGCTGTGGTCGCAGTGGTCACCTGGCTACGACGCCAAAGTGGATCTGTCACTAGTCAAGGACGCCTTGCGCGATCCGAACAATTTGGCTGCAGCGCTCGGTTACTACCGCGCCACACTTGGCAGCGGGAGACGCGACGAACGCTACGCCGGCGCTCAAAGCGCTACTCAAGAGAGTCCCACACAGCCAACGCTGTACCTGCACGGACGCGACGACGGCTGCGTGGCAGTCGAGGTCGCGCAGAGCGCTGCGACGATGCTCCCTTCCAACGTCGCGCTCGAGATCGTCGACAACACGGGCCACTTTCTCCACCTGGAACAGCCGCAGATCGTCAACGCCCGCATCGTCGAGTTCCTGACCCACGTTGAGGAGCGCGGCGTGCCAAGGTACGCGTGACAGAAGCCGATAGACAGGTAACGCCGGGCGGCTGAGTCTGGAGCAATCAATGAAGGCACGGTTTAGCCATGTTGTCGCTGTCGCTGTAGCCACCGCCTCAAGTGCAATCGTGGTGCCCGCACTGGTTCCGTGGGCAACGCCGAACGCAGGCGCTATCGCGTGCACGGTGACGGTTCGGCTGGCGCCCGGTGCGGTGAACGACGCCGTGGTGTGCCTCGAGCAGCGGTTGATCGAGTTGGGTGCAGCGGGCATCAATGGCCCAGACACGACCTACGACGCCACCTCCGTGGCGGCAGTCAGGGCGTTCCAAACCGATCGCGGTCTGTACCACGATGGAATCGTCACGTCGATCACCGGTCGGCAACTTGGCCTACGTGGTGCTATTCCTCCCCCAGGTGCACCCCGCGTCACGGTGATCGGAGACTCCACCTCGGCCGCGATGCGCTGGTACGACGAGGCCGAGAATGCCACCACCCGATACGACGTGTTGGGTAACGACTACGACCTGCTGTGGTCGGTTGAAAGCTGTCGTCGATTAGTCAGGACTAGCTGCGGCGCGCGCAACGACCCCAACACCGGCGTTCGGTGGACGCCGATGAGCGCGTTGCCGTTGATGCAAACGAGCCTGCGCGGGAAGCTCGGCGAGGCGCTCGTCATCATGGCCGGCTACAACGACACATCCATCGTCAACGCGATCGATTCGATCATGGCCGAAGCCAAGGCTCAGGGTGTGTACAAGGTTTTCTGGCTCAACTATCGGCTCACCAATTCCTTCAGCGCGGCACTCGAGAGCCACTTCGACGAGCACAACGCCAACCTGGAAGCCGCCAAGGTGCGCTTCCCGAACCTGGTGGTACTCGACTGGAACGGCTACACCTATTCGCAACCGGGCAGCACACAACAGAGTTGGTTCTCCAACGACCAGATCCATCTGTCAGGTGCAGGCGGACTCGCATTGGCGCACTTCCTCAAGGCGAACATCCACTCGATTTCCATTCAGCAGTGCGAGCCGTCAAATGCAAATGCAGGAATGCCCGGGCAGGCGGGCGGTGAATCCGCAAGTCCGGACACGAATCAATCTGGTTTTCAAGCGATACCGCCGACGCGCGTGCTTGACACGCGCGTTCCGTCAATTGGCGGCGGGCACGGCAAGACCGGACCCGGGCATACCGTCACCATCGACTTGAGTGCCAATGTGCCCAGCGACGCGGCCGCGGCCATCCTCAATGTCACCGCCGTCGATCCATGCAGCAGGGGTTTCCTCACCGTTTTTGCGTGCGGCACTCAACCCGGCACTTCCAGCGTCAACTACGTCGGCGGCCGCACAACGGCTGGGATGGCGATCACCATGATGACGGCCCGGACGGTGTGCATCTTCTCGAGCGCGATGACCGACCTCGTTGTCGATCTAGTTGGCGTGTTCGTCCCGGGTGGTGCGCTGTTCCATCCTCTGAGCCCAACGCGATGGGTCGACACGCGCGGGGCACCGGCGCAGGTGACGGTGCTCGGTCGGTTCGCCGCCGAGTCACAGATATACATTCCTATGGCCGGCATGGGCGAAGTCCCGATCGACGCGACTGCAGTGTGGATCAACCTCACTGCCACCAACGCGCCGACGGGAGCTGTGCTGCAGGCGTATCCGGGTCCGTGCGGCACGGCGCCGAACACATCTGTCGTCAATGTTCTCAGCAACCGAGATGCCGCGACCGCGGCGATCGTGGAACTCGGCGGCGGCGGCATTTGCGTGCGGGCCCTAACGGGTCAGCCACACGTCGTGCTTGATGTCTCGGGTTGGTTCGGCGGCAATCCGTCTGGCGGGAGGGCATTCGTGGGGCACAGTCCTGTACGCATCTACGACAGTCGCTCGGGCAGCGCACACCCGGCCGGCGCAGTTGTTTCGCTACCCGCCTCAGAAGTGGCGGTGTACAACATCGCTGCTGTTGACCCATCGTGGTTCGGCTGGGTGAGCGCAAAACCCTGTGGCATCGACGCCACCAGCTCGATCCTGAATTCGGCTCCGCTAGAAGACACTGCGAACATGGCCACCGCTGCGCCTGGCGCCAACAGCAGGTTCTGCATGGATGTGTCGATGCCCACGCACCTCATCGTTGATCGAGTGGGCATCTTCGTAGTGGCGTAGCCCTCGCAGTTACGGCAAGCGCAACGTGTCGCCTTCCGCGCACACGAGACCCTCGGCGCACAATGCGGCGACGAGTCGAGCGGCCGCCGAATGTTGCATCACGGAGGGCGCGTCACTGATCGGCACCGACCCAGCAACGAGCGCCTTCATCAATCGCCCACGCGCCTGTCGCTCACTCCCCTCGAACCTGCCCTGCGGACGGCTGACACCGGCCGATCCCAACGATGGGTCCGTGGCCAAATCGCCCCCGGCGCACTGCCACGCACACGTCTCGCGTAGCGGACAACCAGCACATTGCGGGACCGGTCGACAGAGCGTCGCGCCGAGATCCATCAAGCACTGGTTCCACCGCCAGCTATCGCCCACCGGTAACGCCGCGTCGGCAGTTGCCTGCACTTCGGTCGCGGTGAGTCGGCGCCCAGCGACACGCGCATACACGCGAGCAATGTTGGTGTCGACCACCGCAGCATCGGCCTCGAATGCGAAGGCGAGCACGGCACGTGCTGTGTAAGCGCCCACGCCGGGAAGCGCGAGCAATCCATCGAGTGTGTCCGGAAACGCGTCGAGTCGCGTGATCTCGCGGGCAGCTTGGTGAAGGTTGCGCGCACGGCGCGGGTAGCCGAGGCCATGCCACAAACGCAGCACATCACCGAGTTCGGCTTGAGCGCACTCGATGGCCGTTGGAAACCGATCGAGGAAGGCGAGCCACTTGGGAATCACGCGAGCGATCTGCGTTTGCTGCAGCATCACCTCGCTGGCCAACACGGCCCACGGATCGCGCGTCCGCCGCCACGGCAATTCGCGTAACTGCGCCACTCCCCACGCGAGCACCGCCTCGACGTTGCTCGCCGTCAACACGACCGTGTCGTCAGCACTGTCGTGTCGTCAGCACTGTCGTGTCGTCAGCACTGTCGGGTCGTCAGCATTGTCGGGTCGTCAGTCCCAGGCGTGGTCGGTGTCGTACGGCCGTAAGCGCTGCGGCGCCGATGCTCGCTTCCACACCATCACTCTTCGGCGGAAGTAGCACACCTCGGCGCCGTCTTGGTTGAAACCCTTGGTCTCGACCGTCACCACACCACGATCGTTCTTCGATTTGCTCTCCTGCACATCAAGCACTCGAGTCTCGGCGTGGATGGTGTCGCCATGGAATGTGGGGAACTTGTGTTGCAACGTCTCCACTTCCAAGTTGGCGATCGCGGCGCCGCTGACATCGGGGACGCTCATTCCCAGGACGAGTGAGTACACGAGGTTGCCGACAACGACGTTGCGACCCTGCACGCTCTGCGCGGCAAACCAGTCGTTGGTGTGCAGCGGATGATGGTTCATCGTGATCATGCAGAACAGATGGTTGTCGGCTTCGGTAATCGTCTTGCCTGGCCAGTGCCGGTAGACATCGCCAACTGCGAAATCCTCCAGGTGCCGACCGAACGGGCGCTCGTGGGTGGTCATGTCGTCAAGAATGGCACGCATGAGAATCGTACGCGTCACCGGCTGGTCGATACATCTGCCCTATGCCGAGGGCAGCTACCGAATGGCGGGCGACCGGGTGACCACAGGAATGGACGCCGTCGTCGTGCGGGTCGCCGCAGACGACGGCACCATCGGCCTCGGCGAGTCGGGCACGGTCGGCGTGACCTTCGATCCGCATCACAACGCTGGCCAGATTGCTGGCGTCGCGATGCTCGCACCGACGGTTATCGGTTGCGATCCGCGAAGCCCGCAATCTGTCCACCGTCGTATGACCGCCGCCCTGACCGGCCATGCGTATGTCAAGTCGCCAATCGACATCGCAGTGTGGGACCTCGCCGCGCGTGCGGCCGGTGTGCCGTTGTGGAAGCTGCTCGGAGGCGACGGACCCGAAGTGACACCGCTGTATCGACCCGTCCAGGGAGCAACGCCTGAGGATGCGGTGGCAAAAACGCACGAGCGGTTGCAGCAGGGCTATCAGCGGTTGCAGGTGAAGGTCGGCGACGACCCGATCGTCGACGCACAACGCGTGCTGGCCGTGCGCGCCGCAGTTGGCAGCGGGGTCACCATCTTCGCCGACGCTAACTGTGGCTTCTCGCTGTCGGCTGCCCGACGTTTCGTGCGCGAGTTGGGCACCGACGGTGCTGGGGTGTTTCTGGAACAGCCGTGCCCAACTCTCACGGACTGCGCTCACCTGCGCGATTCGTGGTCTGGCCCGATGGTGATCGACGAATGCGTCACCTCACTCGCCGCGCTACTGGAGGCGCATCAACTCGGGATCGCCGATGGCATCACCATCAAACTCACGCGCGTTGGCGGCATCACGCCAGCAATCACGATCCGAGATGTCGCCGTTCAACTCGGCATTGCCGTCACGATCGAAGACGCTTCCGGATGCAATCTCGCCGACACGACCTTCGCCCATCTGAACGCATCAACACCGGCGCGATGGCGGACGCACACCGTCGACTTCGATAGCTGGGTGACGGTGCACCACGTCGACGGCCCATCGGCGCGCGACGGCTCATTTCTACGGCCGCAAGCCGACGAACCCGGTTTGGGACTCACCCTGCGCGAAGACGTCCTGGGCGAACCGTTCATCGACGTCACCGCCTGAGACGTAAGACTCGAAAACCTATTGCGGGTCGTTGTGCGCGGGGTCGGGGTCGGGGCTGTGACGACGTTCGAAGCGTGCGGAGAACTCGAGCGCGCTTTCTCGGTTGGTGTCGGTTTCGGCCGCCAGATCGCGTAGACGTTGTAGCTCGCCGCGTTTCTTGATGCTCCAGGGGCCAACACGCAAGGTGAGGTAGAGAATGCCCCCGAGCAAGATCGGGAACCAAAACTGCGCGACGCGGTACGTCAGCACACCGAGGGTTGCATTGGCGCGCGTGAGCCCGAAGCCCACGAGTAGCGGAATGTAGGCACCCTCAACGATGCCGAGGCCGCCCGGTGTGATCGGAATCACAGCCAGCAAGTTGGCGAGACCAAACGAAATGATCAGTGCGTCCGCCTCGAGCGACGGCCCGAACGAACGCAAGAAGACCCACAACGCCGCAGCATCGAGCACCCAGTTGGCCGCGGCCCACCACGCCACGCGCCCGAGCAACTGCTTGTCGGATGCGAGATCCTCCAGTCTCCGACCGACCTGGCGGACGGCCGCACCAGCTCGGTCCTCGTTGAGACCGAACTTGCGCGCGACCCAACGCAGCACTTTTTCGGCACGGCCCTGGCCCTTCATCAAGCCCACCACGATCGCGGCGGCGAGGCCCATCAGAATGATGCCCGCGATTGCCGCCGTTCCGTAAAACTTGTTCACACCGCGAGCCGGAATCGACACAATCAATCCGAACCACAGAACCACATTCAGCATGACGGCTGAGACCAGCGCGGCGGTCGCGAGCGCGAACCCGGCGTCTGGCCCCCTTATGCCTGAGAGTGTCATCAGGCGATAGCCCAGCGCGGAGCCGGCCGCGCTGCCGCCCGGCACGATGCTGCTCAGTGCCTTTGTGCTCATCTGGATTCGGAACAATCGCCACCGCGAGACTCCATGGCCCGCCTCACCCAATGAAGCCTTGGTGAGCAGCGAATAGCACATCAATGCACCCAACTCGAGCGCAAGGCCGAGACCAAGCAGCGCCGGATTCACGGTACGGGCTTCACGGGCTGCATTGCGCATGCCTGGAATCAGAGGCAGCACAAAGAACCACACAATCATCGACAATGCGAGCAACTTCAGCGTGAGTCGAAATGGTCGCACGCGGCGTGGGCGCGGCGGCCCACCCGTGTCGTCCAGCGACACGAGCGGCAATTCACCGGTGCGGGGGCCAACAGACTCGATCGCCACTCCCTATTGATAGCCGATTCTGGTCAGTTGTTTGGTCACGCTGCGCAGCGAAAGATGTCACGCAAGCGATCGGTCAGTGCTGGGCGCTGATCAATGGGTGACTTCCCGAGATGTACGACCACCAACTCGCGATCTGGGAGCACCACCGTGTACTGGCCCTCATAGCCATGACAACTGATGCTCCCGGGGAAGTCCGGCCACAGCCACCAGTGCGCGCCGTAGTCGAAACCATCGGGGTCGTGCGCGGTCAGCGTGCGCGCATGATCGCGCCACCCAGATGGCAGTAACCGCGTGCCGTCGGCAGCGACGCCATCGCAACGGTAGAGCTCGCCGAAGCGAGCGAAATCGCGCGCTGTTGCGTAGACGTAGCTCGATCCGACGAATGTGCCCGCCGTGTCGAACTTCGGAATCGCCGAATGCATTCCGGCAGGTTCGAACAGTCGATCGCGCAAGAACGCTGCCATTCGTTTTTCCCGAACTGTAGGTTCGTTACCACCGACAACCTGGCCAACGATGCGCGCCACAATGTTGGTGGTGCCGCTCGAGTAGTTCCACTCGGCGCCGGGCTCGTGGAGCAACGGCAGGCCGGCGGCATAAGCGGCCATGTCGTCCTTGCCGTCTCCGTACAACATCTCCAAGCAATGACTCACCGCGTCGTCGACGTAGTTCTCGACGAACAGCAGACCTGGCCGCATGTTCAGCAAGTGCTGCAGTGTGATCGCTTCCTTCGGCGTCCCGATCCATTCGCTGACTGGCGCTGGCTCGTCCATCTGCAGGCGCCCTTCACCAGCGAGAATTCCGACTGCCGCGTGAGTAATGCTCTTGGCCATGCTCCACGACACCAGTGTGCTCTCGGCATCGATCGGTCCGCCGGGTCCGAAGATTGTGTCGGGCTGGTGACCGTAACGCTCGGCGACGACAGCGCCGGACTGCATCACCACCAACGCCAGGCTGAGGCCGTGCGCAGCGTCGGGTGCGAACAACACATCGGCGGCTCGATCGAAACCAGCCATGTCGAACGACGTCATCGGTCGTACCAGATCACGGACGCACTGCGTCACGGTCGAGCCACTTGTGCGGCGTGTCGGGCACAGGTCCCGTGGCGAGCGCTATCGCTTCATCGATGTTGCGGGCGCGCTGCGCGAGCATCCGATGCGCTGGCCGCACAAAGCCGGAATCCACGGCGCCGTCCATCCATTCGAACAACGGCGCCCAGTAGCCAGCGACATCGAGCAGCACCACTGGCTTGGCGATGAGCCCGAGTTGGTTCCATGTGAGCATCTCGGCGAACTCGTCGACGGTGCCGAAGCCACCGGGCAGCACGATGAAGCCAGCGGCTAAGTCGCACAATCTGGCCTTTCGTTCGTGCATTGTCGCCACGATCTCTAACTGCGTCAGCGATCGGTGCGCGACCTCGGCGCCAACCAACTGATCGGTAATCACACCGATTACTTCACCTCCAGCCCGCATCGCTGCGTCGGCGGTGATGCCCATCAACCCGACGCTCCCGCCGCCGAACACCATTCCGATGCCACGGTTGCCCAGCGAGGTACCGAGTTGGCGAGCGGTCGCTGCAAATGCCGGCGAACTGCCTTCATTGGAACCGCAATACACACAAATCCGAACGGGCTCCGTGTTCATTGAAAAGGCGGGCGTGTAGTCGGCCGACATGTGGGCAGCCTCGCACATCTCAGTAGCCTCGCGTCGTGGCAATCCCTCACTCTGATCTGTCGGCGGCAGCCGATGTCGTCGAACTCGCAGCATCTGTTGTCGGCGCGGGCATCGACACGCTGACTACTAGCGGCGGGCCAGATGCGAATCAGGTGCTCGCGTACGACCTGGCACATTCCAGCGCGCAAGTAGCGGCGGCACGAGCGATGCTGGAGTACGGCGAAAAGGGTGCGACCGAGGCGAGCATCGCATGCGCATTCACCGCCGACATGACCCACGACATGATCTCTCGCATCGTCGGCCGCGAGAGCGTGTGGGGCATCGGCATCGCACCGCTCAAAGTGGCACATTCCTTTCTGGAGACGTTCCGCGCTCCGGAATTCGTTGCCTCCCTGGCCGAGACGCCGGGGCCGCGTCATCTCGACGACGAGATGACGATGGTCTCCGACACATTCCGCAGCTTCGCCGACAAGGTGATCAAGCCACACGCCGAGCGCGTGCATCGCGAGAACGCGGATGTACCGGAAGAGATCGTGCAAGGCCTCGCCGAAATGGGCGCCTTCGGGCTGAGCGTGCCTGTCGAGTTCGGCGGGTTCAGCGAGGGTGGCCCTAGCGAGTACATCGCGATGGTGGTCGCGACCGAGGAACTGAGTCGCGGTTCGCTGGGCATCGGTGGATCATTGATCACCCGGCCCGAGATCCTGACGCGTGCTTTGCTGCAGGGAGGCACCGACGCCCAGAAAGCCGAGTGGCTGCCGAAGCTGGCAAGCGCAGAGGTGATGCCCGCGGTCGCTGTCACCGAACCCGACTACGGCAGCGACGTCGCCAACATCAAGGTCAGCGCGACGCCCGCCGCTGGCCCTGACGGAACGCCCGGATACTCGATCAACGGTGTCAAGACATGGTGCACGTTCGGCGCTCGGGCCGATGTGTTGGCGCTGCTGGCACGCACCGATAGCGACGCGACCAAGGCCCATCGTGGGCTCAGCCTGTTCATCGTGCCCAAGCCGCGCGGCGAGGGTCACGCGTTTGCCTTTGCGCAACCGACACGCAGTGGCGGCACCGCCGGGACGATGGAAGGTCGTGCGATCGACACCATCGGCTATCGCGGGATGCACAGTTACGAGGTTTCACTTGTCGACTGGTGGGTGCCAGCCGCGAACCTCGTCGGCGAAGCTGATGGCGCCGGCAAAGGCTTCGCCATGCAAATGGCAGGGTTCGAGAACGGTCGCTTGCAAACTGCCGCCCGGGCCGTCGGCGTAATGCAGGCTGCGTACGAGGCGGCGGTCGACTACGCACGCAACCGCAAAGTGTTTGGTGCCCCGATCGCCGAGTATCAGCTCACGCAAGTGAAACTCGGCCGCATGGCTGTGCTCATTCAGGCGGGCCGTCAGTTTGCATATCACGTCGCGCGCGTGATGGCTGACCCAAGATCCCGTAACAGCGGCGCCGCCGAAGCGGCGATGGTGAAGGCGTACGTCTGCAAGGCAGCCGAATGGGTAACGCGTGAAGCAATGCAAATTCACGGTGGCATGGGCTACGCGGAGGAGTTCCCGGTATCACGACTGTTCGTCGACGCACGCGTGCTCAGCATTTTCGAAGGCGCCGATGAAACACTGTGCCTGAAAGTGATCGCCCGCCGGCTATGTAGTTAACGGCGCATGTAGTTAACGGCGCTAACAATCAATGGCGGCGCGCAACGCCTCGCAGACCTCGGGCCACCTACCCGCTGCAAGCGTTCCGACGGGCCTCGTCAAATAGGCACGTCGCATCGTGGATATTGCGTCAAAGTTCGCGACACATTCCCGGGGAAGACCGTCGGCTGCTCCGAGCGAAACCTCACTCGCAAGTCTCCGGACGTTCGATGTGACGGGAGCGACCACAACGGCCTCAAGCGCATGCACTGCGCTCTGTCGAGTCAGAATCAGAAATGGTCGACCCTTCTCGTGCGGCATTTCGCCCCACCAGATCTGGCCTTGCCGAATTAGATCCACGACCAATCCTCGGCTGCGTCGTCGAGGTCAACGAAGGTCTGATGATTGAGACCAGCAAGTTCCTCCGCGGTCTGGGGCAACCTGGAGTAAGCGGCGGCGTATTGCTCGTCGATCTCTCGCGATCGTTCGGCTCGAATCATCGCCTCGATTGCGGTACGCATCGCCTCTGTTCTATTCGAGTACTCGCAACGAACGACCAGCCAGTCGAGTTCGGCCAGCAGATCGTCGGGCAGCCGGATTGCGAGCTGCGTTGACATACGATGAGCATACCTTAGTGGTATGCGTTCTGTCTACCGTACTGATATCGCCGCTTACTGCACCTGCCGGTGGACCGAGACCGCGTAGTCGCCGCCTTCGTATCGAGCCCGCTCCCACGTGGCGAAGCGGTCGGCCAGGATCAGCCCGGCGGCGGAGCACGCTTTGTCGTACTCGTCGAGCGTCAGCGCCTCGGCGGTTGATTGCAGGGAGAAGCCAGCGACCAGCAATCCGCCGTCGCTGAGGTGGCGCGCCAGATTCGCGACAACCCTGGCGCGATCCTCGATACGACAGAAGATCATCACGTTGCCGGGCATCGCGACGACTTGGTAGGTGCGACCGAACGACGCCGTCGCGAGGTCCGCCAACTCCCACTTCAACTCGGGTGCATCCGCGCGCGCTAACGCGAGCAGATCGTCGTCTAGGTCGGCACCTTCAACTTCGATGCCTCGGCGATGCAACTCGATCGCGATTCGACCCATCCCGCAGCCGGCATCGAGCACGCTCGTCGGCTGCAGCGATGCGATGAAGTCGGCCTCGCCGTGCGCGGCCTCGCCGCGCTCATCCATCTGCCGCCAGCGCTCGTGGTATTCGTTCAGGTCGACCCGCGCCCGCCAGCTGTCCCACGCATCGCTGACGCGCGGCTCGGTCATCCGAGCAGTTCTTCCAAACTTTGCAACCGGTCGAAGTCTCCGGCGGCGTGGTCGTCGTGCGGGTCGAGCAGAATCGGGTGCAGCCCGGCCGCCAGCGCGCCGCCGACATCCATCATGACCGAATCGCCGATGTACGCAATGCGTGCGCGATCGAATTCCTCGAAGTATTCGAGCGCGAAGTCAAAGATCCGCGGATCCGGCTTCGCGACGCCGACGATATGGCTGTCGATGATCACCCGCATCGGTGTTGCCGGTCCCTCGCCGACCTGACAGATGCCGCTGCGAGCGAGCACCTCCGCTATCTGGCCCGAGGCGTTACTGATGACGCCCATCGGCATACCGGCATCGTGCAGCCGACGCAGGGCGCGCAGGCTTTCGGGAATAGGCCAGCGCCACGTATGCGCATTGCGTGAACGCCCCAGAACCTCTGCGGCAAGTTCGATTTCGTGGTCGTGCACGCCGACCGAACGGACATAAGCGAGGTTGTAGTCGTCCCACAATTTCTCGGTCGCGCCAGCAGCGCTCTTGGCTGCCATGCCCGCGTAGTGAGCACGCCGATGCGCCGCTTCCGAGGGATCGCCACCGTGGTAGGCCAACAGCGGGCCGAGCACGGTTGGATCCGGCAGCAGGAAGATTCCGCCAGCATCGAACAGAATGGCGTCAAAGTCGCTCGCTAACACGCCGTGAAACATAACCTTGTCTTGTGAAAAGCCCTCGTGACTTCTTCAAGCCTCTCGCGGTCGGTGCTCCCGAACCTCTTCGCGAGATTCCGGTGCGGCCGAGCCGGGTCATCCACTTCTTCCCCCCGCAGAACGACAAGCTCGTCGCCAAGCTCCCCGACCTGCTGCCAACTGTCGACATTCTGTTGGGCAACCTGGAGGACGCGATCCCAATGGCCGACAAACAGGCGGCCCGCGACGGGCTCGTCAAGGTCGGCAAGACGATCGACTTCAGAAGCACCCAGTTCTGGACGCGGATCAACAGCCTCGATTCGCCGTGGGCGCTCGACGACCTGACGACATTGGTTGCCGAGATCGGGGACAAACTCGACGTCGTGATGGTGCCCAAGGTCGAGGGCCCCGAGGACATTCATTACGTCGATCGCCTGCTCGCGCAACTTGAGGCGCGCGCCGGCTTGCGGAAGCCGCTGATGGTGCACGCGATCCTTGAGACGGCGCGTGGCGTGGCCAACATCGAGGCCATCTGCGCAGCATCACCCCGTATGCAGGGCCTTTCGCTGGGACCCGCAGACCTTGCCGCCAATCGACGAATGAAGACCACACGAGTCGGTGGCGGCCACCCCGACTATCTCGTACGGGCCGACCCGAAGGAAGGCACCGACGAGCGGCCCACATACCAGCAGGACCTGTGGCACTACACAATCGCACGCATGGTCGATGCCTGCGTTACCTACGGGCTGCTCCCCTTCTACGGACCCTTCGGCGATATCAAAGACACGGTTGCTTGCGAAGACCAGTTCCGCAACGCGTACTTACTCGGTTGCGTCGGCGCGTGGAGCCTGCACCCGGCGCAGATCGAAATCGCGAACCGCGTGTTCAGCCCACGCCCCGCCGACGTAGAGCAAGCGCAGCGAGTCATCGACGCGATGGGCGACGGAACCGGCGCCATCATGCTCGACGGCAAGATGGAAGACGATGCATCGGTGAAGCAATGCAAGGTGGTGGTCGCCCTGGCTCGCCAGTTAGCCGCTCGCGACCCGGAGTTGGCGAAGGCGTACGGATACTGAGATGTCTGCAACGACGCGACCGCGCCGGTCTGTTCTCTATATGCCCGCGGCCAACGAGCGAGCGCTCGAGAAGGCGAAGACGATTGCCACCGACGCGATCATCTTCGATCTCGAAGACGCCGTTGCACCCGATGCGAAACAAACCGCGCGCGATAACGCCGTCGCCGCCGTGTCGTCCGGTGCGTACGGGTCGCGCGAACTCACGATTCGCTGCAATGGATTAGACACGCCATGGGGAGTCGACGATTTGGTGGCCGCCGCACAAACGTCGGTCGCGGCAGTTGTGATCCCAAAGGTCTCGACGGTCGAGTACCTCGCCAACATCGCGGATCGACTCGACGCTGCGGGCGCCCGCGCCGACATGAAGATCTGGGCGATGGTGGAAACGCCAACCGCAATTCTTGACGTGCGCGCGATTGCAGCGTTCTGGCGCGTCGATGTACTAGTCATGGGCACCAACGATCTAGCACGCGAACTGCGCGCCTCGCATACCGCCACCGACCGCTATCCGCTCCTCCCCCACTTGGCAACGGCTTTGCTCGCCGCCCGCGAAGCCGGCAAGACAATCCTGGACGGGGTCTTCAACGACGTCAAAGACCTCACCGGCTTCCGCAGCGAGTGCGTACAGGGCTTCGAACTGGGCTTCGACGGTAAGACACTGATTCATCCCGGGCAGGTCGACATCTGCAATGAGGTGTGGTCTCCGAGTGCCGAAGAGGTCGAGCACGCTTGGCGGGTCATCACCGCTTTTGAAGAAGCAACGTCGGCTGGCCGCGGCGTCGTTACCGTCGACGGCAAAATGATCGAAAACCTGCACGTCGCCAACGCGCAGCGAGTGCTAGCCGTCGCCAACGCAATCGCCGAACTCGGCTAGCTGTCAGTCGAGGGTCAGAGCTTTTCGCGGAAGAGACCGACCGTACGGTCCCACGCTTCGGTGGCATCGGTAGCTGAGTAGACCTCGGGTCGGGTGTCATTGAAGAAGGCGTGCTTCGCTCCAGCATGAATGTGCATCGTCACGTCTTTGCCGAGATCGCGCAGCTTGGTCTCCAGCGCGCGAACGGCTTCCGGGCCGGCTGAGCTGTCGTCTTCGGCGTACTCGCCAACGATGGTCGCCGAAATCGCCGACCAGTCGGGCTGTGCGGCTTCCCACCCGATCACGCCGTAGTACGGGGCACAGGCAACGATCGCGTCGGAACGCTGCGAGGCGACCACCAAGGCGAGGGCGCCGCCCATGCAATATCCGACGACGCCAACGTTCTGCGAGCCAGATCGTTCCTGCAACAGATCGACGGCACCGCTCAAGTCCTTGCCAGCCTGCGCGAGATTGAGTGCCATCATCAACTTGCCTGCGCCGTCGGATTCCGTGCTTGCCTCGCCGTGGTAGAGATCGGGCGCGAGTGCGGTGAAACCGGCCGCGGCAAAGCGATCGACGACGTCCTTGATGTGCGGCACAAGGCCCCACCACTCCTGAATCACCAGCACACCAGGGCCAGAACCGGCGATGTAGCCATCGCACGTATGTCCGTTGCTCTTGAAATTGATCATTTCTCCCATCCGCCGAACGGTACTACCGTTGACATTCATGAACGTGCTCGACACCCACCCCGACGACGCCTTTGCCAATGACCGTAAGCACGTGTTCCATTCGTGGAGCGCGCAGGGTGCCCTGAATCCTGCTGTAGTCACCCGAGCTGAAGGCAGCCACTTCTGGACCGAAGACGGCACCAAGTACCTCGACTTCTCCAGCCAATTGGTCAACGTCAACATCGGCCATCAGCACCCCAAGCTCGTTGCCGCGATCAAGGAGTACGCCGACAAGCTGTGCACGGTCGCACCCAGCAACGCGAACGATGCGCGTAGCGAGGCTGCCCGACTGATCAGCGATCTCGCCGGTCTCGACATGGTCTTCTTCACCAACGGCGGTGCCGAGGCAACCGAGAACGCGGTGCGAATGGCGCGATTGCACACCAACCGACTGAAAGTGCTGAGCCACTACCGCAGCTACCACGGCGGCACCAGTGGTGCAATCAACCTGACGGGCGATCCGCGTCGGTGGGCAAGCGAGCCAGGTATCGGCTTCGTAAAGTTCTGGGGTCCCTACACCTACCGCAGTGCGTTTCACAGCGCCAACGAGGCTGAAGAGTGCCAGCGCGCACTACAGCATCTCGACGACGTGTTGATGGTCGAGGGTGCCCAGAACATCGCCGCGATCATTATGGAAACCGTCGTCGGCACGAACGGCATCCTTGTACCGCCCGATGGCTACCTGCAAGGCGTTCGCGAACGATGCGATCACCACGGCATCGTCATGATCTGCGACGAAGTGATGGCTGGCTTCGGTCGTTGCGGCGAGTGGTTCGCGTACCAGAAGTGGGGCGTGCAACCCGACCTGGTCTGCTTCGCCAAGGGAGTGAATTCTGGTTACCTGCCACTCGGTGGCGTCGTGATGAGTCGCGCGATCGCCGACTCGTTCAAAGATCGCGCCTACCCCGGCGGACTTACCTACTCCGGTCATCCGCTCGCTTGTGCGTCGGCTGTTGCCAGCATCAATATTTTCAAGGAAGAAGGCATCATCGAGCACGCTCGCATGCTGGGCACCGACGTCATCCAACCCGGGCTCGAGAAGCTGAAGGCGAACCACCCGAGCGTTGGCGAGGTCCGTGGCCTCGGCGTGTTCTGGGCAATCGAGCTCGTCAAGGATCGCAAGACTCGCGAGCCCTTAGTGCCGTTCAACGCAGCGGGCGCCGAGGCGAAGCCGATGGGCGAACTGGCGGCAGCATGCAAGGCAAAGGGTGTGTGGCCGTTCACGCACTTCAACCGCATGCATGTAGTGCCGCCGTGCAACACCAGCCGCGAGCTGGTCGAAGAAGGTCTTGCCGTTCTGGACGACGCGCTGAGCGTCGCCGACAAGTACACCGTTTAACCTCCGGCGCCTGAGCGACTGAACTAGCGGGAACCTGCGCGCGCCCTTCTGCGACGCTCCACGTCATGGGAAAGAACAGACAGCAACGTCGCGAACCATTGCCCGCCGATCTTCTCGAACTCCCCAGCGCAGTCGTGGCGCGTCGGCTGCAAGAGGTCATCGACAATCTGCTCGAGCTCGGGTGGCAGCCAGCCGACCTCGTTCACACCGTGAAGTGCAATTGGACACTGCGCGCTAGTCGGATGGTCGTGGGCTTCGTCGCCAACCACTCGCGTCGGCACGAGGCCGCCACACGCGCTCCATACCTGTGGCTAGCACAACTCGAAGACATGGGTGTGTACGACTCAGCTGCTGGGGTAGTCCGTGGTGGCACGGGCGACGTTCTCGCGACATGGGCGCGAGCCGAGCGCCTCCACCCGGAAGAGGCGTTTACCACTGCCGTCCAAATTCTTGCCCAACTGCGCAGTGCACCACACGTCTCGGTATTGATCGATCCGCCGACTGCATGGGGCGCCACGAACATCGGTATCGCCGAACGTGCGAGAACTGGTGAGGTCGACGAAAAGGCTCTTCGACTCATTCGAGCCATGCTGGCAAAGGCCGAAGCCACCAACTTCGAAGCGGAGGCCGAGTCGTTCACTGCCAAAGCACAAGAGTTAATGACCCGCCATTCCATCGACGCGGCCATGATGGCTTCGGCGGCCAGGGGCACGGGCTACGCAGCGGGGATCGAGTCGCGCCGAGTGCACATCGACAACCCCTACAGCGACGAAAAGGCAACATTCCTGTCGGCGGTTGCCTCGGTCAACAATGTGCGCGCGGTGTGGGGGCCGACATGCGGGTTCAGCACGCTTGTTGGCTTCCCTGTCGACCTACGCCTGACGGATGTGTTGTTCACTTCTCTTCTCGTGCAGGCCACCCATGCTTCCGCCCAGGCCACTGCGCACCAGCCACATCTTCGAACGGCGCCATTTCGGCGGGCGTTCTTGATTGCGTTCGCCGACCGAATCACCGAACGACTCGAGGCGACCCGTGATCACATCGCTCACAGTGCCGAGCAAACGTACGGTACGGCTCTAGTACCGGTCCTCGCCGAGCGCCAAGCCGCGGTCGACGCGGCTTACGCGGAAGCGTTTCCGAACACCACAGTCCGCCGTGGACGACGGCTCGATGCGGCGGGTTGGTACGCGGGTCGTGCCGCCGCTGAACGAGCCGATATCGGAGTTGGCGAGGCCATCACCGGCGGCTGAGCCAGCTAGTGGACGACTATTGAACTTGCCAGGTGCCAGTGCTGCGCAGCAACGAAGTCAGGTCGCCAGGACCCTTTTTCTCCGACGCTTCAGCCAGCTGTGCACCGACCATGTGGCCATAATCGCCGCGGTCAACGTCGCGGAAGATTCCAAACGGTGTCGGCGAGTGATTGTCGTGCGACAAGCGTGCCAACGAGAAGGCAAGCCCAGGATCGTCGCGGTGCGCGTCGTGCACCAGCAGCGCCTCGACGCCGACGTCGGCAACCTTGACGATGCGCAGTTGGCCATCGCTACCCATCACAACACCGCTGTGGCCCTCGGCACCGAAACGAATCGGCTGCCCGTGTTGCAGATCGATCATCATCTCCTCGCGCGCGCCCCGGGCCAGTACACCGTCGAATGCCCCATCGTTGAACACATTGCAGTTCTGCAGGATCTCGACGAACGAGGCACCGCGGTGCGCATGCGCGGCACGGAAGACGTTCATCATGTGTTTGCGATCGAGATCGTGTGTGCGAGCGACGAACGACGCCTCGGCACCGAGTGCCACGGCGAGCGGGTTGAACGGGTGATCGATGGAACCCATCGGCGTGCTCTTGGTGACCTTGCCCGGCTCAGACGTCGGCGAATACTGCCCTTTGGTGAGACCGTAGATCTGGTTGTTGAACAACAAGATGGTGAGATTGACGTTGCGGCGCAGCGCATGAATGAGATGGTTGCCACCGATGGAGAGCGCATCGCCGTCGCCAGTGATCACCCACACATCAAGATCGGGGCGGGCAACTGCAACCCCTGTTGCGATCGCGGGCGCACGGCCATGAATGCTGTGCATGCCGTAGGTGTTCATGTAATACGGGAACCGGCTACTGCAACCGATGCCGCTAACGAAGACGGTGTTCTCCGGCGCAACACCCAATTCGGGCATCAACATCTGCACGGCCAGCAAGATGCCGTAGTCGCCGCAACCGGGGCACCAGCGCACTTCCTGGTCGCTGGTCCAGTCTTTCTTGGACGTGATCGAAACCATCGTGTCACTCACCGGCAAGTACCCCCTTGATTGCAGCTTCCAGTTCGGCAGCGGTGAAGGGCAAGCCCTGCACCTTGGTTACCGGTTTCGCGTCGACCAGAAACTCGGCGCGCACGATGCGACATAGCTGACCCATGTTGAGCTCGGGTACCAGGATGTGCTTGAACGTGTGCAACAGGTCGCCCAGGTTTCGCGGCATCGGATTGAGGTGCGTGAGATGTATCCACGCGACCTTCAAACCCTGTCGACGCGTGATCTGCACCGCTGCGTCGATCGCGGCCCACGTCGAGCCCCAGCCGAGCAGGCACAAGTCGGCGTCTTCGTCGCCGACGATTGTGGCCAACGGGATGTCGTTGGCAATGCCCGCGATCTTTGCGGCCCGCAGATGCACCATCGCCGAGTGGTTAGCAGGCTCGTAACTGATGTTGCCGGTGCCGTCTTCCTTCTCGATGCCGCCAACGCGATGCATGAGACCGGGCGTGCCCGGAATCGCCCACGGACGAGCCAGAGTTTCGGGATCGCGCAGGTACGGCCAGAACTCGGCAGTGCCGTCGGCCGCTGTGTGATTCGTTTCAGTGGCGAACGACACTGAGATATCGGGCAACGAGGCAACGTCGGGTAACAGCCACGGCTCGCTGCCGTTGGCGAGATAACCGTCGCTGAGCAAGATGACGGGCGTGCGGTACTTGAGTGCGATGCGAACGGCCTCGATCGCCGCATCGAAGCAGTGGCCCGGGCTATAAGCCGCGACAATCGGCAACGGTGCTTCGGCGTGGCGACCGTACATTGCGATGTTCAGGTCGGCAGCTTCTGTCTTCGTTGGCAGACCAGTCGAAGGTCCGCCGCGCTGGATATCGACGAGCAGGAACGGCAGCTCCAACGACACCGCCAAGCTGAGCGTTTCGCCCTTCAGCGACACACCGGGTCCGCTCGTAGTGGTGACGCCGATGTGGCCGGCGAACGCGGCGCCGAGCGCCATACCGGCCGCGGCGATTTCGTCTTCCGCTTGCACGGTGCGGACACCGAACTGCTTGTGCTTGGACAACTCATGCAGGATGTCGCTGGCGGGTGTAATCGGGTAGCTACCGAGAAAGATCGGCAGCTTCGCGAGTTGTCCGGCTGCGACGAGCCCCCATGCGAGCGCGACGTTGCCCGAGATGTTCGTGTATTCGCCTGCGGGCAGCGGCGCCGGCTTCACCTGATACGGGTGATCGAACAGCTCACTGGTTTCACCGAAGTTGTATCCAGCGCGAAACGCAGCCAGGTTGCTGTCTCTCACCAAGTCCTTGAATCGCGACTCGACCCATTTGATGGTCGGTTCGATTGGTCGCGAATAGAGCCAGGAGATAACACCCAGCGCGAAGAAGTTCTTTGAGCGTTCCGAGTCGCGCGACTTCACGCCCAATGGCTCGGTTGCCTTCTGTGTCAGCGACGTCATCGGAATCTCGACCACGCGATATTGCGACAGCGAATCGTCGAGTAGCGGGTTCGTCGCGTAGCCCGCCTTGTGCAGATCGCGCTCCTCGAACGAGTCGCTGTTCACGATCAAGAGGCCGTGCTGATCGAGGCGATGTAGATCGGCTTTCAGCGCCGCCGGGTTCATCGCGACTAACACGTCGGGAACATCGCCCGGCGTGGTGATGTCGTGATCCGAGATATGCACTTGAAAGCTGGAAACACCGTTGACTGTGCCAGCTGGTGCGCGAATCTCGGCGGGGAAATCGGGGAACGTCGACAGGTCGTTGCCGAACAACGCGCTGGCGGATGTGAATCGGTCGCCGGTGAGCTGCATGCCATCGCCCGAGTCGCCAGCGAAGCGAACTACGACGTGCGAGATTTGCTCGGGCTCACGGGAACTCATTGCTGGCGTAGCCGCCAAATCAGCTGTCACGTCCACACGCTACCTACCGCGCGGGCCTCAGTGTTAGCGCCACGCCCGCGAGGGCGACCACCAGCCCGACGACGGCTAGGGCACCCAGTCGCTCGTCGAAGAGAATGGCGCCCTCCACCGTGCTGAGGGCGGGGGTGAGGAAGAACAGGCTGCTGACCCGCGCCGCCGCGTGACGCTGTAGCAACCAGAGCATGATCAGAATCGCCGCTATCGACATCACAAATACCGACCACGCCAAAGCGAAGACGGTGCTCTGCGTCAGGCGCAAGCCTTCGTCGCCGCCAAACGAAGAGTGAATACCAGCGGCGACCATCAGCGCCGCTGCCGAGGCGACGTATTGCGCACAGGTGCCCCAAATCAGTGGGGTACTGGCACCATGGCGGCGCTGAACGAGCGTGCCGACACAGATCGCACTCACGCTGAGCACGGCCGCCAAGATCGCTCCGATCGAGAGACCGTCGGCGCCAGCGACCAGTCGGTCGACGACGACTGCGATCACACCTGCAAACCCGAGCGCAACACCGAGCCACTGCGTCGGTCGCAGTCGTTCGCTGAGCAACCAGCGCGCAGCGACGGCAGTCATTACTGGATGCAATCCAGCGATGAGTGCGCTGACACCCGATGGCATGCCCCAACTGATCGCCAGAAAGACGCCGCCGAGATAGACGGCGTGCAGGCCGAGCCCAGCGACCGCCGCCGCCCCGAGTTGGTGTCGCGTCGGGCGGGCACTGCCAGTCGCTACCGCGAACGCGCCCAGCACCAACGCGGCGAGTACAAACCGCGTTGCCAGAAACATCAGCGGGCCGGAGTCGTCGGTTGCGTAACGAGCAGCGATGAAGCCTGTGCTCCACAGCACAACGAACAACCACGGCGCCGCGGCAGCAGCGCGTGAAGGGCGGGCCGCCGAAGCGACCCGCCCTTCCGTTGCCTTACCTAACGACATGAGTGGCGAATCTAGACGCCACCCTCAGTCAGCGTGACTTCGATTCTCGTCCAATTGCCACCGACGACATCGACGCCTTCGTCGCGCAACTCCGCGAGTGCGGCATCAACAATCTCATTGGTGAACGCGTCGGCATCCACGGGCTGCGTTAAGACCGTCGCACCGTCGAGGTTCGGGGTGTTTCCCGCGATGTCAACCGTGCGGTCCCACGCGGCCTGATCGATGTGGCCAACGCCATCGGCAGCCGGCCAGATGAGCGCGTTGATCTCGTTCATCTGCCACAGCTGGTGACCGGAACCAAGTGTCGGACCGTTCGAAACCACGATGTCGCGGCAGATCACGGTGTTGTCGCGGCAGAACGCCCAACCCTTGAGCGAAGCCTTGACGAACGCGATTGCGGTGGCCTTGTACTCGGCGTCATTGGCGAGACGATCGCCGTCAGCCCAGATGGCGTCCTGCAACATTCCGACGCCCTCCTCCTCGTACGAAACAACATTCAGATCGTCGGCCGTGTAGAGCTGACCAGTGTCGTCATTCTTCGCCTCAAGTACTTGCGCGTACTCGTTATAGGTCATCGCTTGCGCCACATCGATATCGCCCTGGAGCAGGCCGGACATGTCGAAGTTCTGGCCGATGATCTCGACGTCGCTCGCCGGATCTAGCCCCGCTTTACCAAGTGCGGCAAAGATCTCGAACTCGTTGCCGAAGCCCCAGCTACCGACCTTCTTGCCAGCGAAGTCAGCTGGCGAGGTGATATTGGCGTCCTTGAAGCTGACCTGCAACGTGCCGCTGCGCTGGAAGACCTGTGCGATGTCGACGACGTTGGCTCCTGCCTCGCGTGAGGCAAGTGCCTTCGGGACCCACGACAACGCGAAGTCAGCGCCACCGGAGGCGAGTACATCGATCGGCGAGATTTCTACGGATGGCAACTGCAGAATCTCGACGTCGAGCCCCGCTTCGGCGTAGCAGCCCTGATCGACGGCTGCGTAGTAACCGGCGAACTGAGCCTGGGTGAACCACTGCAGTTGCAGCTTCACCTTGGTCTTCTCAGCTGGCCCTTTGCTGGCATCGCACAGCGTCGGGCCACCGGTGCCCTCCGTCGTGGTGCTGTCCTTCTCGTCGTCGCCGCACGCGGCGAACGCGAGACCGGCGACTGCGACGATGGCCAGCGACTTGAACAGTCGTGTCGTTTGCATTGCACTTCCCCCTTGTTGTTGTTTGTGAAATTGACCTACGTGTTACTTGGAAACCCGTCGACGCTGCCATGGCACCGACACGTATTCGAGGACTGCGGCGAGCAGGAAGAACAGTAGGCCGAGTACCGAGGCCCCTGCGACATATGCCAGTCCAACATCCTTCTTTGAGATCGAAAAGAACCCACTAATGCTGGCGCCAAGCCCGTTTCGGTTGCCGCCGAAGTACTCAGCCACGATGGCCGTAATGACGGTCAACGGTGCGGCAACGCGGATGCCGGTGAACAGAAACGACGACGCATTCGGCAATCGCAGTTTGAGGAACTTCTGCCTAGTTGTCGCGGCGTACGACTGCATCAGTTCGTTGTGCGTCGCGCTGTTCTCGCGCAGGCCCCGCGACACGTTGATGAACACGACAAAGAAAGCAGTCAAGGTCGTCATGATGCGTCGAGGTGTCTCACTGTCGGCTTCATACATACGGGTAAAGATGGCGACCAAAACGACGATAGGGATGGCGTTCACGGCGATCGCGAGCGGATTCACAATTTCGCCTATCCAGCGCACTGCCGCTGTGAAGAGTGCGACGAGGCAGCCGAGCACTGTTCCGAACAGCAGTCCAAGCAATGCGTTGCCACCCGACACCTTCATTGCGTCGACGATGCCTTCGAGGTTGTTCGCACCTGCCGCCCATACTTTCGATGGAGGAGCCAGCACGAACGGACGCACGTGCTGCCACCTCACGAATACTTCCCACGCGCCAAGGAACACCACACCGAACACCATCGGCGGCAACCATGGGTTGACGCGACGCCAAATTGCAGTCACCGGTCGTCCCGGCCAGCGCCCACGGGGTTGCCGCGCAGCGCTTCTCTCACTTCGGTGATCTTGTCGTAGAACTGCTTGGCCTCGCGCGTACCTTCGTCGCGCGACCGGTCGAGGCCGACGGAAACGATCGAAGTAATTCTTCCGGGTCCCGCCGACATCACCACGACGCGATCACTGAGGTACACGGCCTCGGGAATGCTGTGCGTCACGAAGATGACCGTGGTCTTAGTCGCCGCACAAATGCGCAACAGTTCGGCCTGCATGTGCTCGCGGGTCATTTCGTCGAGCGCACCGAACGGCTCGTCCATCAGCAAAAGCGACGGGTGCGACGCGAGGGCGCGTGCAATGGCGATCCGTTGCTGTTGACCACCAGACAACTGCCAAGGCATCGCGTCCGCGCGGTCGGGCAGCTTCACCAACTCCAACATCTCCAGCGCTCGGTCACGCCGCTTCGCTTTGTCCCAACCTTTCAGTTCCAATGGCAGCTCGATGTTCTTGGCAACCGTGCGCCAATCGAAGAGGCCGGCCTGTTGAAACGCCATGCCATAGTCCTGATCCAGGCGGGCTTGGCGCGGAGTCTTGCCGTTCACTGCGATCCTGCCGGCCGTCGGCTCAAGCAGGTCGGCGACCAAGCGCAACAGCGTCGACTTGCCGCACCCGGAAGGACCGATCAGCGACACGAACTCGCCTTCGCCAACCATGACGTCGACGGCCGCAAGCGCCTCGACTCGCTGCGAGTGACCCGCATTGAACACCTTGTGGACGTCGATCACTTCAACGGCGAGCGTCACGCAGTTGTCTCCTTTGGAAGGTGGCGCGCAAAATAGCGATCGCCAAGACTTATCAAACTGGCCATCGCCAACCCCAGAACGACGGTGCCCGCTATCGCTGTGTAGACCTTGGCCGGACGCGAAGTGCCTTCTTGCAGGTACGACAGAATCAAGAAGCCAACGCCATCAGTGAGTCCGACGGTGATTTCGCTGACGATCACTCCGAACACTGCGGCGCTGGCCGCCAGACGCATAGCGGGAGTCAGGTAAGCGAGCGCCGCTGGCAAGCGGAGTTTGCGCCAGGTGCTCCACCACGAAGCCGCGTACGAGTCCATCAGTTCCAACGACTCCGAAGTTGGCGAACTGAACCCGCGTAAAGCGCCGACCGCAATCGGGAAGAACGACAAGAATGCTCCCAACACCACAGCGGACGTCCACTTTTCCCACTCGAAGCCGAGAATGCTGATCTGTCCACCCCACGTGACAGTTAACGGGGCAAGCGCGATCAACGGAATTGTTTGTGAAATGACGAGCCAAGGCATCAGTCCGCGACGCACGAAGTCGAAGCGAGTCATGACAATTGCGGCCGATATACCAACCAGAACGCCGACAGCCAGCGCCGCCAGTGCCAGCAGCAACGAATTCAGAGTTGCTTCGGCAACTACTTCGACAACAGACGTGGCACTTCCGCGCGTTTGCGGTTCGCCGAATTCGCGCGCCATATCGAAGACGCTGGGCATTGCCAAGTCGTTGGCACGCGGCAACAGCTTGAAGCCGAACACGGTTCCGACATTGCGCTCGGTACCCAGCCACGGTCCGATCCAGTTGCGGTAGCTCTCCCACGCGGCGAGTAACAGCGCGAGAGCGAGAACGCCGAAGACAAGTGGTCGAAGGGACCTACTCTTCACGACTTGTTTGTTCACGACTTGTTTGTTCACGACTTGTTTGTTCACGACTTGGCGCGCGTGTGCTCGGCGATGGCCGGAAGCACCTTTTCGCCGTAGGCCTGCAGCGTGTTGTCTTTGTTGTCGTGCTGCAGGTAAATCGCGAATTGGTCGACGCCAAGGTCCTTCAGTTGCTTCATGCGCTCGATATGTGCCTCCGGTGGGCCGATGATGCAGAAGCGATCGACGATCTCGTCGGGCACGAAGTCGGCGTGCGTGTTTCCCGCCTGGCCGTGTTCGTTGTAGTCGTAACCCTTGCGGCCCTTGATGTAATCGGTCAGCGCCTTCGGCACCGGAGCATCGTCGCCGTAGCGCGCAACGATGTCGGCGACGTGATTGCCGACCATGCCCCCGAACCAACGGCACTGTTCGCGACCGTGAGCAAGTGCTGCTTCGCTGCCATCGGTGACGTAGGCCGGAGCAGCAACGCAGATCGTGATGTCGTCGGCGTTGCGCCCCACAGCCTTGGCTGCATCGCGCACCGACTTGATCGTGAACTCGGCGATCGACAGGTCGGCGAGTTGCAGAATGAAACCGTCGCCAACCTCGCCGGCCAGCGCCAACGCCTTCGGGCCGTAGGCGGCGACCCACATTTCCAGCCGACTCTTCGCAGCCCACGGCAAACGCAACTCGCTGCCCTTGTAATCCACTGATCGACCGTTGGCCATCTCGCGAATCACGTGAATGCTGTCGCGCAACGTGGCAAGAGTCGTCGGCGCACCGTTCGTGACGCGCACCGCCGAGTCACCGCGCCCGATACCGCACACGGTGCGGTTGCCGAACATCTCGTTGAGGGTTGCGTACACGCTGGCCGTCACCGTCCAGTCGCGCGTCGCCGGGTTGGTAACCATCGGGCCGACGACGACGTTGCGCGTCTCGGCCAGAATCTGGCTGTAGATGACGTACGGCTCTTGCCAGAGAATGTGGCTGTCGAAGGTCCAGACGTAGTCGAACCCGTAACTCTCCGCGCGCTTGGCGAGGTCGATGACGCGCCGCGCCGGCGGCGTGGTCTGCAACACAACTCCGAATTGCATCTCGGTCCCCCGCTTCTCGGTTCTTGTTCTCGGTTCTTGCTGCTCTTGTGGCTAACGGTTCTGCGGGAAGCCGAGGTCGACGCGGCTGGTGCGCGGGTCGGGCCAACGACTGGTGACGACCTTGGTGCGCGTGTAGAAATTGATGCCTTCCGGCCCGTACATGTGCGTGTCGCCGAACAGGCTGGCCTTCCAGCCGCCGAAGCTGTAGTAGCTGACGGGCACAGGCACCGGCACGTTGATGCCGACCATGCCAACTTGTACATCGAATTCGAACTGGCGCGCCGCGCCACCGTCGCGAGTGAAGATCGCGGTGCCGTTGCCGAACTGGTTGGCGTTGATCAACGCCAGTCCTTCGTCGTAGCCCGCCACCCGCGTGACGTTCAGCACTGGCCCGAAGATCTCTTCGTCGTAGCACTTCATGCCCGGCTTGACATGGTCGATCAGACTCGGCTTCAAGAAGAAACCGTCGGCGGGAATATCGCCGCCGATGGTGCCATCGACAACCACCGTCGCTCCCTCGCCCGGAGCGCCGTCCACGTAGCTCTTTACCTTGTCGCGATGTTCGCCGGTGATCAAAGGACCCATCTCGCTGGCGTCCTCGCTCGCCGGGCCGACTTTGATTGCGGGGAGGCGATCCTTGATCTTGGCGACCAAGTCGTCGGCGATCGCGTCGCTCGCGAGCACCACCGACACCGCCATGCAACGCTCGCCCGCCGAGCCGTAGGCAGCGCTGACCGCGGCGTCGGCCGCCATGTCGAGATCGGCGTCGGGCAACACCAACATGTGGTTCTTCGCGCCACCGAGTGCCTGTACCCGTTTGCCCGCCTTGGTACCGGTCTCGTAGATATAACGCGCGATCGGTGTGCTGCCCACGAAGCTAATCGCTTGTACGTCGGGGTGCGTGAGCAAGCGATCGACCGCAACCTTGTCGCCGTTGACGATGTTGAATGTGCCGTCGGGCAAGCCCGCCTGCTTCAGCAACTCGCCGACGAACATGCTCGTCGACGGATCCTTCTCGCTCGGTTTCAACACGAAAGTGTTGCCGCATGCGAGCGCATTAGCGAACATCCACATCGGAACCATCGCCGGAAAGTTGAACGGCGTGATGCCAACGCACACACCGAGCGGCTGCTTGATGCTGTAGACGTCGACACCGGTTGATGCCTGCTCGCTGTAGCCGCCCTTCATCAGGTTCGGCACGCCGCACGCAAACTCGATGTTCTCTAGCCCGCGAGCTACTTCGCCGAGCGCGTCGCCAAGAACCTTGCCGTGCTCCTTCGACAACAGCGATGCGATTTCCTTGCGATTGGCATCGATCAGTTCGCGCAAGTGAAACATGACTTCGGAGCGCCGTGCCAGGCTTGTTGCGCGCCACGCGGGAAACGCTGCCTTGGCGACTGCGACTGCGTGGTCGACCTCATCGGCCGACGCAAGGTCGACCGCCGACTGTTGCTGGCCAGTTGCCGGATCGAACACAACGCCCGATCGTCCCGACGTTCCTTCGACAACCTTGCCGTCGATCCAGTGTGAAATTCGATTCATCTCAACCACTCCATTTGATTCACTCATGACTAGACCAGGTACTGCGACAACCCACGGCGGATGTACTGGCCGTGGCCCTTGCGTCCTGTGAACTTGTCGTTCTCGACGACTACAGAACCGCGCGAGAAAACGGTGTCGACCTTGCCGTCGATCACCCAACCCTCCCACGCGCTGTAGTCCATATTCATGTGATGCTTGTCGTTGACGCCGATCTTGGTTTTCGTGTTCGGATCCCAGACCACCACGTCGGCGTCGGCGCCCGGCGCAATGACGCCCTTCTTGGGATACATGCCGAACATGCGCGCCGGTGTCGTGCAACACGTCTCGACCCAACGCTCGAGCGACAATTCACCCGCCACAACGCCCTGGTAGAGCAGTTCCATGCGGTGCTCGACACCGCCGATGCCGTTGGGGATCGCCGAGAAGTTGCCGAGCCCCAGTTCCTTCTGGTCCTTCATGCAGAACGGGCAATGGTCGGTGCTCACGATGGCCAACTCGTTCATGCGCAGGCCCTTCCACAGGTCGCCCTGATGGCCGTGGCCCATCTGACCGACGTGATGCGGGTCGTGATCGCGGCTTCGAATCGGCGTACTGCACACCCACTTGGCGCCTTCGAAGCCGGGCTTGCCGAGAGTCTCTTCCAGAGTCAGCCACAGATACTGCGGGCAGGTCTCGGCGAAGACGTTGCGGCCGTGATGACGCGCCGCAGCAACCTCGTTGAGCGCGTCGCCAGCACTCATGTGCACGATGTACAGCGGGACGTTGCCGGCGACATGGCTGAGCACGATGGCGCGGTGCGTTGCCTCGGCCTCTAGCGGCGAGGGCCGCGTGTAGCTGTGGTACTTCGGATCGGTTTCGCCACGGGCCAGCGCCTGTTGCACGAGTACGTCGATGGCGATGCCGTTCTCGGCGTGCATCATGATCATCGCCCCGCAATCGGCGGCGGTCTGCATTGCCTTCAAGATTTGGCCGTCGTCGCTGTAGAACACGCCCGGGTACGCCATGAACAACTTGAAGCTGCTGATGCCTTCGTGTTCGGTCAGGTACTTCATGGCCTTCAACGACTCGTCGTCGACGCCGCCGATGATTTGGTGAAAGCCGTAGTCGATGCTGCAATTGCCGTCGGCCTTGCGGTGCCACTCGGCGAGCCCTTGGTGCACATCTTCGCCGTAGCGCTGCACAGCCATGTCGATGATCGTGGTCGTGCCGCCCCACGCGGCGGCGTTGCTGCCGGTCTCGAACGTGTCGCTCGCGAACGTGCCGCCGAAGGGCAATTCCATGTGTGTGTGCACATCGATACCACCGGGTATCACGTACTTGCCCTTGGCGTCGATGACGCGATCGATGCCCTCCTCAGTGAAGTACCCAGGCGCACCGAGCGCGCGAATTGTCTCGCCTTCAATGAGGACGTCCTGCGCCACCACGCCAGTGGTGGAGATAACGCTGCCGTTCTTGATCAGTGTCGACATCTGAGTGCTCCAGTCGTTCGGGTTACGGTCAACGTTCGAAGAGGTCGTCGTACGCGTCCGGTCGACGGTCGCGGTAGAACGCCCACCGATCACGTACCTGCTTGATCTTGTCCATATCGAGATCGCGCACGATGAGTTCCGGCTTATAGGCATCGCCGACGTCGCCGACGAACTTGCCTTCAGGATCGACGAAGTAGCTCTGGCCGTAGAAGTCGTCGTCGCCAAGCGGCTCGATGCCCACGCGGTTGATCGCGCCGACGTAGTACATGTTGGCAACGGCCGCGGCCGGTTGCTCGACACGCCAGATGTACTCGCTGAGGCCGCGACTGGTCGCCGACGGGTTGAACACGATCTCGGCGCCGTTCAGTCCGAGCGCACGCCAGCCTTCAGGGAAGTGGCGGTCGTAGCAGATGTAGACACCGACTTTTCCGACCGCGGTTTCGAAGATCGGGTAGCCGCCGTCGCCGGGTGCGAAGTAGTACTTCTCCCAGAAGCCCTTCACCTGCGGAATGTGTTGCTTGCGGAACTTACCGAGGTATTTGCCGTCGGCGTCGATGACCGCGGCGGTGTTGTAGTACAGACCGGGCCGCACGATTTCGTACATCGGTAGCACCAACACCATGCCGGTTTCCTTGGCAAGACTCTGGAAGCGCTGCGTGGTCGGGCCGTCGGGAATCGCTTCCGTGTAGTCGTAGTACTCCGGTTCTTGCACCTGACAGAAGTACGGGCCGTAAAACAGCTCCTGAAAGCACAGCACCTGCGCGTTTGCTTTCTTCGCGTCGTGCACCGCCTTCTCGTGCTTGTCGAGCATCGCTTCTTTAGTGCCCGCCCAATCTGTCTGCAGCAGTGCTGCCTTCACCGTGTTCGTCATGCCTGGACTCTACCTTTTGCACGCGTTTGGGGAAATCGCCACCAAAGTGAGCGTCAGTAACCGCTGATCTTGCTGTGATCCCAGCTGACTATGCGTTCGATCTCAAATTCGACGGCAAGGCGCTTACGGGCCTGCATCTCGACGAACAGCCTGGTTTCCGGACTAGCCGCTTGGGGACCGTTGTAGCGCACTGCCAACTCGACGCCGAGTCGCATGATCTGGTCGAAGTCGTCGATCACTCGCCCATTGCCGACCAACTCGGCCCCTTTCAACTCGTTGTATGTGTCGCCACTCTCGACGAGTCCGGTCATCTTCGGATCGCGGCGCAGGTTCACGATCTTCTGGCTCTTCGCGAATGTCCAGAACTGCAGCTTGCCGTCAACTAGCGCGTACCACATTGCGACCAAATGCGGATGGCCGGTTGGGCTGAGCGTGGCAACGTTGAGAATCCGCTGCTCGTCAAGGTAACTCTGTACCTCGTCGTCGGTCATTGCGATCTGCGCCCGTCGATTGGCCATCGAGCCAACGTAACGCGCGACTCAGAGCTTGGTGAGCTCGAGCGCGACTGGGCATGCAGCAGGCGGGAGTGCTTCGCCGGTGGCAACCAAGCCAGCGGCGGTGACGAAGTGCGAACACAACCCGAGGGGGACAACGTCGGCGACGCCCTCCGCGGGCAAGCGATCGACCAGCGATCGAAACCCGACGTCAGGGATGCGTCGGCCGACGCCGAGTGCGACCCACACGGGCACCTCGCTGCAGTAGGCCACCGACGCGGCGGCGCGGCTTCCCGGCGTAGCGAGCATCTCGGCTGGTGAGGCAGCCAACGCTTCGATCAGCACAAGGTCCGCCGCCAGCACTGCGCCCGTCAACAGGTCGGCAGAATCGTCGCTGCCGACAGCCAGCACGCTCAAGTCTTCGCGCCGCAGTAATGCTTCGCCGATCAGATCGGACCACCCGACCACGCACACCGTGGCTTCGAAAGGCAAGGTGTCGGCAAGCCGATCGGCGGTCGAATCGTCGGCGATTTCCGAGGCCAGCCGTCGCGCAACCGCATAGGGATCGGTGTCGGTGAGCATGTGTGCACACAGCCACCACAGCGGCCCAGACGTGGGATGGCGTTCGACAATTCGGCGGCACGCCACGACCAGACCAGCCGGATCTGGGCCGAGAGCACGCAGCGCCGACGCCGTTTCGGCGACGAGCGTTCGCGGATCGCCGCCGTATGAGCGGGCGATGTAGCGCAATCGCTCGATCGGGTGCACAGCGGGACGCTAGTTCGAAGGACGCTGGCCTGCGAGGCCACGCGCGCTACCGTTGCCATTCGTGGCTAGCTCCGTTGCACTCGACACCACCCTTACTGCAATTTCCGGCGAATCGCGCCCGCTCGAGGAATGGCTCACCACCTTCCATCTTGCGAGCGTGGTGATCGACCCATTCACCAACGAGAGCTCGTGGATACTGCCGCCCGCCACGCGCATCCTTGAGGCGTTCCGTGGGGCCGACGTGCGCGTCAATCTGGTCGCGACGTGCACCGCCGCGGAAGCCAAGGAATTTCTCGGGCCGCTGACAGAGCAGTTTCTCGTGTTCTGCGATCCCGATCGCCGCTTCGTTCGCGGACTCGGCGTGAAGACGCTGCCGGCATTCGTGTTCGTGCGCGGCGATGGCAGCGTGCATGCCGCCGCCGAGGGCTGGAACCCAGCCGAGTGGCGCGACGTCGCCATCAGCATCGCGGAGACAACTTCGTGGATCGCGCCCCAGATTCCCGTTGCCGCCGACCCTTCCCCCTTCCACGGCACCCCAGCCCTCGGCTAACACGGCGGGGTCAAATGGTTCGCAGTCCTGCAAACCCATCGCTTGTGTCGCGCCTCTGACCGAATCACAGCGTGGTCGGGCCGCGACACAAGCGACTTAGCGAGCAAGATTTGCCGCGAGCACCGGATCCGTTGTGCCCAGTTCGGATGTGAAGCAGGAACGGGAACTGATCGATCGCGCCAACAAGCAGCACCTCCTCGTTAGCCGCGCCGATGCGACCGCCTCCGGTTACAGCGCGTGGCGCTGGGAGCGGGCACAAGATGAAGGACTGTGGCTACAGATTGCGCCGGATCAATTGCACCACGCCGCGACTCCGCTGACGTTCGAGATGTCGGTGCGCGCCGGCGCGTCGTGGTTGGGTAAGCGCGGCGCGTTGTTTGGCGCTGCGGCACTGCTGTGGCTCGGCGTCGAAGTTCCAGAAGTGCTCAAGGCGGAGTTCCTCGTACCGCGGTCGTTGCGGTCGATTCCCAACTGGATGACGATCCACACCACCACACAATGGGATCCAGCGGACGTCCTTTCCCACAACGGCGTCCGCACGACGACAGCAACGCGTGCAATCCTCGACTACGCGACCAGCATGCCAACGGCTGCCCAACTCGAGGTGGCGATCGATAGTGCGATCAAGTTGCGGCGGACGACGCAGCTTCGGCTCGCGCGGCGGTTGGAGACTCTGCGCGGAACCGGCCGCCATGGCGTGAGGCTGTTGAGCGAGCTGCTGCTCGACTCGGGCGGCGAGTCGTACCTCGAACGTCGATTTCTGCGATTACTTCGGACCGCGGGATTGCCACGGCCGGATTGCCAGGTCATATTTCGCGACAACGGACAGCGCGTCGCCCGAGTGGATTTCTCGTTTCCTGCCACCAAGACGGTCGTGGAGGTGAGTGGTCGGCTCGGCCACACGTCCGATCGCGATCGCCAGCGAGATGCACGTCGTCGGAATCGACTGCAGCAGATGGGCAGCACCGTTCTTGAGTTCACGACCGCCGATGTGATCGGCGGCCACGCATACGTGCTGCGCAGCCTCTCCACCTCACTCGGAGTCGCCAGCTAACCACCTCCGCTAAGTTTCCATTCGTTTGTGTCGCGTCTCTGAGCGAATCACACCGTGGTCACGCCGCGACACAAGCGGAAATAACTGGGCACGGCGGTTGTCGTCGTATCCTTGCAGCGTGGCTGATGCCCCCGAGTTCGCGTTCACCGAGATACTGCCGCTGCAACCAGACCGCACCACGTATCGCCTCATCAGCACCGACTACGTGCGCAGCGTCGAAACGCCGCTCGGCACGATGCTGCAAGTCGACCCCGCAGCGCTGACGTTGATCACTCAGGAAGCGATGCGCGACATCGCGCATTTTCTGCGTCCCGGGCACCTGCAGCAACTGCGCAACATCCTTGACGACCCGGAAGCGAGCGACAACGATCACTTCGTCGCACTCGATCTGCTGAAGAACGCGGCGATCAGCGCTGGCGGCGTGCTGCCCATGTGCCAGGACACGGGCACCGCAATTGTCAAGGCGAAAAAGGGCCAGCGGGTATTCACCGGCACCGAGACGTCGGCTGGCGGCGACGAAAGGGCGATTGCCCACGGCATCTTCAACACCTATCAGACGAGTGCGTTGCGCTACAGCCAGCTCGCCCCGATCAGCATGTACGAGGAAGTGAACACCGGCAACAACCTTCCCGCGGAAATCAAGATCAGCGCAGTTGATGGCGACGAGTACAAGTTTCTGTTCATCGCCAAGGGCGGCGGCAGCGCGAACAAGAGCTTCCTTTATCAGGAGACGAAGGCGCTGCTGAACGAGAAGACGCTGCTGCCATGGTTGTTCGAGAAGATGAAGACACTCGGCACCTCGGCGTGTCCGCCGTATCACTTGTCGGTCGTCATCGGCGGCACTAGTGCCGAGTTCGCGGTCGAGACGGCGAAGCTGGCAAGTACTCGCTACCTCGACTCGCTTCCCACCGAGGGCAGCCTGCGCGGCCACGCATTTCGTGATGTTGAGTTGGAGGCGAAGGTCCTCGCCATCAGCCAGGAGACCGGAATCGGTGCGCAGTTCGGCGGCAAATACTTCTGCCACGATGTGCGCGTCATCCGGCTGCCACGCCACGGCGCGAGTTGTCCGATTGCGATGGCCGTCTCATGCAGCGCCGACCGACAGGCGCTCGGCAAGATCACCGCCGATGGCATCTTCCTCGAGCAGCTCGAAACCGATCCCGCACGCTTCCTGCCCGAAGTAACGGAGGAAGCACTCAGCAGCGAATCGATTCGCATCGACTTGAACCGGCCGATGGACGAAATTCTCGCCGAGCTGAGCAAGTACCCGGTAAAGACACGCGTGATGCTCGATGGCCCAATGGTCGTAGCCCGCGACCTCGCTCACGCCCACATCCGAGCCAGACTCGACGCGGGCGAGCCAATGCCGCAGTACCTGCGCGATCACTGTGTGTACTACGCCGGTCCGGCGAAGCGGCCCGACGGCATGGTCAGCGGCGCGTTCGGGCCAACGACAGCAGGCCGTATGGACAGCTACGTCGACGAGTTCCAGGCAGCAGGTGGCAGCATGGTGATGCTCGCCAAGGGCAACCGCAGCAGAGCCGTGACCGACGCGTGCAAGCAACATGGCGGCTTCTACCTCGGCACGATCGGTGGCCCCGCAGCACGCATTGCGCAGGACTGCATCTCGAATGTCGAGATTCTCGAACTGGAAGAACTCGGCATGGAAGCCGTGTGGAAGATTGAAGTGCGCGACTTCCCGGCGTTCATCGTCGTCGACGACAAGGGCAACGACTTCTTCGAACTCGTCGACCGCCCCTATCAGGGAACGCCGGTACAGCTCAAGCGCTGAAGCAGCTCGACGTACTCCGGTACCAACACACCGAGGCGTGCGTAGACCACGACGGAATCTGAGCCCTGATCGATGATGCCCTCCGCCAGACAGCGAGCAGTTGCGGACGGCGATCCCTCCGCTTCGAACACACTTTGCAAACGGATCAGGAATCGGTCGCGATCGATTGCAAAGACTGCGGAGGCCCGAGCCACCGTCGTGTTGACGTCGTCGGTGAAGCCGCAGCGTGCACGTGTGTTGGGTATCTTCAACTCGACGAGGTAATCGACGACGATTCGATCGACGCAGTCACTGTGCAAGAACGCCGTGTGCCCGGCACCTTCCCAGCGCACCGAGACGGCATCGCCCAATGCCTCCGCCATGCGCGGCGCAAGAAAACCAGGCGTGGCGGGGTCGCCGTCGGTCCCGATGACCACGATGGGATAATCGAGCTCGATGGCCGTGATCGTCGGCAGCGGCTCTGCCGACTCGGGCCAGCCGTCGCACGCATCGACAGCGAAGCGACCTGAGCGACCAGCGAAGTCAGCGCAATAGATCGCGAGGTTCGCAGCAACCAGGTTGTCGTACGAGTCCTCCGCTCGCGGATAGCCAGCCTCCAGAAAACTGCCGAGGGCTGCAAGCGTGCTGGCGTCGCCTTTGGCAGCGTCGGCAAGCGCAACCGCCAATGGCGCCCACAAGTCGGTGTTGTACATCGCAGATGACACGATGCCGTTCACCTGCTGATCTGTGACGACTTCGTCCCATGCATCGAAGTAATCCGTATCGGCCCCGTCCACGTTAGACCCGAGTTCGTCGAGCAACGCGCGGCTGCGCGGGCCGGCCGGGCACAGCCGCGAGGCATCGCACAGGTCGAGGAAAACGTCGAGTGTGCCTTCGAAGTCTTGAACGCCATAGAACGGATCGGCGAACGAACCTCTCGATGTACCGTCAATGTTGTACTGCCCAGCCGCCGGATCGACACTGCCGTCCAGGACCAGCGCCCGCACACTGTCCGGGAACAGATCGGCATATACCGCTCCCAGTGCCGTGCCATAACTGAACCCGAGATAGGTCAGTTGTTCATCGCCGAGCGCCTTGCGTAGTTGCTCCATATCGCGCGCTGCGTTAGTGGTTCCGACGAACGGCAGCAGCTCGCCACTGTTGTTGATGCAATCGCGTTCGATGACGGTGTACGACCGATTGAGATCGCCGCAATCGACCGCCGTCGATCGACCGACGCCGCGGGGGTCGAAGCCGACGAGATCGAAGGCGTCGGTCAGTGCCGGCGGAAAGAGCAGCGCGTAGCTCCACGCCAACTCGAGTCCGGACCCACCGGGACCGCCCGGGTTCAGGACCAATGATCCGATGCGGTCGGAAGCGACCGCCGCTGGCAGGCGGGTTACGGCAATCGAGATGGCATCCGCGTTGTTCGGGTCGCGATAGTCGAGCGGAACCTCTATCTCGCCGCACTGCCACGGCGCAGCCTGCGCTACACAACGACCCCACTCGATCGCCTCAATGTCGGGCAGTGAGCGCACGGCCTCTAGCTCGACGCCACGCCGGAACGTCGACGGGGCTTTCGTCCGACTTGAAACCGATACTCCCGGCGCCGACGCGCACGCAGTCAGGCTGCCGAGTAACCCCGCAACACAGCACACGCCAAGAACCGAACGCCGTGATTCCACGAGCCGCACCTTACGAACCGATCGGCGCGCATGGGCATCAGGCGAGGCTGACAAGCTCGAGCCAGTCCTCGCTGAAATAGTCGACTTGGCCGTCGGGCATGAGCAGCACTTTCGTGGGCGCCAGCCGCTCGACGAACTCGACGTCGTGGCTGACAAACACCAGGCTGCCCTTCCAACCAATCAGTGCGTCGCAAACCGATCGCCGACTGGGCGGGTCGAGGTTGTTGGTCGGTTCATCGAGCAGCAACAGATTGTTGCGGCCGACCATCAGCATGGAAAGCGCAAGCTTGGTCTTCTCTCCACCCGAGAGAGTGCCGCTCTGCTGAAAGACCTTCTCGCCTGTGAGGCCCATCATTCCGAGAAAACCGCGCAGCTGTGTCTCGGTGTAGATCACATTCGGTGGCACGTCTTTGCGAAGGTTCTCGAGCAGGGTCTGGTCGGTGCGCAGATTGTCGTGCTCCTGCGCGTAGTAACCCACTGCAACCTCATGACCAAAGTTGAAGTCACCAAGGTTTGCTGTCGATTCGCCAGCGAGGATGCGTAACAGGCTGGTTTTGCCCGCACCGTTCAGTCCTAGAACCAGCAAACGTTCGCCGCGGCCAAGATCGAACGAAACATCCTCAAACACTGCTGGGCCGCCGTACGCCTTCGACAGTCCGCGCGCGGTCAACACCGTCGAGCCGCACGCCGGTGGGTCGGGAAACTTCATGCGCAGTGTGCGATCACCGGGGCCGACCTCGACACGTTGCGCCTCGATGCGGGCGATCTGCTTTTCCTTGCTGTGAGCAATCGACGCCTTGCTGGCCTTCGCTCCAAATCGATCGACGAATACCTGCAGGCGTGCAATCTCGCGCGTTTGGAGGAGCGCCTGCTTGGCTAGGCGTTCTTCGTCCTTCGCACGCGCCGCCTTGTATTGCGTATAGGTACCTTTGTATTCGACCAAGTTGCCGAGGTTCGCTTCGCCAGGTCGGTCGAGATGCATCACACGCGTGATCGCCTCATCGAGCAACTCGAGGTCGTGGCTAATGACGAGGAGTGCGCCGCGATAGTTGCGCATGAACTGCAGCAACCACGTCTTGGCATCAATGTCGAGGTGGTTGGTTGGCTCGTCGAGCAACAACACATCGCTGCCCGCGAACAGGATGCGCGACAGTTCGACGCGCCGACGCTCGCCGCCGCTGAGGACACCGATCGGTAGATCCATTCGATCCGGCGGCAGACCGAGCCCAGCCATGATGCTGCGCGCTTCGCTCTCCGCGGCGTAGCCGCCCGACGATGAGAATTCGTCCTGCGCGCGGCTGAATCGCTCGACGTTGCGCGTCGACGGATCGGCCTCCATCGCAACTCGCAGCTTCTCGATACGGTCGAGCCGATCGTCGACCAAGCGGCCGCTCAGCACATGAGTCACCGCCCGTCGGGTGTCTTGCACACCCTCAATTCGCGGATCCTGGGGCAGGTATCCGAAGCCGCCCTTGCAGATAACCGCTCCCGCCATCGGTTCGGCAGCGCCGCCAAGAACCTTGAACAGGCTGGTCTTGCCAGCGCCATTGCGCCCGACCAAACCCACCTTTTCGCGAGACATCACGGTGAAGGACACGGCGTCGACGATCTGACGTCCGCCCACTTCCACAGAGAGTCCTCGCGCTTGCAACATGGCCATTCAGCGTGGCGGCGGATCACGCCCACCGCAACCAGGAGGACGACAACGCGGCGTGACAACGGCCCGGGACATACCATGGAGATGTGAATAAGGTGCTGCGCCGCGCTTTGCCCGTCGCGTGCGGCTGCGTGGCCGCCGGACTTGCGGTTGTCGTGGCGAACAACGACCCTGGGGCCGCCAACAGCCGCTTTCCGCCATGTGTCTTCCGCACCATGACCGGGCTCTGGTGCCCCGGCTGTGGCTTGACGCGCGGAATGCACCAATTGTTCAACGGGCACATCGGCTCAGCGCTGCACTACAACCTGTTCATTCCGCTGCTCATCGTTGCCGCCGGACTGGGATGGTGGTCGTGGCTGCGTACGAGTTGGGGCCGAGAGCCGCTCTCGGTCCCCGCACCCTTGGTACGCGGTCTTGCGTGGGTAATGCCGATCGCGCTGATCGCGTACGGAGTTCTGCGCAATATTCCGGCAGCGCCGTTCAACGCGCTGTCTCCGTAGAGATTGCTACTCACAAGCGTCAGTCGGTTGGCATTCCTGAGTCGTCGAAGAAATTGGTGCCCAGGCACTCGCCCGGCTTTGTCGGCGCAGTGCCCAACACGAGGGCGAGCTGATCGGTCAGTACCTGACGGCCTTCCTCAGTGACATGCAACCCGTCGGTGCGCAGCACATCTGGGTGCGACGCGGTGAATGCTTCCCAGTCAAGAATCAGAACATTTTCGTGTTCGGCGGCAGCAGCCCTGATCATCGCGTTCACAGCGACCTTCTTCTCGCTCACCAATGTCACGGTGAACAACACGACTGGGCGTGGGGAAAGTCGCTCGATGATTCTCTCTAACTGATCCTCGTACCAGTCAGGTCCAGCGCTGACGTAGTTGTTACCGAGCATGACGACCGCGGCATCCCAGCCGACACCGAGGCGGGTGTCGAGCACTTCGTTGCCGAATTGAATTCGGCGTGCGGGTTCGGCGTCGACTTCGATTGCCCAGCCCATCGGCACAAGCGTGTCGCACAACTCTCCACCGAGTCGGCGCGATGCGCTGGCGAAGATCGAGTCGCCGATCACGATGACGCGATTGCCGGCCACGAGGTCGCCGACCTTTGGCGGCCCCGGCACTGTGGTCGTCGTCGACTCGGTCGAGGTGGTGCTGCGCAGCACGGTCGGCAGCGTGGGCGGTAACTCGCCAACCGTGACTCCTGCGTCAGCGGTGGAGGACGGCTCGCCGTCGGAGGTCGCCGCACCGCACGCGCCGAACAGAAGCACGCCCACTAACAACACGACACGACGTGCAAACATCAATCAGGTTGTGGTGTCGAGCGAATCGGTGGTCGAAGGCGGATCGGTAGGCAGCGGCGATTCGGTGGTTGGCCCGCTACCCGTCCCGGGGACTGTGGGCAGCGTGATGCCCGACACTGTCGTCGTCGAACCGTCGACCGCGCCAGCCGAGTCGTCGTAGAAGTTAGTGCCCAAGCACTTCCCCGGTGTGGTTGGCGCTGGCCCCATCACATCGGCCACATGCTGCGCGAGACCGGCGCGCCCTTCATTCGTGAGATGCAAACCGTCATCGCGCAAGAACGCAGGGTGTGCGACAGTCGAGGCCGCCCAGTCGACGACGACAACATTTGGATACAGGGCAGCGACTTCGAAGATGACGGTGTTCACTTCTAGCTGCTCCGCCCTGTATTCCGACACCGTGATCAACACGGTCGGTCGCGGCGCGAGCTTCTTGACGAGCCGGTCGAGATACAGCCGATACACATCAGGGTCGTTGCCGTAGTTGTTGCCCAGGAAGACGACCGCGGCATCCCATCCGGCAGACAAGCGCTCATTGAGCACGACATTGCCGAAGTCGATGAATCGCGCGGTTTCAGCATCGACCTCAACTCGCCAACCCAATGGCACTAGGGCAGCACACATCTCGCCGCCATATCTTTTGGCAGTTCCCGCCATCACAGAGTCGCCGATCATGATCACGCGATTGTCGGTGACGCGGGCACCGATGAGTTGCGTTGGTGTCAGCGGCACCGTTGTGCGAACGACGGTTGTGAACGCCTCGCCGGCCGCCAGCGTCGGCAACGTCGGTGGCAAGCCACCAACCGGAACACTCTCAGTTCCGGTCGCAGGGTCGGTCGACCTGGCCACTGCGCATGCAGTGCCCGTGAGTAGCAAACCAACAATCACAAAAACCCGCCGAATCAACATGATGTCCCCCATTCGACCGACTGTGAGGCCTTGATGCAAGTCAGCCACCGAGTGAGGCCTCTCAGCCGCGTGCTTTCAGTAGATCGCGAATTTCAACGAGCACATCGACCTCGCTGATTTGGATAGGTGTGGGCGGTGGCGGCTGGCGAAACTTGTTGTAGGCCTTGACCACAACGAAGAGGACAGCGCCGACCAGCACGAGCGAGGTTAACTGGGTCAGCACCGCTCCGATCGCCAACACGGTGTCGTCAGCGGGATCGGCCTTGTCGCCCTTGCGTAGCGTGATCCTGAGTAAGCCATCGAGATTGGTTTCGCCAAAAATTGCACCAATGATCGGGTTTGCAATGTTGGCAATGACAGAGTCGATGACCTGCTTCACCGCCGCGCCGAGAATGAATGCCACTGCTATCTCGACCATGTTGCCTGTGGCGATGAATTCCTTAAACTCTCTCAGTAGGTTTTTCACGCCTGTATTGAACCAGCTGTGCCGCAAGTTAACGTGAACTCAATGGAGCGTTCGATCCCCGAGCCGACGGAAAGTCGGCTCGACGGACTCATCCTCGACCGTATCGATGCGCTACGCATCCTGCGCGCGGTCACGCCCGAAGAAAAGGGCGAACTACTCGAGAGAATTGCCGGCCCTGGCCAGCCCGAGCAAGACATCGTTGATCAGCTCTCCAAGATTCGACCGCTCTGGCGACCAGACCGTTTCGAGGAGGCCCACCGGATGGCCATGCGGTCACTGGAGGTGCTTGATCGCAATGGCGCACGACGGGCGAAGCTGCCGCGGCTCGGGCCGCTAAAGCCGATCGGCTCGTACATCGTTCAGCAGATGACGCGATGGATCGTCAAGGGACACCAGAACACGTTGGTGACGCACATTCGAAAGTTGTACGAGCGACGCGAGGCCAACTCCATTCCTGGAAGCCCGGAACATCTCATGTTGCGTCGTGCACGCTTGAGCGCCGCCCGAGTCGAGCCGGGCTACAAGGGCAAACAACTTGGCCTGCCAACCTTCCTACTCGGCGGCGCGATTATCTCAACGGTGTTCAGCGCTGTTCAGGGGTTCATTCGCTGGGCGTTCAACGACCTGACGGGCAGCGTGATTCTCGCCGCGGTCCTCGGTATCGTCTTCGGCGCACTGGCATGGGCGGCGCTGTACGCCGCCGGCGTTGCGAGACGACGGATACGACTCAGCACCGATCAGCCGATTCGCGCGTTGTGGGAAACCATCGGCGCCGCTGGCAACCCACCGAAGGACAGCAGCTACGACTTCGCCGCGTACGCGATCATTCTGTTGACGCTGACCTGGTTGCTGGTGCCGCTCGCCACATGGCTGGTTGTCACCCGCGTCACCTAGTCATTCAGCGACCAGGTGTTGTTCAGAGACCAGGTCCTCGAAGCGATCCACGTCGCGCAGCGAGGGAAACGCGAGCCACCAAACGCCAACAACTGCGATCGTCGCCACCCCGCCACCGATCACCGTCGCTGGTGTTCCAATCGCCTGCGCGACGAGGCCACTCTCGAACGCGCCAAGCTCGTTGCTGGCGCCAATGAAAACGTTCTCGACTGCAAGCACGCGACCACGCTTCTCGTCGGGAGTCACCAAAGGAACCAGTGCTCCGCGCACATAGACGCTCACCATGTCGGCGCCGGCCAACACCACCAGCGCAATGAAGGCGAGCACATACGACCGCGTCAATCCGAGCACGACTGTCGACGCGCCGAACACGAAGACGGCGAGCAGCAAGACCCGCCCGATACGCCGTCGCATCGGACGAAACGCCAGCAGCACGGCCATCAACGCAGCTCCGATGCCGGGCGATGCGCGCAACAAGCCGTAGCCAAACTCGCCAACGCCCAACCGCTCCTCCGCAATGACGGGCAGCAGCGCGACGGCTCCGCCGAACAGCACGGCGAACAGATCGAGCGAAATCGCCGCCAACAAGATCGGCGTCCGCCGGATGAAGACCAGTCCCTCGATCGCATGTCGAAACGTCGGACGGTTGGCGCTGATCGCCGGGTCTGGTGGGCGGATGAAGCGCAACCCGCTAAACATCAGCCCTCCGACGATCATCAGCGATGACGCAACGAAGTAGGCGACCCAGGGTGCGATGGCGTACAGCAGACCCGACAGAACCGGTCCGAGAATGGTCGCGCCGGTCCACGTCGCCGAGTTCATTGCGACGACCTTCGGCAGTCCCCCTTCAGGGGCGACCATCGGTGGCATCGAGCGCGTGGCCGGAGCCAAGAAGGCACGCGCCACGCCGTAGACGAAAGCAATCACGAACAACGGCCATACTTCCGTCGGATCGCTGAGCGCGTAGAACACCAGCGCGAGCGACGACATCACCTCGCCACCGATAGCGAAGAGTGCGACAACTTTGCGATTGAAGCGATCGGCAACGGTGCCCGTAACGAGCACCAACAGTGCAGCGGGCAGGAACTCGCACAACCCGATCCAACCAAGGTCGGCTGGGCGACCCGTGATACGAAACGCCTGTAGTCCGAGCGCCGCAGCTTGTAGCGAAATGCCCGTCGTCAACACCGAGCCAGCGGTCAACAACCGGCGCACATCGCCAAAACGAAGGACTTCCTTGGTGGACAGCGACGCACCCTCGGACGGTTGCACAGTTCGGCCAAAGCTATCGAGAGAGTGCTACACATCGTGCATGACTTCTCTTGCGAACGACACTCGCTGGCTCGACGCCACCGACCAGGCAGCGCTCGTTGCGGCTGGCGATGTAACCGCGTCGGAATTGCTCGAGGCCGCGATCGAACGCATCGAGCAACTCGACCCGCAACTCAACGCGGTAATCATTCGTTGGTTCGACGAGGCCCGCGCCACCGCCGCGGGAACGCTGCCGGTCGGTCCATTCCGCGGCGTGCCAACGTTGTTGAAAGATTTGTGGGCGCACTACGCCGGCCAACCACTCACCAACGGATGCCAGGCGCTGAAGGACACGATGCCGATCTCGGCCACGGACACGACACTGGTGTCGCGATTTCGCGACGCCGGTTTCGTGATCGCCGGACGTACCAATAGTCCCGAGTTCGGCAGCTTGCCCACCACTGAGCCGACGGCGTGGGGAGCAACCCGTAATCCGTGGAATCTCAACCATTCGCCAGGCGGCTCCAGCGGCGGCGCGGCCGCGGCCGTTGCATCTGGCATGGTGCCAATCGCACACGCGAGCGATGGCGGCGGCAGCATTCGTATTCCCGCATCCGCTTGCGGACTGGTCGGGTTGAAACCGACGCAGGGCCGAATCACACTCGGGCCATATCGCGATGAGAGCAATCTGGGCGTCGAGCTGTGCGTTAGTCGCAGCGTGCGCGATACCGCTGCTTTGCTCGACGCGGTGCGCGGGCCCGGGGTTGGCGACACCGTGATCGCCGCACCACCTGCGCGCCCGTACCTCGACGAATTGGGTTCCGATCCGGGACGGCTTCACATCGGGTTACTCGATCAGCATCCCTTCGGCGGACCTGTCCACGAGGAATGCACGCTGGCCGTACGCAACACCGCGCTTCTGTTGGAGAGTCTCGGACACAACGTCGAGCCGGGCTTCCCGTCGGCGCTGTCGAATCGAGAGTTCGGCCAACGATTTTCCGCGCTGTGGAGTACCAACATGGGGGTCGGCGTCGCGCGTATCAGCGAGCAGTTGCAGCGCGAACTTGTCGAGGGCGATGTCGAGTCGGTGAACTGGGCCATGTCGGAGTTCGCTCGCGGTGTCAACGGTGTCGATTACGCGATGGCGTTGGCCGCGAATGTCGAGTTTCGGCGAGCGGTGCAACAATGGTGGCAAAGCGGCTGGGACCTGTTGTTGACACCAACGCTCGGTGAGCCGCCGGTTCTGCTGGGCACCTTTGCCAACACTCCGCAAACTCCGATGGCACCGATGGCGCGGGCCGCGAAGTACGTGCCGTTCACGCCTGCATTCAACTCCAGTGGTCAGCCAGCGATCAGCCTGCCCTTGCATTGGACAGCAGACGGACTGCCCGTTGGTGTGCAGTTAGTGGCCGCCTACGGACGCGAGGACGTATTGCTGCGAGTCGCTGCGCAACTCGAAGTCGCGCAGCCGTGGGCACATCGCCACCCGCCGATCTGAGCCATCACGACTCGTCGGGCGCAACAAGTTCGGCGACAGGCTCAGGGACTTCGATTCCCCACCGTCGCATGCCGTCTTCAACATCGGAGATCACGGTCTGTAGGACGGCGATTCGGGCAAAGCGTTTGTGCTCGGCAGCAATCGCATGCCACGGCGCCAGCTTGTGATCCGTGCGCGTGAACATCTCCTCCGCTGCTGCCTCGTAGTCACGATTCTTTTCGCGGTTGCGCCAGTCTTCGTCGGTGAGTTTCCATCGCTTCAGCGGGTCGGCGGCACGTCCCTCGAATCGACGTAGCTGTTCTTCATCGCTCACGTGCATCCAGAACTTGACGACGATCAGGCTTTCCTCGCACAACGATTCCTCGAAGTCGACGATCGCCTTGTACGCACGCTTCCACTCTGGCTTGTGGGCGAATCCCTCTACACGTTCAACGAGTACGCGTCCGTACCAACTGCGATCGAAGACCGCCATCTCGCCCAGCCCCGGCAGCTGTTGGTAGAAGCGCCAGAGGAAGTGGTGGTTCTTCTCCTTCACTGTCGGCGCCGCGTACGACACCACCTCGTAGTGGCGAGGGTCGAGGTGTCCGACAAGCGCCTTGATAGCGCCGCCCTTACCGGACGCGTCGGGTCCTTCGAGGATGACGAGCAGCCCGGGCCCGAGCCCGTCGGCGCCCATCAGGCCGCCGAGGTGCAAACGCAGCTGCGACATCCGTTGTTGACCGGCGCTGAGCTGGCGCATGTAATCGTCGCGACTGAGTCGCTGCGACATATCAAGTTTGTCCAGTATGCCCACGGGGTAGACCCTAGTGACTTTGTTGAAAACTGACAGAAGTGACCGGACTGGACGTCTGTAGAGACATGAACACGCCGCACCTATTACCCACAACTTCGTTATCAACTGAAACCTCAATGACCACCGCTGCGCAAATCGATTGGACCAGCCAGCTTCGATTGGCCGTTCCGCTCAGTGTTGCGACCGCACTCGTCGGAGTCGCAATCGGCGAGCACATCGCTCACACAACGTTCATCGTCGCGGCGACCATCGTGGCGTCAGTCGTCTCGTGGACCCGCGTACTGCGACGCCCCGCAGCGCCGGACCTACACCGTCGAGTGCACGTTCTCCATCAACGCCAGAGCTTTCGACGCGGGTACTGCCGGCGAGAACAGGTAACCCTGCATCGTGTCGCATCCCATCGCGCGTAGTACTGCGCACACTTCCTCCGTCTCGACACCTTCGGCGACAACCGTCAGCCCAAGTTGGTGACCGAGCTCAATCACCGAGGCCACAATCGCACGGTCCTCGTGGCTGTTCTGCATCGCGAAGACAAAGCCACGATCAATCTTCAGCTCACTCACCGGTAGGTGCCCCAGCGAGCCAAGCGATGTGTAACCCTGGCCGAAGTCGTCGAGGCTGACCTTTACCCCAGAAGCGTCCAGTTCCTCGAGCAAAACGGCCGCTCTGATGGGATCGGCGGCGATGGAGGTCTCGGTGATCTCGAGTACCAGCCTTGCTGGGTTGATGCAGTGTGTGGCTAACCGATTGAGCACCCAGCCGGGTAGGTCGTCACGCAGGTTGCGCGCCGAGATGTTGACGGCCATCGACAGTTCCGGGCACGCGGGCGACCACTCGGCGAGTTGCGCCAGCGCAGCGTCGACCACCCACCGAGTCAGTGGTCCAATCAAACCCGTGCTCTCCGCTATCGGAATGAAGTCGCCCGGTGGCACCAGCCCGCGGACGGGATGATTCCAACGTACGAGCGCTTCGAACGCGGTCACGTTGCCGCTCATTACGTCGATCTTGGGCTGGTAGTGCAGTGTGAGTTCTCCGGACCCGATCGCCCGACGAAGCTCGGAGATCAGACTGAGTCGTTGCGGGTCGAACTCGCCGCTACCCGGGTGATAACGAACGATCGCCCCGCGGGCAATCTTCGCCGCATCCAACGCGAGGTCTGCTCGGCGCAGGAGGTCGTCCGGATCGTCGGCATCGCTCGGCCACATCGAGTACCCGATGCTCGCTTCGGCGGAAATCGCAACACCACCAAGCTCCGCCTCAGCCTCAAGAGCCAGCAACACGCGAGCAAGGATGTCTTCGACGGAGTCGCCCACAATGCCGGGCAGCACCAACCCGAATTCGTCGCCTCCCAACCTTGCGACGGTGTCGCCCGGTCGCAGTGTTGCCTTCAATCGTTGCGCGACGATGCGCAAGAATTCGTCACCATTGCGGTGGCCGAGCGACTCGTTCACATCCTTGAAGCGATCGAGATCAAGCACAGCAACCGCAACATCGTTACCCAAGCGACCCGCTGCACTGAGCGCGGCGGCCACGCGATCGCGGAACAAACTGCGACCGGGCAAGCCGGTCAGCGAGTCATGCAACGCGAGGAACTCGGAGTGCCGGCTCTGGCGGCGGGTACGACGGGCGACCGATACAACGATCAGCACCAATACCAACCACAACGCACCGAGCCCGAAGATGATCGAGAGCCGCAACTGGTTGAGAGAGGCTTCGCGTTCGGCGGCGATCGGCGCGTACGGGATGTACACCTCGAGGACGCCGACGACCAAGCCGGAGTTCTCAATCGGGTGAATCGCGACATAGACCTCGATCGCTTGCGCGCCATTGGTCACGCCACCGTCGACCTCATCGGCACCGAGCGTGGTCAAGAGCGACACCATTCCCCTATCGACGGCCTCCCGTACCTCGTCGTCAGGCGGGCCGACGGGTGGCGTGCCAAAAGGATCGGCCGCGTCGAACACAATCTGTCCGTTCAGGTCCCGAACACGGAGTGCGAGTGCGCTGCCCTGTGCAATCAAGTGGCTGGTGGCACGCGCAATCGACTCGAGTTGATCCTCGGACAATCCGTCGCTGAGGCGTCCGGTATCGAGATACGGCTCGACCGCAGCACTCGCCAACGATTTGGCTTGCGACTCTCCTTCGCGGAGCGCAGCGGCGTCGACTTGGTTGGTTACCGTTTGGCCGAGCACCAAGCCGAGCCACACCATCGGCAGCATGGTCGCGCCGAGGTACGCGGCAAACCGCGCGCCACCTCGCCATCGCCTCCGCCTGGTTTCCATACGGAGAAATATCGGCGGAGCGTCGGCAGTCTTGAGGGAATTGAAGCAATTCGCGTTGGCCCGAATCGCCACTAGTTATGCCTCCGTGCCCGACGAGTTCAGAGAACTCGCCGAACACGAACTCTGATTAAGCGTTGTAGCCGAAGACCGACTTCGTCTCGAGGAACTCTTCCATGCCGGCCGCACCCCACTCGCGGCCGTTGCCGGATTGCTTATAGCCGCCGAATGGCGCGTTCAAGTCGCCGCCTGCACCATTGACGTGCACCATGCCGGTCCTGATACGACGGGCCATTGCCTTGGCGCGATCGCCGCTGCCAGAGATATAGCCGGAGAGGCCAAAGGAAGTGTCGTTGGCAATCCGGACAGCGTCGTCGTCGTCCTTGTAACCGATCATGACGAGCACCGGGCCGAAGATTTCCTCGCGAGCGATGGCCATCTCGTTGTTGACGTGCGAGAAGACCGTCGGCTTGACGTAATAGCCGGTCTCGAGTCCCTCTGGCTTGCCGGGGCCGCCGACCTCTAGCTTGGCGCCTTCGCCAATACCCTTCTCGATCAGCTGCTGAATTCGGTTGTACTGAACTTCCGAAACCACCGGGCCAATCTTGCTGGATTCTTCGCGCGGGTCACCGACGACAACCTTGCTCGCAGCCTCAGCGGCGATCGCTGCTGCCTCGTCCATACGCGCCATCGGTACCAGCATGCGGGTCGGCGCGTTGCACGACTGACCAGAGTTGGTGCACATCCCGGCCATGTCACGCGCAATCGCGGTCGCGAAATCGGCGTCGTCGAGGATGATGTTGGCGGACTTGCCACCCAACTCTTGCGACACTCGCTTCACCGTCGGTGCCGCAGCACGGGCGACTTCGATGCCAGCGCGCGTCGAGCCAGTAAACGAGACCATGTCGACATCGGGGTGCGACGACATTGCCGAGCCAACGCTGGCACCGTCGCCGTTGATGAGGTTGAAGACGCCAGCGGGGACGCCAGCGGCATCGAGGATCTCGGCGAAGAGGATCGCGCTCAGTGGTGCTACCTCCGACGGCTTGAGCACCATCGTGCAACCGGCGGCGAGAGCTGGCGCGACCTTGCAGGCGATCTGGTTCATCGGCCAGTTCCACGGCGTGATCATGGCGACCACGCCGATCGGCTCGCGCACGACCAGCGTCGTTCCCATGTCCTTCTCGAATTCGAATTCGGCGAGCACCTTGCGCGCCGTCATGATGTGGCCGATGCCAGCCGCAGCCTGCGCACGTTGCGATAGCCACAGTGGTGCACCGACTTCCTGGCTGATGACTTCGGCCATCTCGCCCATGCGAGCTGCGTAAACCTCGATGATTTTGTCGAGCAGTGCCAGTCGTTCCTCCACCGTGGTGACGGAGAATGTCTCGAATGCTTTCTTGGCTGCTGCGACGGCCGCGTTCACGTCGTCGGGGCCGCCCATTGCGATCGAATCGATCGCTTCTTCGGTTGCCGGGTTGATGACCGCCAGCGTGTCGCTGGTCGACGGAGCTACCCATTTGCCGCCGATGTAGAACTCTTTGGAGTGATTCATACGAATGACCCTAGAGGACGTTTCGCAGTCCGGACAACGAGACCGACGCGACGGAGGTGCGTTTGTGCGCTCGTGATGTTGGTAGCCCGTACGGGATTCGAACCCGTGCCGCCACCTTGAGAGGGTGGTGTCCTAGGCCTCTAGACGAACGGGCCAAGCTACGCACCCTTGCGGGCTATGTGAGCACGCCCACCGGGCGAGCTGGTTGGGGTGCAAGGAATCGAACCTTGAATAACAGATCCAGAATCTGCTGTGTTGCCAGTTACACCACACCCCATCGGCGTCACCGAAGAGCGGGGTGAGTGTAGCAACGAGGCTGACATTTCACAGATACCGGAGAATGTCGAAGGTTGCTTGATATCCGGCTCAGCCGGTCATGAACAGCAGCGAATCGAATCCGATGATGCGACCGACCGCCACTCCGGCGGCTTCGCGCATCTCTCGCAGCAGTGCCCCCGTACCTGCAACGGGACTCGTTCGCGTGGGCGAGACGTAAGCGATCAACCCGAGCTCCTGGCTGATCATGCGCACGCGCAGCGAGTGATACGGATCGGTGACCAGCAACACTCTCTCGCCACCGCGACCGACAAGGGCGTCGCGGACCTCGCGTAGCGACTCGTAAGAGTTCGTGCCGCCAACCTGCACGATCGCGTATTCCGGAACACCGCGCTCAACGAGGTATCTCTCCGATGACTCGGATTCGGTGAAACGGTCGCCCGGTTGCTTGCCGCCGGTGGTGATCACTAGCGGCGCGAAGCCTTGCTCCCAGAGCGCAACAACCTGATCGAGACGAGCAGCCAGCTGTGGCGACGGTCGACCGTCGTATTGGGCTGCACCCATCACAACGATCGCATCAACGTTGCGCGCCTGATTGCTGTCGCCCGTCGAGTGAACGATCCACAACGCGGCCAAGTAGTACAGCGTCAGCAGCAGCCCCAACGCGCCGATCGTGCGGCGAACTCGCCGCCACGTTCGCTTTCGACGAAACTGCGTCACAATCGCGCTGTCGTCAATCGCGCTGTCGTCAATCGCGCTGTCGGCGCTGGACTGCTCGTCGACGGATTCGTCGTCGGTCATTCGAGTGCTGCCTCTGCTCCGCGCAGTCGTCGCAGCGTCTCATCGCGACCGAGCACCTCCAGCGCCTCGAACAAGGGCGGCCCTACTGTCCGCCCGCTCACTGCGACTCGTACCGGAGCCTGCGCCTTGCCCAGCTTCAGATCGTGCGTCGCGCCGATCGTTTCCAATGCACTCTTCAGCGCCTCTGCGTTCCAGTCGGACAACGACTCGTAGGCAGCCGTCGTTTCGCGCAGCACCGCGATCGAGTCCGCCGCGGCGAACACTTTCGTCCATGCTTCCTGATCGATGACAGGCTCGGTGAGGAAGAGAAAGTCGACCACGCCCGGAGCATCGGCGAGTGTGACGCAGCGTGGCTGGATGTGCGGAGCCATCGCCAAGAACGTCGACTCGTCGAATCGGTCTGCGGGGAATCCGGCCTCCGGTGCGAGCAGCCACGGTCGACACGCCTCGAGGAACGCTTCGGGAGTCAGCATGCGGATGTAGTCGCCGTTGAACGCGGCCAATTTCTTGAGATCGAAGAACGCCGGCGAAAGGTGCACGTCGTCGAGGCGGAAGTCGCTTTCGATCTGCGCCCACGGTTGCACTTCGGCGCCCTTCGGTGTCCAGCCAAGTGTCATCAGGTAATTGACCACCGCCTCGGGCAGATACCCCTCGGCTCGATATTGCTCGAGCGCAACCTTGTCGCGACGCTTGGAAATTTTCTTGCGCTGCTCGTTCACCAGCAATGGAAGGTGCGCCCACACCGGCGGCGTCGCCCCGAGGGCTTCCCACAGCATCTGCTGCTTCGGAGTGTTCGACAGGTGTTCCTCAGCGCGCAGCACGTGCGTGATGCGCATTTGCATGTCGTCGACGACGTTGGCGAGCAGAAAGACGGGCGCCCCGTTGCTGCGCAAGAGCACGAAGTCCTCGGTCAACGCGTTGTCGAACTCGACGTCGCCGCGTACTTGGTCACGCACGACGGTCGTTCCCGCCGGAACACGAAACCGAACGACATGTCCCTGGCCTGGACCGAGATTGCGATCACGCGACCAACCCCCATACCCCTGTGAGCCATCAGCTTTGTTGCGGGCCTCGATATCGGCCGTCGTCATGTCGCAGTAGTACGCGTTGCCAGCATCGACAAGTTGCTGCGCGGCCGCGATGTGCTGCGCAGCGAAGTCGCTTTGCAGGTACGGACCTTCGAAATGCGGGTCGTCCGAACTGATGCCGATCCAGGCGAGAGCATCGATGATGCCTTCTGTCCACTCCGGCCGATTGCGATCGGTGTCGGTGTCTTCGATGCGTAGCACGAAGGTGCCACCGAGTTGACGAGCGAGTGCCCAGTTAAACAATGCGGTACGTGCTCCCCCGACGTGAAAGTAACCCGTTGGCGAAGGCGCTATCCGGAAACGGGGGCTCATGATCGCGGCTTAGCCCAACAGGGCAAGGTTGCGTAGTTGCCGAAGGGCCACCGACAACGTGGTCAGATCGTGCGCGTCGACTCGGCGAATCTCAGTGAACAACCTGATGGCTCGCCCGATCAGGCGATCATTAGCCGCTCGCCAGTTGCCGACGGAGCCTGCCGCCAAAATGTCGCCAGTCAAGTCCGCCAGGGCTGACAACAGGTCGTCGCGCAACGCGGCGCGGGCCTGCGTCTGCCAACGATTACTGCGCGGCAGGCTTCCAATTGCCTCCCACAGCCACCACAAATCGAGTTCCTCAAATAGTTGCCAATAGCTGGTACCAACCGCCGGCAACGTCTGACCTGACTTGCTAGCAAGTGAGACAACATCGAAACCGGTGTGCAACAACGGCCACAACACGCTGCGCTGCGCCAACTGCTCGGGCACTCCGCCTGCGAGTCGGCCGGCTTCCAACGCGAACGCCTGGTCGCGCATGCGACCCTGCAGTTGGCCTTCCAGGCTGACCGCGAGCATTGCGATACCCGATCGAAATTCACCGACGGCACTCGCAATGTCGAGGGGCGCCTTGCGGCTGCGCAACAGCCACAACACACCGCGCTCGGTCATCGTGCGCAGCTCGAGAAATAGGTCCAGTTGCAGCTCCAGTTTTACCTGCCCGGTGAGTGCGTCGATCTCGTCCCACAGGTGTGCGACGTCGAAGATGTCGCGGGTTGCGATCCAGGCGCGCGCGATCTCGACGACGCCGAGACCGGTCTCTTCGCTCATTCGGTGATCGAAGCTGATCCCAGAGTGATTCACCATCTGATTGCACAACTGGGTGGCAATCAGTTCTCGGCGCAATCGGTGGTTGAGAATCTCGTCGCGATACTTACCCTGCAAACGCTGTGGGAAATATCCCAGCAGGTCGGGGGCAAGGTACGGATCGTCGGGGAGTTCGCTGCGCGCGATCTCGGCGACGTTGGCGGTCTTGGTGTAAGCAAGTAGGACAGCGAACTCGGGCGTCGTCAGCCCTATCCCCGCCGCCTGTCGCTCGGCGATCTGTCGATCTGTTGGCAGAAACTCGAGTGTGCGGTTCAGCCAGCCTTCGCTCTCGAGCGTGTTGAGGTAACGACTGTGCACGTTGATCATCGGTAGCGCCTGCCGGCGAGCAATGGTCAGGGCCAGGGTTTGCGCGCGGTTGTCGTCGAGCACCATCTCACCGACTTCGTCGGTCATCTCCGCGAGTATCTCGTTGCGTTGCGCGAGCCCGAGGCCCCGTCTGCTCATCGCCGCACCCAAGAGGATTTTGATGTTGACCTCGTGGTCGCTGCAATCGACGCCAGCCGAGTTGTCGATCGCATCCGTATTGATCAGTCCGCCAGCCAACGCGAATTCAACGCGGCCGCGTTGCGTAAATCCGAGGTTGCCACCCTCGCCCACCATCTTGCAGCGCAGTTCGACGCCGTTGACACGCAAGCTGTCGTTCGCGCGGTCGCCAACCTCAGCATGTGACTCGCTAGCGGCCTTCACGTATGTCCCGATCCCACCGTTCCACAACAGATCGACCGGCGCGCGGAGTATCGCAGTGAGCAACTCGTTGGGGGCGAATGACGCGCGAGCAGCATCGAGTCGCTTGCGCGCGATCTCCGATACCTCAATCGCCTTCAAGGTGCGCGGGTACACGCCGCCACCCTCAGAAATCAGCGCCGGGTCGTAATCGGCCCAACTGCTACGCGGGAGCTGAAACAGCCGCAGCCGTTCGGCGAAGGCGACCGCCGGATCCGGATTGGGGTCGATGAAAACGTGTCGATGATCGAACGCCGCGATCAGTTTCAAGTGAGGCGAGCGCAACAGACCATTGCCGAAGACATCGCCGCTCATATCGCCAATGCCTACGACTGTCAGTTCGTCGCGTTCGGCATCCTTGCCGAGGGCCGCGGCATGACGACGCACGCTTTCCCACGTGCCCCGTGCTGTGATCCCCATTTCCTTGTGGTCGTAGCCAACACTGCCACCGGACGCGAACGCATCACTGAGCCAAAAGTTGTAGTCAGCGGCGATCCCGTTCGCAATGTCGCTGAATGTCGCCGTCCCTTTGTCGGCCGCAACGACGAGGTATGGGTCGTCGTCGTCGTAGCGAACTGTCGACGGAGGCGGCACTACTTCGTCGGCGACGATGTTGTCGGTGAGATCGAGAAGGCCAGCGATGAACTGCCGGTAGCACGCCACGCCAGCGGCGCGGAACTCGTCGGTATTCGCTGGCGGGGGCATCTTCAGTACGAATCCTCCCTTGGCTCCGGTTGGAACGATGACGGCGTTCTTGACGATCTGCGCCTTCAGCAGTCCAAGAATCTCGGTACGGAAGTCCTCCCGGCGATCGCTCCAACGAATACCGCCGCGCGCGATGCGTCCGTTGCGCAGATGAACACCTTCCACCCGCGGTGAACACACCCATATCTCGAACAGCGGGCGCGGCAGCGGGAGATCCGGCACCTTGCTGGTGTCGAACTTGAAGGCGATCACATCGCGGTAGCCCGCGTTCGATCCCGGCCGAAAGGCATTAGTGCGCACCGTTGCCTCGATCAAGGCCAACAACGCACGCAGGGTGCGATCGTCATCAAGGGTTGGCACCGCATCGAGGGCTTCTGCAATCGCGGTACGCGCTGCGACAGCAGCCGTTTCATCCTCGATTGGCGAGCCCTGCGGGTCGAAGCGTGCGCTGAACAGGCGCACGAGTCCCGCTGCGATCGTCGCGTGGCGACCGAGCGTGGCCTCGATGTATTGCTGGCTGAAGGGAAAGCCGATCTGGCGCAGGTAGCGCGAGTAGGCGCGCACAATCTCGACTTCGCGGGCGGTCAACCCGGCAAGTAGCACCAGTCGGTTCAGGCCGTCCAGTTCAACGGTGTTGGTGAACTCGGCTTTAAACGCGCGCTGCACCTCCGCCCGCGCCTCGTCAGTCAGTGCCACCGACTCGGGCACTTGAACGCCAACATCGTGCAACCAGACGCCGCGGCTACCAAGTTGGAAGTGGAAAGCGCGCTCGTCGATCGCCCGAAACCCGAGATGGTCGAGCAGTGGTAACAGATCGGCGATCGGCATCGCCGAGCCGACGTGGTACACACGGAAGCGCCACTCGTTCTCGCTTGCCTCTTCGAAGCGCAGCATTGCCGTTTCCATACCGGCCGTTTCCATACCGGCCGTTTCCATACCGGCCGTTTCCATACCGGCCGTTTCCATACCAGCCGTTTCCAGACCGGCCGCCCCGAGTCGATCAATGATCGGCAGGTCGATCGATGCGCTGTTTGGCCAGTTCAGTTCGTCGTAGCCAGCTGGGATCATCGGCAGCACTCGGTCGAGGACGCGGTCGGCCTCCTTCGCGCCGATGCGCGCAGTCATTGCTTCGCGGGTGGCCGATACCCATTTGATGTCCGCATCGCCCGCGGTCGTCCTGCTCGTCACCCTGCCAGTGTTGCACAGCCCTACTTGTCGCCGACCGGCAAGGAAATGTCGGAACGAACGGGGTAGTTTGCGAGACATGGCGCAGATCAATGTGATGGGCGACGAGCTGCAATCGTGCTCGCTCGACCCGCTGACTGGGTACTACCGAACCGGCTGCTGCGAGAACCACGGCGATGATCCGGGCGTGCATGTCGTGTGTGTCGTGTGCACCGATGCGTTCCTCGAATACTCACGGCAGGTCGGCAACGATCTCAGCACACCAATGCCACAGCATGGGTTCAACGGTTTGAAGGCCGGCGACCAATGGTGCTTGTGCGCGCCACGCTGGCAAGAGGCGTTCGATGCTGGCTGCGCGCCACAGGTGCGACTTGCGGCCACGCACGTCTCGGCGCTCGAGTTCTGCAGCCTGGCCGACTTAAAGGCCCATGCAATCGATCCAGTGCCGTGACCGTCACCAATTCGAGCGTTCTCGTGACACACGACGGATCGGTGTGTGTCGTCACCATCGACCGACCGGAAGTTCGTAACGCGGTCGACGGACCCACCGCGGCAGCCCTTGCAGCAGCGTTTCGCGCATTCGACGCTGACGACACGCTCGCAGTCGCGATATTGACCGGTGCCAATGGAACGTTTTGCTCCGGCGCCGACCTGAAGGGCATCAGCGACGGACGCGGTAATCGGGTCGAACGCGATGTCGCGGTCGACGGTCCGATGGGTCCGACCCGCATGGTTCTCAACAAGCCGGTCATCGCAGCCGTCGAGGGGTTCGCTGTTGCTGGCGGATTGGAATTGGCCGTTTGGTGCGACCTACGCGTCGCCGCCGACGATGCCGTCTTCGGCGTGTTCTGCCGTAGATGGGGTGTGCCGCTCGTCGATGGCGGGACCATCCGCTTGCCGCGCCTCATCGGGCACAGCCACGCACTTGATCTGATGCTCACCGGGCGCGGAGTCAGCGGCGACGAAGCACTGCGCATGGGACTGATCAATCGCTCGGTACCAAAGGGAACAGCCCTCGGCGCGGCCATTGCGCTGGCACACGAAATTGCAGCGCTGCCGCAGGGGTGCCTGCGAACCGACCGGCGTAGCAGCTTCGACCAATGGGATCTGTCGCTCACCGATGCCTTGGCCAACGAAACAAAGCTAGGGCTCGACACGATCATGAGCGGCGAGACACTGGCCGGCGCGGCTCGGTTCGCCGCAGGTGCTGGCCGCCATGGGGCCACGAGCTAGCGCAACTACCGTGACCGTCGTGCCCGAGCACCACACCGCTCCCCCGCCCATCATGCGTGGCTGGACACATCTCGTGACGTTTCCCTTGATGCTGATTTGCGGGGTCGTGCTGGTCGTACTGCCACACACATCAGGCATGGATCGGTTGCTACTCGCGATTTACGCTGGCGGCACCGCAACGATGTTCGGAGTGTCAGCGCTGTATCACTGCGGTCACTGGCAACCGCAGGCGAAAGCGTTGATGCAGAAGCTCGATAGGTCTGCGATCTTTCTCGCGATCGCTGGGGGCTTCACACCGATCGCCGCGGTATGCCTTGACGGCGCGCAGCGTTCGGCAGTGTTGATTACGGCCTGGGTCGGTTCCGCGATTGGCATCACACTTCAGTGGCTGCCGCGAGTTCACCGCGCATGGAAGGGCGCCAGCTACATCATCGTCAGCTGGACCGCAGTCTTCGTCTTCCCGCAACTCGCGCGCAGTTTGGGGTCGTGGGGATTCGGGCTCGTCGTGGCAGGCGGCGCTTGCTACACACTTGGCGCCCTCGCGCTGGCAGTGAAGTGGCCGAACCCGTGGCCCAGGGTGTTCGGTTTTCATGAAGTGTTCCATGCGTTCACGATTGTCGCTTCCGCATTGCAGTTTGCAGCGATCAGCTATGCGGTCGTACCCCTTATGTAGGTAGCGGAACGGCGGCGAGTCGCGCTTCGCGAATGTTCGCCCATTGCGCCAGCAGCACTCCCCCGATCACGACAACTGCTCCTGCCACTTTGATCGCCGACAGTTCTTCGCCCAAGAACACCACGGCCCACAAGATGACGAGCGCAACCTCGATCGTGAGCACCATCGCCACCGCTCCAGGCACGATGTGACGCATCGCCTGGAAAAAGCAAATGCTCGACACCACAGTCGGGATCAGTGCAAACACCGCGACTTCGACGACGAGCTCGCCTCCGCGCGGCCGCACCAGCCCAGCGATCACTGCGATCGGCGTGATCACCAAGCTCGCCCCGAGCACGATCCACGCCGCCGTCACCACGCCATCGATTGCCCGCGGCACTACCCGACTGCTGACGATCATGTACGTCGCAAAGATCGCAGCTTGCACCAACGTCAACGCCACCCCAATCCCACTGACACCACCGACTCCGGTGAACAGTTCGGGAACCGTCAATACGATTCCGACAATCACCAGCGCGAGCGCCGCCCACGTGAGCGGAGCGGGTCGCGTGCCGAGTAGCGCCGAACCGACGACCACGAGTATCGGGTGCATGTAGATCAGCACGATGTACAACGACGCGTCGAGGCGGTCGAGTGCAAGAAACCCAGTGAAGACCATCAATCCGAAGACGGCACCGAGAGCGAGCATCGTCCAACGCGGCACATCGAATGGGTTTGGCCCACCCATACGGTGCCACACGAGAACCGCGATCCACAGCACGATCGAAGCAATCGAAAAACGCCAAAACAGCAGCGATGACGGGCCGAGTGAGTCGAGAAGATCCTTGCCAACCACCGACGAAAGCGAATAGGCGGTTGCAGAGGCGACGGCCCATAGCGCGCCGCGCGCGCTGTTGTGTTCGGGGACGGCACGCGTCATCAGTTAGTTGAACAGTTTCTTAGCGATCACCATTCGTTGGATCTGGTTGGTGCCTTCGTAGATCTGTGTGATCTTCGCATCGCGCATCATGCGCTCGACCGGGAAGTCGTTCGTGTAGCCGTAGCCCCCGAGGAACTGAACGGCGTCGGTGGTCACCTGCATCGCGACGTCGCTGGCGAAGCATTTTGCCATTGCCCCCGCCATGCTGAGTTCACCACGCGGATCACCCTCATCGACCATCGCGCACGCTCTGTACACAAGCCCGCGGGCAGCTTCGATTCGCATCGCACAATCGGCGGCCATCCATTGCAGTCCCTGATTGTCCGACAACGGATGTCCGAACGTGCGCCGCTCCTTCATGTAGCCGATCGCGAAATCCAGCGCACCCTGCGCGACACCGACGGCTTGCGCGCCGATCGTCGGACGACTGCGATCGAGCGTGTACATGGCGGCGGTGAAGCCCTGACCGACTTCGCCAATGCGATTGGAGTCGGGCACGCGCACGCCATCGAAGCGGATGACACCGGTGGGCGAGCCGCGCAGACCGAGCTTGTGTTCCAGCTTGTCGACCTGTACTCCCCACTCGGCCTCCACAAGGAAGGCGGTAACACCGCGATGGCGGTCGGGTGAGGTGCGGGCGAAGACGGTGTACAGATCGCTGATCCCCGCGTTCGTGATCCAGCATTTGCTGCCATTGAGTATCCAGCCGCCGCCATCGGGTTCGGCCTTCGTCGTCATCGAGGCGACGTCGCTGCCGGCGTCGGCTTCGCTGAGCGCGTAGCTGCATTGACTGGCGCCGCTTGCGACACGGGGTGCATACTTTTGTTTCAATTCCTCCGAACCAAAGTTCAGCACTGGCAGCATGCCGAGCTTCGAGATGAGAAATTGCAGACTCGTCGGCGGCAAGAGGCGCGATCTTGGCATCGCAGAACTGACGCATCACACGACGAAACTCGTGCTGCTCATCAGACAACGTGATCGCCTGACTCATTTCACAGTCCGAGGAGTTCGCGCCATTGCGCCGGGTATGACAATTCGACTTCCTGCGGCGACATCCGCAGGGTTGCCTCAGGGACCATGTCGGCGATCGCCCGGATTTCGGTGTAGTGCAACCCATGCCCGAGGCCGATGAACATCGGTCGCCGCAGCTCGAGCAGTTCCTCGGCGTGTCGGCGGCCGAGGAAGCCGAAGATGGTGAAGGCAATTGTCAGGTCGTGAACCACCGGTGCACGACCGAAGATGGAAGCGCGACGTAACGCAACGCCCAGGCAACCGGCGATCGCGTCGTGAGCTCTTTCGCCGGGCAGCAACTGCAGGCGATCGGTGAAGCCCTTCGCCAGTTTCAGCGCGTACCCCTGGTCGGGACCCTGGTAGCCGAGCTGAGCTCCTGTTGGTTGGCCACCGATAATATCGCTCGGCCGATCGGTGAACCACGGATCAGGCACGACGGGAGGCGACTCGTAACTGCGCGTTGTGTCGACCACTGGTGACGGAGAGAACTTTGGTGCAGCCATAGCCGTCTCCAGTCTGGCACTCAGAGAGGGCTATGCAGCAGCCCGTAGACCAGCCCTTCCTCCAGCGCTCGCCAAGACGCTTCGATGATGTTGCTGCTGACGCCGATGGTCGTCCAGGTGCGCTCACCGTTCGAGAAGTCGATCAGCACGCGCGTAACGGCGCCGGTGGCGGTCGCGCCGTCGAGGATTCTTACCTTGAAGTCCGTGAGGTGCACACGCGCGAGCAGCGGGAACGTGCCATCTAGTGCCGCCCGTAGTGCAGTGTCGATTGCGTTGACGGGACCGTTGCCTTCGGCCGTCTGCACGTAGCGGGTGCCGAGGTCGCCAGCGCCGACCCACAGCTTGACCGTTGCTTCGGTTGTGAACGCGCCGTTCGCCGACTCGTCGGTGATGACTCGCATGCTCTCCACACGGAAGAAGCTTTGCTCCCACCCAGCCGCGCGACGCATCAGCAGTTCCAGCGAGGCGTCGGCCGCTTCGAAGTGGTAGCCCTCGTGCTCGAGACGCTTGAGGTCGTCGATCACCTGATTGACCGCGGGACCGTCCATCGGCAGTCCAAGTTCCTCGGCCTTGATCTCGATCGTGGCGCGCCCCGCCATCTCGCTGACGACGAACCGCGTACCGTTGCCCACTAGCTCGGGGTCGATGTGCTCGTAGGCATCCTTGGCGCGCTTGATCGCGCTGACGTGCAGCCCGGCCTTATGGGCGAAGGCCGATGCGCCGACGTACGGCGCTTGCGGGTTGAGCGGTCGGTTGAGAATCTCAGCGACATGGTGACTGACCGCCGACAGTCGCTCGATGTGACCCTCGGGAAGGCATTGCATGCCCAGCTTCAACTGCAGGTTGGGAATCGCAGTTGTGAGGTTGCAGTTGCCCGTTCGCTCGCCCAAACCGTTGAGCGTGCCCTGTACATGGCGGGCACCAGCCATTACCGCGGCCATCGAGTTGGCGACTGCACACCCGGTGTCGTCGTGGCAATGGATGCCGATGACCGCATCGCTGCCCACGTGGCGCTTTACGTCGGCGACGACCTGCGATACCTCGTGCGGGAGCGAGCCGCCGTTGGTGTCGCACAACACGAGATGCGTGGCGCCGTTGACCATCGCCGCCTCGATTGCGCGCAGCGAGAATTCAGGGTTGCGCTTGTAGCCATCGAAAAAGTGCTCGAGATCGACCATCACGCGACGTCCGGCCCCGACGAGAAACTCGACGGAATCAGCGATCATCGCCGCACCCTCGTCGAGCGTGGTCTGGAGTGTTTCGAGAACTTGGTAGTCCCAGCTCTTCGCAACGATGCACACCGTCGACGTGTTGGCGTCGAGCAAGTTGCGCAAAGTTGCATCGTCGTCGACCTTGCCGCGCGGGCGACGAGTGCTACCGAATGCAACCATCGTCGATGTGTTGAGCGTGAGCTCCTTGGCCGCGCGTGCGAAGAACTCGACGTCTTTCGGGTTGGCCCCTGGCCAGCCACCCTCGATGTAGTGCACGCCGAGATGATCGAGTTGCGCGGCGATGCGCAGTTTGTCGTCGACGGTTGCAGAGACGCCCTCGACTTGCAGCCCATCGCGCAACGTGGTGTCGAAGACCTCGACTGCCGTGTCGTTCGCTTGCTTGTCGTTCGCTTGCTTGTCGTCCATCGGTGAACCCCTTGTTGTAAACCTGTCGGAGAAATGAAACAGCCGCCCGAATGGGCGGCTGCAGGCGCATATCGGCAACGGCCGAATGCGCTAACAAATAATGATCGCGGTCGAGAGTTGAGACGTCACGCCTCCATTCAACCGGTTTCGCGCTCGTTGTGTCAACGCGTTCTGTGAACAACCTGTGTGCAAACAGTGGACGACCAAAATTGTTCTGTGCGTAACTGGCTTTCACGTCGGATAACCCTGTGTGCGAGAAAAATACCTCTTGACCTGCAGTTACGCCTAGTTCAGAGTGTGCGACGTACCGGATAGCGCAAGCAAAACGGTGCCCGAGGAACGGTACCGACGAACTGAGAAAGCCAGCAATGGTGATCGAGGGGAAGCGGAGGGCCAACCGGGTGCACGAGGCAAAGCGGGACGGTCGGAGATGATTCCGAGTCCACATCGCGAACCTTCGGGGGAGCCGATGGGGTGTAGGGGCACTTACCCGGGCAACCGGACGGAGGCACCGACAGCCAACACGAACACGACCGCAGTCGGGCAACCGAAGGCGGCCAAGTACGTGGGGTCTCACGCTGGGGGAAGAACTGGGCAACCAGGGAGAGAACCAGTAAAAGGGATCGCCCGCCAGAGCGCAAGCTCTGACGGGCGATGACATTGGTCGAAAAGAAGGCTAACGCCGGACGGTCGAGCAGTGGTGGATCACCTCCATAGAGGTCGCCCCGGGCGGCGCGCTGGCTTCGGCTGGCAGCGCAGCCCGGGGCGCTTCGCTTTTGGGTCCGCTACCGTGAGCTGCCATGAGCGAGCCACGTCGCGAGATTTCTGCCGCGTATCAACAGCAACTCGACCAGGGCTACAACTTTGGCAGTGTCCTCACGTTCGGGCAGCGTCCACTGCTCACCGATCCGGCGCAGCTCGACGAGTGGCAGCCAGATGTCGCCGTCGTTGGCGCGCCGTTCGATCTCGGCACCACCAATCGGCCGGGAGCGCGCTTCGGACCCCGAGCACTACGCGCCAACGCGTATCAGTCGGGCACCTATCACCTCGGCACCGGGCTGGAGATGTACGACTGGGTGGAAGTCGTCGACTACGGCGATGCTGCGTGCCCGCACGGGATGGTCGAGCAGAGCCTCACCAACATCAAAGAGCGGGTCTTCGAAGTCGCGAGTCGACGGATCGTGCCGTTCGTGATGGGTGGCGATCACACCATTACGTGGCCGTCAGCAACCGCCGTCGCCGATGTATACGGCTATGGCAACGTCGGCATGGTGCATTTCGATGCGCACGCCGATACCGCCGAGTCCATTGACGGCAACCTCGCCAGTCATGGCACGCCGATGCGTCGCCTGATCGAGTCGGGAGCGATTCCCGGCAAGAACTTCATCCAGATTGGTCTGCGCAGTCATTGGCCAGGCGAAGACGTGTGGGACTGGATGGCCGAGCAGGGAATGCGGTGGCATCTGATGGACGAAGTTTGGGAGCGCGGCTTTCAAGCCGTGATGGTCGATGCCGTCGCGGAAGCGCTCGACGGCCCCGAGTTCCTCTACATCTCGATCGACATCGACTCGCTCGATCCGGCGTACGCGCCGGCTACGGGTACACCTGAGCCCGGCGGACTGGTTGCCGCCGATTTGCTGCGTATGGTGCGCACATTGGCGTATCGCCACAAGGTCGTCGCGATGGATGTCGTCGAAGTCGCTCCTGCGTACGACCACGCCGACTGCACGGTGAACGTCGCGCACCGCCTGTTCACCGAATGCCTCGCCGGCATGGCAGCCAAGAAACGCGATGCAGCGGGCGTTCCGAAGGGTCGGCCAGCCAAATGACAGCCAGTCGCCCCGCGCGATCGGAGAACGGCTGGCGATGGCCGACCATGGCTTCGGTGCAGGGGTCGGCGCTGCGTCTCACCGACCCGGCTCGCATCGACCGTTAGCAACGGCTACACCGCTAGTTCACACCAGTCCTTGTAGCGATCCTCTTTGGCGCGCACGACGCGGGCATACATCTCGGCGATGGCCTTCGTCTTAGGGCCGGGGCACGGAATGCTGCGATCGTCAACCGAGTTGACCGAACTCACTTCTGCGGCGGTACCGCAGACCATGATCTCTTCGGCGATGTACAGGTCGCTGCGGGCAAGGTTGTCGACTCGAGCCTCGAAACCGAGGTCGCGCGCGATTGTCATCACCGTGTTCTGTGTGATCCCTTCGAGCGCGCCTGCCGAAATCGGAGGGGTGATCATGATCCCGTTACGCACAGCGAAGATGTTCTCGCCGGTGCACTCGGCGACAAGTCCGTTTGGTGCCAGCATGATCGCTTCGTCGTAACCCGCCTTTAGCGCTTCGACCTTCGCCAGCGAACTGTTGACGTAGTTGCCGGTGGTCTTTGAGGCCGGGGGCATCGTGTTGTGATCGTGGCGAGTCCACGACGAGATCTTCATACGCACGCCCTTCGTCACCGCGTCGTCGCCCAGATAGGCGCCCCACGGCCAGCATGCGATCGAGACATCGACGCTGCACGGCATTGTGTTGAGACCCATCTCGCCGTACCCGTAGTAGGCAATCGGTCGCACGTAGCAACTGGGCAGCCCCGTTGATGCGACGGTGGCCTTGCACGCCTCGATCAGTTCATCGACGGAGTACGGAATTTCCATTCCGACGATCTTCGCCGAGTTGTGCAGCCGCACGATGTGGTCGGTGAGCCGAAAGATCGCTGGCCCCTGCGCGGTCTCGTACGCGCGAATTCCCTCAAACACGCCGGTGCCGTAGTGGAGCGTGTGGGTGAGCACATGAATTTGAGCTTTGTCCCAGTCGACAAGCTTGCCGTTCATCCAGATCTTGGGAGTTGTTTGAATCGGCATCGTTGCCCCGTTTCTCGGTAAGTGTCGATCAGCCTGCCACGCGGCTGGCGATTTGGGAACCGATCTCGCTGGTGCTGCCGCTAACAGGTTCAGCACAAGCGGCGCGGATTCGGTCGGCCGCCACACCCTCGTCCAGGAAGTCCAGCATCAGCGCAGCACTGAGGATCGCCGCAATCGGATTGGCCGTCGCGGTGCCAACAATGTCGGGAGCTGAGCCATGGACCGGTTCGAACATGCTCGGGCCTGTACGCGCCGGGTTGAGGTTGGCGCTGCTGGCGATACCGATGCCGCCACTCACCGCGCCGCCGAGGTCGGTGAGAATGTCGCCGAACAGATTGTCGGTGACGATCACGTCGTAGCGGTGCGGGTCTTGCACGAAGTAAATGCACGCCGCGTCGACGTGGTTGTACGCCGTTGCAACCGACGGGTAGTCGGCGGCGACCGCATTGAACGCACGCTGCCAGAGATCGCCGGCGAACGTCAGCACGTTCGTCTTGTGCACCAACGTCAAGTGCTTGCGACGTCCCATCGCCATTTCAAACGCATAACGGCACGCGCGCTCGGCGCCCATGCGCGTGTTCACAGACCCCTGCGTGGCGACCTCGTTTGGCGTGCCCTTGCGGAGCACTCCCCCCTCGCCGACGTACGGCCCCTCTGTGTTTTCGCGAATCACAACGAAGTCGTGCTGCTTCGTACCTCCGGGAGCGGTACCGATGAATGGACGCTGGTTGACGTAGAGATCGAGCTCAAAGCGCAGCTTTAACAACAGCCCGCGCTCGATGACACCGGGTGCAACCTCCGGAATACCGACGGCCCCGAGGAGGATGGCGTCGAAAGCGCGCAGTTGATTCAATGTGTCGTCGCTAAGAATTTCGCCGTCGCGCAAGTAGCGAGCGCCTCCGAGATCGAAGTCCACCGTCTCGATGCCAACTCCGGCCGCGCGTACGACCTTCAACGCCTCGGCCGTGACCTCGGGACCGATCCCGTCGCCCCCGATGACTGCAATTCGATGTGCCGTAGTCGTTGCCATAGCGCTCAAACGGTAGCGGCACGACTCGTCAGTCGAGCAGCCGGCCGTGGCGGTGACGGGTCCAGCTAATCGCCTGTTCGCGCACCCATCGACGTAGTTCGACCATTGCGTCGGCAACGGGTTGCACCAGATCGACCTCGACCCCCAACGCATAACACTCAGCAAGTTGAGCGTCGGTCAGCGAACCGATCACGCGCACGCGATCGACCGTTTGTGTCGCGGGGTTGCCCAGGCGAACTGCGGTCACACCCGCGACACAAGCGGCCATTTCCGCGATTGCGACCGAGCCGGGACCGGCATCGGCGGCGACGAAGAGGCCGACGCTCGGCAGCGGCCGATAGCGGAGGATGTTGCGCTCGCACGCGAGACCCGACGGATCGTGGTCGACTGCGAAGAACTCGTCGAATACTTTACGGAAGTCGGCCTCGTCGTCGTCACGACTGTCCCCGGAACCTGCCCACGTTCCGAACGCCTCGACGTAGAACGGGCCACCCGCCTTGGGACCGCAACCAACTGACGACTGCTTCCAGCCACCAAACGGTTGGCGCTGTACCACGGCACCTGTGATGTGCCGATTGATGTAGGCGTTGCCGACCGCCACACGGTCCAGCCAGTGCATCACCTCTTGTTCATCGAGCGAATGGATGCCGCCGGTTAAGCCGAATGGAACGGCGTTCTGCAGCGCAATCGCGTGATCAAGACTGCGAGCGCGCATCAGCCCGAGCACAGGCCCGAAACACTCGGTGACATGGAACCACGACCCGTCGCGCACACCTGAGCGGACACCCGGCGACCAAATGTGCGCGGCTTCATCGAGTAAGTGCGGCGCGACCAGCCACGATTCGTTCGATTCCAATGTGGTCAACGCGCGCAGCAGCTTTGGCGACGGCGCGCTGATCAACGGTCCAGTCATCGTCGCCGGCGCCGCGGCCGCGCCAACGCGCACGCTCAGAACCGCGTCGGCCAACCGGCGCTGAAACTTCGGATCGTCGTACACCGAAGCTTCGATGATCGCAAGGCTGGCCGCCGAGCACTTCTGCCCGGCGTGCCCGAATGCCGACTTCACAAGGTCGCGAATCGCCGCGTCTTCGTCGGCTGCCGCGGTGATGACGAGCGCGTTCTTGCCACTCGTTTCACCGAAAATCCGAATCGACGGTTTCCACGAGCGGAACAACTGCGCCGTCTCAAGTGCCCCGGTAAGGACGACCGTGTCAACGTCGTCGTGGGTGATCAGCCGACAACCGACTTCGTTGTCCGGGCAAGCGACGAACTGAACGAGGTCGGATGGGACTCCTGCACGCCACAGTTGACTGGCTAACTCGTACGCCACCGCGGCGACTTCCGGTGCTGGCTTCAACAGCACCGCATTGCCCGCGGCCAGAGCGGCGAACACACCGCCGGCCGGGATTGCATACGGGAAATTCCACGGGCCGGCAACTACGACCACGCCATGTGGACGAAACGCGCGCCCGCGCGAAGTGCGCGCCTCGATGCCATTCGTACACCAGCCGTAGTAGCGAGCGAAGTCGATCGCTTCGGAGATCTCGGGGTCGCCCTCCTGCATCGTCTTGCACGCGGTATGCGCCATCAATGCCAGCGTGCTGCCGCGGCTGCGTTCCATCTCGTTGGCAACATCTGCAAGCAATTGACGCCGCGCCACGAATGTCGAGTCGGCCCAACGTTGAGCCGCACGCGACGCCGCCGCGACCACTGCGTCGACGGCCGCAACGGTCTCGACTTTCGGAAACGACTGTGGACGCCACATCGCCAACTCGTGCTCAATCCACCCGCGGTTCGCCTCCCGTGTCCAGTCTGTGTCCGCACAGTTCTCGAACGCTGCGAGATCCGTAGTAGCAATCGGCTGGGTTCGATCTTGTGTGCGGCGACTCTCCGTGCTCACCGAATCCTTAGCGGTGAGGGCGAGTTCAAAACGCTCACGTTGATCGAACCACTCGGGCGTATTGGGCCGCAACGTAAACATTGCGCGCAGAAAGTTGTCGGGTGACGTGTTCTCGTCGAGGCGACGAGTGAGGTACGCGATGCTCGCTGCCATGTCCTCGCTGCGCACGACCGGCGCGTACAGCAGGAGGTTGCTGGCAGCGGCCCTCACCGTGCGTGATTGCGCCGGTGCCATCCCTTCCAACATCTCGAAGTCGATGCGATCCGGGTCGCCAAGCCCGCGCTCCGCACCCATTAACGACAGGCCCCAGCCGATGTCGAACAGGTTGTGGCTCGCGAACCCGATTCGAACAGCGTCCTTCCATCGCGGGTCGAGCGCCGACAACACCAAGCGCTTGAAGCTCGCATCGACTTCTGCCTTCGTCTGATACGGCGCTTGCGGCCAACCGTGTAGTTCGCCTTCGACGCGCTCCATCGCCAGGTTGGCTCCTTTCACGATCCTGATCTTCAACACTCCACCGCCACGAGCACGACGCCCGGTCGCCCACTGACATAGGTATGCGCACGCTGCGTGCGAATCGGGCAGATACGCCTGCAGCACAACGCCCGCGTTGACGCGGGCGAATTCCGTCTCGCTGAGAACAGTGACCAGCGCCACCACGGTCAGCGAGAGATCTCGGTACTCCTCCATATCGAGATTCACGAACGTGCGTGGAGTGGCGGCCTCGGCATCGCGGTACAGGACTCGCAGTCGATCGCAGATTCTGTCGACCGAGTGTTCGAACGCAAGCACATCGAGATTGGCGACGATCGCGGACACTTTCAGCGACACGTAGTTGACGTCGGAGCGCGCGATGCGCGCTCGAACCAGTTGTAGTCGTTCGTCGGCTTCCGTATCGCTGAGAATCGCCTCGCCAAGCACGTTGATATTCACGCGGAAACCGTCGCGATGCCGCTGTGCAAGATGATCGTGAAAGGCGGGATCGTCGGCGGAAAGAACGACGCCGTTGCTTTCGCGCACGATCCGCCGACGTACTAATGGCATCACCAGCCAGGGCAGCACGCGCGACATCGTCGAGCCAACGCGCAGCGCGGCGCGGTCCAAAAGCCCCAATGAACGCGGCACGCCGACCTCAGCGACGATGCTGCGAAACCGTCGAGCCGCCCGCCTATCAGACTGAAAGCGCAGGACCTCGTCGGTGAGGGCAAATGTCAGCGTTCGCAAGGCAGGATCGTTGACCAGCCCGGCAAGCCGATCCTGCTGGCGACGTTCGCGTCGCGACATCGCTGCCAATGACTCGGTGAGTAGGCGGTCGGCGACCTGCACGCGGCCGATGGTACGTGAATCTCAGTCGCATCGATCGGCGTTACACTCATTGGCCCTATGGCCAGCACAGAGTTGTCCCGGTCCGCTTTCGAGCGTTTGCAGGCCGAGCACTACGACCTCAGCACGCGCGGGCGCATCACGGTCGCCCAGAAGATCGAGACTGCACGATTGCTTGGCGACCTGAGCGAGAACGGCGACTACCACGCCGCCAAGGACGAACAGGGTCATATGGAAGGCCGGATTCGGCAACTCGAGTTTCTGATTGAAACGGCCGAAATCGTCGAGTCGGCAAGCGATGGCACCGCCAGTACCGGCTCGGTCGTCACGATCATGTATGAGGGCGATTCACCCGACGCGGCCGAGACATACCTGATCGGGCATATGGAAGAGAAGACCGGCAATCTTGATGTGATGAGCCCGCAATCGCCGCTCGGCGCCGCCTTGCTCGGCGCGGCGCCCGGCAAGTGGGTCGAGTACCAAGCGCCCAACGGGATGTTGCGCGTTCAGGTACTCAAGGTTGAACCCGTCACCGAATGACGTCAACCGAATGACGTCAGCCGAAGGCCCGCGCCTTCCTCCGGGTGCAGCGATGGAGTTGCCGGGGCGCGGAACCACATTTGTTCGCCGAATCGCCGGTCCGCCCAACGCACCAACGGTGTTGCTATTGCATGGTTGGACGGCGAGTGCCGACCTGAACTGGTTCACGTGTTACCGGCCACTCGCGCAGCATTACCGCGTCGTCGCGCTCGACCACCGCGGGCATGGGCGTGGTATTCGCTCGAAGGCTGCGTTTCGCTTGGAGGATTGCGCCGACGACGCGATGGCCGTGTGCGACGTACTCGGCATCGATCAGGTAATCCCGATCGGCTACTCAATGGGGGGCCCGATTGCGCAGCTTCTTTGGCAGCGGCATCGCGAACGCGTTCGCGGGCTCGTCTTGTGTGCGACCGCCTCGTACTTCTCGACGTCGCGCGAGGAACGTCTCGGATTCATCGGACTCGCTGGGCTTGCGGTCCTGGCTCGCCGTACCCCGGCGCAAGCTCGGCAATGGCTCACGGATCAGTTCTACCTGCAACGCAGGAGCGACACCTGGGAGCCGTGGGCAATCCAGGAGGCGTCGCTGCACGACTGGCGCATGGTCCTGGAAGCCGGCCGTGCGATTGGAAAGTTCAATTCGCGCGATTGGATCGGCGACATCGAAGTACCCACATCGGTTTTGATCACAATGGGCGATCGCGTGGTGCCGTTGCGGCGGCAGGTCCGCCTCTTCGAGGCAATTGAAAACGCCGAAGCATTCCGTATTGATGGCGACCACGATGCAGTCGTCGCCAAAGCCGATCGATTCGTGCCGACGTTGCTGCGCTCCGTCGCGTCGGTTGCCGAACGGTCCGCTGACTCATCAGTGACTCGCACGTGAGCCGAAAGCGCTTCTGGCCCTTCGCCGCGGCCACCGCCATCGTCGTGGCCATGCTGTCGATGCGTCGCCGCACATCGCTCACATTGCGCACCAGTCGCACGCAGCGGAACACCGACCTGTTCAAGCTTGGCGCGAACGTCGGAGCCACGTATGCAAGCACGGCTGCACGAAAGCTGTTTGCCTCAGCTGAGCGCCGCATTGAGCTAGATCACGACCGCGAAATGCGCACGGCCGCGGCGGTCTCCGATCGGCTGGGGCAAATGAAGGGCGCGCTGATGAAGCTGGGCCAGATGGCTAGCTATGTCGACCAGGCGTTGCCGGCACCAATCCGTGAAGCGCTCGCGCAACTGCAATCGAATGCACCGCCGATGAGCGCGGAACTAGCGGCGCAAGTGATCGAACAAGATCTCGGCGCTCCACCCGAGCAGATTTTCGCGCAATGGGACCCGACGCCGATCGCAGCTGCCAGCATCGGCCAAGTACATCGTGCAGTCGTCATCGACCCAGACACAGGCGAAGAGCGAGCAGTTGCAGTCAAGGTTCAGTATCCGGGCGTCGGCGACGCCGTCGAATCCGATCTGCGTAACGCCGACTTGTTGGGCATGTTGCTGCAGCAAGGTTTTGGTGGGCTCAACGCAGACGAGATGGTCGCCGAAATCAAGGAACGACTGATCGAAGAACTCGACTACCGACGAGAGGCACGCAACCAACAATTGTTTGCCGACTTCTACCGCGGTCATCCGTTCATCCACGTGCCCGATGTACTGACCGCCTTCAGCGGCAGGCATGTCATCACCAGCGATCTCGTCGTGGGACACACCTGGAACGAGATGTTGCAGTGGCCCCAGGAGCGCAAGGATCAAGTCGGCGAGATCCTGTTCCGCTTCGTGTTTCGTAGCCTGTACGGCACGCGCGCCTTCAATGGCGACCCACACCCGGGCAACTACGTGTTTCACGATGACGGCACGGTCACCTTTCTCGACTTCGGACTGGTCAAGCATTTCGATAACGCCGAGATGGTCACATTCGTCAGCATGGTGAAAGCCGCAGCGTACGAATTCGACATGCCGGCGTTTCGTCGCGTCGTGGAGGGCGCCGGAATGCTGCGAGCCGGCTGCCCGTCATCCGACACAGAAGTTGGCGAGTACTTCAGCCAGTTCTACGAGAGTGTGAGCGACGACAAATCTGTGACATGGTCAGCCGAGTACGCCAGCCGCATTGTCCGCCACACGTTCGACCGCACCAGCCCGATTGCGCAGTATGCGACCGTGCCGAAAGCATTTGTGTTCATCCAACGTATCAACCTCGGCCTCTACGCCTTATTGGGCGAATTGCAGGCAACCGGGAACTACCGCCGGATCGCAGAAGAGCTATGGCCCTTCGTGGCTGGCCCACCTAGTACGCCGCTCGCCGAAGCGGAACAAGACTGGCTACACGCCGTTCACCAGCGCACTGTGTCCTTCGAATAGCCGACGGGCGGTAGCGTCGAACGGATGCGCTCCTCGCGGTGTCTCGTCGTTCTGCTCGTTGCCAGTTTGTTTGCGGCTGCATCGTGCGGTGACGCTGCCACGAACACCGACGGCACCGATACGAGTGTCGATGTTGGTGTGGCGCCCACCGTGCTCGGCAAGCCACCCGTCTCGATTCCCGCAGAGTTGCCAACGGAGTTGGTCACCACCGATCTCGTTACCGGCACTGGCCCGGCGGCCGAAGTCGGTGACAGCGTCGTCGTCCACTACGTGGGCGTGCTCTCCACCGACGGGCAGGAATTCGACTCCAACTACGACGCAGAGCCATTCGTTGTTGTTCTCGGCGCTGGCCGAGTCATTCAGGGATGGGACCTTGGGCTACTCGGCGCGCAGCAGGGCGGCCGTCGGCAGCTCGACATACCGTCCGAGCTCGCCTACGGCGACTCGCCGCCCAATGGTGGTTCCGGTTTGATCAAGGCTGGAGCGGCACTCAGCTTCGTCGTCGACGTCGTCGCAGTCCTTCCAACGGCCGATCCGGCGGACGCACCACAGATTGACCTCGCACCGGCCAGCAACATCGCGGTGCTGCAATCGACCGACCTGATCGTTGGCAATGGTGCGACTCCGCAGGACGGCCTAACAGTTGCGATTCAGATCATTACCTACCGCGCCGACACTGGTGAAGAAATCGCCTCAGACTGGGGCGGGGCACCGCTGACGTTCTCGTTCTCGGCGCAGTCGCTTGTGTTTCCGGGATTGCTCGCAGCCGTCAAGGGCATGCAGGTCGGTGGTCGTCGGCAAACACAGTTGCCGTTCGTGCTGATCTTCGACGGGCTGGGCAATGAGGAGTTCGGTCTTCCCGCGGAAATCGATGTCGTCGTCGTCATCGACTTGATAGCCGTTTACTAGATAGCCGTTTACTAGATAGCCGTTTACTAGATAGCCGTTTACTAGGGCAGCACCGCCGCCACCTCCTGAGCGGCTGCGCGCACTGCTGCACCAAAGCGTCGGGTCGGCGTGCGCGTCAATCGTTCGACGGGTCCACTGAGGCTGATTGCTGCCACCACGACACCGCTGCTATCGACGACCGCGGCGCTGACCGATGCCACGCCGCGCTCGCGTTCTTCGACACTCTGTGCGTGCCGCGGCCCGTTGTCCGCGAGGACATGACCCGCCGAGCCGACATCCAACGGCAGCAGCGCACCGACCGGGACGATCCAGCGCAATCCGTGACTTGACTGCACCGATACGACGCAGCGGCGCGCGTCGCCCTCGCGCACGTACAACTGAGTTGCCTCGCCAGTGCGATCGCGAAGCGCGATCAGGATCGGCGTCGCAATGTCGGCCAGCGGAAACGCGTCGGCGGCGACGCGTCCGAGGCGGATGAGTTCGAAACCTAAACAAAATCGTCCGGCGCTATCGCGCCGCACCAACTGATGCGCTTCCAGTGCGACTGTTAGCCGGTGTGCCGTGGCGCGTGGCAAATCAGTCGCCGCTTGCAAGTCAGCCAAATCGAGCGGGCCATCGCCAAGCGCGCTCAAGATTGCCGCCGCCTTGTCAACGACGCCAACGCCGCTTAGACTTTCCATATTGAGAATGCTATCTCAGGATGTGGGACAACTTGAAAGATCACCTATGAAGCCGGAGACACTCGCCGAGAAGGTATGGAACCGCCACGTCGTGCACGCCGCGGCCGGCGAACCCGACCTGTTGTACATCGACCTGCATCTCGTCCACGAGGTCACCAGTCCGCAAGCGTTCGATGGACTACGGCTGAGCGGTCGCAAAGTTCGCCGTCCCGACCTGACGATCGCCACCGAAGATCACAACGTGCCGACGACGAACATCGATCAGCCGATCGCGGATCCGATCTCGGCGCGCCAGATCGATGCGTTACGCGCGAACACAGCCGAGTTCGGCATCACCAACTTCCCTATGGGCGACCCCGGTCAGGGAATCGTTCACGTCATCGCCCCCGAGCAGGGACGAACCCTGCCCGGCATGACAGTTGTGTGCGGCGACAGTCACACGGCGACACATGGCGCGTTCGGCGCATTGGCGTTCGGTATCGGTACCAGCGAAGTCGAGCATGTGCTTGCCACGCAGACGTTGCCGCAATCGCGACCGCAGTGGATGAGCGTCACCGTCGAAGGCAATGCACCATCGGGCGTGACTGCCAAGGACATCGTGCTGGCGATCATCGGCCATATCGGCACCGGCGGGGGCATCGGGCATGTCATCGAGTACCGCGGTCCCGCGATTCGAGCGCTCTCGATGGAGGGCCGGATGACGCTGTGCAACATGAGCATCGAGGCTGGAGCGAAGGCAGGGCTTGTTGCGCCCGACGACACGACGTTCGAGTACCTCAGGGGTCGGACGCACGCGCCAAAGGGCGTGCAGTGGGACGCGGCGGTTGCCGATTGGCGCACGCTCGTCAGCGACGATGGTGCCGTATTCGACAAGACCGTCACCATCGACGCAGCGACATTGCGGCCGCAGGTGAGTTGGGGCACGAACCCGGGACAGGTGATTTCGATCGACGACTTGATCCCTTCACCCGACGACGTAACCGATCCGACAGCGCGCGACTCGATCGCACGCGCACTCGAATACATGGGGCTGCAGGCCGGGACCCCAATCCGCGACGTCAAGGTCGACACCGTCTTCATCGGTTCGTGCACCAATAGTCGCATCGAAGATCTGCGCGCCGCGGCAGCAGTAATGAAGGGTCGCAAGGTCGCCGTTCCACGAGTGATGGTGGTGCCGGGCAGTCACGCGGTAAAGGCGCAAGCCGAAGCAGAAGGACTGCCAGCCATTTTTGCTGCGGCGGGTGCCGATTGGCGCGAGCCCGGCTGCAGCATGTGTTTGGCGATGAACCCCGACAAGCTCACCGTCGGCGAACGCGCGGCGAGTACTAGCAACCGCAACTTTGAAGGCCGCCAAGGCCGCGGTGGCCGCACCCACTTGGTTTCACCGGCGGTCGCCGCCGCCACGGCTGTTGCCGGCCACTTCGCCGTTCCGGAGGACTTGTTATGAAAGAAGTGCACATCATCTCGGGTCGTGGTGTACCGCTGAAGCGCGCCGACGTCGACACCGATCAGATCATTCCCGCCGAGTGGCTGAAGCACATTGAACGCACAGGGTTCGAGAAGGGACTCTTCTCAACGTGGCGCGACGATCGCAACTTCGTGCTCAACGACGAGCGGTACACGGGAGCGAGCATCTTGGTTGCCGGCCCAGCCTTTGGCGTCGGCTCGTCACGCGAGCACGCGGTGTGGGCGATCATGCAGGGCGGCTTCGATGCTGTGATCGCACCGAGCTTCAGCGACATCTTCGCCAACAACTGCACCAAGAACGGTTTGGTACCCGTGGTTGTCTCGGAGGCGATCGTCCATCAGATCTGGGATGCAATCGAGTCCGACCCTGCGATCGAGATCACCATCGATGTCGAACGACTCTCGGTGGAGGTTCCATCGGCCGGCATCGTCGCTTCGTTTCCGATGGAACACCAGACGCAGCATCGCTTCCTCAATGGCCTCGACGACGTAGGTATCACCATGTCGCACGCTTCCGCCATTGAAACGTTCGAAAGCAACCGCCCCGCCTGGTTCGCTTAGACCCCTGCGAGACTGGAGCGATGTATGTGAATCGCGAGTTGGTGCAGCGGGTTGAATACAGCGCTGCGGACTTCTGCGCCCGCCACGTCGATGTGCTTGTGCGCATGTCGCCGACCAGCGACGCTGCCGCGCAGGAATGCGACGGCGGCAAGCTGATCTCGTTCGGGCCAGGGCGATACGTGAATCGGGCGATGGGGGTTGGGTTGGGTGCAACGCCCGCCGAGGAGATCGTCGCCGCGATCGGCGCCTTTTACAGCGCCCGGTCGTTGCCAGCTTCGCTCGAAATCGGCCCCTGGGTCAGCGAAGGCCTTATCGCAGCATTGGCCAGCAACGATTATCGACTCGAGCGTTTCCGCAATGTCTACGTCCGTGAACTCGAGTCGCTTCCCGACGAGGGCGACCTCGACATCCGGCAGGTCGACGACGCCAGCGCGGCTGCGCGCAAGAACATTCTGTCCTTCGGGTCGTTGCCAGGCTCCGAGGCGCGCAACATCTCCGACGAGTTCTGTGACTCGGCTGCGCAGGTGACTGGTGCGCGCGACTTCGTCGCAATCGTCGACGACAACGCAGTCGCATGCGGCTCGCTCAACATCGTCGACGGTGTCGGATGGGTCGGCGGAGCCGCCACTCTGCCCGCGTACCAGGGCCGCGGTCTACAACAGGCGCTGCTCGCCTACCGCCTTCGTCTCGCGCGCACGAGCGGCTGCGACTTCGTTGCCTGCACAGCCGTCCCCGACGGACAATCGGCGCGCAACCTAGAGCGCCTCGGCTTCCAACTGCTCTACACACAAACCGTTTGTACGGTCCTGGCGGGCTAGGCGTGGAAGTCGGCGAGTTGCTTCAGCATCGGGTTGTTGCTGAAGGCTTCGACCGGCGACGTCGGCTCTAGCCGCATACCGCGTTGCAGAATCCGCACCTGCGTGTGCTGGTTGTATTCGGCCAGCGTGACCGCCCAACCATCGCGACCAGCGCGAGCGGTGCGCCCGCTGCGATGCAGGTAGTCCTTCACGTCGGGTGCTGGCTCGTAGTGGATGACCGCGCCGATGTCGTCGATGTCGATACCGCGCGCCGCGACGTCGGTGGCGACGAGTACCGACAGCTCGCCATCGGTGAAACGCTTCAGTGCACGCTCGCGAGCAGCCTGCGCGAGGTCGCCGTGAATCGCCGCGGCTCGTACGCCGAGGTCCTGCAAGTTGCGCTCGACGCGATCGCACATCCGCTTTGTTTGGCAGAAGACCAGCGTCTTCGTCATCCCGCTAGCGATCGCGGCGACGACACGATCTTTGTCCATGTGGTGCACCGCAAGAAACAGATGATGCATGCTGCCAACCGTGTCGGTGGCGGCATCGATTGCGACCTCAATGGGGTCCTTCATGTAGCGCGCTACCAGGTGGGCAACGTCGCCATCGAGTGTTGCCGAGAACAGCATCGTCTGATGCGGCGCGGTGACCTTGCGCAGAATCCATTCCACCTGCGGGGTGAACCCGTCGTCGGCCATCCGGTCGGCTTCGTCGAGCACAACGATCTCGACAGCGTCGAGCTGCAGTTCATTTTCCTTGAGCAGGTCGATGAGGCGCAGCGGGGTTGCGACCACAACATCGACGCCGAGCTGCAACGCGTCGATCTGCTGCTGCCGCGACGCGCCGCCGTAGACCGCGAGCACAGTGCGCCCGCAGGCGATCGCAACGGGGGCCAGCACCTCCGAAACCTGCAGTGCTAACTCGCGCGTTGGCACCATCACCAGCGCGGCCGGTCGGCGCGGTTCGCCGACCTTTGTCAGCCTCGCCAACAGCGGTACGCCGAACGCCAACGTCTTGCCGCTGCCCGTCTTGGCTCGACCGCATACGTCGCGGCCCGTCAGCGCGACCGGAATCGCCTTCGTCTGAATCGCAAACGGAGCCGTAAACCCGGCAGCAGCGAGCCCAAAGTCGACATTGGCGGGAACGCCAAGTTCTACAAAGGCGGTCGGAACGTAGTCGTCGGGCGAAAGTGTGAGCACCGGTGCGACCGATGGGTTGCGGTGTTCGGCGGGTTTGGGAGCGGTGCGCCGGCGCCGCGGTGCGCCCGGCGGGCGAGAATTTTCAGGCATGTCGCAGCCAGGGTATCGGGAGGACCCAATCGGACGGCCAGCGCACCGTGCACAATGTGTGCAGCATGAAGGTCGCACTCACCGTCAACGATTTTTTGCGCCGAGCCGAGCAGGTGTATCCACACCGTGTCGCCGTCATCGACGAACCGGATCAGCCAGCCGAATCGTGGAACTCGATGACTTACGCCGAGATGGCGGCCCGCGCGCGAGCGCTCGCGGCGCACCTTGACGCGCTCGGGATTGCGCAGGGAGAGCGAGTCGCGATCGTCAGCCATAACTCTGCTCGCCTATTGACGGCGCTATTCGGCGTCAGCGGATCGGGACGAGTGCTGGTGCCGATCAACTTCCGCCTGGTCGCCGAGGAAGTCGCGTACATCGTCGAACACTCCGGCGCACGCGTGCTGTACGTCGACCCCGAGCTCGATCAGGCCCTCGCCACCGTCATCTGCGAACACCGCTTTGTGATCGACGCCAGCACCGATGCACCGCCGGTTCATACGGAACCAGTGGAGTGGGCGTACGACGAAGACGCGACGGCAACGATCAACTACACGAGCGGCACGACCGCACGACCCAAAGGTGTGCAACTCACCCACCGCAACATCTGGCTGAACGCCGCGACCTTTGGCTGGCACTTAGGCATCAGCGATCGAGACGTCTATCTGCACACGCTGCCGCAGTTCCATTGCAACGGTTGGGGCGTGTTGTACGCGGTGACAGGAATGGGCGCGCAACACATCATCCTACGCAAGGTTGATGGCGCCGAAATCCTGCGACGCATCGAACGCCACGGCGTCACGCTGATGTGCGGCGCACCCGCTGTCGCCAACCTGATCCTCGACGCCGCCGCGCAGTGGGAAGGTGCGATTCCTGGCCGCGGGCGAGTACGAATCGTGTGCGCTGGCGCACCGCCGCCGACCAAGACGATCGAACGTATCGAAACCGAATTGGGCTGGGAACTGATCCAGATCTATGGACTCACCGAAACGACGCCACTACTGACGATGAATCGGTCGCGCGCCGAATACGACGAACTCGGTAGCGCTGACCGAGCAGCAAAGCTGGCGCGAGCCGGCGCGGCCACGATCGGGGTCGAGCTCAGCATCTCCGCCGACGGCGAGATTCTCGCCCGTGGCAACCACATCATGGCCGGCTATTGGGACCAACCCGAGGCGACGCGCGCCGCGATTCATCCAACCGGTGATGACCCCGCGGGTGAGCACTGGTTCCACACTGGCGACGGAGGCGCGCTCGACGACGAGAACTACATCACCATCACTGACCGCAAGAAGGACGTCATCATCTCCGGCGGGGAGAACGTGAGCAGCATCGAAGTTGAAGACGCCGTGTTCAGCCACCCGGAAGTCGCCGAGGTTGCGGTGATCGGCGTTCCCGACGAGAAGTGGGGCGAGCTGGTACTGGCACTTGTCGTGCGCACACCGTCGTCGACGATCACCGAGGCCGACGTCATCGCCCACACGAAGACGAAGTTGGCCAGTTACAAGTGCCCCAAACAGGTCGAGTTCCGCGAGACCCTCGCGCGCACCGCGACGGGCAAGCTGCAGAAATTCAAACTGCGCGAGGCGTACTGGACCGAGCACACTCGCCAGATCAACTGACGGGCGCATCGGGCGAACTGACGGATGCATCAGCCGTGCTGTCTGTTGAATCAGTAAGTAGCGAGAGTGCAACTCGAAAGTTAGGGTCGCTCCGCTCTACTTCGCGCTGTCAGTTTCAGTGCGGCGGAATGAAAGGACCAGCCATGAACGAACTCAGCACCTCGATCGTCGATCAGCCTGCCTTTACCCAAGACGGTCGCAAAGGGATCGCCTACGACTGGCAAAGCCTGCTGGCTGTCGCGCCCACGCAAGTTCGCGAACTCGCGAGCGCCTTTTCGGAATGAGTCGTCGCCCCGAGCGCGTACTCGTGCTCGGCTGCGGATCGGTTGCGCAGTGTGTAGTGCCACTTCTCGTACGTGACCTGAAGTTTCCACCGGCGAGCGTCACGGTCGTCGACTTCACCGATAACCGCGAACGCATCGCTTCCGCGTTAGCTCTCGGAGTTCGATTCGAGCTCGACCGTGTGACGCCAGAGAATCTCGACGGATTTCTCGCCGCTCACGTCGCCGAAGGTGACCTGCTGCTCGACCTGGCCTGGAACATCGACAATCCAACGATTCTGGAGTGGTGCCGCGATCACGGCGTGCGTTACCTCAATACCAGCGTCGAGGTGTGGGATCCATACGACGAGCTCACGTCCACTCCCCCACTTGAGCGCACGTTGTACGTACGCCACATGAACCTGCGGCGAATGAAGGCGTCGTGGCCGGACAACAAGGGCGCGACTGCGGTGCTGGAACACGGCGCCAACCCAGGTCTGGTGAGCCACTTCGCCAAACAGGCGCTCACCGAGATTGCTGCCCGCATGTTGGTCGATGGCCTCAGCGGGCCCAATGCGCCGGCACTCGAACGAGCACTTGCCGATGACCGATTCAACGAACTGGCGATGCTCACCGGCACCAAGGTGATTCATGTCGCCGAGCGCGATACGCAGATCACGACGGTACCGAAGCGGACCAACGAGTTCGTCAACACGTGGTCGGTCGACGGCTTCTACGAGGAAGGCGTCGCCCCTGCCGAAATGGGCTGGGGTACCCACGAACAAACGCTGCCACCCAACGCATTCGTGCACACCGGCGAAGGCCCGTGCAACCAAATCTGCATCGCGCGACCGGGTATGGAGACTTGGGTGCGTAGCTGGGCGCCCAGCGGCGAGATCCGCGGCATGGTTGTACGCCACGGCGAAGCATTCACCCTTTGCGAACACCTGACCGTTAGCGACGACAACGGTGCCGCGATCTATCGACCGACGGTTCACTACGCGTACCACCCGTGCGACGCCGCGATCAGCAGCGTTTTGGAACTGCGCATGCGCGGCTGGGAGATGCAGCCCGAGCAGCGCATCTTGAACGACGAGATCATCAGCGGTCGCGACGAGTTGGGTGTGCTGTTGATGGGCCACCCGTACAGCAGTTGGTGGACCGGTTCGCTGCTCAGCATCGACGAGGCACGAGCAGTCGTGCCCCACCAGAGCGCCACCACGGTGCAGGTTGCGGGCAGCATCGTCGCCGCTGTCACGTGGATGATCGCAAACCCCAGCGAGGGGGTCTGCGTACCCGACGACCTGCCGTGGGACGAACTGCTGGCCGTCGCCCGGCCGTATCTCGGCACGCTGCACTCCGCGCCCTGCGATTGGGATCCGGTCAGCTCACGGCGAGATCTGTTTGCTCAGTTCAGTGATGAAGCCAGCCGCGTCGATTCCAGCGATCCGTGGCAGTTCAGCAACTTTTTGATTCATGACTAACGGGAACCGACGTTGACAAGCGCCCACTTGCTGGGCAGACTGTCGGGAATGCGCACGCACCGTGGCCTCCTGCTTCTTATGTAGGGCAAGCGCCACATATCCGCGCTTGCCCAAGCCCCAGCCGATAACCGGCCGGGGCTTCTTGCTTTTTCGGGCCCACTATCTCCAACGCCACGTGAGGAAATCCAATGCCACCGCAATCAATGCCATTCCACAAGTACGAGCGCCTGGTGCCGATCGTGCTGCACGATCGGACGTGGCCGAACAAGGTCCACGAGCGCGCGCCAATCTGGTGCAGCGTCGACCTACGCGACGGGAATCAGGCACTCATCGACCCGATGGACCCGCAACGCAAGCGGCGCATGTTCGACACGTTGGTCAAGATGGGTTTCAAGGAGATCGAGGTCGGGTTCCCCGCAGCCAGTCAGCCCGACTTCGACTTCGTTCGCCAGCTCATCGAAGAAGACCTGGTGCCCGACGACGTCACCATTCAGGTATTGGTGCAGTGTCGCCAAGAGCTGATCGAGCGCACGTACGAGTCGTTGCAGGGCGCGCGACGCGCGATTGTGCACTTCTACAACTCGACCAACCCGCTCCAGCGCGAGGTCGTGTTCGGTCTCGATAAGGCGGGCATCACCGAGATTCCAGTGAACGCCGCCAAGCTGTGCCGGAAGCTGGAGCACACATTGGTGGGCACAGATGTGCGCTACGAATATTCACCGGAAAGCTTCACGCTGACCGAGCCCGAGTACGCAGTGCAGGTCTGCCACGCCGTGATGGATGTCATCGAGCCAACGCCTGATCGGCCACTCATCCTCAACCTGCCAGCGACGGTCGAGTGCTACACGCCGAACGTCTACGCCGACGTGATCGAGTGGTTCGGCCGAACGATCCGCAATCGCGACAGCGTCGTGATCAGCCTCCATCCGCACAACGATCGGGGCACCGGAACAGCGGCCGCTGAGTTGGCAATGCTGGCAGGGGCCGATCGCGTCGAAGGCACGCTGTTCGGTAACGGCGAACGAACCGGCAATGTCGATGTGGTCAACCTTGCCATCAACCTAATGGTGAACGGTGTCGATCCGGAACTTGATATCAGCGACATCGATGCGCTTCGCCGTGTCGCCGAGTATTGCAATCGACTACCGATCAGTCCTCGCCATCCGTGGGTCGGCGACCTCGTGTTCACATCGTTCAGCGGCAGCCATCAGGACGCGATCAAAAAGGGTTTCGACGCACTCGACAAGAAGGCCGCGGACAATAGCGGCGAATACCCGAAGTGGGGCGTGCCGTACCTGCCGCTCGATCCGAAGCATCTGGGCAGGTCGTATGAGGCCGTCATTCGTGTCAACAGCCAAAGTGGCAAGGGTGGCGTTGCCTACGTAATGAAGGCCGAGCACGGCTTCGACTTGCCACGCCGACTACAGATCGAGTTCTCCAAAACGATTCAACACATCACCGAAGACTCGGGCACCGAGATCAGCCCGCTGGTGATGTGGTTGGCATTCCAGGAGACATATCTGCCTGCCGAGCCACGCATGCGTTTGCAAGGTCACGAGCTGCGCAGCGACTCGGCGAGCGGCACCACCACGATCACCGCGCAACTGGTGATCGACGGCTCGCCTATCACCGTTTCAGGCACCGGTAACGGCCCGATCGACGCGTTCGTTCATGCGCTACGCGATGGTCTCAACGCGGAACTCGACGTTGTCGACTACGCAGAACATGCTGTCGGTCAAGGCAGCGAGGCGACCGCCGTTGCCTACATCGAGACTAAGAACGGCGATGGCCGTGTGCTGTGGGGCGTTGGCAGCGACCCGAGTACCATCACCGCCGCGCTGCGCGCCGTTCTACACGGGCACGAGCGCCATCTGGGCTGAGACGGCTACGCTGCGGTTATGGCTCGAGAGCGTCGATCGCGACTTCCACTCCTGCTGCTCGTCGTTGCCGCCGTGGTGGCTGTCGTCTGGTGGCGTCAAGAGCAGGCCAAGCGTGAGTCGGGCGATGGGCTCCACGAGCCGACAGCAGCACGGCCGGATTCTGCACCCACGAAGGCCGCACCCGTGAAGCCCACCGCAGCAGCAGCACAGCAAGCTTCGCCAACGAAGGCAGCCGCCAAAAAGGCAGCCGCCAAAAAGGCAGCCGCCAAAAAGCCCTCCGCCAAAAAAGCGTCCGCCACTCAGCCAGCAAAGACAAAGGACTCGGAATGAAAGTCACCGTCGATTTCGATGTTTGCGCCAGCACCGGCGCCTGCATGCAGGTTTGCCCGGAAGTCTTCGAGGTACGCAGCGACGGCTTCCTCTACATCCTGCAAGACGAGCCCGGCGAAGAACTACGAACGAGCGTGCAAGCTGCGGCCGACATGTGTCCGACGGCGGCTATCACTGTCGAAGGGTGACGTCGCGGAGCAATGAAGTTCCACCAACAGCTCCGGCGCGCGTGGAAAGCATCCGATTCGATGCTGTGCGTCGGGCTCGATCCTGACCCGGCCAGGTTTCCCGTTGCCGTGCACGGATCCGTCTTCGACTTCTGCAAAGAGATAGTCGCTGCAACCGCCGACTTGGTCTGCGCGTTCAAGCCGCAGATTGCCTACTTCTCGGCCATCGGCGCCGAGCGCGATCTGGAGCGCGTGTGTAGCTACATTCGCGAACAACACCCCGACGTGCTGTTGGTCCTTGATGCCAAGCGCGGCGACATCGGTAGCACCGCCGAGCACTACGCCCGCGAGGCCTTCGATCGCTACCGCGCGCATGTCGTCACGGTGAATCCTTACCTCGGCACCGACTCAGTCGAACCCTTCTTGCGGCACCCCGACGGTGGGGTCTTTGTTCTCTGCCGCACGAGCAACACCGGCGGCGACGACTTTCAATCTCTGGTCGCCGATGGGCGGCCGCTCTATCAGCACGTCGCGCACCGCGTCGCCCAGCAATGGAGCAAACTCGGCGACTGCGGACTGGTGGTCGGTGTTACCTACCCCGACGAACTTCGTGAGGTGCGGGCGATCGTCGGCGACCTTCCGTTGCTGGTGCCGGGCGTCGGTGCCCAGGGCGGCGACATCGCGGCCACATCCGCCGGTGCCGATAGCAGCGGGTTGGGCATGGTCGTCAATTCGTCACGAGCGATTCTCTATGCATCAACCGGAGCCGACTTCGCTGCTGCGGCGCGGGCCGAGGCAATTTCCACACGCGACGCGCTGCGCAAGCACAGTCGTTCGGACAGCACCCAGAAAGGATAAAGGCCGCTCCGTGTCGAATCTCAAGAACCCCGTTGCGGGGATTCGCAAAATCGTCACCAGCGCTTCGCCGCGCACGGAGATGGAACGGTGGTTCATCCGCCGCGGTCTGCCCCACTTCATCGAGCCGTACAGCGCTGGCCCAGACGTGTGGAGCCGTGCGGCGCCGGTCCTTCTCGTCGCATATGTCGCTGGCGGGCTGCACGGTCTCGACCTTCCAAATTGGTCCATCACGCACAACCTGATTGCGGCAGGGGTTGTGCTCGCGATCCTTCTCGCCACCTGGATGGCGACCAACCTGGTGCGCCATCGCCCGCCGTTGTCGCGCCCGCGCCGGCTCGGAAGTCTCGAGCTCGCCGCCTTCCTCATCGGGCCAGCGCTGCCTTCCGTGGCGTTTACGCAATGGGGCGACGCAGCCCAAGCGCTGATCGAGGGCGCCGTAGTTCTGACGGTGATCTACTTCGTAACGTCGTACGGAATCGTTCCGCTTGTTGGCTGGGCGGCGTCGCAGACTTTCTCCAAACTCGGCTCGGTGGGCCGCGTGCTCAGCCGGGCGATGCCGCTGCTGCTGCTGTTCACCACGTTCCTGTTCATCAACGCAGAGGTTTGGCAGGTCGCTGGCGTTTTGAAAGGACCGGCGTACATCGTGTCGCTCGGCCTGTTCTTTCTGCTCGGCAGCGCGTTCGTGCTCTCGCGGATTCCTGAAGCAATTCGCGCTGTGCATCGCTTCGACGACTGGGCCGAGGTCGGCAAGCTGGTCGTCGGCACCCCGGCCGAGGGATTGGTACTGCCGGCAGACGGCGACCCGATGGAGACGCCGCTGTCCACCCGGCAACGCGTCAACATCGGATTAGTCAGTGTGTTGAGCCAGGGAATACTCATCACGATTGTGGCCGTGCTGCTCGCGCTGTTCTTCACCCTGTTTGGACTACTGGCGATTCCGGAAGGCACCACTGGCGCTTGGACGGCGACCGAGAACGTGCACGTCCTCGCCAGCCTGCAATTTGGCGGACGCACTCTGGTACTGACCGAGGCGCTGCTTCGTGTCGCGGGCTTCCTCGGCGCATTTGCCGGCATGTACTTCACGGTGGTGCTGAGCACTGACGCCACTTACCGCGACGAGTTCGCTGAAGACGCGGGGCCGCAGATTCGTCAGGCGCTGGCGGTGCGATTGGCCTATCGACACGCGACTGGCACCGACTAGCTTCTCGTCCATGACACACGCCTTTCTCTCCGACGAATGGTTAGCTGCCGCCAAGGCAGTGCGCGAGAAGTACACCGACCAAGCCACGAAGGTCACGACCAGCATCAAGATGAACCAAATCATCACCGATGTGCCATTCGGAGAAGGCACGTTGAACGTGTACCTCGACACTTCCTCTGGCGATGTCGTCATGGACCTCGGCGCGATGGATGCTCCGGATCTCACGGTGACGACCGACTACGAGACCGCGCGCCAAGTCTTCGTCGAGCAGAACCAGGCCGCGGGTATGCAGGCGTTCATCGCCGGCAAGATCAAGGTGCAGGGCGACATGATGAAGATGATGGCGCTACAGAGCGCAATGCCAAACGACGAAATCGCCCGGCTGATCGCGACCGAGATCAAGGAACTCACTAGCTGACTAGCTAGGTCGTGTAGTGCACGTCGACGACGGTTCCTCGTGGGAACTGTTGGCCGACAGCAACCACCACTCCAGCCACGGTTGCGTCCTTGAACGGCAGCGTCGTGTTGCCGTCGATCACGCCCACGGTGAACCCCGCATCGCGCAGCGCGACAGTTGCGCCGTTCGGGTCGAGTCCGGCAAGCGATGGAATCGCAACCAGGTCGGGCCCCTTGGATAGCACGACAGTCACCGTCGTCCCGAAGTCCACGACTGTTCCAGCGGCGGGGGTCTGGCTCACGACGTGGCCAATCGGAATAGTCGCCGAGAATTCTTCGGGTCCAACGGCGATCAGCAGCGTCTGGACTTCGAGAGCAGTGGTGGCCACTGCTAGCGCGGTGCCCATCAATTCCGGTACGACGCGCGGCTCGGGGCCTGCCGACAGCACCACCTGCACGACCGTTCCTTTGGTCACGGTGTTGGTGGCGACGAGGGTAGGCGAATCGGGAACCGTCCACGACAACACGACGTCGAGCGGAACGGTGTCGCTGAATTGCGGCTCGGCCTTCACCAGCACCAGCCCGAGCGTTTCCAATGCTTCCGTTGCCTGTTCGATGGTGAGGTTCGTTAACTCCGGCAGCGCTCGTGGCTGCGGCCCGGAACTGACGAACAGTGTGATGTTCTTGCCCTTTTCAAGTTGCGCGCCAGCTGCCGGATCTGTGCGAATGACGATACCGACTGGGACGACCTCGCTGAATTCCTCCATCAACACACCATTGAAGGTGCCGGCGATCTGATTGAGTGCGACACCATCTTCCAAGCCGGCAAGCTCGGGAACCGCAGTGGTTTCGGGTTGCACGTTGTACCACGCAAGCGCGCCACCGCCGAGGGCCATCGCCACCAGCACCGCCACGAACCATCGACGACCTTTCCCGCGCGTGCGCTCGGGGTAATCGTCGACATCGAAAGGCTCGCTAGCGACCCGCGGATTGACGGTGGTCTTGTCGAACGTAGGCGCGGCGGGCGCGCTCGCCGCAACAACAAACGGAGCTGCCGGCGACTGCACCGACGCCAGTCGTTCTGTTTGACGTTCCTGTGGGCGTGGTTCGGGCCGTGGTTCTTGCCGTTGCGCTTCGGGCGACACAATTGGTCGCTGCAGCGGGCCGGTCGCTTCCACCGGTTGATCAGAGGTGGGGCGCTCCGTGTCGAACATCGAGCCACCGATGATCGGAATTGGTTCCGGTCGCGGCAGCTTCTCGGCTGACTGAACCAGCGCGCGCCCAAACTCGCCAGCGCTGTATCGATCGGTGGGCCGCGATCGGCCGGCACGCTCGAGCACAGCGGCCAGCGGCCCGAGATCGGCAGAGACCGGCATCAGCTTGTCGATGCGGTTGCTCAGGCTCGCCACCGTCGAGTCGTCCTCGAACGGAACCGAACCGGTTACCGCTTCGAGCAACGTGAGGCACAGTGAGTACACGTCGCTCTTGGGAACCGCGGGCTCACCCTTCGCCTGTTCCGGCGAGCAGTACTTGGCTCGGTCTTTGCTGCGCGAGGTAATGCCACCTGCGGCGATCGCCAACACTTCGGCGAACCCGACATCGACAACACGTAACCGGCGGTCGTCGCCGAAGACCAGCGTCGACGGGCGAATGTCGTGGTGCAGCAGACCCTGGCGATGCATGACGTCGAGCGCTTTGCAAGCGTCGAGTCCGACCAACAACGCTTGCGAGGGCGACAACAAACGGCCGCGATCGAGAATGTCGCGCAGGCTGCCACCACCGAGATGCTCGGTGACCACGTACAGCACCTCGTGGTCGTTCCACATGGTGGTGCCCGATTGGTAGACAGCTGCGATGTTGGGGTGATGCAGTCGCTCGGCAATACCCATCGCGGAGCGAAAAGCCTGGCGCACGTCGTCGCGATCGCCAAGATCGGGGTGCACCAGTTTGACCACGACCACGCGCTGCAGATGCTCGTCGAACCCTTCGAAAACGGCCGCGTCGAGCCCGCTTCCCAGTCGATGGCCGAGCCGATACCGGCCCGCTATCAGTCGGGTGGGCGACTGTGTGGAGGGTTGCGCGTCGTAAGCCGTCATTGCGACCTACGAACCTAGCGGGATGACCCTTGGACAAGGACGCGGGTGGGTGAAATCTGCTTCCGGCCAGCCAGAATGCCCCTGTGCGAAACCGATTTCGTCGACCCAATCTCAAACTCCTATTAGCCAGTTTCACGATCGCGCTGTGCATGGTTGCCATCGGAGTCGCGCTTTCACTGGCCGTCACCGGCACCGAAGGCGCACACCTGCCCAAGCAAGTCGAACGCATCGAGCCTGTCGCCGGCGCCACGCAAACTCCCGCTCAGGCTTCGGTAGTTGTCGACTTGGTGGCTGGCTACGAAGGCGTGCTGGTCGTTGACGGGCTCGAGTTAGAAACCATCAACCTGGGCGAACTGCGCGACCAAACAACTCCTGGCCAGCAGGTCACCCTGCCACCGACAACGATCTACGAGCCGGGCAACGCAACGCTGACCTTCGACCCGGCACCGGACTCGTCGATCACGACGTTTACGCAGGGTCGGCACGTGGTGCAGGTCATCTATTGGAAAACAGTCGAAGGCCGCGGCAACGCCAGCGCGTACACCTGGTCGTTCGAGGTCTTTTGACGTTCAGGTAATCGTTGACAGTCAGGTGGCGGGCAACGCGCCCGTCGCGAGTACGTGCTCGAAGCCGGCGAGATCGAGGATTGGAATACCGAGCGTCTGCGCCTTGGTGAGTTTGCTGGCACCCGCATCTGCACCGACCACCAAGGCGAACGTTTTGGCGCTGACGCTGCCAGGGCTTTTCCCGCCACGGTCCTTGATGGCAGCCTCCGCCGCCTCCCGCGAATATCCCTCGACGGCGCCCGTAACAACAATCGCCTTGCCCGCCAGGTTCTGAGGCAACCGGCTGACCTCGACCTTGCCGAACTGCACGCCGGCAGCGCGCAGCTTCTCCACCATGTCGCGGTTGCCCGGCGCGGCGAACCAGCGAACAATGCTCGCCGCAATCGTCGGACCGACGCCGTCGGTCGTCGCCAGGTCCGCTTCACCGGCCGCCATGATCGAGTCGAGCGTTCCAAAGGCGCTGCTCAGTCCTTCGCTCGCCGAAGGGCCAAGACCCTTACATCCGAGCGATGTCAACAAGCGCGGCAGCGCGCGCTCTTTGGATCCCTCAATTGCATTCAACAGGTTGTCGGCTTTGGTCGAGCCCCACTTGTCGAGGGTGAGCAATTGCTCACGCGTCAGCGAGTAAATATCGCCAGCGTCCGCAACTAAACCAGCGTCGCTCAACTGGAAGACCGTGTTCTCGCCGAGTCCCTCAATGTCCATCGCGGCGCGAGATGCGAAGTAGATAATGCGCTGATCGCGTTGGTAGGGACACGCCGGCTCGACACAGCGTGTATCGGCCTCACCTTCGGGACGCACGAGTTCGGTGCGCAAGGGGCACGGACAGATCTTGGGGAATTGCCACGGCTTGCTCTTTGCTGGCCGTAGCGAGAGCACCGGACCGACGACCTCGGGAATTACATCGCCTGCCTTGCGCACGACGACCGTGTCGCCGGGACGGACATCCTTGGCTGCGACCTGATCCTGATTGTGCAGCGTCGCCATGCTCACCGTCGAGCCGCCGACGAACACCGGCTCGAGTTCCGCAAACGGCGTCGTGCGCCCGGTTCGGCCCACCGACACCTTGATGTCGCGCAGAATCGTGGTGCGTTCTTCCGGCGGGAACTTGAACGCGATTGCCCACCGGGGAGCGCGCGACGTGTGCCCGAGTATTTCGCGTTGCGCCAATGAGTCGACCTTGACCACGGCGCCATCGATTTCGTAGGGCAACGTATGCCGCTGCTCTTGCCAGTGCTGGCAAAACTTGATGACGCCGGCGAGATCCTCGACCACCTTGATCTTGGGATTGATCGGAAACCCGAGTTCGTGCATGTACTTGAGACTGGCGGCGTGACTCAGCAACTCCGGGCCACCTTGAACCTCGCCGAGTTGGTAGCACCACAGGTCGAGACCGCGGCCGGCGGTGACGGTCGGGTCCTTTTGCCGCAAGCTTCCCGCCCCGGCGTTGCGCGGGTTCGCCGGCACCGGTTCCGGTTTGCGCCCAGCCGCCACCCGCTCGCGATTCTCGGCTTCCTTGGCAGCTTGCAGGCGGAGGAACGCCGCCGTGGGGAGATACACCTCCCCGCGCACCTCTAGCACTCTCGGCACTCCACCGCGACCAGCGGCTTCTATGGCGAGTGTCTTGGGCAGCGACGCGACGGTGGCCACGTTCGCAGTGACGTCCTCGCCAACCCGACCATCACCACGCGTTGCGGCCTGCACGAACTTGCCCTTCTCGTAACGAAGGCTGATCGCGAGACCGTCGATCTTGAGCTCGCAAACAAACCGCGGTCGCTCGCTGCCCAGGCCCTTGAGGACGCGGTCACCCCATGCCGTCAGTTCGCCATCGTCCATCGCGTTGTCGAGGCTCGCCATCGGCTGACGATGCGTCACCGGGGTGAATGCGGCATTCAAGGAGCCAGCGCCGACGAGACGCGATGGTGAGGCATCGTCGCTGAGCTCAGGATGCTCGAGCTCGAGCTGCGCTACTCTTCTCACCAGCGCGTCGTAGTCGGCGTCGGAAATCTCGGGTGCATCGTCCGCGTAGTAACGCTCGTTGTGGCGCGCAATCTGCAGCCGCAGATCTTTGATGCTTTGGCTAACTGCGTCGTTTTGCAACAGTTGCAATTGCTCCGGCAATGGCGACAACAGAGCCAAGGATCACGACGTACAAGCCAGGGCCGACATTGACATCGACTCCGAACGCCTCACCAATGTCGACGACATCGTTGACGTCGCCGAGGTCGGCGAACCCAGCGAGCAGGCCGATGGCAGAGGTGACGATCGCGATGATTCCGAGCGCGAGCACCTTCTTCGACGCGAGCTGAACGAATCCGAAGATGATCGCGAGACCACCGAGGACGGCGAACACGGGGCCGTCGTTCGTGCCGTCGCTGTCCTTCGAGAACCCGTTGATGCTGTCGCCGTCGAGCGTGAACCAACTCAGCAAGGAGCCAACGATCATCAATGCTCCGCCTGCAACCAGCAGCGCTGCACCCACTGTCACCGCCGGGCGCGGTCCCTTGGGTTGAATTGCCATGCCCATCGGGGCAGGAGGCGGTGGTGGCGGGGTGCTGAGGTTCGTCATACCAGCGAGTGTAGAACATTGCCCGACATCGCCTACACGAAGCTGCTAAGCGCCGAGCACCCAGCGGCTGGCGCTCGACTGATCGCGCACGCGGTGCCCAATCTCGGCGACGATCGCGAACACGCGTTGCGCTACTGCTGGATTGTGCCCAGACAGTCCACACTCCGGCGTCACCATGGCCTGCGTGCGCAGCAGGGCCGGATCCGCGCCGCGCTTCACAAGCTCGCACCACAACGCGCACAACTGACGCCATGGTCGCTCTGCCGATGTGGCAATCGGACCCGCTGTCGGTACGACGCCCCACGCGATGCTCCCCCCACCATCCAGGAAGCGAATCAGGTAGCCCGCGGACTCAGCCACCTCTGCCCGCACGGGCACCGAGAGGATCGCCGGACCAGCGGCCAACTGCGATGGAATGTCGCTGCTACCGCAGCAGTGCAGCCCTGACCTGGCGCTGGTCTCGATCGCGGCCAGTGCTCCCGAGACAAGATCGATGGCAGTGTCGGGAGCGATCGGAAACCCAGGCTGCATCAGCTCACCGAACAGCGGCTCCTCGATGAACACAATCTGCTGGCAACGCGGCAACGCGAGCGCGACCTCGTCGAGCAGGTGCTGCACGCGTTCGCGTATCGCGCGCACCGCCGAACCGAACGCTTCGCTCATCGGCACGCCAGCACGCATCAGCGCGAGACCGAACGTCACCGGGCCGACCAGCTGCCATTTCACCCAACCTTGGTAGTCGCGGCCAAGTTCGATCGGCGCGACATCAAGGAACGTGCGAAAGCCAACCAGCGCATCGTGTTGCAGGTCGGTGTGCAGCGGTGCGAGTGGATCGATCTGTTCCGGGTGCACCGAAATACTGCCGTACTGCCCAATCGTGATGCCGCGCATGCCCACCATCGCCTGCGCGATCGCACACTCTGCGGGTGACCTTCGCGACAACGTCGGGATGGAAGGCACCTCCATGTTGCGCAGGGCGAATTCGACTGCGCTGGTCGCGTCGAGGTGCGGAAGGCCTCCAATGCCCATCGCGGCCCCACCCGGGGGCGCGGCGGTAAGCATCATGGCGATACGTTTGCTCAATGCCGAGCCTCTCGACAAATTGTGCGTTATGGGTCACCCGGGTCTTATGGCTGGCCACCACTGCACTAGTTCCGCTATCGATCAGCAGTGCTGTATCCGATCGCACATCACTGACCGAAAATGTCGCGTTCGCGACATGGTGGGTTGTTGCGGGCGCTGGCGTCATCGCCGTCGTGATCTGTGGTCCGATCGGGCTCACCATCGTGCGCACCCTCGCGCCGGCGACAATCGCCGTGGCCGCAGCCGCGCTCGTCTTCGAGGCATCCGCGCTTCGCGGCATCGTGGCCATCGCGGCGGCGGCACTGACGACATTGAGCGCATTCATGGCCGAGACCGGCGAAGCGTGCGTGCAGGAAGCCGCCTACGGCGACGAGCGACGCTTGCCGCTGCGACCGCCAGCGGCGATGCAAATACCGATCGCAGTGTCATGGATTCTGTGGCTCGCGGCCGCTGGCGCCGGGGTGCTGTTGCTGGCAGCCGAACAGTGGTTGTTCGCCCTGGCGGTGCTCGCGCTCGCTTGCGTGCTGACCTGGCTGGTCTATGTGCGACTGCACCGATTTGCGTGTCGCTGGTTGGTCTCGGTTCCGGCCGGCATCGTCGTGCACGACCCAGTGGTCTTGGGCGAGACCCTGATGATGTTGCGACCAAATGTGTTGCACGCGCAACTGGCTCTCGCGGGTACCGAGGCTGCCGATCTTTCCGGGCCGGCTGCTGGCCATGCGGTCGAGATCACGTTGCGCACGATGGCGCAGGTCGTGCTCGCTCCAACGGCTGCGAAACCGAAGGGCACCGCCATCCACGCGCAATCGATCCTCATCGCACCGTCCCGCCCGGGCCGCGCACTGCATGCACTCGCTGATCGCAAGATCGCCATCCTTTAGGCGCTACTGGGCAATCCCGCCACCGAGGACGTAGGAATTGGTGGCGTCGTAGAACACCACACTCTGCCCGGGGGAGACCCTTCGTTGCGGTGCCGCCCATGTCACCAGCACGTCGCCAGCATCGTTCACCTTTAAGGCGCCCGCCTGAGCAACTCCATGTGCGCTGCATTGCACAGTGACTTGGCCAACGGCCGGCTCGTGCGCCCACGCAACGTTGCGGACCGCGATTGATGCGTCTTGCAGCATTGACTCGCCGCCAACCCTCACGGTCGCCGACTCGTGATCGATAGCGACCACGTAACGCTTCGGCCCGCCGCCCGCTAGTCCGATGCCGCGACGTTGTCCGAGAGTGACCATCTCGAGGGAATCGATCTCGCCAAGTTCGCTGCCATCGACGGCATCAACAACCTGCGCGCGCCGAAACGGAATGCGACTGCCGAGGAACGCCTCGCGACCGCCGCCCTCAGTGATGAAGCACACATCCTGGCTGTCGGGCTTGGCAGCAGTGCGCAACCCCAGCGCGGTCGCCTTCGCCCGCACCTGCGACTTGGTCATATGGCCAATAGGAAACATCGTGCGCGCTAGTTCGCGCTGGGGCAGCATGTGCACGACGTAGCTCTGGTCTTTGGCGGGGTCTTCGCCGCGAGCGACATACCAGGCACCATCACGCTGCGTTATCCGGGCATGGTGACCGGTCGCAATCGCGTCGAACCCGAGCAGATCGGCGCGTTCGCTCAACCGGTCGAACTTCAGGTGACGGTTGCATTCGATGCAGGGGTTAGGTGTCAGACCATCGCGATGGGCCTGGACATAGGGGTCGACGACGTGGGTGTTGAAGTCGTCGGTGAAATTGAAGACGAGATGATCGATGTCGAGTTGCTGCGCAACTCGGCGTGCATCGTCGACATCTGCGATCGAGCAGCAACCGGTGTCGCTCTCGCCACCCCACAAGCGCATGGTGATGCCGACGACCTCGTGACCTGCCTGCAGTAACTCGGCTGCAGCAACCGACGAGTCGACCCCGCCACTCAAGGCGACGAGCACTTTCATGACGCAGCCCCCGCGACGCCGGTGCGCACTCGGCGAAGTCGTTGCACTGACTGGGCAACGACTTCGATACCACGATCAACATCTGCCGCCGTAGTGGTGACACCGAGCGTCAAGCGCAGCGCTCCGAATGCCAAGTCGCGTGGCACACCCATCGCGGCCAGCACGTGCGAGGGTTCCATCGCACCAGCGGCGCACGCCGCAGCCGCGCTCGCGCAGAGAGCCGCCTCATCGAGCATGAAGAGCAGCGCCTCGTTCTCGATGCCCTCGATGCACACGTGCGCGGAGCCAGCAACCTTCAAGTCGCGAGGAACCGTCTCGTGCACGCCGGACACGCGCTTCGTCAGAGCATCGACCAAACGATCGCGCAGCGGGCCGATACGCGCGACGTCGGCGGCTCGGTTCACATCGGTCAATCGCAAGGCCTCAGCCATCGCGACGATGCCACCGACGTTGTGCGTTCCACTACGGCGCTCGCCTTCCTGCCCGCCCCCGATCAGTGTCGGCGCAAACTGCGCGCCATCGCGTGCAACCAGCAGCCCGACACCCTTGGGGCCACCGAACTTGTGCGCCGACAACGAAAGGAAATCGACATGCGGTGTGATCGTGCGTAGGTCGAGCCAGCACGCCGCCTGCACGGCATCGCAGTGCAGCAGCGCTTGCGGCGCATGACGACGTAGCACGGCGCGCACGGCGGCAAGATCGTTGATTGTTCCGACCTCGTTGTTGACGGCCATCACGCTGACGGTGGTCACGTTCGGAAGCGAATCAAGTGTCGCGGCGAGCGCCTCGAGATCGACCGCACCCGTGGACGTCGAGGCGACGACATGACCGCCGAGGCGATGAACGCATTCGAGTACGGCGTGGTGCTCGACGGCAGAACAGACTGCAGTGCCACCGCGCCGTGCCACCGAACCAAGGATTGCCGTGTTGTCAGCCTCGGTGCCACTACCGGTGAAAATGACCTCGCCCGGCTTGCATCCGATTACGCCGGCAGTGACATCACGGGCTTCGTCGATCGCGCGTCGCGCCTCGCGGGCGAAACGATGTGAACCGGATGGGTTGGCGAAGCGTTCGGACAGGAAAGGCAGCATCGCTGCAACGGCCTCCGGACGCATCGGCGTAGTCGCCGCATGGTCAAGGTAGGTGTAGGCCGCGGGCAAACCCATACCTGCAGGCTACGAACTCGCGGCCTAGTTCAGCGCCACGGCTATGGGGCGTAATACCCGCCGACGTCAGCAATGAGGTGGGTTCCCGCCGAGGTGAAAATGCACACCTTGCCGCCAGTTCCGATCTTGCTCACAACGAGGTTGGCGATCGTCGCGCCTGCCGCGTAGTTCAGGTTGGACGAGTTCGGCAGCGGGGATCCGCACGGATAGACGGCGATGAAACCGCCCGCCTGGGCGCCGGTCGCTGTGATATTCAGCACGGCCGACCCCGCATCGGCCGGTACGCCACCACGATTCGTCACCTGCAACTCAGTTGTGGTGCCTGCCGCGCGTAGTCCGATCGCCTGCGACTGGCCATCGATGGTGGCACCGCCGGGCCGCGAATCCAGAAGGCGGCCCGGCACTAACGATTCGAATGACGAGATAGCCGGATAGAAGCCACTGACATCGGCGATGAGTTGAGTTGCTGCCGAAGTGAAGATGCACACTCTCCCGCCGACGCCGACCTTCGTGATCACCAAGTTCGGAATCGTGGCACCGGCAGGGAAGTTGATGTTCGACGCATTCGGTTGCGGCGAACCGCAGGGATACACGGTCACGAAACCCGAACCCTGGGCTCCGGTGACGGTCACATTCAGAACCGCCGTTGAAGCGTCCACATCAACGCCACCACGACCAGCCACCAGCAACTCGGTTGTCGACCCTGCGGCGCGGAGCCCGATGGCTTGCGATTGACCATCGACGGTTGCGCCCATCGCCCGAGAGTCCAGTATGCGATTTGGCCCGACGGACTCGAAGGTCGGCAATATTGGGTAATAGCCGGTCACATCCACGATGAGGTGGGTGGTTGCCGACGTGTAAAGGCAGACCTTGCCGCCAACGCCCACCTCCGCAGCCACAAGATTTGGGATGGTGTCGCCGGTTCGAAAGTTCAGGTTCGACGCATTTGGCAACGGCGATCCGCAGGGGTACACCGTGACGTATCCATCAGCCGTCGCACCCGTGACGGTGACGTTCAGCACCACCGCGGCAGCAACGGGCGCCACGCCGCCTCGACCGGTCACTTGCAGTTCTGTGGTGGTGCCCGCAGCGCGCAACCCAATCCCCTGCGAGGCACCATCGTCGGTTGCGCCACCTGTTCGCGAATCCAACAATCGACGAGGCACGAGTGGCCTGTACTCGGGCGGAACCACAGTCATCGGTGTCGGATTCCCTGCGTCCGCACCGCTGTTCAAATTCGTGCCCAACTGCCCCTGAAGGTTGAAGCCAAAGCTCAGCAGGCCATCGTCACCCGTCAACACCAGACTGTGGCGTCCACCGCCAGCCAACTCCGTGACATTGTCGAGCGTCAGCGTCGGCAGTGCATTCACACCGTCGTCGTCGATGACCGTGTTGCGACCCAACTGGCCATCGAAGTTGAGACCGAACGTCCATAGCGTGCCGTCAACCTTCAACGCCATGCTGTGATCCGACCCGGCGGCGACGCGCACAACATCCTGCAGCACGTTCACCGGCGTCGCATTTGGCGGAGGGTTATCGACGCCGCTGTTGATCGCGTGACCCAACTGGCCATAAAGGTTGAAGCCAAAGGTCATCAAATGACCGAGGCCGGTGACCGCCAAACTGTGAAAGCCGCCGGCGGCAATGGAGGCGACGTCAGGGAGCGTTGCCACCGGTGTCGGATCTGGGTTTGGATTGAGCGTGCCCGCATTCAAGGCGTAGCCCAATTGGCCGTCCTCATTCGAACCAAACGTCAACAACGTCCCGTCGCTCATCAACGCCAAGCTGTGAAACGCGCCGGCGGCGATCTGCGAAACCGCGTCGACCAGCAAAACTTCCGTCGGCGTCGGGTTCGGCGCATCCGACAAGTTGTTGTCGCTTCTCCCCAACTCGCCGTCCCAGTTGTAGCCCCACGTCCACAATGAGCCATCGGCCTTTAACGCCATGGCGTGAAAGGCGCCCGCCGCTATCGCGATCACATTTGTGAGCACTTGCTTTGGCACAGGGTTCGGTAGAGCCGTACCACTGTTGGTTGTGGTACCTAATTGGCCCGTGGAGTTGTCGCCGAAGGTCCACAGCGTGCCATCGTCTTTCAGGGCCATGCTGAAGTAAGCACCCGCCGCGACCTGGTCTACGCCAGTCATCACCTGCGTGGGCAAAGGGTTGGGCAATTCCGTGCCGATGTTGTCGACATAGCCAAGCTGCCCGGAGAAGTTCTCGCCAAACGAGTACAAGATGCCGTCGGCATCGAGCACCAGGCTGTGGCGATCGCCAGTCGCGATGATCGGTGTCAGTGGCAGTGGCGCGGCGACGACAACGTGCGGTGACTGCGCGACAACTACAGCGGCCGCCAATAGCGCGGGCACCAACAACAGGCCTGCGCGTCGCGGTCGGGTCATAGCGACACCATATTGCACCGATCAGGCGCGTGGTTGTTGCCACGCCGTGGGTTGATAGTTGGGGAAGTTGCGCCGCTGATAGCGACTGATCACACAGAGCAGATACGTCTCCGGGGACCGAGCACCTGGGCCTACATGGTGCAAGGTATTCGCCGCCCGCTGCGCAAGGTCGGCGGCGAGGGCATAACGGGCAGCGGACGACAGCTCGCGATTGCGCATTAGGAACGAGCGAATCACCGTGTATTGCTCGTCAGTCATCGCGGTCGGGTCGATGGTGGCAGCAAACGCATCGCACCCCTGTGGCACCGGAAACCACACGGCGGGCGGCAGTGGCGTGCGCCAGGGATCGCGAATCACGATCGTGCCTGCGAGCAGATCGCCAACACGTTGATGTCGCGACGTGCCGAGCACGAACAACATGCCAGTGACGCCGAGCGGTGGAAGGTAGCGGTCGACCAGTCCACCCATCATGCGCAACATGGCGTGGCGAAGTCGGATCGGCGCACCTTCGAGAGTCACCACGCGCAAGCCCAGGACCCGCTTGCCGATCGTGCGGCCGCGCATCACAATTTCGCTGACGACCGGGTACCCCATCACGACCAACGCGAACAACAAGATCAAGAACACGCGGGTCGAATCGGAGTCCAACTGCATGACGGCGGCCACGATCGAGCCGCCCAACACGATTCCGAACTGAATGGCTAGGTCGATCATTCCAGCAAAGACCCGCGAAGCAACTCCGGCAGTTTCGACATCAAGCACCACAGCTTCTGGGGTGACGATGCCCTCCATATTTCTGTCACCCTACGCAACGTTCTGTGCTCGACAGTTATGGCCCAAGAGTTACGCTCACGCGCGGTGGACATCGACGCGTTCGTGGCGGCGCAGCAGGGCGCATGGTGGCGGCTACAGCAGCTCACCGAACACACGCGCCGGATCGCGAGGGTGTCGCCCGACGAGCTTGACGAGCTGTTACATCTCTATCAACGAGTGGGTGCGAACTTGGCTCATGCCCGCGTCGAATATGCTGGCGACTCTGGGCTGGTGAACCGCCTCACGCTGCTCGTTACCGATGCGCACGGTGTGCTGTATGGGCAGCCCGATACGGAAGTTCGTCGCGGCATCCAGCAATTCGCGACCGTCACGTTCCCAGCAGCGATCTATTCGCTGAGGCGGTACATAGGTGTCGCCGCGTTGTTGACGTGCCTACCCTGGGCGATCTTTCAGGTATGGCTGGCCATCTCGCCCGCCGCGTTCGACGTGGTCGCACCCGATGCGGCAGCACAGCAGTACATCGAACAGGACTTTGAGGACTACTACAGCAATCAGCCGTCGCAGAACTTCGCGACCCAAGTTTTCCTCAACAATGTCCGAGTCGGTTTCCTAGCTTTTGCCGCAGGCATCCTTCTGTGCATTGTGTCGGCTGCGGTGCTGGCCATGAACGGGGCGAACATCGGTATTGCGGGCGGGTTATTCACCAACGTCGGGCAAGCCGACAAATTTTGGGGTCTGATTTTGCCGCACGGCATGCTCGAGATGTCGGCCGTCATCGTCGCCGGCGCGGCGGGGCTGCGCATTGGGTGGGCGGTCATCGACCCAGGCGACCGCACACGCTTCAACGCACTGACCGACGAGGGTCGTCGCGCCGGCAGCGTGCTCGTCGGTCTGATCGTGGCGTTCTTGCTGGCGGCGCTGGTGGAGGGTTTCGTTACTGGTCGGCCGTGGCCGACGGCATTGCGTATCGGCATCGGCGTCGTGGTGTTCGCCCTCTTCTGGGGCTGGACGATCGTGTTCGCGGTACGCGCCCGACGTGAGGGCAACGAGCAGTACACGGCCGACAGGCCGCTGTAGACCGGTTGGCGCTTGAGATGGTTACAGGCGACCGCTTGCCTTCAGCGCGAGATAGGTGTCGACCAATTCGATCGCTAACTGGCCAGGGGCTGCGTCGACGACTATCGCGCCAGCAGCGCGCAGCCGAGCCGTCGCTCTCGCCCGCTGCTGCAGCATGTTCACCGCTGCTGCTTCGCGATAGGCCTCGCTCGCCCACTGATGCGCCGCACCACGGGCCCATTCCTTCACGACCGGATCCTGTACGGCCGCCACTACCACCAAGTGACGGCGAGTAATGATCGGCAGCGCGGGCAGCAAGGCCTGATCGACGGCCGATTCGACAAGATCCGTGAGCACGATGAACATCGAGCGTCGACGGAACCGCGCCGTCGCGGCGCTGAACGCGACCTGGTACGCACTCTCGCTGTAGTCCGCCTCCAGCATGTACATCGCCTCGGCAGCACGTCCGAGCTGACTCTTGCCGTTGGTCGGTACCAGAATGCTGCGCACCTGGCGATCGAAGGCGACCAGGCCAACTCGGTCGCCAACCTTCGTCGCGATCTGCACGACACCCAACACCGCGTCCATCGCGTGCTCGACACGCGGTACACCGCCCACCACACCGGCCATCACTCGCCCGTTGTCGAGCAACAACACAATGTTCTGGTTACGTTCGGCGCGGTACTGCTTGACGATCGGCCGCTGCAAACGCACCGTCGCTGGCCAGTCCATACGACGAAATTCGTCGTCGGGTCGAAAGTCGCGCAGTTGGTCGAACTCGGTGCCGCCACCGCTAGTTCGAATACTGCGCAGCCCGACCTCCAACACGCGCGGCATCCGCATGCGCCGTTGCACCTCCTCACGGCTGGGATAGGCCGGCATCACACGCAGGCCGCCGGGAAGATCGCGCGTCGCCTGGCGACTGATCATGCGCAACGGCCCCTCGACGCGGACCGTCACGTCGTTCAGCGGAAAGCGGCCCCGGCGCGTTGGGTGTAACACGGTGCGAGCTTTCAATCGCGCGCCGCTGCGTAGGTGAGCACCGACGCGGCGGCGCTCGGCTTGCAGGCTCGGCCACAACGCATCGGTGACAGTCACGCGCCCGGACCGCGACGAGCGATTGTCGATCAGCCATGTGAGTGTTGTTGCCTCGCCGATGGTCATCGACTCGGCGACCTCACGTTGAACACCGATGCGCTGCGGCGACACGCAGGCCACTGTGTCGACCACCAGCACGAGAAGTAGCACTAACTCGACGACCCACAATGCCCACCAACTGTTGCCTGGCCATGCGAACAACAGCAGCCCCGACACCGCCGCCAACGCGGCGAACCACACCGTTGGTATTGGGTAGGCGATTCGACGACGCATTACTACAGCGACGGGTCGGTCAGCGCGGCGTCGGAATGGTGGCGAGCAATCCGTCGAGTACGGCGTCGGCCGACGTACCCTCTAGCTCGAGTTCGGGACGAACCATGATGCGATGACGCATGCACGGCTTGGCTACGGCCTTCACTTCGTCGGGCGTGACAAAGTCGCGACCGCTCAGCCACGCCCATGCTTTCGACGCGTGTAGCAACCAGGTGGCACCGCGGGGCGACACGCCCAGTTGCAGCGACGGCGAATCGCGCGTGGCGCGGCACAACGAGACGATGTACTGCTGCACCGCGGTGTCGACACGAATCTGTTGAATGGCTGCTCGTCCAGCGGCGAGGTCGGCAGCATTCGCCACCGGCCGGACGCCAGCGCCGTGCATGTCGTGGGGATCAAGCCCGGCGTCGTGACGCGCGATCATCTCTAGTTCCTGTTCCGCGGTTGGATAATTGACGGTGAGCTTGAACAGAAACCGGTCGAGCTGCGCTTCTGGCAGTGGATAGGTACCTTCGTACTCGATCGGGTTCTGAGTGGCGATAACCAGGAATGGGTCGGGCAGGCGCAATGTGTTGCCGTCGTAGCTGACTTGACGCTCCTCCATAGCCTCCAGCAGCGCGGCCTGAGTCTTGGGCGGCGTGCGGTTGATCTCGTCAGCGAGTAACAGGTTCGTAAACACCGGACCCTCACGAAAGCGAAACGACATGGTGCCCCCTGTCGATTGCTCGACAAGCTGCTGGCCGATGACATCGCTGGGCATCAGGTCGGGGGTGAACTGCAGCCGCGTAAAGCGCATATCGAAGGCAGCAGCGAGGCTCTTCGCCAACAGTGTCTTAGCGACACCGGGCACGCCCTCGAGCAGCACATGGCCATGGACGAGTAGCGCAGCGATGGCGCCGGTGAGTACGCCTTCCTGCCCAACCACGACCTTGCCTACCTCGCTACGCACCGCAAGGACGGCATCCAGCGCGGAACCGCTGTCATGAATTCTGTCCTGAATTCTGTCGTGGGTGGGATTGTCGGTCACGAGCTCGCTCCTTCAAGAACTTCCAATGTCACTTCACGAATCCTTTGCAATCGGTTGCTCAGGTCTAGCAACCCCTGATCGTCGTAGACCTCATGCTGCAACGCGGCCGCGACGTGGCCGAGAGGAAGCGAGGAGTTGGCCGCCACGACTTCGTCGAGCGCTGCGATCGAGGAGGTCGTCGACAGATGAAACCGCCGACACAGCGCACGATGGAGGTTGCCGCGCAACATCCAGCCAGCGCGCTCGGCGTGATGAGCGCGGCGCATCAGACTTCCGCTTGCGACAACCAACGCGCTGCCTGCTATCGGAGCTTGCTTGGGCTCATGCACCGGACGACCCGGTCGCACCGCCCGCGCAGTAGCAAACACGATGAAGGCGATTGCAAGTTGCGCGAGGGCCATCCACACGCTCGGCCGCAAGAGATCCGACAACGTCTTCTCGCCGGTGCCGATGTCGGCCGTCGACTTCGCCGCCTGCTCGCCAAGCAGAAAGCTGACTCGTGCGTCTGAATTGGGAGCGAGCAGCGCGGTCGCGAACGGGCCGTTGTCGGCGTAACGCAGCAGGTGATTTGTGAGGAACTCGTTGTCGCCAAGTTGCACGATCAATCCGTCGCCGTACTCGACCGCGACAACGAAGGCCTCATCGTCAACGACAAAGCACGCGCGTGCGCCGTCGGGAGCGTGGAAGCGCACACCAGAACCAACGAACAAGCCCCGTAACCTCGCGAGTGCTGGCACGTCGCAGTCGTCGATCGGCACATTTGTTTGCGACAGAACGTCGTTGTCTGAGAACGCCGGAGATTCGTCTGCAAACGTTGCCACCGTGACTAACCCGTCCACGATGGTGCTGTCTGGGTCGGCCATCACGAGCAGGCCACCGGCCTCTACGAATTCGAGCACGTCGCCGCGCTGCGAATCGTTGAGTCGGTCCTGCATCACCAGCACACGCGCCGACGCACCCGGTTCCGGCGCGGAGCGCGAAATGTCGATTGTGGCGCCCTGTTGCTCTAACAACTGCGCTAAGCCGCGGGTGCCCAGAGCGTTCGCACTGCGTGGGTCGAAGGGCTCGGCCTCGGGGCGCGCACGGACCAGTAGCAGCATGATGACCGCAACAGCCACGACTAGGAGCGCAGAGACACCAACACGCGCCCCATTGCCGCTCGGCAACTTTCCTACACGAGCGCTCACCGCCGCACGTCCCCAGTCGACGAGCCAGTTCTTGAGAGAACGTCGCGCTCGAACTCCTGGAACCGTTCGTCGTCATTGGCATCGACGGCCACGTGGCCATACCAGGCACCATCGAATAGGTCGGCGGCAGATGTAAATGGTGAGCCAGCGTCGGGTTGCACGTTCCCCAACTGCGTACGTTCCTCGCCGGTCGTGCGGCCGGGGATCTCGTCGATCAGCCCCCGCCGAGCCAAGTCGCCAACCAATGCGCGATACCGACATCGCATGGCGTCGCGATAGCGACCAGCGCGCCTGTGTTCATCCGCCTCCTCGCGCCAGGTCCTCGGTTCGCGCGAGCGATCGATCGCGACCGCGTCCTGTTCGATCTCGTCAAGATCGTCCGTCGCTGCGGATCTTCGTTTCGCGCCTGCGCCACCGGAACGGTTGAGGAAGGCGCGAATCAGGAACACCAGCAACACCATGATCAGTGCGATGAACACGACCCATAGCAACGCCCCGACCCAGTTCAGATTGGTGCCCCCGCTGCCCCCGCTCGGCGGTGGCGGCGTGGTATCCGGCGGCGCACAGACCGACTGATCACGCGAGACAATTCGGCACGCTTCCTCACGCACCGCGTCCGGGTCCTGGTCGACCGGCTCCAAGGGATCGGCAGCGGTGTTCACAAACCAAACCGCGAGCGACATCAGCGACCTCACGATGTCGACTTCCCAAACACTCGATCAGCGGCAATGACGATGTCCATGCCTTCTATCTGGACTCGAAACTGCAGATACATCTGAGCCGTCGCGAGAGCGACGAACGGTACGACGATCAGGATCGCCAACTGCGTCGCCATCCCCTGCACCAGCCATGCGAATGATCCGAAGGTGATAAATCCTGTGGTCGCCGCGAGGTCGGGCAAGAACGCGATAAACGTAGCCAGTAGTGCACCGAGAACGCCGCACGCAATCACGAACCCAAATGCGACACCGAACCGAGGGCGCACCAGACGCCACGCCCGAACGATGGACCGTACACCGAGATGTTCGGACATCACGACCGGCGCGATAACGAGGGTTGCGGCCGAGATGGTCGCGATCATCGGCACCATCAACCCGGAGAATGCAACAACCTGCTCCGGGGCGATCATCGCGAACCACCACAGCACCAGCAGTGTCGGCCAGTGCGTCAGCGCCCACGTGAGCAGCAGCAATGGAAACTTGCGCAACACGCGACGCAGGCAGGCGCCGACCCGCGGCTCGCCGCCGAGTTGATACGGCACCAGGAAGGCAGCGGTGAAGGCGCCGACTAGGTGTGCGCTGAAGGATTGCAGCACGACGCCAAGCAGCACCAACCCCGTCTCGACGCCGACGTACCCCGTGTCGCCAAGGAAGGTATCAAAGTTCTGATATTGATCGAAGGCAAGCACAGTCAGCAACAGGTGCAGTGCCACCATCGGCACCATCAGCACAGCCGACCCAAGCACAACGTGGCGAGCACGCCGTTGGAAGACGTGACCGGCCGCATCGATGGAGCCGACAATCAAGCGTTGGGACCGTCGCAGCCGGACTGCGACTGGCTTGGATTGCAAAGACTGCGCGGCTCGACCGCTCGCGGCTGCATTGGTGCCGTGTGGCGGAGCACCCGACTCGATCGCCGCCCAACTTGTCACTCGTCCATTCTGACCCATAGCCACGAGTGGGTCAGAATGTCGCCGTGCGCGGCTACGACGATTCCAGCTATGGCCAAGGTTTCGCCGACGTGTACGACGACTGGTACGCCGGCATCACCGACATCGACACGACTGTTGCGACGTTGACGACACTTGCTAACGGTGGCCGCGTCCTCGAGCTTGGCGTCGGCACCGGTCGCCTAGCGGTTCCCCTGGCAACGAGCGGGTTAGAGGTACACGGTGTCGATAGCAGCCCCGCGATGCTCGAACGGATGGCCGCCAAACCTGGCGCGGAGGCTGTGCAGGTTCTCCTCGGCGACATGGCCGTCGACCTGCCGGAAGGTCCGTTCGCGCTGGTTTTCATTGCCTACAACACATTCTGGAATTTGCTGACCGAGCAGCGACAGCGCATGTGTTTCGCTGAGGTGGCGCGGCGCTTGACCGATGATGGCGTGTTTGTCGTTGAGGCATTAGTTCCGGATCCAACGCTGCACGAGAAGGCCGCACAGGTCGGCGTGCGCTCAATCGGCGTCGATCGCGTGGTGCTCAGCGTGACCAGTGCCACAGTCGAGGATCAGCGGGCCGACGGACAGTTCGTCGATATCACAGAAGCAGGTGGAATTCGGCTGCGACCGTGGAGTATTCGCTGGGTGACGATCGAACAACTCGACGAAATGGCTGGGAACGCTGGCCTCGTGTGCGCGGAGCGTTGGGAGGCCTTTGATCGCTCGCCATTCAGCCCGACCAGCAACCGACACGTGAGTGTGTTTCGCCGACAGCCGAGCCAGTTGTGAGTGCCCTCCGCCCAACACGGCGCACAACCTTCTAAGCTGATGGAGCTGTGAGTCTCCGTTTGAATCCGCTTACTGGGCGCTGGGTAACGATCGTGGCCGATCGAGCCTCACGTCCCACCGACTTCGCGCCGCGTGCACCGCAGGTGGAGGCGCAGCCCGACCGTCCATGTCCGTTCTGCCCGGGCAACGAGGAAGCGACGCCGTCGGCACTAGAAACTCTCGACGCTGGCGGCCACTGGCGCATGCGCGTGATTCCGAATCTGTACCCCGCCTTCGACGGCACCGAGCCGTTCGCCGTTCACTATCTCGGGCCGGTGCACGTTGAGGCTGAAGCCAGCGGCATTCACGAGATTTTCGTCTTCACGCCGATTCATGAAGCGGGCACACATGTAATCACCGACGACGATGCCGCGGACATGATGCTGATGCTCAAGCGGCGCCTGCTCGAACACGGTGCCACCAGCCACATTCGCTACACACAAGCCATCATCAACCATGGCCGCGAGGCCGGCGCTTCGCTGGCTCACCCCCACGGCCAGCTGCTCGGCTTGCCGTTTGTGCCTGGCGAGATCGTCGAGGAAGAACGGGCGTTCACCCGATTCGAGGGCGGCTGCATTCTGTGCGCGACGATGGAGGCCGAGCTCGCTGATGGCAAGCGCGTGCTGTGGGCGACCGACGACGTGGTGTGCCTCAGTCCTTTCTGGGCTGGCACTCCGTACGAACTGCTGATCGTCCCGCGCAGTCACGATCTACATCTCACCGACAGCACCGACGAGACGCTGCGCGGTATGGGCATCGCCGTGCGCGATGCAGTGATTGCTCTGCGCGAGGTTCATGGCGATGTTGCGTACAACATCGTGTTCCACACAGCGCCGCATCATTACAACGGCGTGTATCACTGGCACGTGCACCTGTTCCCGAAGCTCATCACCACTGCCGGCTTCGAACGCGGAACTGGCGTGATGATCAACATCGTGCCGCCCGAATTGGCGGCCGAGCGTTTGCGCAACGTCACCGTCAGGGCCTGACGCTTGCCGGCGATCTGCGTCGCCATCGAAATCGGCGCCACTCCTGCACGGGTGTGGGCCGAGCTGGAACAAGTCGATCGTCACGTCGAGTGGATGCACGATGCCGTTGCCATTCGCTTCACCGGCGAACAGACATCTGGTCGCGGTACCGAGTTCCTGTGCGACACGAAGGTCGGACCATTCAAGCTGGTTGATCGCATGACGATCACCGAATGGCAACCAGCCGCGGCGATGGGCGTGCGCCACACCGGCATCGTCACCGGCGAAGGCATATTCACACTGCGAGCGATCGCGTCGGGCACTTGTTTCGAATGGAAAGAGCAGCTGCGATTCCCGTGGTGGCTCGGCGGCCCGATAGGCGCTGCAATCGCTGGCCCGCTAGTGCTCCGCCCGCTCTGGAAGAGAAACCTGAAGGCCCTCAAGCGCCAAGTCGAATCCGTCGCTGGGTAGGTCAGGTCGCGGCGCGGAGGGCGGCCGTAACCATTGCACCAACAACGATGACGACAATGAGGGGCGCCTTGCGCCAGGCGGCGATGACAGCGGCGCCGACGCCAGCGGCGCGGGCGTCGAGTTGTAGGTGCTGGCCGATGCTGAACGTGTCCTTCACGACGAGCGCGGCAATCAGCGCTGCGGGGATGAGCGCCAGACACCGGTCGAGCATCGCGGGCATTTGGCGCTCGCCGACCAAGACTAATCCGAGCACTTTGAACCCATATGCAGTGGCGGCAAGTGCGAAAACGAACGCCCAGCTCATTGCTCCGCCTCTCGCGGATTCGGGATACCGACGACGATGGCGAGAGCCGCGCAGAGGATCGGAACACCGACGGGCGTGAACGGAATCAGCGCGAGGCACAGCGCAGCACCAATCGCCGCGGCCAGCGCCGACCGACGCTCGCGAAGCATCGGCCACAACATCGCTACGAACGCTGCCGGAAACGCAGCGTCCAGCCCATACGTCTTTGGATCGATCGCCGAACCAAGAATTGCGCCGATCAGAGTTCCGAGGTTCCAGAACAAATAGATGCTGCAACCCGTAATCCAGAACGCGGCGCGCCGATGTGTGGCATCAGATTGCGCCGCAGCCATCGCCGTCGATTCGTCAATCGTGATCTGCGCCGCAAGCAGCCGAGTACCCAACCGACCCTTCAGGTGGGGAGCCATTGCCAGCCCGTACACGGAGTTGCGAGCCGCCAGCAATGCAGCACCTCCAAAAGCCGAGGCCGCCGTCCCGCCGGCACCGAGCACACTCACCGCCGAAAATTGTGAGGCGCCGGTAAACACCAACAACGACAGCACACATGTCTGCGCCACCGAAGCGCCTGCAGCTACCGATGTAACGCCAAACGAGACGGCAAACACGCCGGTCGCAAGACCCAGCGTGACGCACGCGGCGAACACTTGGCGCAGCCCCGCATCGTTCCAAATTTTCTCAAAGCCCAACGGCAGTCTCACTATGGCCGCACGCTACCGAGCAACACCACCGCCAAAGCTGGTACCGCTAGTACCACCGACGCGGGCTGGCGCTGCCAATCACCGGCTGTTGCTGCCTCCAAGCTCGCATCGCTGACGCTGGACCCGCCGAAGTCAACTGCGTTGGAGTTCAACATGACCTCCCAGCGGCCAACCCACGGCAAGCCGACCTGATAGTCAAGGAGCGGTGCGTTCGAGAAATTAGCAACACACACCACCGCCGTTTGACCGTCGACGCCCCACCGAAGAAACGCGTACGTGGACCGTGCAGCATCGTCGGCGTCGAGCCACTCGAAGCCCCCTACGTCGTGATCGCGTACATACAGCGCTGGCCATTGAACTGCGACATGATTCAGTTCGACGACGAGATCGCGAACACCACGATGCAACGCATGATCGAGTAGATCCCATGACAGTTCAGTCGACTCGCTCCACTCGGTGTACGGCGCCAACTCGGCTCCCATGAACAGCAGTGGGGCGCCGGGTAGCGCCCACATCCATGCGTAGAGCGCACGCAGGTTGGCGAATCGCTGCGCCTCGTCGCCTGGCATTTTTGCCAGCAGGCTGCTCTTTCCGTGCACCACTTCGTCGTGACTCAACGGCAGTACAAATCGCTCGTGAAATGCGTAGGTCAAGCCGAACGTCAACTCGTGATGGTGCAACGGTCGGAGCGAGGGACGACGATGCAGATACTCAAGCGTGTCGTTCATCCAGCCGAGATTCCACTTGAGATGGAAGCCGAGTCCGCCCTGGTCGACCGGTGCGCTGACCTTCGGCCATGCCGTACTCTCCTCGGCGATCATCAAGGCAGTGGGTACTTCCTGCGCAACCGTGGTGGTCAACTCGCGAACGAATGCAACCGCCTCCAAGTTCTCGTGGCCACCTTCGCTGTTCGGTGTCCACTCGCCAGCCTTACGCGAGTAGTCGAGATGCAACATGCTGGTGACGGCATCCACCCGTAGCCCATCAATGTGGAACTCGCCGAGCCAATAGAGCGCATTGGCGACGAGGAAGTTCTTGACCTCCGGCCGCCCAAAATCGAACACATAGGTGCCCCAATCCGGATGCTCGCCGCGTTGCGGATCGACATGCTCGTACAGCGGAGTGCCATCGAAACGCCCGAGCGCCCAGTCGTCCTTCGGAAAGTGCGCGGGGACCCAATCGACGATTACCCCGATGCCACGCGAATGCAGCACACCGACCATCGCACGCAAGTCGTCGGGTGTCCCGTACCGCGACGTGGGTGCGTAGTAGCCCGTGACCTGGTAGCCCCACGACCCGCCGAAGGGGTACTCCGCAATCGGCAACAACTCCACATGCGTGAAGCCCAGACCGTCGACGTAGTCCGCGAGCTGAACTCCGAGCTCGCGATAGTTGCCTGCTCCTGACCGCCACGACCCGAGGTGCACCTCGTAGATACGCAGTGGCGATCCCGGCTCGTTCGTGCGCCGTTGCATCCAATCCTGATCTGTCCATGTGTGCAGCGAATCGGCAATGATCACGCTGGCGTTCGATGGTGCGCCTTCCGCGTAACGCGCCAACGGGTCGGCCTTCATCACAATGTCGCCGTTGACGCCGGTCACCGCGTACCGGTAGCGATCGCCGGCCTGAGCCGACGCGCTGTATCCCGCCCAGACACCTGACTCGCCCTGCATCAGCAGCGGATCGCCTTCCGAGGAACTGCTCCAATCCCCCACCACACTGACGGATCGGGCATTGGGTGCCCAGACGGCGAAGCGCACCTCGTGAGGTGTGACATGTGCACCAAGCAATTCCCACAGGCGCCAATGGGCGCCTACATTGAAAAGCTGCAGGTCACGATCGGGCAATGCCACGATCCGAGCGTAGGGCGCGGCCAGGTCAGCAATTAGCCTCGCCCCGATGCATCCGCGAGAGCACAAGCCCGTTCCTCATATTCCGTCGGCTCTGGCCTCACTTTCGGAACTCAGTTCCAATCTGCACTGGTCGTGGGATTCCGAAACTCAACAACTCTTTGAGTCGCTCGATCCCGTTGCGTGGCACGCCGCCGGTCGCGATCCGTTGCGACTACTTGCGGGCATCACCACCGAGCACTGGAAGGCCTTGGCGGCGGATCCGTCGATCGTTGCGGCAACCCAACACGCCGCCCAACGTCTCGAGTCAGCAATGACGGACCGCAAGTGGTTCCAAACGCACACCGATTCATCACTGGCGTTAATCGCGTACTTCTCGCCTGAATTTGGAATCTCGGAGACCTTGCCGCAGTACGCCGGTGGGTTGGGAATACTCGCTGGTGATCATCTCAAGGCGGCATCCGACCTTGGTGTGCCATTAGTAGCAGTCGGATTGTTGTACGACGAGGGCTACTTCCGGCAACGGTTGAACGCCGCTGGCATGCAGCAGGAAAGTTACCCACCGCTCGATCCGCACTCACTCCCCTTGCATCCGACAGATGTGCAGGTCACGATCGACCTCGCAGGAGACTTAGTTCGCTGCAACGTCTGGCGTGTGCAGGTGGGCAGGGTTCCGCTGTACTTGCTCGACACCGACGTCGCCGGTAACAGTGCCGAGGCCGCGATGATCACCGATCGTCTCTACGGGGGCGACAGCGAACATCGTTTACGACAGGAAATCGTGCTGGGTATCGGCGGGGTGCGTGCCTTGCGCGCGCTCGGCCTGCACCCGCAGGTGTTTCACACGAACGAAGGGCACGCCGGATTTCTCTCGTTGGAGCGAGCCCGAGAGCTGGTGGCCATGGGACAAACATTTGCCGAGGCAACACAATCGGTTCACGCGGGTGGCCTGTTCACCACCCACACGCCCGTCCACGCGGGGATCGACCGCTTCACAGTTGAGTTGATGACGAAATACTTCAGTGCCTTCGCTTTCGGATGCGGCTGCTCGATCGACGAGCTTCTTGCCGTCGGCCAGAACGGAGATACGGCCTTCAACATGGCGGTAATGGGGTTGCGCCTCGCCGGGCGTGCGAATGGAGTTGCGCAGCTACATGGTCGAGTGAGTCGCGCAATGTTCAACGATGTCTGGCCGAATCGGCCGGTCGACGAAGTGCCGATCGGCGCAATCACCAACGGGGTGCACGCAGCGACGTGGGTTGGCGATCACATTGCACCGCTACTCGACAGCACTATTGGCCCTGACTGGGGAGAGGCCGACGCAAGCGCGTGGCAGGCGATCGACAATCTCGACAATGGCGCGGTGTGGGCGGCGCGAATGCACGGGCGACGGGCGCTGGTCGACTTCGTTCATTCGCGTGTTGACCAAGCGCGCTTCGACCCGAACGCGCTCACTATTGGTTTCGCCCGACGCTTCGCGACCTACAAGCGCGCGACGTTGTTGCTCGCGCAACCCGACCGACTGCACGCCTTGCTCCTGGAATCCCAACGACCGGTGCAGTTTGTGTTCGCTGGTAAAGCGCACCCTGCTGACCTGCCCGGCAAGGAAATGATCCGAGAGATCGAGCTGTTCTCACGCCACCACGAGATCGCCGATCACTTCGTGTTCCTGCCTGATTACGACATGGGGATCGCACGCATGATGTATCACGGGTGCGATGTGTGGCTCAACAATCCACGACGGCCGCTCGAGGCGTGCGGCACCAGTGGCATGAAAGCCGCGTTGAACGGTGCCCTCAACTGCAGCATCCTCGACGGTTGGTGGGACGAGTGTTACGACGGAAGCAATGGCTGGGCGATCACATCCTCAGAGGACGAGACTGATTTGGCCAAGCGCGATCACGAAGAGGCCGAGAGTCTGTTCCAGCTTCTAGAGCACGAGATCGTCCCGCTCTTCTATCAAGTGAACGACAAGCAAGTGAACGACAAGCAAGTGAACGACAAGCAAGTGAACGACGCCGTGCCGCACGGATGGGTTGAAAAGATGAAGAACAACTGGAAGTCGCTCGGTCCGTTCGTCACCGCTTCACGAATGGTTCGTGATTACACCACGCAGCTCTACGAGCCATCCGCTGCCGAGGCATTGGCTACTGACCACTAAAGCGGGCCTTTCCAGGACCATTAGCGAGAAAGCTCTCGACACCAATTCGACTATCCGCCGAATGGAACACGGTCTCGAACACCTGGCGTTCGAGCCGCAGGCCACCCGCGAGATCGGTTTCGGCTCCTTCATCCACTGCCCGCTTGATCAGGTGCTGCGCCTGCAATGCGCCAGCCGCGACTTCGCTGGCCAAGGCCAAGGCACGGTCGTGCAATTCGTCGTTGCTCACGACTTCGTCAACGAGCCCGATCATCAGGGCCTCGGCCGCTTTCACGGAGCGGCCCGTCAGCATCATCTCCTTCGCCCGGCTTGGCCCTACGAGTCGTGGCAATCGCTGGGTGCCACCGCCACCGGGAACGATGCCGAGCAAAACTTCCGGTTGCCCGAAGATGGCCTTTTCGCCCGCGATGCGATAGTCGCACGCCAGCGCCAGTTCGCATCCGCCACCAAGTGCGTAGCCACTGACGGCCGCGATGATGAAGCGCGGGATCGCCGCGATCGCGTCGAACGCTCGGTGAAACCCAAACGTGATCTCTCGCGCCTGCGCGGCGTCGCCGAACTCGGTGATGTCCGCGCCAGCCGCGAATAGTCGCTCACCTCCGGTGATGACGACCGCGCCCGGTGGATCGGCCGTCAACGCGGCGGCGACGTCGTGAATCGCGGCCAACATCGCCTGCGAGAGTGCGTTGACCTTCGGGTTGTTGAGCGTTACGAGGGCCACACCGTCGCTGCGCCGTTCGAGTAGTACGAGTTCGCTCACGCCGAGAGCTTACGTCGCCTTCAGCATCTCGTCGGCCGCGGTCCACGGGTCGATCGCGCGCTGGACGACCTGCAACTGCAGGTCCGCCCAACGGTCGTCGCCCGTCAGTTCGCGTGCACGCTGTTCCAGCCGCCGAGCGACGATCTCACGTAGCTCGTCACGAAGGCGAAATTCTCGCCGGCGCATCAACACGCCGCTGCTCTCAATGAACTCACGGTGCTGCAGCACCGCGGCCCACAATGCATCCACACCTCGGTGCTCGGTGGCGACGACGGGGAGAATCGGCGGACGCCAAGCGTCGGCGGCGAGATCTCCCAGTTCGAGCATCTGTTCTAGGTCGCGACGCGTGTCGTCGGTGCCGTTGCGATCGGCCTTGTTGATCACGAAGACATCGGCGATTTCCATCAGCCCGGCCTTATTCGCCTGCACTGAGTCGCCCCAACCGGGGTTGACAACAACGACGGTCGTGTCGGCCTTGCCGGCGATTTCAACTTCAACCTGACCGACACCAACTGTCTCGATCAAGATCAGCCGATGCCCAACCGCGTCCAGCAGCCGCGCGGCTTCGGGCGTAGCGAGTGAAAGGCCGCCCAGATGACCGCGGCTGGCCATCGATCGAATGAACACGCCCGTGTCCGTGGCATGGTCCTGCATGCGCACCCGATCGCCGAGGATGGCGCCACCGGTGAACGGCGACGACGGATCGACCGCGAGCACCGCTACCTGCAAGTCGTGGGCGCGCAGATGGCTAATGATCGACGACGTGAGAGTGCTCTTGCCGGCTCCGGGTGCACCAGTGAGTCCGACGGTGTAACCCTCGCCCGCCAGTGGAAACGACAATCGGCTGATTTCGCGTGCGGGCATGCCGCCGCGCTCGATGAGTGATAGCAAACGGGCGATCGCGCCGCGATCGCCGTTGCGAGCATTTTCGAACAGGTCGCCGACCGGAAGCGACCGACGATTCATCGCGTGCTGGCGCCAGAACTGAGAGACGCGTCGAGCGCATCGTCGTCGATATTGATGACTTCGGTCACACCGTCGATGCGATCGCGCATGATGCGCTCGATCCCAGCCTTCAGAGTCTGCGAGCTTGCCGGGCAACTCACGCACGCACCGGTGAGCGAAACGGACACGACGCCTGTTTCTTCGTTGACGTCGCGCAAAATAATGTCGCCGCCGTCGGCCTGCAGGGCGGGTCGAATGACTTCAATCGTTTCCTCAACCTGTGTGCGCATCATCCGATTACCATTGAACCAGCACGGACCGTAGGATTGCCACTCATGAGAACACTTCCCACGAGAACACTTCGCGGGATGGCCATCATCCCTACCACTCTGCTGTTGCTGGCCGCATGCGGCGACGACGTCAAAACAGGCGACACGACCAGCCCTGCTGCGTCGGCGACAGTTGCGATCAGCGTTGTGATCGGAGTCGACAGTGGGCCAGACAGAGTCGAAACGGTGCCGGTAGGAACCGAGGTGACGCTCACGGTGACATCCCCTGACGCCGACGACGAAATCCATGTCCACACCATCGACCTCGAACAAGAGGTCGCAACTGGCGAATCGACAACATTCACCTTTGTCGTCGACACGGTCGGCGAGATCGAAGTCGAAAGCCATGTCACAGAAGACGCGTTGCTGACCATCCAAGTCGTGTGATTGATGGTCGTGTGATAGCGGTGCTCGCCCATCAGGGCGGTTGGGACGAAATCCTGCTGGTGCTCGGCCCGATCCTGATCATCGTCGGTCTACTGCGGCTCGCGAAGTCGCGTGTACAGCGCGAGAAGAGCAACGACTAGCCGGTTACCCGCTCGATGTCCGCGCCAAGCAATGCCAAGCGACCCACCAAGTCGTCGTAACCACGGTCGATGTGACGCACGCCTGTCAGCAACGTTTCACCGTCGGCAGCAAGACCAGCAACCACCAATGCCGCACCAGCGCGAATGTCCGGGGCACGCACCGGAGCGCCACTGAGCCGTGGCACTCCTCGGACGACTGCGTGGTGACCGTCGGCGCGAATATCGGCGCCAAGGCGCTGCAACTCTTCGATGTAGCGGAAGCGGCCCGGGTAAAGATTTTCCGTCACGATGCCAACTCCGTCGGCCACCGTCAGCATCGTCACCAACAGCGGTTTGTAGTCTGTTGCGATACCCGGATACGGAAGCGTTGCGACATCGATGCTGTGCAGCTGCCCATCCGCCCACACGGCAAGACCGTCGGAATTCGCCGAGATCGTCAACCCCATTTCATGGAAGCGGCGCAACAGCATCTCCATGTGGTCGCCACGCGCGCCGCGCAGCACGACCTCGCCGCCGCTGACGGCAACCGCGGCAACATACGTTGCTGCCTGGATGCGATCTGCCACCACTTCGTGATCGGTCGCATGCAACGCGCCAGGCTCGACACCGTGGATGACCAGCCTCGATGAACCAACACCCTCGATCTGTGCTCCCATGCCGACCAGGAAGTTGCAAAGGTCTGCCAGTTCGGGTTCGCGCGCTGCATGGTCGATCACGGTCGTGCCCTTGGCATGCACGGCGGCGGTGAGAATGTTCTCCGTTGCTCCGACACTCGGAAAATCGAGGGTGATTTCCGCGCCGTGTAGTCGCTCGTCGGGCGTTCGGACGGTTGCCTCGACGACACCGTGACGCAATTCGAAGGTCGCGCCCATCGCCTCGAGACTTTTCAGGTGCATATCGATCGGGCGACTGCCAAAATCGTCGCCACCGGGTAGTGACAGCGACACTCGGCCGAAGCGACCGAGTAGCGGGCCGAGCACGTTGATGCTGGCACGAATGCGTTCGACCAACTCGTAGGGGGCAACCGGCACAATCGCGCCGTCGTTGACTAGCCGCAGTGTCCCTGGCTGCACCTGCTCACTGCGCAAACCAATCGCGGCCAGGAGGTCGGCCATGATGCCGACGTCGGCGATATCGGGGACGTTGGTCAACGTGAAGACGCCGTCGGCCAACAATGCGGCGGCCATCAGCTTCAGCACCGAGTTCTTCGCGCCGGGAACTGTGACTTCCCCGCGTAGCGGCCCAGCGCGGCGGATGACGATGCGGTCCTCGTTCATGAACTGCCCATTATGTCGGCTCGACAGCAGCGCACGGTCAGGGGCACAGGGCTAGCCTGCGCCGGTGCCACGGCGACTGACGACAGTGACGCAGTCGTGGCCCGCCGGCTCTTCGCGCGCGCGGGTTGCCGAGCTTCCGCGATCGGATGTGTGCGAGGAACGAGCAAGTGGCGACAATGCGTTCGAGCAGGCGAACGGCCCGTTCAGTAGCTACCGCCGAGAGATCGACACCACCGCGGACGGTGTTGTTCGCGAAACAACCCGCTATCGATTGACGGTGCCCTGGTTCGGGTGGGTGTTCGCAGTGCCCATGCGCAAGGCGATTCGAGGCCGCCGCGACGCGAACTCGAGGCAGCCGTGGTGGTCGCCACCCGACCACCTGAACGAGCGCCAGGTGCGCACGTTGGCGTTGCTGGCAATTGCCTCCAGCGCGGCCGCGTTCGCGAACACACTGTTCACCCAAACGGCGAACTTTGCGGCCGACAGCTTCGGGGTTGGCGACCGTGGCCAAGGCTTTGGTGGCGCGGCAGTCCGCATCGGCGTGCTGATCGCACTGCCGTTTGCGTTGCTGGCCGATCGCATTGGTCGACGACGAACAATCACCCTGCTCGCGTGGATGACGCCGCTGTTCTGCGCGCTCGGAGCAGCCGCACCATCGTTTCCGCTGCTCGTCGCCTCGCAGACGGTGGCCCGCCCACTGGGCATCGCGATGGCAATGATCGCGGCGGTGGCCGCGGCAGAGGACATGCCGCGCAACAGCCGCGCGTATGCATTCAGCCTGCTCGCAATGTCGTCCGGACTGGGTGCGGGCCTCGCGGTCGCTTCCCTGCGGCTGGCAGATTTCGGCGACGAGGCATGGCGCTACTCGTACCTATTGTCGCTGATCTGGCTGCCGGTCGCTGTCAGTCTGGCTCGCAACCTCGACGAGACCCGTCGCTTCGAAACCGCACACCCGAAAGCGCCACTGCTTGACCGCCGACGACTGATGCTGATCGCATCGGTAGCGCTTGTCTCCAATCTGTTCGTTGCGCCCGCATCGTTCTTTCAGAACCGTTACCTCGACGACGTGCGCGGCTACTCGGGCGGCGGTATCGCGTTGTTCACCCTCGCGACCGGGACGCCCGCGTCGATTGGGTTGATCGTTGGGGGGCGCATGGCCGACGTGATCGGCCGCCGAAAGCTGATTTTGCTGTGCTCACCGATTTCAACAGCAGCCATCATCGGGGCGTTCTTCGTCGGCGGTCCAGCCATGTGGGCACTCGCTCTCATCGGTGGATTTCTCGCTGGTATGTCGTACCCCGCGTTTGCGGTGTATCGCGCGGAGATGTTTCCCACTGGCAACCGTGGCAAGGCCAACGGCGTCGTCACTGCGACCGCGCTGCTGAGCGGCAGCTTGGGCATTCTGATGGTTGGGTACGCCCGCGATCACGGCGTCAGCTTCGGTTGGGCGATCGCAGTGATGGCGATGGGTCAACTGATCGCTGTGTACATCGCGTATCGCCACTACCCCGAGACAGCCCACCTCGAACTCGAACAACTCAACCCTGGCGATCCAGCCGTTGAGATGTAGTTCAGGAGAGGTCGGCGATCCATTCGGCCACCGTCGTCGCGATCACGCTGTCGCAGCCCTTCAGATCGTGCCCTTTCCCTTCGAGCCAGTGATGCGTGACCGGGCCGGGAATCGTGGGCGTCCACTGTTGGAACTCGCTCGGCGAACCGAAGGCATCCCTTGTCCCCGAAATGAACAGACAGGGCACACGCAGACGCGGAAAGTGCTCGACACGGAGCAACTCCGCCTTGCCCGGCGGGTGCAACGGGTAACAGATCAACACAAGCCCACGCGCTGTGATTGGATCGACTTCGTCGGCAACCGCCAACGAACACACTCGCCCACCCATTGATCGCCCACCGAGCAGCAAGTCCTTGTCGGCCGCCAACATCGGCGCCGCTGCTTCGCGAACTGCCTGCAGCAACACCGGTGTTCGATCGGGTGCCTTGCGGCCGGCTGTGCGGTACGCGAAATCTGCACGCACACAGGGCATGGGTGCGATGGCAGCTTCGATAGCGAGTAGTGACGAATGTGTGCTGGCCGAACCCGCACCCGGAAACAAAAGAAGTCGGGTCATGTCTGCAGCAGGATTCGCCGAGCCTCACCGAGGCGTTCGATGGTGTTGCCGGCGACAGCGTCGTTGCCGCCGTGATCGGGGTGCGCGTCGCGCAACTTGAGTCGGAATCGGGCCATCACTTCCTTCTTGGTCACGTTCTCGGTTCCTCTCGGAAAGCCCAACAAGGTGAGCGCCCACACTCGCGAATCGGTGATCCCGACGAGATCGTCGCGGCTGACGCCACTGATGTCAGCGACGAACGACGGCCCGATCGGTCCTCGCCAGCGCAACGCTCGATGCAGTACGGGAGCAAGCGCCCGGCGCGCATCGAAGCTGATGCGCTCGAGCGCATACACCGCCCCCAGCACCTGCGATAGCGGCCGACCAGTCGAGTGCAGGTCGAAGGTGACGTTGTCGGCCTCGCCGTTCAACTGATGAACACTCGCCGCCAAGCCATGTCGGTCGACCTGGTACCGGTGTTGTAACCGTGGCTGGACGACGCGCTCGCCGCGCGTCACCTGATCAATCAGGCGCGCGAGATCGGGAATCAGGTCGTCTTCCACGTCTGGCAGATACGCGGCGACCACTGCCGCGAGCAAAACACCGCCAAGGCCGGGAGCAGGTTCGGTGGGCAAGACGAGGTGCCCGAGTGCAACCCGCCGGGTTGGCGTAATGGGCCGGGTGTGCCAAATCTGGAGTTCGGCAAGCAGCATCGCGGTGAGCCAGTGAGGCGCGAGGGGCGGACTAGACGAAGGGTCGCAACAGGTCGTGGAGATCGGTTGCCACCGCGGTCGCGGTTTCGTGATCGGGCTCGTCGGCATCGACAAGCGCGCTGGCGAGCGCGTCGGCCAGTTCGCAGGTCTTCAACCAGAGCGTCAGCTCGACGCCGTAGGGGCGACGCTCGGGGTCAGCGACTTCTAGCGCGTCAAGCAGCTGTTCCAGCCCATCCGCGTCGAGCGTGTTGCGCTGCAGCCGCTCGGCGGCAAGAAAGAACGTCGTGAGCGTTTCAAACGGCAACTCGTCGGGGGCCGCGTCGTCGCTGGGCAACATCGCAAACTCGCCAGCCTCGATCGTGTCCATCAACGACTCAGCTGCCGTCTCGTGCTCGGTGCTGACCAACAGCAGGTCATCTTCCCACCGGTATGGAATCTTTTGCGCGGTCAAGGCATTCGTGATCGATTGCCGATCGCTTTCTGCCCAATCCTCCAGGTCGTACTCGGTGGAAGCGGCACCGGCCGGGATGTCGATGGGTGCTTCGGCAGCACTGCGACCCTGAGCGGCGCCAACGCCAGCGTCACCGTCGTCGCCCTCATAGACGATGCCAAGACGCGCCTCGACCCTGGTCACCGTGGAGTCGGCGGCGGCCTCGTGCGTCTCGGGCACCACAAGCTCCGAATCATCCCACGTGTGCGGCACACCGGCTTCGGCGAGTTCCGCAGCGAGCTCGGCCTGCTGGTCGAACGACCAGCGACTGAGGTCGTACATCACGTTGCTGGCATCGGGGTCGTTCGGGTTCCAGTCGTCACTCACTGCGCAAACGCTAGCGGCACATGGCGCGCAACGAAGCCCGCAATGCGTCGGTACTCATCGAGTTGACTTTCGCGCTGACGAAACCCGTGGCCTTCGCCTTCGTACACGTGTAACTCGACATCGCCACCAGCAGCCCGCACACGCTCCGCGAACACAGTGCTCTGTTCCATCGGCACCACCGGGTCCGCGTCACCGTGCAGGATCAGCATCGGCGTTGTCGCGAACCGATCCGCGTGCTCAATCGGCGACCTCGCGCGGTATTGAGCTATCGCGTCGGGCAATGGTCCAACGAGCGTGTCGGTGTAGTGGCGCTCGAATCGATGGCTGCGCTCCGCAAGTCCGAGCAGGTCAGTCACGGGGTACAGCACCACCGCGGCGGCGAACAGCGCTGGCTCCGCCGCCACGGCACTCAAGGCGGTGAAGCCCCCCGACGAGCCACCCATGAGAACGGTGGTCTGGGGCGTGCCCCACCCCGCTGCGTGCGCATGAACGGTGACCGCCAACGTGTCGTGCACGTCGAGCACGCCCCATTGCCCGCGCAATGCCTGCTGATACTCCCTGCCGTGACCGGTTGAACCCCGGTGATCAGGTACAACGATGCTCCACCCTTGCGCGCGCCAATACGCGAGTCGCGGCATGAACGACACTTGCCACTGATCCGTTGGGCCGCCGTGTAGCCACACAATGAGACCACGGCTGCCAACATTCCTTCCTTGATAGAACCGAGCATGGATGCTGGCGGCCAGCGACACGGCATCGACTAGCTCCGGCTCGGGCAACTCAGCGAGCGCGGCCAGTTCGGCCTTCGTCCACGCCTGCGCCGCGCCGACGGCGACAACGGTGCGCTGCCACGTTTGTGTGTCGTACACCACCACCGCTGGCGGATTGCGAGCATCGCTGCAAATACACCCCAATCGTTCGCGCGACCACGACAGTTGCCCGTGCACACCGTGTGCCACTTCTATCGATGAAGTTTTGCTGCCGATGTCGACCACGCAGAGCCGCCCGAACCCGCCCTCGTTGCGGCTGAAGGCAACACGGCTGGCATCGGGAGACCAAGCGTAAGAGTGTTGGCCGGGACCCCAAGTCGGTCCCGCGTGTTCGAATGGCTCGCCCGCGAGCGGGTGGCCCTCGACCCAAATATTCAGCCAGCCCGTGTCGTCGCGTACACAAATCGACCTTCCGTCGGGCATCACCCGCGGCTGTTGCACACAACCCGCTACCGGCAGGTCGGTCACCCCATCGCCAGCCGCCCAACGCTGCACACGACTGTGATCCCACGCCATGTTTGGTACGTTCCAGGCCTGCCACCGGACGCCCACAGAGTCCGGCTCGACGAACGGGTCGAAACAAAAGTCGGCACTGCCGTCGTCGATTCGCTGGCTGGTGCCGTCGTCGAAGCACAGTTGATGAACCTCTGCGTCGTCAACAATAAAGACCAACGAGCGACCATCTGGCGCGCACCATGGCGACGAGACACTGCGCTCGCTCCCGAAGTGCGTGAGTCGTCGGCTCTCACCTCCAGTGCCCAACTGCAGCCAAAGGTCGCCGCCCGCTCCGACGTAGACAACGGCCGCACCATCCCCGGTAAAACACCAGGCACCACCGCCAAGACCGCGAGCTGGCCGTAGTGGCGGCTCGGTGGCCAAGATCTGGTCTGGCCGCTCACCGTCAAGCAGATGTGCCACGAGGTTGGCGACGCCGCGCTCCGATGCCGCGTAGATAATCATGGCGCCGTCGCTTCGCAGGCGAGGTTCGCTCAGATCGCGGCCATCGACGCACATTTCCGGTGTGATCACCGACGGGACGATAGTGCCCCGTCTCGCGCACTAGGTTGGGCAGCGATGATCGCCAACTCGCAACGCCCCGATCGCAACCTTGCCCTTGAGCTCGTTCGGGTCACCGAGTCCGCCGCTCTCGCTGCTTCGCGCTGGGTCGGTCGTGGCGACAAAATCGGCGCCGATGGTGCTGCCGTCGACGCTATGCGTACCGTGCTGAGCACGGTACCGATGGATGGCATCGTCGTCATCGGCGAGGGCGAAAAAGACGAAGCGCCGATGCTGTTCAACGGTGAGCACGTTGGCGATGGCACCGTCCCGCTGACCGACGTTGCCGTCGATCCGATCGACGGCACCACTCTCACTGCGCTCGGCCGGGCAAACGCCATCGCCGTTATCGCGGTCAGCGAGCGTGGCACGATGTTCGACCCAGGCCCGTGTGTTTACATGCACAAGATCGCAGTGGGTCCAGAGGCCGCTGGCTCGATCGACATCAAGGCCAGCGCCACGCAGAATCTTGCGTGGATCGCGAAGGCCAAAGGCGAGAGCGTGCGCGACCTGACGGTCGTCATTCTCGATCGCGAGCGCCACGCAGATTTGATCGGCGAGGTCCGCGCCAGCGGTGCCCGCGTGAAATTGATCACCGACGGCGACATCTTCGGTGCCATCGCGACGTCGTGGCCGGAAGCGGGCGTCGACGTGTTGCTGGGCACCGGCGGAACTCCCGAGGGCATCATCGCCGCAGCCGCGTTGAAGAGCATGGGCGGCGAGATCCAAGCGTTGCTCGCCCCGCGTAACGCGGACGAGACAGCGGCCGCCATTGCCGCTGGCTACAACCTCGACAAGGTACTCATGACCGACGATTTGGTATCCGGCGACAACTGCTTCTTCGCGGCTACCGGCATTACCGACGGCGACCTACTTCGCGGCGTTCGCTACGAGCGCCATGGTGCCCACACGCAGAGCCTCGTCATGCGGTCGCGCAGTGGGACAGTGCGCATGGTCGACGCACGGCATCGCATCGACAAGCTGGCCGCCTTCGCGTCTGTTGAGTACTAGGCGAGTATCAGTCGCGCTGCACGATGCCGCTGGCGCGACGCACGAACGAACGCGGTAGGAAACCTGCGGTGGCCACAAGTCCCTTGTACATGCCGCCCGGTATCGACAGCGTCTTGCCCTTGGCAACGTCGACAAGGCCGGCGCGGGCAACATCCTCCGCCTCGAGCCATGCAAAACCCGGGTACCTGCTCGCGTAACGCTCGGTGCTGCTCACGCTCTGGAACTCTGTGCGGGTAAGCCCAGGACAAAGCGCTGTTACGTGCACGCCGGAACCGCGCACCTCTTCGTGCAAGCTTTCGCTGAAGCTGGTGACATACGCCTTCGTCGCCGCGTAGACAGCCAGCTTCGGGGCCGACTGGAAACTGGCGACGCTGCTGACATTGAGGAGGTAGCCGCGGCCGCGCGGCACCATCGCACCAAGGGCCGCACGGCTGATTCTGGTGAGTGCGGCGACGTTGAGCTGCACCTCGCGGTCGAGCCGATCGGCATCGAGTTCGAAGAAGTTGCCCGACGTTCCGAAGCCAGCGTTGTTGACGACGAGGTCGATCGGATTGGCGTCGTCGGCGACGCGGGCGACGACGGCGCGCAAGTCGTCAGGCGCTACGAGATCGGCGACCAGCACGGTGACGCATGAGTGACGAGCTGCGAGTTCGGCGAGCCGGTCCCGCCGACGAGCGACCACCACGGTCGGAATGTTCTGCGCGGCGAGCAACTCGACCATCGCTTCACCAATCCCGCTCGACGCGCCGGTAACGAGCGCCGACGTGAAGGGAAAGGTGGCTGCCATCGCAACAGGCTATGAAGCCCCGACGAAACGAGGGCGTCAGGCCGCCACTGTTCGTTGGCGCTCTATGGAGCTATCCGTTGACGTCGACGATCAACTCGGTCGCGGTAGTGGTGAAGACGCATACGTTGCCGTCGGCGCGGGTTTTGCTGATAACGGTTCCGGGGCGATCTCGTCCCGGAATCCGCAACAAGTCAGCCCCAGAATCCGAATTGGGACGATTCAGCCCCAGAAACCCTTTTACGTCGCGTGGATTAGTGGGCGCCTTGCGAGGTGCCAGCCAGGCCTCCGGTGGCGTTCAGCCGCGCGTGGGCACGGCCGAGTGCGGACTCCGCTTCGGCGTCCTGCTCTTTCGCGAGCCTTGCTTCCGCGGATGCCTTCGCACGAAACGCTCGATCGCGATCGATCTGGTCGCCGAGTTCGGCAACGTCGCTGAGGATGCTGACCGTGCTACCGCTGACCTGCACGAAGCCACCGTGCACCGCAATGTCGAGCACCGAATCGTCGGCGAGGGTGATGCGGGTATGGCAATCGGCGAGCGCGCCGAGAAACGGGGCGTGGCCGGGCAGGAACGCGACTTCGCCATCGAGCGTGCGCGTAATCACCTGCTTGGCCTCGCCGGAAAACAGAACCTTCTCCGGCGACACCAACTCGACCTGCATCGTCGCCATCGTCAGCTAGCGCTCCCCTGGCCAGCTTCGGCTTGCAGCGCCTTCGCCTTTGCCAACACCTGTTCGACGCCGCCGACGTTCAAGAACGCCTGCTCGGGGACTTCGTCGAGTTCGCCGTTGACGATCGCTTCGAAACTCTCGACAGTCTCAGCCACGGGCACAGTTTCACCGCTGACACCGGTGAACACCTCGGCGACGTAGAACGGCTGGCTGAGGAAGCGCTGCACCTTGCGTGCACGGCTCACCGTCAGACGGTCTTCCTCGGACAACTCGTCGAGGCCAAGAATGGCGATGATGTCTTGCAGTTCCTTATAGCGCTGCAGGATTTCCTGCACGCGACGCGCAACTGTGTAGTGGCGCTCGCCCACGACCTCGGGCTGCAAGATGGTCGACGTCGACGCCAACGGGTCGACCGCCGGGTAAATACCCAGCGAAGCGATCTGGCGGCTGAGCTCGGTGGTTGCATCAAGGAAGGTGAACGTCGTGAACGGTGCCGGGTCGGTGTAGTCGTCGGCGGGCACATACACGGCCTGCAACGAGGTAATCGAACGGCCACGAGTCGACGTAATGCGCTCCTGCAACTGACCCATCTCGTCGGCAAGCGTCGGCTGATAACCCACGGCCGAAGGCATTCGGCCGAGCAGGGTGCTCACTTCCGAACCTGCCTGCACGAAACGGAAGATGTTGTCGATGAACAGCAGCACGTCTTGGTTCTGCACGTCGCGGAAGTACTCCGCCATCGTCAGCGCCGACAACGCAACGCGCAGCCGGACTCCCGGTGGCTCGTCCATCTGGCCGAAGACCAACGCGGCCTTCTCGAACACGCCTGACTCGGTCATCTCGATCATCAAGTCGGTGCCTTCACGCGTGCGCTCACCGACACCAGCGAACACCGACACGCCACCGTGGTTCTGCGCCACGCGACGAATCATCTCGGTGATGAGCACCGTCTTGCCGACGCCAGCACCACCGAACAGGCCGATCTTGCCGCCAGCCACGTACGGCGTGAGCAGGTCAATGACCTTGATGCCGGTCTCGAACAGTCGCTTGCTCGGCTCAAGCGCCGCGAAGTCCGGGGCTGGGCGGTGAATCTCCCAACGCTCCATGTCGTCGAATTGAGCGTTGTCGGCGTCGAGGCATTCGCCCCATACGTTCCACACATGACCGAGCGTGCGCTCGCCCACGGGCACCGTCAGGCCACGACCGGTATCGCGTACCGGCGTGCCACGGGTGAGACCGTCGGTCGGCTTCATGCAGACTGCGCGCACGCGGCTGTTGCCGAGCTGCTGCGCGACCTCGGCAAGCACGGTGATCGGCTTGCCGTCGACGTTGACGGTGAACTCGAGCGCTGAGTTCAGTTGAGGCAGCGAGCCCGGCTGAAACTCGACGTCGATCACCGGTCCGGCTATAGCGACGACGCGGCCGTCCTTGCGATCCGTTGCTGGTGGGGTTGCAGTTTTTGTTGCCATAGGAATTGTCCTTCAGAGTCCTTCTATTACTCGATGGCTGTTATTCGATGGGGCCAAGATCGATGAGCTGCACTAGGCGGACCGACCTGCCGCCCGAGAGCGCCTCGGAGCCGCTGACGATCTCCATGATCTCGGTGGTGATGCTGTCTTGACGTGCGCGGTTCATCACGCGACTGAGGTTCTTGATCAGTTCCTCAGCATTATCGGTTGCACTCTTCATTGCCCGCTGACGGAACGCGTGCTCGCTGGCAGCGGCATTCAGCATTGCGGCATAGATACGAGCCTCGATGTAGCGCGGTAGCAACGTGTCGAGGATCGTGCCCGGGTCGGGTTCGAATTCGTAGTCGGCAGCACCGGCGGATTCCGGCGGCCTGCCATCGCCACCGGCGACCGTCTCTTTGTCCAGCGGCACTAGTGGGCGCAGCACTACCTCTTGCGATCCAGCGCTGATGAAGCGGGTGTAGACAAGTTGGACGCGATCGAAATCGCCATCAAGGAATCGTTTGATGACTTCTTGCCCGATCTCGCGGGCGTTCGCGTAGCTCGGCGCACCGCTGAAACCGCTGAACGACGCACCGATTTTGTAGCCGCGGAACTTGAAGTAACCCTCAGCCTTTCGACCTACGGTGATCAGCTCGTAGTCCTTGCCCGCAAGCACATCGGCTTTCACTTCGCCCTCGGCAGCGCGCTGCACGCCAGCGTTGTAGCCACCGCACAAACCACGATCGGCAGCAATGACGACGTACGCCGTCGTGCGAACCTCGCTGCGACCGTTGAGCAGCAGCGATTGCGATGCACCGCCGGCAGCAGCGAGGTCCTTCACCACTTCGGTGATTTGCTCGCTGTATGGAACTGCTGCGCTCACGCGCTGCTGCGCCTTGACAATGCGCGACGCGGCGATCAGTTCCATTGCGCGCGTGATCTTCTTCGTTGCCTGGACGGTTCGAATGCGTCCTCGAAGAATTCGCTCTTGCCCACCCGCCATCTAGATCACTCCGTAGCCAGGGTCTTGTTGCTCTGCGCGTCGGCGACTTGTTCGGCCGCGGTGGCGAGCGGATCCGCCGCGCGCGCTGCCGCGGTTGCAGCAACGAACTGATCCTTGAAGGCGGTGATCACGTCGCCGAGCTCGGTTGGAACATCGGCCTTCGGGTTGCCGCGCATCGCTGCCAGCATGCCGCTGTTCGTGCTGCGTACGTGGGCCAGCAGTTCCGCTTCGAAACGGCGCACATCGGCAACCGGCAGACTGTCGAGATAGCCCTTGGTCCCGGCAAACACCGACACGATTTGCTCCTCGACGGGCATCGGACTGTTCAGCGGCTGCTTCAGCAACTCGACCAGGCGATAGCCACGTTCGAGCTGTGCCTTCGAAATGGCGTCGAGTTCCGAACCAAACGTCGCAAACGCCTCGAGCTCGCGGAACTGTGCCAGGTCGAGCTTCAGCGTGCCCGACACATTCTTCATCGCCTTGATCTGCGCCGCGCCACCCACTCGCGACACGGAGATGCCCACGTCGACGGCTGGACGAACACCGGACTTGAACAGGTTGTCCTGCAGGTAGACCTGGCCGTCGGTGATCGAGATCACGTTCGTCGGAATGTACGCCGACACGTCGCCAGCCTTGGTTTCGATCACGGGCAGCGCCGTCAGTGAACCAGCGCCGCGCTCGTCGCTGAGCTTCGCGGCACGTTCCAGCAAACGGCTGTGCAGATAAAACACGTCGCCGGGGTATGCCTCGCGGCCCGGTGGCCGGCGCAGCAGCAACGACACCTGGCGGTAAGCCTCGGCCTGCTTGGAAAGGTCGTCGTAAACGATGAGCGCGTGCTCACCGTTTTCCATCCAGTGTTGGCCGATGGCACAACCGCCGTAGGGAGCGAGGTACTTGAATGGTGCCGGATCGCTGGCCGGGGCAGCAACGACGACGGTGTATTCCATCGCGCCGTACTGGCGCAGCGTCTCCACTGTCTGCGCAATCGTCGAGCCTTTCTGACCGATGGCGACGTAGATGCACTTCACACCGAGCCCACGTTGGTTGATGATTGCGTCGATGGCGACGGTCGTCTTGCCCGTCTTGCGGTCGCCGATGATCAGCTGACGCTGACCGCGACCGATGGGGGTCATTGCGTCGATGGCCTTGATGCCCGTCTGCAACGGTTCGTGCACCGGCTGACGACCCATGATGCCTGGCGCTTGAATCTCGACGCGGCGATCGATGCCGCCGACAATGTCGCCCTTGCCGTCGATCGGTCGACCGAGTGCGTTGACGACCCGACCCAACATTGCGTCGCCGACGGGCACGCTGAGAATGTTGCCGGTGGCCTTCACCGTCTGACCTTCTTCAATCGCGTCGGCATCGCCAAGGATGACGGCGCCGATCGATGTCTCGTCGAGGTTCAGTGCGAGCCCAACCGAACCGTCCTCGAACTCGAGAAGTTCGTTCACGCCGCAGTCGGGAAGGCCGCTGACGCGAGCGATACCGTCGCCGACTTCGGTGACGCGCCCAACAGTGCGAGCCTCGAACGAAGGCTCGAAGCCTTCAAGGTTTTTCTTCAGCGCGGAGGCGATGTCGCCGGCACTCAGTGTCAGTTCTGCCATGTTGCTTCTCCGTTTAGAGACTTAGAGACTTAGAGACGGGACTTCAGTTGATCGATGCGGGTACGGACGCTGCCGTCGATGACGGTGTCGCCGACAGTGGCGACGATTCCGCCCAGCACCGATGGATCGACGACGACCTTCAGGTTCACCTTCTTGCCGGTGGCGTTGGTCAGCGCAGCAGCGAGTCGGTGCTGTTGATCAGCTGTCAACGCGACTGCGCTTCGCACTTCAGCTACTTCCAGATCTTTGGCTGCACTCGCTCGCGCGACCAGGTTGTCGACGATGGCGGGAAGGTCGCGGGTGCGACCCGAACCAACGACCATCGAGATCAGTTGTGTGGTCGTGCTCGTTGCCTTTGAACCGAGCAGATCTTCGATGATCGCCTGTCGTTTTGCTGGCGGTATCAGCTCGTCGGTCAGCGCACTGCGTAACTGGTCGCTGCTCTCGTAGCTGCGCGCGAAGCGGAACAATTCGTCTTCCACTTCATCGAGCGTGCCTTCTGCACGTGCAATCTCGAACAAGCCACGCGCGTAACCCTCAATACGATTGTCGCTCACTTGCGTGCTCCTGCCTTCTGGGCACCAACTCGCTGAATGAAGCTTTCGATCAGTTCCTGGTGCGTTGCGTCGTCGAGTGAACCGGTGACGACCTGGTCGACGGCTGCCGACGAGAGCCGTGCAATCTCTGCCCGCAACTCGTCGCCGACCCGGCTCTGTGCACTCGCGATATCGGCGACCGCCTTTGCCTCTGTCTCGGCGATCTCGGCAGTGATGCGCGTACGGCCCTCGGCCAACATCGCATCGGCTTGCGCCGTCGCGTCGGCGAGAATGCGACGACGCTCACTCTCTATGTCGCCTTTCGCTTCGCGAATCTTGGCTGACTCGACTTCGGCGGACGCGCGCGCAGCCTCGCCGGCATCGAGTTCTGCTTGGATCTTTGCCGTTCGTGCAGCCATGCCCTTCTTGATAACCGGACCTGCGAACTTGTACAGCAACCCGAACACCAACAGCGACGCCGGAATGCCGAACAGCAATTCGTAGCCCTCTGGCAGGAAGCTTGACGGGGTTTGGGTCACATCGTGGTGACCTTCGTCGCCGCCACGAATCAGGATTTCGAGAAAGCTCACTTGTTACCACCAGCCATCAGCGATTCGACGATGCCCGAAACGGCAGCCGCCTTTGGTTTGTGGCCCGTCGCCAACTCAGCAGCGCGACTACTGACATCGGCAACGGCAGCCTGCACGTGTTCCGCTGCTGCGGCGCGAGCGACTTCCGACGCGGCGTTCGACTCGGCGCGACGAGTCGCGATTCGGCCGTTCACCTCGGCGAGCGCAGCTGTGCGCTCGCTCTCCAACACTCCGCGTGCAGCTTCGAGACGACCGGCAGCTTCTGCTTTCACAGTTGCAATCTCAGCTTCGTACTCCGCGACTTCGGCGTTTGCCGCTGCTCGGGTGGCGTCGGCAGCTTCGTGATCGCCACGAATCTTGCCATAGCGCGCATCCATGCCCTTCTTCAAGCGCGGGTAGAGCACGATGCGCATGAGGGCGAACAGCACGATGAACGAACCAGCACCCCATGCCAGTTCCTTGATCTCGGGCGCGATCGGGCTCGGTCCTTTGTCTTCGGCGACGGTCTGTTCTTCGCCGGAGGTCTGCGGGACCAGCACCTGGCCGGGTAGGTGAAGGGTGAAGCTGGACACTCGGCCCCCTTAGAGACCGAGCAGAATGAAGACGACGAAGCCGATGAGTGCCAGCGCTTCGGTGAAGGCGATACCGAGGAACATGGTGGTGCGCACCATGCCGGCAGCTTCTGGCTGGCGAGCCATTGCTTCGATGGCCTTACCGACAACGATGCCGATGCCGACGCCCGGGCCGATTGCCGCGAGGCCATAGGCGAACCCGGCGCCGATTGCTGCGTTGGCAGCCTTGATGTCGTCGGCTGTCTGCTCCGGAGGAGCGGCAGCGATGAGGCGGACGATTGCTTCCATGTTGTTTCAGTTTCTCCTGGTTCAGTGCTCGGGATGTTGAGCAGAGTTGATGAAGACGGCGGTGAGGATGGTGAAGATGTAGGCCTGTAGGAAACCGACGAGCACTTCGAATGCCGTCAGGAACACGAGCATGAAGAACGGCAAGATGGCCATCGGCTTCAACACGAACTGCTTGGTCTCGGCGAAGAACAGTGCGTTGGTGAGAAACGCGAATGTGATGAGCAACATGTGGCCAGCCAGCATGTTGGCGAAAAGTCGCACGGCCAGCGAGAACGGCCGCAACACAATGTTGGAGAGAAACTCGATCGCTCCGACCAATGGGCGCATGAAAACCGGAACGCCTGGCGGCCACACCATCAGCGTGAGGTACTTGATGCCGTTGTGGCGAAGACCGACGGCGTTGTAGATCACCCACACGAAGAGCGCGAGGAACAACGGAATCGCCATGCGTGCGGTCGCAGGCATCTGCAGCACGGGCAAGATGCCCGGCAGATTGCAGAGGTAGATGAAGATGAACAACGACAGCAGGAACGGCGTCCAGCGCAGCCCGTCTTTACCCATCGTCTGCATGACGATGTCGTTCTCGATGAAGTTGACGCCCGTCTCGGCGAGGTTACGCACGCCGGTGGGGGCCTTCAACGGGTCTTTGCTGCCCGCAAGCATGAACACGACGATGCCGATCAGTGCCGCCGCGACCGCTATCAGGCCGACCTTGTTGAAGTTCGTGAAGATGTCGCGCCAACGGATCAACTCGTTGATCGGCGGAAACTTGATTGCGAGCATTCGGTACTACTCCCTATTTCCTGAGTCCGTATTGGTGAGCGACTGTGTAGTTGAAGACTGGGTGGTGGGCTTGAGCCCGGGGTAGGCGAGCGACATCGCCACGTACTTCATTTCCCAGACCAGCAGCCCGAGGTGCGTGACGATAATGGTCGCTCCGAGGGCCGGGAGTGAAATCCATCCGGCGTCCTTGACGAGATATACAGCGAGAAAGATCAGGCCGAGGCGAATTAGGTAGCCGAAAAGGATCGCCCCCATCATCAGCGTCAAGCTGATTCGCGCGGTCACCGCGACGATTCCGGAGGCCAGAGCGAAGTTGACCAACACAATCGCGATCGCGTAGGCGCACGACCATGCGCCGTCGAGACCCCAGATAAACCCGCACACGGCGATCAGCAGCGGAGCCACGAACAGCCCGCGCTTGACCATGTCGTTCGACACGGCCACTTCCGGCGCCGGGCCGGGAAGCGGTGCGCTCATCGAAAACGCGGGGACGTCGTTGGTGGACACGTCGTTCACTGGGCAGGGCTTTCGCCGCGAGTCTTTGCCGCCCGCTCCGCCTCGTGGACCTTCATCTTGGAATCGTAGTCGTACCAAAACCGCACGAATTCGCCGACCAGTGCGAGGCAAACGAGCACGATCATGAAAATCGGCTTGGTATCAAGCCAACGATCCAGCACGTAGCCGAGCCCCAGAAACACCAGGGTCACCAGCGCGACATCAATGCCAATGCCGAGCTTGTCGTCGGTGGCGCTCTTGGCGGTAGGGGGCGGCTTCAAGTGGCTAGTTTCCTAGGGTCGGAGGAGCTTGTGAACGCATACACAAAGTATCAGATCAGGTCAGGGTCATCCAACTCGTGCGCATTAGCCAGCACGTCGTCGGCAGGCAGGCCAACAAGAACCGCCCGACGGCGGCGAATCTGCGGGTGCAGCAACGTGTACAGCACCAGCACCAACATCAGCATGCCGATCGGGACGTAGCTGAGCCCGCTGCCGGTGAACACGGGGTAGAGCACCAACGCCGACAGCAGCGCCGTCCATGCCCACAGGATCAGCACACTGCGGCGCTGACCGTGGCCCATCTCCATCAGGCGGTGATGAAGATGACCTTTGTCGGCGCGTGCAACTCCCTGTCGACGCGCAGCACGACGCACGATTGCGAACACCGTGTCAAGAATCGGCACCCCGAGAATGATCAACGGAATCAGCAAGGGCGCGAGGAAGAAGTACGACTGACCTATAAATCGCTGCGTGTTCGGATCGGCTCGGCCCCCGACCACGCTTGTGCTGACGGCCATCAGGAGTCCGAGCAAGAGCGCGCCACCATCACCCATAAAGATGCGCGCAGGGTTGAAGTTGTGCGGCAGAAACCCAACGCAAATACCGACCGCGAGGATCGCCACCAACGGCCCGACATTGGGTTGCGTCAACATGCCGATGGAAGGATCAGCGAGCTGCCGGCTGTAGAGGAAGAACGCGAACGCGCCGATCGCAACGATTCCTGCGGCCAGACCATCCAACCCATCAATCAGGTTGATCGCGTTCGTCATGCCCAACAACCACAGCACCGTCACCAACGGCACCCACTCGTCACTCAGGATGTAGACGTCGTTGAATGGAACGCGGAAGTAGAACATCGTCACGCCGTAAAAAACGAGCACGACCGCAACGATCACCGTGCCGACCACCTTCGCCGGCGCAGAGATTTCGTAGATGTCGTCAATGAAACCGACGAGAAACATCAGCGTCGCTGCAATCAGAACGCCGCGCGGTTCGGAGTCACCCGACCGGAACAGCGACGCAAAGGTGTCCATCGACCGCGCAACCAGAAACGCGACGAGGAACCCAATGAACATTGCGATGCCACCGACGTCCGGAGTAGCAATCTTGTGAACATGGCGTTCCGCTTCGGGTTCGACGACCCAACCAACGCGACGGGCGACAGCGCCGACCAACGGGGTGGTTGCGAAAGTGACGACCGCCGCGATCGCGCCAACGAGTAGGTAGGCGCCCGTATCAGGCATCGTGGTGCCGCGCTGGCGTCGCTTCGAAGCCCTGGTGGCCAAGCCAGCCGGCAGCGAGCAACGCGAACGCGGTGTAGATCGCTGGCGACCACGTGGTTGTGAAGGCGCGCCGCAGCACCGACCAGAACCAGTCCACGTACGGCACCAGCGGAATTGCCAGGTGGTCGCCGCTATCGGCAAACCAGCGCACAACGAGCAGCCGCTCGACGTAGTACATCGTGATCAGCACCACGACGGCAGTAATCGCCACCGAGACGACGGATTGCGCGCGACCGAAGCCATGCATGCCTTTGTGGACGCCATACGCCACGGCGGCACCAACGACGGGAATCAGATACGCCTGCACTTGCGTCGTGCCAGCCACAACCGCGTACCACGCGCATGCCGCTACAAGGCCGGAGCCTCCACCGGCAAGGAGTCCGCGGACGAATTGCTCGCGACTGACGCCCAACCAACGAAGCAATGGCGATTGTCGGACCGGCCGGTGGACGACGGGTGAACTATCGGCGCCATTTCTCACAGAGCGACAGCGTAGCGATCAGGCGTAGGCAGGGAACTGCCCGCACAGCGCTGCGACCTCGGCACGGGCCGCAGCCACCACTGATGCGTCGGCCCTTCCCCGCAAAATGCGCGCAATCGTCTCGGCGATTTGCACCATTTGCGGCTCACGCATCCCCTGAGTGGTGACGCTGGGCGTACCAATTCGCACGCCGCTCGTCACGAACGGACTACGCGGATCGTCGGGGATCGTGTTCTTGTTCAGCGTTACCCCGCCAATGTCGAGCACGGCTTGCGCTTCCTTGCCGGTTAGCTCCGCATCGAACTGGCGTAGATCGACGACCATCATGTGATTGTCGGTGCCGCCACTGACCAGGCGAAACCCTTGCCCGACCAAGGCTTCGGCGAGCGCGCTCGCGTTGCGCACAATCTGCTGCGCATATTCCTTGAACGCCGGTTGCGCGGCCTCGAAAAAGGCAACGGCCTTACCAGCAATCACGTGCTCGAGCGGGCCGCCCTGCCAGCCGGGGAACACGGCTTTGTCGACGGCGGCCGCGTGCTGTGCGGTGCTGAGAATGCAACCGCCACGCGGGCCGCGCAAGGTTTTATGAGTTGTGAAGGTCACGATGTCGGCGTACGGCACCGGGTTGGGTTGTGCGTCGCCGGCGATCAGACCAGCAATATGTGCGGCGTCGAACATGAACAACGCCCCCACCTCGTCGGCGATCGATTTGAAAGCCTCTGGATCGAGCCGACGCGTGTAGCTGGTGGTACCAGCGACGATCAGCTTCGGACGGTTGGCCAGCGCAAGATCGCGCACCTGATCCATATCGATTCGCTCGTCGCCAGGCGCCACCTTGTAGGCGACGAAGTTGTACAGCTTGCCGCTGGCGTTCACCGGCGAGCCGTGGGTCAGGTGGCCGCCGTGATCGAGGCTGAGACCGAGCACCGTGTCGCCGGGCTGCAGGATCGCCTGATAGGCGCACATGTTGGCGTTGGCGCCGCTGTGCGGTTGCACATTCGCATGGTCGGCGCCGAACAACCGCTTGACGCGATCGATAGCCAGCGCCTCGACTTCGTCGATCACAGCATTGCCGCCGTAGTAGCGCTTTCCGGGATATCCCTCGGCGTACTTGTTGGTGAGCACACTGCCGACGGCGCGCATCACCGCCGGTGAGGTGAAGTTCTCGCTCGCGATCAACTGCAGTCCAGTGACCTGGCGCTGCACTTCTTGATCAATCAGCGCGAACAGCTCTGTATCTGGATTTGTGTCGCTCGGGAACGGCACGGTTACAGCACCTCGCTGACGGGCGGTGGCGTCGGTGGCGTCGGCGGTGGCGTTACAGGTGAAGGTGCCGTTGTCATCGAAGGTGTCGGCCACGCGGGCGCGGCTTCTTCGACCTCAATCTGCATCAGCAGATCAACGCGGGCGGTATGCCGACCACCTTCGAACGTGGTGGCGAGGAACGTGCTCAGAATTTCTTCCGCCAATCCAACGCCAACAATTCGTGCACCGATACTGAGCACGTTGGCGTCGTTGTGCGAGCGCGCCAATCGCGCGGTGAAAAGGTCGTTGCACAAGGCCGCGCGTACACCGCGCACCTTGTTGGCGGCCATCTGCTCGCCCTGCCCGCTGCCGCCGAGAACAATTCCGACGTCTGCTCGACGATCACGCACGGCGCGGCCGACTTCAGCACAGATTGGCGGGTAATCGACGGTGGCGGTGCTGTCGGTTCCAAGATCGCTGACGATGTGCCCGTCGCGCGTCAACACCGCAATGAGGTGCTTCTTCAGTTCGTAGCCGGCGTGATCTGCGCCAATCGCGATTCGGGACATCCCAGCGAGTGTAGGTGACCGACCCTCGCCACCTACCCTGATCGGTGTGCCCATCCGCCCGCGTACGCCAGTGTTGGTCGGAGCCGGGCAGTTTCTGAATCACGCGAGCGGTCTTGCTGACGCGTGTGATCCGGCGACGCTGATGTGCGAGGCGATCCGGGCGGCAGCCACCGATGCCGGGTTGACGAAGGTTCCCGACGTCGATTCCATCCGGGTCGTTTCACTATTGAGTTGGCGCTACGGCGATCCGGCGTTGGTGGTCGCTCAGCAGCTAGGTGTGGCAGTGGCCGAGACAGCGGCCACCACCATGGGCGGCAATAGTCCGCAGTCGTTGGTGAACGAGACGGCGCTGGCTATACAACGCGGCGAACTGGACCTGGCCATCCTCACTGGCGGCGAGGCGTGGCAAAGCCGAACTCGGTCGCGCGCAGCCGATGTCGAATTGAACTGGCCCAAGGCCCCTGCCGACGCCTTTCCGCGCGTCCTCGGCGAAGACTTGGAGATGAATCACCCTGTCGAGCGTGAACGAGGGCTGGTGATGCCGGTGCAGATCTATCCGATGTGCGAGACCGCAATTCGCGCCGCTGCGGGCCGCACAGTTGACCAGCAGCTCACCGTGGCCAGCGAGCTGTGGGCTCGGTTCAGCAAGGTCGCCGCGCACAACCCGGCAGCGTGGTCGCGCACTGCGAGGAGCGCGGAGGAAATTCGTACGCCTTCCAAGGACAACCGCATGATCGGATTCCCGTACACGAAGTTCATGAACTCAAACAACAACGTCGACATGGCCGCAGCGCTCATCATGTGCAGCGCAGCCAAGGCGCAGTCGTTGGGTATCGCGAGAGACCGATGGGTTTTCCCCCATTCGGGCGCCGACTGCCACGAACACAACTACATCAGCAACCGGTGGAGCTTTGCCGAGACGCCAGCCATCAGGCTCGGCGCTCGTGATGCGCTGCGACTCGCTGGCCTGACAATCGACGACATCGAGATTGTCGACCTCTATTCCTGCTTTCCCTCTGCCGTTCAACTCGGCGCGCAGAGCCTTGGCCTTGGCCTTGATCGCCAGCTCACCCGCACTGGTGGCCTGTCGTTCGCTGGCGGGCCATGGAACAACTATGTGATGCACGCGATTGCGACGGTGATGCACGACCTGCGCGAGCATCAGGGAGCGAACGCATTGGTGTGGGCGAACGGTGGGTACGCCACGAAACATTCGTTTGGTGTGTACGGCACAAACCCCCCGGCGTCGTTTCAACACTCCAGCCCACAAGCCGAAATCGACGCATTACCGCGTCGCGAACTCGCCGATGTCGCCGCCGCGCAGGGCCAAGCAACGATCGAGGCCTACACCGTGATGCACGATCGCCAAGGTCATCCGGAGACCGCACTCGCCGCCTGCTTGTTGCCCGATGGTCGGCGTGCATGGGGCACATCGACGGACGTCGCGACCGCAGCAGCCATGTGCGAGGGCGAATGGGTGGGGCGAACCGCCGAGCTCAACGACGAAGGCACGTTGTCCTTCTAAACGACGCGTGTCTCAGCGGCACGTGCTTCAGCTGGCAAGCTCTCGTTCATGGCAACGAATCAGCTTCCCATCATCCTTGATTGTGACCCGGGCCACGACGATGCGATGGCCATCGTCGTCGCCGCGCGGCACACGAACCTGATCGGCCTGACCAGCGTCTCGGGCAATGCTCCGCTGGAAGCCACCACGCGTAACGCGATCATCATGCGCGACCTGCTCGGCCTCGACTGCCCCGTCCATGCCGGCGCGGCGCGACCGCTCATTCGCGAACCGCGACACGCAGCGTATGTACACGGCAAAAGCGGTATGGACGGCAGCAACCTGCCCCAGCCAAGCGGGCCGCCAGCGAGCAACGACGCTGTCGGCTACATCATCGAAACCTGCCGCGCGCAGGAGGGCATCTGGCTCGTCGCCATCGGGCCGATGACGAATATCGGCCTCGCCTTGCGCGCGGCACCGGACCTCGCCGGACGAATCGCTGGCATATCAATCATGGGCGGTGGCCGTTTCGGCAACAGCACGGCCGCGGCCGAGTTCAACCTGTGGTGCGATCCGGAGGCCGCCGACATCGTGTTCAGCTACGGCGGACCGCTCGTGATGGCGGGACTCGATCTCACACACAAGTTTCAAGCGACGGACGAACGCATTGCAATGGTGCGCGAGTTGCCCGGCACATTGGCACCAATTCTCACGGACCTGCTCGACTTCTTCAGCGGCACCTATCGGTCGCGACATCACAACATCGTCGGCGCACCGGTGCACGACCCGTGCGCAGTCATGGCGCTCACGCACCCACATCTGTTCACGCGCAGTCGAAAGCACGTGCAGATCGAGACCCACGGCACGCTGACCGCTGGAATGACACTGATCGACGACCGCGATCTGAAGGAAGTACCGGAGCCCAATTGCGATGTGCTCACTGGCGTCGATGCCGATGCCGCGTGGCAGGTCCTCGTAGAGGCGATCCAGCACTTCTCACACTGACGAAACCGAACGACATACGCTGCGGCAATGCGAGCTGCGGTCATGCGGGAGTGGCAACTAAGAGTCGACGACGTTCCCGACCCAACACCTGGGCCAGGCCAAGCTCTGACCAGAGTGCTGGCGTGCGGCATCTGCGGGAGCGACCTGCACATGCTGCGCCATGGTGCAGAGATGCGCGCGACGATGGCCGAGTTGCTCGGCTCCGCCCCCACCGATGCGATGGCACCGAAGCCGTTCGAGGCCGACCACGACACGATCATGGGTCACGAGTTCTGCTGCGAGGTGACCGAACTCGGCCCTGGCTGCCAGAACCTGAAGGTTGGTGATGTTGTTGTAAGCATGCCGGTCGCGTTCGACACGGACGGCTTACACGCGCTCGGTTACTCGAATCGTTACAACGGCGGTTACGCGGAACAGATGGTCGTCAACGAACTGCTGGCGTTGAAAGTTCCAAACGGGTTGTCGCCAGCGATGGCCGCGGCGACCGAACCTTTAGCGGTCGGCATCCATGCCGTCGCGAAGAGTCGCATCGATGGCACCGAGAGCGCTCTCGTGCTGGGGGCGGGTCCCGTTGGGTTGGCGTGTATCGCGGCGATGCGCATGCGCGGGATTGGGCCGATCGTTGTCGCCGAGTTCTCCGCTAAACGCCGCGAGTTGGCCGTGCAACTTGGAGCCGACGTCGTCGTCGACCCGCGCGAGACACCGGCGATAGAGGCATGGCGAGCCATCGATGGTGTGCGACCGCTGGTCATCTTCGAAGCGGTTGGCGTGCCCGGCATGTTGGATGAGGCAATGCGCATGGCGCCGCGCAATGCGCGCATTCTGGTTGTGGGCGCCTGCATGCAGCAGGACACCATTCACCCGATGCTCGGAATCGGGCGCGAGCTGAACATTCAGTTCGCGCTTGCATACGAGCCCGTTGAGTTCACGGCTGCGCTGCAGGCAATCGCTGAAGGCGACGTCGACCTCGCGCCGTGGCTGACCGGCACGGTCACCGTCGACGGGATCCCGCAGGCCTTCATCGACCTAGCCAGCCCCGACACTCACGCCAAGATCCTTGTCGTTCCAGGGTGAGGGTGTTCCTCAGCAGCGCGAGTCGTGGCAAAGTACAGCGTGGCTACCAAGCTGACCGACAAGACATCTGACACGTTTCCGCGTCAGAACGCACGAACGCAACGATTCACCCTCGGCGACCCGCGCAACGTCGCGGTCTCCCCCGATGGTGAGCGGGTCATCTTCGCTCGGAGTCGCGCCGGCGACGATCCGCTGAACTGCCTGTGGGTGCTCGATGTCGCGGCGGCAAGCGAGCGACTGGTTGGCGATCCGACGACCCTGCTCGCTACTCCCGACGATGAAGACTTGCCCGCCGAGGAACGCGCGCGTCGCGAACGTATGCGAGAAGGCGCAAGCGGTATCACAGCCTTTGCTACCGATAAGGCAGCAACTGTCACCGCGTTCGCACTGTCCGGGCGCTTGTTCCTCGCGGGATTACTCAGCGGCCAAGCTCGCGAACTGGTTGTCGATGGTCCGGTGTTCGATCCGCGCCCGGACCCTCTCGCTACCCGGGTCGCGTACGTCTGCGGGCGAGCTCTACGAATCGCAGAACTCGACGGCAGCAGCTGGGAACTTGCCGCGCAAGACGATCCGAATGTTTCCTGGGGTAGCGCCGACTTCATCGCCGCCGAAGAGATGCACCGCTTCCGCGGGTATTGGTGGAGTCCCGATGGTTCCGCCATCGCTGCGTGCCGCGTGAACGTCGGCGACGTACAACGTTGGTACATCTCTGATCCGGCCAATCCCGATCAGCCGGCCAACGAGGTCCGCTATCCGTCGGCGGGAACCAACAACCCTGAGGTCAGCTTGCACGTGCTAGCGCTCGACGGTGGGACCACAGAAGTGATGTGGGACCGCGAGGGTTATCCGTACCTCGCCGATGTGAAGTGGCCATCCGCCGATCGTCTACTGCTGACCGTCCAGTCGCGCGATCAGCGGTCGTTGATGGTTTTGGAAGCCAACCCGCGCCTGGGTGACACCAGCCCGCTCTTCGCCGATGGCGATACTGCGTGGGTCGAGTTGGTGCCTGGCACACCGGCGATGATGGAAGACGGCACGCTGATTACCTGTGCCGATCGAAATGGTGCACGGCGGTTGCTGGCCGACGGCGAGCCGATGACGCCAGTGGATCTGCAAGTGCGCGCGGTGCTGTCTACCCAAGGCGACGAAGTGTTCTTCCTCGCCAACCCGCTCGACGATGCAACCGTGCAACATGTTTGGCGCTGGCGCACCGACCGAACGATGGCCGCTCTCACTACCGAACAAGGCATTCATGGCGCCACAGTCGGCGGGGCAACGATGGTGATGCGCTCGACGGTGCTCGCCGATCCTGCGATCCTCACGAAGGTTCTGGTGGGCGGAACCGACAACGGAGTCGCGATCGAATCGTTCGCGCAGCAACCGCTTGTACGCCCGAACGTCACGCTGCATCGCTACGGAACGCATGCGATCGCGACCACGGTGCTGCTGCCGCACCAACACGACGGCAAGCCGCTGCCCGTGCTGCTCGACCCATACGCCGGACCGCACGCACAGCGCGTCCTGTGCTCGCAATCGGGTTACCTCACGTCGCAGTGGTTCGCGGATCAAGGCTTTGCAGTGGTGGTCGCCGATGGGCGCGGCACCCCCGGACGCGGCAGCGAATGGGAGCGTGCTGTTCATCGCGACCTCGCCACCGCCGTGCTCGAAGATCAGATCACCGCCCTGCAAGCCGCCGCCGCCGAGCACCCACTCGACTTGACGCGCGTCGCGATTCGCGGTTGGAGCTTTGGCGGCTACGTCGCCGCGCTCGCTGTTCTTCGGCGCCCCGACGTTTTTCACAGTGCCATCGCCGGCGCACCCGTAACCGATTGGCGGCTCTACGACACCCACTACACAGAGCGCTACCTCGGTGACCCGACAATCGATTCGACCGCCTACGCGGCCAATTCGCTGCTACCCCTCGCCGGCCAACTCGCTCGCCCACTACTGCTGATCCACGGCCTCGCCGACGACAACGTTGTCGCCGCCCACAGTCTGCAACTCTCGAACGCGCTGCTGGCGGCAGGAAAGCCTCACGAAGTGTTGCCACTGGTTGGGGTAACCCACATGACGCCCCAAGAGGTGATCGCCGAGAACCTGCTGCTGCACCAGCTCGACTTTCTGCAGCGATCGCTTGCGTTGCGCTGAGCCGGGCTCCACTAACGTGCGGCCACAATGAATCAGCGCCTGTCCGAGCTCTACAACCATGTGGCCGTTCACGCGACTGCCGATCGCGAGCACGAGGCGGCAGTCGAGTTGTTGCTCTTGGTGATGCTCGCCGACAACCACATCAGTGATGCCGAGGTCGAAGAGATTCGCAGGATCAGCGCCGATTCAGGCTGGGACTCGGTCACCTTTTCGTTCGACCAGTACCTCGGAGTTGCCGCGTCGAAGGTTCGGGCTGCACTCGCCTCGCACGAGGTCGAAGCGCTGCTTGACGACATCGATGATCGCGTCAGTAGCAGCGTGTTGCGCAGCGCACTGTTCAGTGCCGCTCGCGATGTGGCTGGAGTGGACCACGACCTAGACGAAGAAGAGCAAACTCTCCTCGGCCAAATCGCGGCCCGCTTCGATTGATTTCAGACGGGTTCGAAATGCGTCACACCGTCGAGAACTGATACCAGGTGCAACTCGCCGTCTAGGTCAGCCGTGATGTCGACGAGATACGGCACGTTGGCAATGCTGCGAACCGGCTCGAGTGGGTGATCGGGATCAAACGTCCACACCTCACCGCTGCAGTAGTCACCGAACACGTAGAGCCCGTCGAGCTCGGGGAACTGCGAGCCGTGGTACACCTCGCCGCCAACGATGGAACAGCCGAGGGGCCCGTGCACGTACTCGTACACCGGGATGAGATGGCCGGCCGCTTCTTGATCGGTGTTCAGACGGCGCGTTCCTTCCCACGCACTCCACCCGAAGCTGATCCCTTTGGCGGCATCGGCTCCGTCGACTGCCTTCACCCAATCGACCTCTTCGATATCGAACGATCCGACATCGCCAATCCACAGATCGCCAGTTGCAGTGTCGAATGCGACCCGCCACGGGTTGCGCAATCCGATCGACCATATTTCTGGCAACGCGCCGGCAACATCGACAAACGGATTGTCCGGCGGCACTGTGAACGATGCGGTTTCTGTGGGCCGTGGGTCGATGCGCAACAACTTGCCGAGGGGTGTCACCAGGGAGAGCGCAACGCGCCGCCCATCGTTGTACAGCGGGTCGTCAATGTCGCGCGGTGTGCCGCCATCGCCGACGGGAACGTAGAGGTAGCCGTCGGGACCAAACAGAACGTCGCCGCCCTTGTGGCCCTCGCCTGGCTGATCGAACTGGTACACGATGCGATCACTGAGGGCATCGAACGTCTCGTCGTCCAGCACTGCAAACTCGTGGATACGCGTGACGAATCCGTCTGTCTCGTTGATGTAGACGAATCCGCCGTCGGGCGAGAACGTCATCCCGAGAAAGCCCCACTCGGCTTCCGCGACGACCTGGTGCCTGAAGTCGAGCACCGGCTCGGACAACTCGCCGTCGACAAGGCGGCGCACCGTGCCTGCTCGCTCGACGACGAATCCCGTGCCGGTACCTGGGCGGAACTCGATCGCTACCGGTTCGGCGGCAGAGGTCGCCGTAGCAAGTGGAATCCGATCGCCGACGACGGGCTCTTGCTGACGAGATGCAGCCGTCTCGCCCGTCGTAAATTGGTCCAGAGTCGTTGGTACGTCATCGTCGGGGGCGGTCGTTGCCGATCCGGTCGTTGCCAATGTGGTCGTTGGCGGTGCGGTGACCATCACCACGGTCGTCGCCGACTCGGACTGCGAGGGGCCATCGTTCGAGCACGCGGCGACCGCGAGGAACGTCAGTAAGGCGTATCCGGTTCGCGAACGCATCATCGAATTCTACAGCCGACCGCGATTCGATCATGAAGCGCAAGATCGCGATGAACTACAACCTGCGCGAAGCCTGCCGACGTCATCAGGGTGGTTGCAGCTGCACCCTGCCCGGCACCGATCTCTACTACTAGCCATCCGCCCGGCGCCAGCCAATCGACCGCGCCATTGATCACGGTGCGCATATCCGCGAGTCCATCGTCGTCGGCAAACAGCGCTGTCGCCGGCTCCCAGTCGCGCACCTTCGCCTCGACATGGGGATCGTCGCGCGCGATGTACGGCGGATTCGATACGACAAGCGACAACTCTCCACGTAGGTGTTCCGGCAACGCTGCAAACCAACTGCCGAGCCCGAACCGCACACACTCTCCGGACATGCCCACGCCGGCGGTGTTCGCGCGAGCGACATCGATGGCACCCGCCGAGGAATCGGTAAGCCACACCTCGGTCAATCCGTTCGGAAGTTCGGCAGCGAGCGACAACCCAATCGCACCGCTACCAGTTCCGAGATCTGCGATCACGAGCGGTCGCTCTGCTCGTTCCCTAGCGAGCCGCCGCACCAACGCGATCGCGTGTTCGGCGACCAGCTCCGTTTCCGGACGCGGGATCAGCACTCGTCGGTCGACCAGCAGGTCCAGCCGTCGAAACGACCAGTGACCAAGCACATATTGCAGCGGCTCGCCCGTTTGCAAGCGCGCGACCATTTCGCCGAGGTGAGCGATGGCGTGCTCGGTGGCAGCAAGGTCGAGCACCTCAATGAGCTCCTCACCAAAGCAACCGCTCGCTTCCTCGCACAACCATCGCGCCTCAGCGCGCCCGGCCACCACGGCGGTCTGTTCCCACAATTGGCGCCAGCTGACGCCGCTTGCGTTGGTGCTCACTCGCCGCCGGCCAACTGACGGGCGCGCTCGTCGGCGGCCAACGCGTCGACAACTTCGTCGAGGTCGCCTGCCAGGACATCTTGCAAGCGATAGATCGTGAAACCGATGCGGTGATCAGTGAGTCGGTTCTCTTTGAAGTTGTAGGTGCGTATTTTTTCGCCGCGCCCTCCGGTGCCGACCTGCGACCGACGCTCGACGGACTGTGCAGCAGCCTGTTCGTCCTCGGCGAGCTGCAACAGACGAGCTCGCAGCACCACCATCGCGCGCGCACGGTTCTGGATTTGGCTGCGTTCGTCCTGCATCGTCACGACTACACCGGTAGGGCGATGCGTAATTCGCACGGCCGAGTCGGTGGTGTTGACGCTTTGCCCGCCGGCACCACTACTGCGATACACGTCGACGTCGAGGTCCTTATCGTCGATTTGCACTTCGACGTCCTCGGCCTCTGGCAGCACCAGCACCGTCGCTGACGATGTGTGGATGCGGCCCGAGCTTTCGGTCACCGGCACCCGCTGCACTCTGTGAGTACCACCCTCAAACTTGAGCTTGCTCCATGCCGTCTCGCCCTTGATCAGCATCGTCACCAGATTGACGCCGCCAAGATCGCTGAGGTCACGAGACATCACATCGACCGACCAATTATTCGCCGATGCAAAGGCGCGGTACATGTCGAACAGGTCGCCAGCGAACAGGTTTGCTTCGGCGCCACCTTCGGCTCCGCGGATCTCGATGATGACCGAACGGCCGTCGTTGCGATCCTTCGGCAACAGCAGCACACGTAGTTCTTCTTCTAGTTCGGTGATTGCTGCCTCGCTGATGGCCAACTCGTCGCGCAGCGCCGGACGTTCCTGTTCGGAAGCCACGGTCAACAACTCACGCGCGGCCTGTGCATCGGCGCTGCGAGCCTGAAACCGACGGATGCAATCAATGACTGGGGTTAGGTCCTTGTAGCGACGGGAAACCTCGCGCATCTTCGCTTGATCGTTCGCCAGTGCGGGGTCGGACAGGCGCGCCTCTAACCCAACGAACTCGTCTTCCAGGGACCGCAATCGATCAAACACCGAAGTACGAGGCTACGGGTTGGCGAGCGGTGTGATCGCGATTGAACCCGGAGCCGCGGCGGCTAGTCGATGCTGGATCTCAAGTGCGTCGCGTTCCGGAAGGACGATGAGGCATTCGTCGGTCCCGCACGCCGCCATCGCATCGACGGCGAACGGCACGACATCAAGGTCGACGCCCGTCGAGCAGACGATCGTGACTTGGTGATCAGCGATCGTTGCCTGAGCAACGCACGGCACGGCATCTTTCACATTCAACCGCGGCAACGGTGGAGCGATCGGCCGTACGTGGCTGGCGTTGATGAGCCCTGGCTCGGTGACCAATCGCGCACGCAACGCACGTTCTTGCGCCAGAAGATTGAGAGGGTGACGGCCGGCGCCGGGTTGCCGATGCTCGCGTACGGCGCGCACGACGTCGGCCAGTGCCTCGTCTGTCGGACGATTGCCGTGCAGCAACCGGAACGCTTCGCGATCGTGGGCGCCAACGCCGACCTCTAAACGCACGGCGTCAGTGGCGTCGTCGGTCACCACCCGACACACCTCCAGGCCATCAACCTCGCCACGTAGCACTCCGTGTTCGACGATCGGCTCTGCTCCGCCGGCAACGATGAGCCCTTCAAGTCCGGCGTGCGCGCGCGGGAGTTGGATCGGTGCTGGCAGTGGCTCGGGCGCGGCGGGCGTCAGCGAGCGTTCAGCCACCTGCCAAACATGCACCGGTGGTTTCCATCCGACGGCGCGCCGCGCCAAGAGGCCGCCCCCCTGCTCGACAAGAACATTGACCTCGCTGGCGTTTTGCCGCAACGCCCAAGCCACCGCCGGGCCAAGCCCACGTTCGGGTCGATCGTCAAGCAGCACCCAGGCCTGATCGCCAGCCATCAATGCCGCGCCGGC